>Ga0207694_10002202_pt1 | contig 16013 bp, 28 predicted proteins | sample KBSC34metaG_FD_184353 | JGI IMG/M metagenome (GOLD analysis project Ga0207694, IMG submission 184353) | Corn rhizosphere microbial communities from Kellogg Biological Station, Michigan, USA - KBS C3-4 metaG (SPAdes) (version 2) | ecosystem: Host-associated > Plants > Roots > Rhizosphere > Soil...
CTGCCACGCAAAACGGTTAGAAGCCCCGTTGACATTCCTGCCGTGCTGTAGTAGGATATATCCTACTACAGCACGGCAGGAATGTCAACGGGGCTTCTAACCGTTTTGCGTGGCAGGTGCGGTTCAGAGCCCGTCCTGAGCAGTTCTAAGCCGTCGTGACGGCGTTGCAGGCCGTAGGCGGTGTCACGGCGTACGGTGTCGAAGCCACGACCTGAGAAGGGCTTGTAGTAGTTCAAGGGGGAGAGCACGAGAGGGGGAATGGCCCTCTGAGCGCGTGAGAGCGTGTGTGACGCTCCGACGTGTGCGGTATGCTCGATCCAGGTATCGGCGATAACGGCTCGGGGTGCTGGTACCAGCGGCCTCCGGGCCGTTTCTATGTCGCCGCACGATCGCGGCGTTACTGCTTCCCGGTTACAGGCGCGGCCGTCCCATATACGGTGCCGCCTTCCAGCTGTTGCGCTGCGGCCTGTCGAGATAACGGGGAGAACAGAGTTGGTGGGTCACCGCTTCACGATCCTGCGAACGTGACCGTAAGAGTCGAACTCGACTTCGCGCACGTCAGGGCAAGCGGCGATGCCTCCCTGGTGCAGCGATCCACCGCAGGCCGGACACGTCGGCAACTGAATCGCCGTCCCGGTCACGGGCCACGTTCCATAGACGCGCTGCGGTGCGTCCGCTTCGGTCGGCGCTCTGCGCGCTGCGCTCTTGAGTCGCAGTAACTCAGCGTCGAGGTTCGGAGAACTCGCGGGCTTCTCGCCCTTGCGGTTCACCTGCCGACTCGCGCTCACGTGCGCCGCTCTCTCGGGTCTACGTACTGGACGCGACGAAGGAACGCTTGCCGCTCCGCTTCCGTCCAGCCACACTTCGGGGCGTGCATCACGTCCGCATTGTGCCTGTCCGCGTGACGAAGTTCAACGCCCCGCTGTTCGTCAACGCTCGATCTGTCGTCGCCTACCGTGCTGAGTGTTCCTGCGGCGAACGCGGCCCTAGTCGCCCGAACGTCCAGGCGGCGCTCGTATGGCGGGAGCTGCACATCGGAGGTAGGTAACGAAAGCCTGGTTTGAGTCCCGCCCTCAGAGCGCACGAGCGGCCTCCAAAAGCGCAGGGAAATCAGGCTCCTCGTCCATGAACGAGTAGAGCGCGATCATGCAAACCTGGCAGTCGGGGTTGATGTTCCCGATGTGCTTGCCGCAGCCGCGACAGTGGCCGGTGCCGTCGTCGCCCATCAGGAACTTCCACTCCTCATCGGATGGACGCCTGGTTCTCATTCCGCCCTCGCAGCCGTCAAGAGTTGGGCGCGAGCGCCCAGGTTGTACCCATCCATCAGGCTCACGGCCGCGTCGAACGAGTATCTGACAGCGATCAGGGCATTGTCCTCAGGGTCGTAGACCTCCCACTCGGTCGCACCGGGGTGGTCTATGCCTTTACGAACGCGGGCCTGCAATGGCGAAGAACCCTGCCTGGTTCGCAGCCCTACGCTCACGTTGCTGGCTCTACTTCGTAGTCGGCAAACCACATCTCTCCACCTTGCGTGGCTTCGACCAGAAGCCAGTATCCAAGCCCCTTGTGCGCGGCAAGGACGGTGGCGATGCTCCCATCGAACGCGGAGTGATCCGAGCGGATACGCACGCGATCACCGGCCTCAAATGGAGATTCGCGTTCCGTCATCACGACGGAAGAACCACATGCGACGGGCCGCTGTCCGGCTTGAGAACGTCGGCGTGCGTCACGTTCTCGGTTGCGTAGTGCTTGATCGCCCATGATCCACTCGTCAGGGAACCTGCGTAGATGCCGCGCACGGCGGCCCTCACAAGCAGGTTCTTGACGGTTCCCGGCTGGTTGGTTCCGCCCCACGGCTGGAACCCTGCTCCCGCGTAGCTCGGATCACCGCCCCACGTTAGGTCGCGCGCTGCGATCCACAACTCGATCCCCTGTCCGGCGTACGCGCCTACCTGCACACCTGCTCCGGTCGCCTGGTCGTGCGCGACGATGATCCACCGTCCGAACGTGTGGGCGCTACCACCGCAGATGTAGGCGGCGTGCAACCCCGAACCCTTTACAGTGTGCGGGTCTAGACTCGTGTTCAGTCCGGCACGTCCGGTCGTCACTTGTACGTCTCCGGTGACGGTATACGGCCCTGCCTGCACCGATAAACCTTGGGCGGCGCAATCGTGGATATTCAGCCCCCACCATCTAAACGACGTGTCGGCGATTGGCGCCGTCACCTTCACCCCTTCGCCTCCGGCGTGGTTCGCGCCGCCTCTCGGGTTGGACACGTCGCCGCCGTACAGCTCTAGACCGGCGCCGTGCAAACTTACTCCGGCAGTGGCTACACCGTCAGGGCCGATCAGTTTCCACGCCGGGTCGAAGTACAGCGTTAGCCCGTTACGGTTGCCTATGTCTAGGTTGCCGTTGTAGGTGAACCCGGCGACCGTGTACGCGCCGCCTTTTCCGCCCGACGCACACAACGCCTTTAGGTCGGCTTGTGTCGATACGGCTATAACACCGGCCGGGACAGTCCAAGACGTGTCGGGCGGTTGCGGCCCTGCCCACCATACGCCGCCAGGTGGTGGCGCGGCTGGTTCGAGCTTGTCTGCTACCGCGAGCGCGAACGCCCGGATGTTAGGCGACGAGTCCGAGATCGCGTCCGCGAGAGTGTGAAGGTCGGTCACGTTCGCTCACCGTATCTTCCTGATTCGAGGGTGTAAAGGCGCGCTCCGCACTCGACGCAATACAGGGCGTCGGGCTCGCACGATGTGGCGCACCACGGATTAGGGCACGTCGGCCGGAACACTTCACCCGGCGAATAGGTACGCGATCGAAGCCTGGTTCCATCACGTTCAGACAAAGCTGACCTCCCACGCGATCACCGCGTTCTCATCGCGTGACGAGGGTGTGCGCCACCAGGTGTCAGCACCCTTTCCGGCCCAGCCTTCCTCCCACGGGTAGCCGGGTCGGATGACCACCTGCCGCACGGCAATATCCCTGTAGCAGCCTGAAAACTCGCGTGCTGGCGAGACGGGCAGATCGTCCCCTCGGAACGCCTTGCGCTTGACCCTCGTCGGGCTGTCGGCATAGTCGATGGGCAGCCACACACGATCACCGTCTTCACTCCAAAGACCGTCGCGAGGAACGGCTGCGGTTGGCGATTCCATGCCCGCCGTCACGTGAACCACTCGAACAGTCTCACGGTGACAACCCACGCCCCCACAAACGAGAGGAAGCAGAGCCCGATAAGGAACAGCGCGAGCGCACAACCGGCACGCCCCGGACTCTCTCTTGGTTCACTTAGCACTGTAGTAAGCCTCGACTCTCTCTAGATACCAAGCGACAAGCCGCCACTTCTCAGCACCCGGCTCACCGGCTCGCGCCTTCGCTTCGTAGATCGCGTTCGCAACCGTCGCGCTGATCCACGGCAAGATCATGTAGTTGCAGCCAAAGTTGCCTGGGCAAAGAAGGCCGCGCGGGTTCCCGGTTTTGTGATCGTGGTCTCGGTCGTGCTTGCGGCTCTCGCTCGGCTGCTTGCCGCACGCGGCGCAGGCGTACAACTCGCCGCCGTGAATCTCGACGGAGATAGCGGCCCATTCTTCGTAGCCGATTGTGTGCAGAGCTTCGGCGTGCTTCCTGCGCCGCTTCGCCGGTTTCGACTGCTCGCCGCACTCCGGATTCTGACACTTGCGGGACGACGTGCGGGTTTCGTTGCGGTGCCCGCAGAGCGGACAGAGCCACGTGCCTTTCTTGCGTGTCGCTAGTGCCACTGCCGACCTTCGTACGGTTCGGCGGTTTCGTTCTGCTCATTCGTTACCAGGTAGTCCCACTCTGCGAGGCTGATCGGACGGGTTAGCTCGTCACGCTCGGGCTCGTCATATCCCGGTGTCCTGTCGTCCATCATGCGACCCGCTCGCCGTCGAGCACGCCTCCGGGGGCGTGGTAGCGCTCGTGCAACTCGTTCCACACGTCCGGCCACGCTTGCCGTAGCTTCGCGTCATTCGCGCTGTCCGCCCGCCGCATCGCGGCCATGATGAGCGCGTAGAACGGGGCGGTGCGTAGCTCCTTGCTCACGATGTAGTCGTAGTAGCTCACGCCTTCGCCGCCTTCGGGTCTACGTGCGGGTACACGGTGTTAGCCGCTTCGTAGGCGTCCATCGCAACCGCGTAGGCGTTCTGCATTGCGTCGTTCACCTCGTCATGCGTTGCGCTCGCGGGTGCATACGTCTTCACGGTGAACTGAGCGTTACCGGCCGCGTTCCTTGTGATCTCGACGGATGCGCTCGGTTCGGACGGTGCGCGGGTTGTGAGTTGGTCGATGACGTGTTGGGCGTCACGGTAAGCGTCGGCCAGGGTGAGACGGCGCGGCACGTCAGTTGCCATTGCGGAGCACCTTCCTCCATGCGCGCGTCAACCATTCGTAGCGCGCCGACAGCGAGCGCCGGTCGTAGTAGTCGTCGCTGAGTGCGAATCCGTACTGCTCCGACTCGGAGTAGTCAAGCCCGAGCGCGTCCAGTCCGTCATCGAACCACCCGAACGTCTGCCCGAGCACGCAACCGCAACTGCTCGCAAGGTTCAGGCTATCCGGGTCGATCTTGTCGCGCCAGCCTTCGGCGTTAGGGTGCCGGTCGAGTAGTTCGGCGCCGCGCCGCGCCATTTCTTCGTAGGTGTCGCTCATGCCTCCCTCTCCCTTGTTAGTGGTTCCACTTCTACCGCGATCGTCTCCGCGAACCCCCCATCGCACATCGCGAGTCCGTGCGCCTCGGCTTCCTTCTCGGTGTCGGCTTCCACCCGTACGGCCTGCATGACGGTAACGAGGTACTTCACGGCACGGGGTAGAGCGTCACGACGTAACGCCCTCGCGCGCCTCCCCACACGCGATAGAAGATCGGCCAGGTGTCCGCGACCGGCGACGCCTGTAGAAGCTCCGCAGGTATGTATACGGAACAGCCGCGCTCGCGTCCCTTACGCACCGCGCGCCGCCGTACTCCGTGGTCGTGCCTTCCGGCGACGAGAGCGGCCACTAGGACGCCTTCACGGAGTGAATACCGTACGCCTCGACGGCCTCGATCAGCGTCGTCGCGGTGCCGGTGATGGACTTCTCGATCTCGTTCGCCGTCACGGTCATTCCCAGCTCGCGCGCGGCGTCCGCGACACGGAGCCGCATGATCTTAGACTCGTCGGTGTCGGTGCCCACGGTAAGCAGCGCGTACCCGACAGCGATCTCTGAAATGGAGGACAGGGCATCGAGCGGTGAATCGATCACGGCCTCGATCCTTTCAGTAGGGCTTGACGGAGGGTGTCGCCTACGAACGCACCGACGCTCTTGTCCGCGTCGATTGCCTGCTTACGGATGCGGGCGTATTCCCGCTTGGTTAGGTCGGTGCGTACCAGCGTCCCGTTCTTCTCAGTTGCCATAGAACGAGTGTAACACCGTTCCCGCCATTGTCAAGCCCGATTCGCAACACGTATCCTTCGTGCCTAATGACAACGCCGGGGGAGAAGATCGTCCTATTGGAAGCGTTGTCCGCACGCAACCGCGAGCGCATCGAACGGCTACATGACGACATTCACGGCGGCCCGTCCGTAGAATGGGCCCAGTCGATCAGGGGTAGGCTTCACACGATGCAATCAGCGATCGAGGCGGCCGACAAACTCGCTGACGCTACGCGCGAACTCGTCCGAGAGCAGAAACGCGCGAGGGAGTCGCGGTTTAAGACGTGGCAGCTCGTCACCGCAACGGTCATCGGTCTACTGACCGCCGCCGCGCCTTACGTGATCCTGCTAGCGCACTAGCGGTACTCGGGACGCCGGATGAACCGGCACGGAACCCACCGAGGGTTACGCGGGACGAGAAAACAGCCGTCCATATGGTTCCCCTCGACCGCATCGAACGTCCCATCCTTGTGAACGTTCACGACCCGTCCCATATGGCCGTTGCCGATCAGGTACGCAACCACGTCACCCGGCAGCGGCTTCGCCACAAGATGACCGTGCTGGCGCGCATAGTCCAGGTAGTAGTAGACGCCCGCCGTGCGGTTCGCGTACGTCGAACCGAGCACGTGCAAGTCCTCGTACTGCACGGTTGACACACACCACGGAGCACGGTACGCGCGGGTCGATGACTGGATGCGATGCACCCCCGGCCCATCGTTCGAGTGGGCCGGTATCTCCCTGATACCGACCAGTGTTCGTGCGTAGGCGACGACAGCGGCGCGGCGTTTCGCTCCGCGCGACGGTGCGTTACCAGAAACCGGCGTCGTGGGAATCTACGTCACCAGGCCGACGAAGTGAGCCTCGAACGAAGGCGACGGGGCATCGAAAATAACGTTTCCTGCCTGTCCCGACGTTCTCACGAAACACTCGATGAAATCGGTAGCGGTGAACACGTAATCGCCAGCGACTATGTAACCGCTTACCCCGCTTGCGCTCGCAGGTAGAAGCGCCATAGCAATTATGGACGCACCGTTCAGTTTGATTTGAACATCACTCCGACCCGCCGTTGCGTCCGTGTATCCACAAGCGGAGAACGACCAAATCCCTGTAGTAACTCCAGTAACCGTGGGGATGGTAAGCCGCGTGTTGTTTGTCACGTTGCTATGCATCGAGTCGGTGTCGTAATCCTCGGCGTCGAACTGGACAGCCGTGAGTACGTTGTTTCCTACGGCGAAGTTGCCGGCAGCCCTCTTTACGCGAACTCCGTGCGCTGTAGGGCTACCTGTCAAGGCCGAGCTTTTCGCTGACGTGGCTACGAGGGTCACTGCAGGAAACCTTACTCGCCTCGGTGAAGGTCGTCTAGTAGAACGCTACCGATGCTAGCAGCCATTCCCTGCCGCCACCGCTTCAACGGCGCGCCTTCGTGCATATAGAGCCCCGTCACATTTTCCGACACGCGTGCCAGCGCGCACGTTCGGCATAGGCGCGTGTGGCTTAACAGTCCCACTTCGTCGCGATGTTTTCCACAGCCTCGGCACGTCGCATATGTGGGCTTTGGCATCGGCTCGGATTCTAAGTCAGAGGGGTAGGGAGTGGGTACCCCCTGCAAATACTACCTTCGGTTTACACATTTCCCTAGCGTGCCCCGTGTGACACCACTCGACCACGAAAGGGGCTCGGATGCTTGACGCATCGACCGCCGCGCAGCGGTGGCAGCAGTCCGCGAGCGGAGCACAGACCCGCTACACCGAAGGCGTCCAGGCAACGAGCGTCGATCCGACCGCACTCGCGGCGGCTCAGGCGTCGAAAATGTTGCAGGGCGTCCAGCAGGCCATTACGTCCGGCCGGTGGCAGCGGCGTCTAGCGGAAGTCGGCGCAGCCGGTTGGAAGTCCGCAACGCTCGCGAAGGCGAACAACTACTCGACCGGCATTGCCGCGTCGGGCAACAAGTACCAGCAGGGCTACGGCCAGTTCGCGGCCTACATGCAGCCCTACCAGAACCAGATCAATTCCATGCCGAAGAATTCGCTTGCGGATTCGATCGCGCGTGCGACCGCCTGGATTCAGAACGCGGCCAACTACAAGACCACGGCGTAAAGGGGAGGCTGAACCGTCATGGGACAGGCTCTCCAAACCGTCAACTTCTTCAAGCAGAACATCACTGGCGGTGCGTTCGAGGCGCTCGCACCGGGCACGAACGACTCCGCGACGTTCTTCAACGTGCCGCAGGGTTCCGGCCCGTATCTCGCAGAGATTTGGGGCGTGGACTCCGCGTCGGTTGCCGAGCTGTCGCTGACCGCTTCGCGCTTCCACGATCAGACGTTCGGTATCCGTCTCGCCGTCCCGTCGGGTGCGGCGTTGGCACCGACGACTCGTCCGTCGCTTCTCTCACCGGCCGGTTTCGACCAGCCTATTTTCCCCTCGGACGTTCTCTCCGTCCAGGTGAACGGCACGGCGGCGGACAACGTGAACGTGACGATCCAGCTCTACTACCCGAACCTTCCGGGGATCGACGGTCGCTATGCGACCTCGGCTCAGGTTCGCGCGCAGATGAAAAACCTCGTCGGCGTGCGTGTCTCGCCCACGTCGGGTGCGGGCAACTGGGGGGCGTCCGTGGCGCTGAACAGCGTGACGAACCTGCTCCACGCCAACACCGACTACGCGGTGCTCGGGTTCACGTCTCAGACGCCGATCGCTGCTATCGGGCTGTCGGGTGTCGATACGGGCAACCTCCGTGTCGGCGGGCCGGTGCTCGCAGCACCGGAGCACGACGCCTACCTGTTCGCTGATCTCAGCGACAAGTACGGGCAGGCGCTCATTCCGGTTATCAACTCGAACAACGCCGGGGCGATCAACATTCAGGCGGCGCACACGTCATCGGCTGCGAAGGTCGTGGACGTGCTGCTCGCAGAGTTGTCCGTCCCGTTCACGGGGTAACGGATGGAGGTTTACGGTTGGGGGGACGTGACGCGCACCGTGCTCGCGGCTCCCCAACCGGCAGCCGGTACCGGGGTTACGGTCGGTGTCCCGGAGTCCGAATATCAGACGCTCGTCGCGGTCGCGTTCAGGCTCGTCACGTCGGCCACGGTCGCGACGCGCACCCCGGTAGTCTCGGTGACGGACGGGTCGGGCGTTGCGATCCTCGGGGTTGCCGCAGGCTACGGGACGACGGCAAGCTCGACGGCCGACTACTCGTTCGCGGTCGGGCTCGGCGAGTGGGATCAATCGAACAACGCGAACGCCTCTGGCGCTATCCCTCCGTTCCCGCTCGCTGCCGGTGACTCGATCGTGATTAGCGTGGGCGCGATCGATACGACCGATCAGCTCTCCCGCGTGCGCGTGACGCTCTTGCAGCGTGCCGTCCGCTCTGATAGCTAAAGGGCCGGATGGCCGACCAACAGATCCTTGTTACGGGCACGTCGGCCACGCCTCTGACGTACACGGTTCCCAACGCGATCGAGGCGGCGCTTCTTTGCGTTAACGCGACGATTGACGGCACGGCCGCGTCAGGCGCGTTCTATGCAACCGTCGAGATCGTCTCTGACGGTGGGGTGGTTGTCGCCCGGTGCCCTTGCTTTACGAGTGTCGCGGTCGGAGGTACCGCAGAAATCTCTTGGTTTCGCCTGAGAGACACCACAGCGACCACACCGACACCGACGACGCCGTACGCCACGGTGGTGTTCGGTTCGGGTGGCTTGCAGCTTTACTGGAAGCTTGACGACGCGCCAGCAAGCGGAACCACGAAGGATTCGTACGGCATAAACGACGGCACGGTTTACGGCACGGTGACGCAGGGACAGCCGAAGCTCGCCGACGTGTTCTCCGCGCAGTACGTCGCCGGGATGAGCGGCAAAAAGGTAGCGGCTCCCATGTCCCAGGCGTCGCAGCTAATGACCTGTCTCGTGTGGGTTAAAACGACCAATAACGTATCGACGGGAACCGTTGCGTGGGCCGATACGAGCGCGCCTAACGGCCGATGGTTCACGATCCAACTCGCAGCGACAGGACAGATATTCGTAACGATCTACACCACCGCCGCTTTTGGCATCGGGTTTAACGGGGCGATATCCGTTAACGACGGCCTCAAGCATTGCATCGCGTTCACCTATGGTGCGACCAATCCGGGGAACGGTACGGGCGCGGTCGGCTCGATCTACGTCGATGGTGCGCTCGACACCGCAACGCCGCTCGCGATGGGCGGTAACGGGCTTGCGTTCACGAACCAGTCCATCGTGATCGGTGCGAAGTGGCGCAACGCCTTCGATGATCCGGCCGGGGTTCAACAGTTCGTCGGAACTCTGGACGAGTTTGCGATCTTCAACACCACGCTAACAGCGGCGCAGATTCAGGCTATCAATATCGCGGGCAGGGTCTAGGGAGAGCACGTTGGCAGCCCAACCGCTTATCGCGCCGCTCCCGATCGACCTCGTTCTGGCGTCCGGTTACAGCATCCGTGTGGTGGCGCTCGACCCGACGACCGGCGCGACTATCTCCGGGGTTCGGGTTACAGATGTGGCGTTCCAGGTGCGGCCGTTGAACCTCGGGCCGGGAGGAACAGGCGAAGGCGAAGCGCCATCGCCGCTCCTGGTGCCTACGGACGAAACACAGTAGGATCAATCGAAGGAGGAACTATGAAGCTTTCAGGTCGTATGCCGGACGTTACGCTCGCGCAAGCCCTCTCGGTGTTCGCGTGGGTCGTCGCTCAGGTCGTCGCGTACGGATGGCTCGATTCAGTCCGCTCGCAGCTCGTCCTTTCTGCTGGCTCGACGGTTATCACCGCCGCGTGGCACTTCGCGGATGCGTGGATCAGGAACGGCCGCGCGAAGGCGCTCGCCGCTAACCCGGCGTTGACGATGGACGGCAAGTAGCGTGGCCGACCCGGTTGCGAAGTTCGAGCACATATGGGGTGCGCTCATGCGCGTCCTCGGCTCCGACCATCGCAAGCAGTACCAGGCGAATAAGCTGATCCTGAACGTGATCCACCGGCAGCAGGGGCGGCGCTAATGGCGCTCGAAAAGCTGGACGGCGGCGGCGGCGGCGTGGCGGGGTCGTACAAGGTGCTTTTGCAGCGGCCGGACATTCTCGTCCAGGGCGTAAACAACGTCGTGGACGCGGTGACGGTGACGGTTCAAGACGCCGTTTACGGCGTCGTGTTCTCGTTCACGCGCTCGCGCTCGTCGTGGGAGGGCGGCGCGGTGCAGGCGGCGGCCTCGTTCTTCGCCGGGAACATTCAGGCGCTCGCCGAGTACCGTCACGTCCAGGGGATCGGCTACACGCAGGACACGTCCGCGTCAGGGAACCTGATCGACCAGCTCGTCGTGACGGTCGGCACCGACGACGGGGATCAGGAAGCCTCTTTTACCTGGCCGCTCGAACAGGTCGATTCGCAGGCGTTGTACGCGAAGGTGGATTCGGTGTTCGCGCAGGTGATGGCCGTCGCCAACTCGACCGGAGGCTAGATGGCGCTCGTTCTCGTCGTACCGCTTCTCATCCTCCTCTACTTCATCTTCGTGGTCGGCACCGCGACAATCTCGCAGCAGCTCTCGGCCGGTTTCACGTCCTGGCTGCGCGACGCGGGCGCGGTCGCAAAGTTCTTCCTCGGCCCGACCGTAGACCTCACACTGAAACTGTCGCGGTGGATCACGCACAAGGTGGGCGAAGTGTTCGCGGACGCGGAACGTCTCGCGGTCGCGTGGTTCTCCGGGCTCTACCAGTGGGCGGCGCTCGCTGTCGGTCAGGCGCTGCTCTGGCCGATCGAGCTGTTCAAGCTTCAATGGTGGCTCGTCACGAAGGCGGTCCCGAACGCGCTCCACGCCGCCCTGAGAGGCGTTCACGGTGCGGTCACGACGGTGACGAAAGTTCTGCCAGGGATCACGCGCACGATCGTCAAGTTGCCGAAGCTGACCAAGGCGCAGGCGACGGCCCTCGTCTCGGCGGCGGTCGCGACCTACATCCATCCCTACCTCGCGCAGCTTCGATGGCTACGCGCTCACTTCCACGCGCTGACGGTCGCGATCCCTCGCGCGCTCCCGATCCCCACGGTGCCAGCGTTCCCGAACGTGTGGAAGCGGCTGCGGGCGCTCGAACGGAAGATCGGTGTTCCGGTCGCGCTCGGCGTGGTCGCTACCGCACTCGCGCGGCTCGGGCTCGGGTGGATTCGATGCAACCGCGTCCGCAAGGTGGGAAAGGCTGTTTGCGGTATTGACGACTCGCTCATCGACGGCCTGCTACTTGACACGCTGGCGATCTTCGGTGCGGTGTCGGTCGTGGAGTTCGCCAAGGGTTTGCGGACGATCGAGGGAGAGGCTGTCGGCATCCTGCACCATCTAATCCGCGAGTTCCCCGAACCCACGTCCACGACTAGCGGGTAGCCGCCGTGGCGTTGCTCGCCAAGTTCTTCGGGCGCACCGCCTCCGAGGGTGCAGCGTTCGCACTCGGACTCGCCACCGGCCCGGTGCTCTACCCGGCCGTCCGGGAGATCGAGTACGAAGCGAACCGCATCTATCCGTCCGTCGCGCTCGACGCCGGTACCGCAGCGGGGATCGTCGCAGAGGACGTAGAGCTTCGCGATTGGGGAGCAAGCGAAGCGGAGTCGCACGGTGTGAACGGCGACCGTTTCGACGCGATGCTCGGGGAGGCGCTGAACGCGCCCGGCCTGCCCGAGCTGTTGGCGCTATGGCGGCGCGGACTGATCGACAATACGGGCTTCACACACGGTCTGAGGAAGGCGAAGCTAGAGGGGCAATGGGATAGTCCGCTCGAAGGGCTCCACGATGTTCTCTTGTCGCCCGACACGCTCGCGAACGCACGGCAACAGGGGTTCGTGGACGTAGACCGCCAGCACTCCGAATCTGATTTGCAGGGCGTCACGGCTGACCGCGCCGACATTCTCTTTGAGCTGTCCGGCAACCCTCCTGGCCCGGAGACGTTGCAGCGTGCCCTTAACCGTGGGGTGATCGATAAGGCGACGTTCGACCAGGCGATCCGCGAGGGCCGAACCAAGACGAAATACACCGGGTTCTACGAGACGATGGCCGAGTCGATCTTGTCGGCGGCGACGTGGGTTACCGCGCACCTGAAAGGGCACGCGACGGCCGATGAAATGCACGCGGGTGGCGCGGCGTGGGGCTACACGGCGGCGGATATGGACTTGTGGTACGAGACGCAAGGCAACCCCGCCACCCCGCATCAAATCCATATCGGATACGCGCGCGGCGCGAAGCTCCCCGGTGTAGCGAACGAACAGGAAGCGATCCGCAAGTCGGTCGCGCAGGGCCGTACTCGCCCGGAATACTTCGAGCTTCTCTACGCCGGTCGCGACACCTACCCGCCGCTTTTCCAGCTATCGCGCCTCGTTCAGGCGAAGGCGATCGACGCCGCCACCGCTGCCGATTGGTTGAAGAAAAGTGGTGCGGCTCAGGAAGTCGTGGACGTGCTTCACACGTATTGGGGAACGCTCGCGCCCGCGACGGCAGAGGACACGCACGTAGGGAAAGCGCAGACACAGCTATGGACGGCTACGCACTCGTCCTACCTGAATCGCGAGGCGTCCGCGACGGTCGCGCGCACGAAGCTTCAACAGGCAGGTGTGGATAACGCGGCGATAGCGCAGATTCTCGGGATTTGGGATCACGAGCGCGAGCTGATCCGCAAGGGGCTCTCCCCCGCGAACGTCAAGAAGGCGTTCGCGAAGGGGTCGCGGAACAACGCGACGGGGCAGCCGTGGACGCGCGACGAGGCTATCGCGTTCCTGGTCGGCCTCGGCTGGTCAGCCAACGAGGCGAACGACTACCTGGACATTCCGTGAGCCGGGGTGTAACAATGCGCGAAGGGCTCGACGGCCTCTCTCCGCCCCGGCCGGTCGGCTTGCTCGTCGGATTGCAACCACCGGCCGGGGCTCCCCACAATCCGACGACGAAGGGATACGTACCGTGAGTGAACTCGAAAACGGGATCGCAGAGGAAATGGGAGTCGACAACGGAGTCCCGGACGGCATCGACCCCGAGACGGGCGAGATCATCGAGCAGGACGGCGAGCCGGAAGCGCCCGAAGCGGCAGCTCCGCCACCGCCTACCGAAAAGGAGATCGAGGCGCGTATGCGCGCTCTCGAAAAGCAGGCCGCGAAGCACGCCGCCGCTGTCGAAAAGATCATGGGCGACGACTTCGCGATGCTCGTTCCGTCACCCGTCGATTGGACGCCCGGATTCATCTTCAACGTCCCCGGTATGCAGCCGATGCCGGAACAGGTCGCGGCCCTTCATGCGATCCTCGGAGAAGCGCCACCGGCCGAGTATCCCGACGACCCCGGCCGCGAGGCGTGCGCTGATTGCCAGGGTTCGGGGAAACTCAAAACGGGCTCGCGTGTCCCGAACGAAGAAGCGTTGTCGTGTCGGTTCTGCAACGGCCACGGATGGGTAGGCGAAGGCAATATGCGGGTCGCTCCCTTGCAGCTCGTCCCGCCGCCTCAGCCGAACAACGGCGGATCACCTGAGCCGAACACGCTTCAAGTCGCGGACAGGTGGGGGCGTCCCATCGGACACCCGCATTACGGCCTCGAACCTGCCTACGTAGGAACCTAGGAGAAACGATGAGCGACACAGAGAACGAGCAGACCGAACCCGAGACGCCGCCCGAGGGCGACGAAGCGCCGCCGTCCGTCGAACCGATCGCGCCGCCCGACGCAGGCGACGAGACGTTCGAGCCGGTCGGACAGACCGAGCAGGCCGCGAACGGCGAGCCGCGCAGCGACCAGGATCAAGGCGTCGGCGTCGCGCCGACCGAGCCCGGAGACGCCGGAGAAGGCAACCCCGGTACGCACTTTCAGACCACGGAGCAGATCGAAGGCACCGGCAAGGACGACGACGACGCTGCGGAGCACATCTAATGCCCGTCGTACCGATCCAAGAGACAGCCGCAGGGATCGACCTCCAGTCCCGCGTCCCCGTATCCACGACGGTGGTTGCCTCACCTTCGGCGGCGACGGAGACGATCATCGGGCAGATCACGCTAACCGGCGACGTGTCGGTACAGCGTTCCGTGATCGTTCGAGGATGGGCCGCGTTCACGGTCGGCACGTCAGGCACGGCGGTGCGCTTGCGTATCCGTAAGGACAACGTCTCGGGAACCGTGATCGGTGACACAGGCGCTCTAACGGCTACAGCGGCAACGCTCGTTCAGGACAACGTTGCGGCGACCGACGCGTCCCCGTCGAACACCGGCCAGGTGTACTGCCTCACGCTCACCGTTACGTCGGGTGCGGCGGCCTCGACGGTGTCGGCGCTCGAACTGGACGCGATCGTCGTCTAGACGCAACCGATGGCGACCGTCCCGCAACAGACGCACCTGGGCTACTTCGTCGGTTTCATGCAGGCGTACGGCCGCGCGGACTACCCGACGCGCGCGGAGCTGTACCGCGACACACAGGCGTATAGCTACGGAGCAGAGTCGGCGGCGGCGCTCTACCAACAGGTCTCACAGCTTCTAGGTGTGAGCGTCGCCCCGGCTCAGCCGTTCGTGTCCCCGTTGTCAGGAACGGCGGCATAGTTGCGCGCGTTGCTAGATGGGCTGCGGCGCTTGCGACGGTCTATCCGCCATTCGTTCCTCACGGATGGCACGCGCCGCGCGACTGGCTCGGCCATGAGTCCAGGGTTGGTGTTCACGCAACAGGGGCTTACTGCATACACGAGTATGAGGGAGCTTGGTCTAGCGTCGGCGTGGCCCGCGACAGGTTCGGGCGCATCGTTCACTACTACGGCGGCTTCCAGTTTCTTTCTTCGACTTGGGCCTCCGTGGGAGGACGAGGACGGCCCGACAGCGCGAGTCCGCGCGAACAGACCTATCGGGCCTGGCTCGTCTGGCAGCGCGACGGCAATAGCTGGCGCGAGTGGGGCACTCGGGGGCTCTGCGGACTGAAATGAGCACCGCTCTGACGTTCACTGGAACGTGGCCCGTGACCGGGACGGCGATTCAGTTGCCGACGTGTCCGGCCTGCGGTGGATCGCTGCACCAGGGAGGCATCGCCGCTTGCCCTGACGTGCGCGAAGTCGAGTTCGACTCTTACGGTCACGTTCGCAGGATCGTGAAGCGGTGACCCACCAACTCTGTTCTCCCCGTTATCTCGACAGGCCGCAGCGCAACAGCTGGAAGGCGGCACCGTATATGGGACGGCCGCGCCTGTAACCGGGAAGCAGTAACGCCGCGATCGTGCGGCGACATAGAAACGGCCCGGAGGCCGCTGGTACCAGCACCCCGAGCCGTTATCGCCGATACCTGGATCGAGCATACCGCACACGTCGGAGCGTCACACACGCTCTCACGCGCTCAGAGGGCCATTCCCCCTCTCGTGCTCTCCCCCTTGAACTACTACAAGCCCTTCTCAGGTCGTGGCTTCGACACCGTACGCCGTGACACCGCCTACGGCCTGCAACGCCGTCACGACGGCTTAGAACTGCTCAGGACGGGCTCTGAACCGCACCTGCCACGCAAAACGGTTAGAAGCCCCGTTGACATTCCTGCCGTGCTGTAGTAGGATATATCCTACTACAGCACGGCAGGAATGTCAACGGGGCTTCTAACCGTTTTGCGTGGCAG
>Ga0207694_10002203_pt1 | contig 16011 bp, 15 predicted proteins | sample KBSC34metaG_FD_184353 | JGI IMG/M metagenome (GOLD analysis project Ga0207694, IMG submission 184353) | Corn rhizosphere microbial communities from Kellogg Biological Station, Michigan, USA - KBS C3-4 metaG (SPAdes) (version 2) | ecosystem: Host-associated > Plants > Roots > Rhizosphere > Soil...
GAAGCTAGGATCTAACGATATTCATAGCTTCGCCGCTGCGCTCAAGGACAACCCGAAGGAGCACCCAGCGTCTGAGGAGGCTCTTCTGAACGCCTACCGGGGCTATATTGCGCAGATGCAGCCTCGGCTGCCAGAGCTTTTCGGACACCTACCCAAAGCGAAGCTTGAAGTCGTTGCCATGCCGGAGTATATGGCGCCAACACAGCCGCAGGCCTTCTATGACCAGGGTACGCCGGACATGAAGCGGCCGGGGCGCGTTGACGTGAACCTGTACAACTGGGCGCAACGGTCTCTGGCGGGCGTAGAGGCGGTTTCGTATCACGAGGGAATTCCCGGGCATCACCTGCAGATATCGCTCCAGCAGGAAGTCCCGGGGCTGCCACAGTTCCGGCAGCAGGGATACTACACCGCCTACACGGAAGGCTGGGGCCTCTACTCCGAGCGGCTGGGCAAAGAAATAGGATTTTATAAGGATCCGTACTCGGATTACGGCAGGCTAGAGGCCGATATGTGGCGGGCGATTCGCCTGGTTGTGGATACCGGCGTTCACTCGCAGCATTGGACGCGGCAGCAGATGGTGGACTTCTTCCACGAGCACTCCGGGATGGATGAGACAAACATTCAGTCCGAGGTGGACCGCTATATCGCGTGGCCGGCGCAGGCGCTGGGTTACAAGATGGGGCAGCTCAAGATCCTGGAGCTACGTGACAGGGCGCAGAAGTCGCTCGGAAGCAAGTTCGATATTCGCGCTTTTCACGATGTCGTGCTGGACTCTGGTCCGCTCCCGCTGGACGTTCTGGACGAGCAGGTGAACGCGTGGATCCGGTCGCAAGGCGGTTCAGTACCGCCGAGTGCGAATCGGTAAACGAACTCGGGCTTTACCACTGTGGTACGGACGAGCTTCACACGCAAGGTTTCGATTGCTGCTGACTTACGCCGTGTGCGAGGCTGCCACTAGAGGAGAACAAGCATCTCAGTGGCTATCGATCGCAAGCTCATGACGACATACCGAGGTGGGCCCTTGCAGTCTTCTATTCCCGATTCGGGAACTTCTAGCCCTGAACGCAAGCCCTTCCATATTCTTTCGACAAGCTTCCTGGAAGGTAACGAAGTGCTGGTCAATTACTCCGATGGGTCCGCCGCAATTTTCGAAGCGGAGGAGCTGGAGAAGCTTCGACCCAAACCGAAGCAGATCATTGCCACGTCACCTATGCCAACGGAGACGCCGCTTGTGCTGGAGTTAGCAAAGACGGCCGCGACGGGTTCCGAGCGTGAGCATCCACTGGTGCTCGGCGGAGCGGTAGCCTAAGCGGGTCAGGTGCTGCGCTGCTGTTCTGCCGGAGCACTCTGGTAGCCTTGAGAGCATGAGCGCTGAATCCTATGAACTTCCCGTGCAGGCGCCGGGGATTTCCGATCTGCGGGTAGCCGTGTTGGGCGCCGGCAAGATGGGCGGCATCCTGCTCCAGGCGTTTTTGAAGAACAAGCTGCTGAATCCAGAGCAGATCGTTGCGACTGTGCAACACCCGGACCGCGCGCAGGCGCTGTCCGCGCAATTCGGTGTGGAGGTTGGGACGGATAATCTCGCCGCAGCAGAGCGATCGAATGTGATTCTGCTGGGAGTGAAACCAACACAGGTGCCGACGGTGGTTGCGGAGATCGCGCCAGCGCTGAACCCCAGCAAAATGTTGCTTTCTTTCGCAGCCTCAGTGAAGACGAAGACGATTGAGCACTCGGCCGGCTGTGATCTGGCCGTAGTTCGTGCCATGCCGAATACGCCGGCCATGCTGGCTGCAGGGGTCACGGCGTTGTGTCCAGGACGATTTGTGACGGCGGATCAACTAACGATTGCTCAGCGAGTCTTCCAGACAGTCGGCCGAACTGTGGTGGTCGACGAGAAGCACATGGATGCCGTGACAGGGCTCTCCGGCTCTGGCCCGGCTTTCATATACATCGTGATTGAGGCGCTGGCTGAGGCAGGAGTCAATGTGGGGCTGCCACGGGACGTAGCAACGCTGCTGGCGGCCCAGACGGTGTACGGTTCCGCGCGTATGGTCTTAGAGACGGGATATCATCCAGCACTGCTGAAGGATCAGGTGACCACACCGGCAGGCTGTACGGTGGATGGGATCCTGGAACTCGAAGAAGGCGGCTTGCGCGTCACATTGATCAAGGCAGTCAAACGCGCGACGATCCGCGCAAAGGAACTGGCGGCTGGCTGACAAAGGTCCTATGCAGCAGGCAGTTACAAACAGGAGTGCAGCACACCCGCGGTTGGCACGCTTCGCCTGGTGCGTGCTCGCCTACTTCATCCTCGTGGTGCTCTGGGGTGCGGTGGTGCGGGCGACAAACTCCGGCGGCGGATGTGGAGCACATTGGCCGCTGTGCAATGGGTACGTGAACCCTCTCCATCACCCGCGGCTCGCTACGATCATCGAATTCGCACATCGGCAGTCCACCACAGTGGCCACCGGCCTGATGCTGGTGTTGGCGTACTTAACATTTCGTGCCACTGCAAAACAACATCGAGCGCGGAAGGCTGTGTTGTGGAGTCTGTTTTTTCTCGTGACCGAAGCGTTGCTGGGGGCGGCCCTGGTTCTGCGGGGATGGGTCGAGCAGAATGATTCGATTGGGCGGGTGATCGCACAGGCGATTCACTTCACAAATACGCTGCTTCTGATGGCTGCCCTGACGCTTACCGCATCCTTTCTCAGCGATCGACGCCTTACCGAGGACATGCCGCGAAGATCGAAGGTTCCGGCATGGATAGGTGTATTGGCGACGGTCGTGATGGGGGCGACTGGTGCGCTTGCGGCTTTGGCGGACACTCTCTTCCCCTCGGTGTCTCTGACGGCCGCGCTCAGTGAAGACTTCGCAAGCCACGCTCCGCTGCTAGTGCGAATGCGGTGGTTGCACCCGGCAGCAGCAGTCCTGGGATCCTGCTGCGTTCTTTGGGTCGTTTGGCAACGAGTGAGGGCACGGCACCGTTGGGACAGATTGAGCTTTGCTGTAACGGGCTTGCTTGCGGCGCAATTTGTGCTTGGAATAGCGGACGTGATCCTGTTAGCTCCGGCGTGGATGCAGTTGATTCACCTGCTCGGCGCAGACCTTTACTGGGTCGCCCTGATCCAGCTTTCAGCGGAGGCGATCTGGCCACAGTTCCGCCCCGCCGCGGCAACTGTTGACCCGCTTACCAGTACGGCGGAACCGGCCGTAAGTCACTAATTTCAAAAAAAATAAACCCGGATGCCTTGAGGCACCCGGGCTCCTGGATCGATGTTGTTACGTCGGCCATTCCAGTTGCGCGAAAGCGCGGCTGCTCCCCGGCCGTCGAACTAGTGTTTTTCCGGCTTACCTGCAAGTGCGTCGCCCGCATTGGCGGTACGGCGTCCTGTTTCCTTAGCTACTGACTTCGTGCCGTGACCGACGGCCTTTGCCGCGTCGCCGGTTTTGTCTGCGGCAGTCTCGGTTCCGTTGGCGGTCTTGTGGGCTGCCGTCGTGGTGCCCTTCTTGGTCGCGTGATATGCCTTTTTGGTTCCCTTGACTGTCCCATGACCAGCGTCTACCGCAGCATCTTTCGTCTCATGCCCGGCGTTCTTCATGTCCTGTCCGGCGGACTGCGCAAACCCGAGGCTCGTGCCCATCCCGAGGGCCAAGGCACCGGCGATCAGGCAGCGTGTGATGCGACTGGTTTCCATTCGTCAATCCTCCCTGCCTGCCGTGAGGCAGCGCATCCCAGGTACGATTCCCTTTCGTTTGCTCGGGATGCCCGCTCCTGCAATGACATAGCGATGGCGCCGTTGGCCCGAACTGGGTATAGTTTTGTACGGCCCCAGATTTCGAGTTTCGCCAGTCCGGCGATCCATGCAACTTCCGCCGGCAGATTGGACCCATCAACCTGATGCACGCTCCCGCGCTCTCACTGCTCGCTGCCGCTCAGCTTACGCACCTCAACCCCGTCGACCTGATCATTCTGGTGTTGTACTTCGCGGTGGTGCTGTTTATCGGTTTCTACGTTAAAGGGTCAACAAACACGAGCGAAGAGTTCTTTCTGGCTGGCCGTGAGATGACGGCATGGATTGCCGGACTCAGCTTTGTCTCGGCAAACCTCGGATCGCTGGAACTGATGGGTTGGGCCGGTTCAGCGTATCAATACGGAATTCTAGCGACGCACTGGTACTGGATTGGCGCGATTCCGGCAATGTTGTTCCTTGGCATAGTGATGATGCCGTTCTACTACATTTCTAAGACGCACTCCGTACCCGGATATCTTCAACTCCGGTTCGGCGAGGGTGCGCGCGGACTGGCTGCTATCTCGTTCGCCTTTATGACCATCCTGATGTCCGGGGTCAACATGTACGCCATGGCCGTCGTTATGCAGACCGTGCTCGGCTGGAACATGACAGTTTCCATCTGGGTCGGCGCGGCCACAGTCGCGATCTACGTCATGTTGGGCGGTCTGCGTTCGGCCATCATCAATGAGGTGCTCCAGTTCATTCTGATCTGGGCAGGCGCGGCACTGATCCCGATTCTCGGTCTGATCGAAGCCGGCGGCTGGACACAGTTGAAGGCCAACATCGCCGTCAACATGCAGACGAACCAGTACACCCACCTTTGGTCCACACTCGGCCACTTCAAAGACAATCCGATGGGCATCAATTGGGTGGGTATCGTTTTCGGACTCGGGGCGATCATCAGCTTCGGCTACTGGACAACGGACTTCCTGGTCGTACAGCGTGTTCTCTCAGCTCACAATCTGCGCGCCGCAAAGATGGCACCCATCATTGGCGCAGCATTCAAGATGGCCGTGCCGCTGATTGTTATCGTTCCGGGCCTCATCTGCCTCGGGCTGATGCAGAACGGCCATCCGTTGTTCCATCTCGTCCCAGCGGATGTGGCCAAGAATAATCCCGCGCTGCACAGTTACGATCAGGTGCTGCCTCTGATGTTAATCCGTTACTGTGGGCCCGGACTCCTGGGCCTGGGCATTACTGCGCTTGTCGCCGGCTTCATGTCTGGTATGGCGGGCAACGTGAGCGCCTTCTCTACCGTCTGGACTTATGACATTTACGGCGCCTACATGAACAAGAAGGCGACCGACCAGCACTATGTCTGGATGGGTCGAACGTCCACAATCGCCGGCATGCTGGTCTCCATCGGCACGGCTTATCTCGTCATGAATGCCGCCTCCATCATGGACTACGTGCAGGCGCTGTTCAGCTTCTTCATCGCTCCACTGTTCGGCACCGTGATCCTGGGGATGCTGTGGAAACGCGCAACCAATTGGGGTGGCTTCCTCGGTCTGCTGGCCGGCACGGCGTCCTCGATCGGCATGTTTATCTACACCAGCACAGGTACGGTGGAGCATAAGGCAGCGGCGCTGGCGCGGATCGCGCTCTCTCCGGACGCTCAGCCCATGGCCGAGAATATGTTCCGCGCGTTGTGGAGCTGGCTTATCTGCGTCGGCGTAACTGTGATCGTAAGCCTGGTGACTAAACCGCGTCCGGAGAGTGAGCTTAACGGCCTTGTATACGGCGCTACCGTGATTCCGCATGATGGAGCCACAACACTATTGCAGAAACCGATCTTCTGGGCAGCTGTCGTCTCGGTCGCGTTCATCATTCTGCAGATCATTTTCTGGTAACGCGAGGCGACGTTCTCGTGTAGCAAGCGCAGGTTCCGGTAAACACAGCAACGTAGTTTCCCGAAGGGACGGATCTTATGGCAGAAGGAACAGGACGCGGCGAAGCGCTGTCTATCTGGTTTTTTGTTGGCATCATGACGCTCGCGTATGGCGCAGTACTGCTGCCCTACGGAGCATACGAGTGGTTCGGCGACCATGAAGCAAATACAGTATTGAATAACCTGCACCCCACATTCTGGTGGGGGCTGTTGCTGTTCCTCTTCGGGGCGTTCTACACAATGCGGTATCGTCCACGTCCCGGAGACAAGAACAAGGTCTAAAGCTCTTCTCATATACCTAACCACCAACAGGCACCGCACGCACGCTGCCCAAGCATTATGGAGATTGAAATGCCTCGTACCATGACCATGGGAGTCCTTGTCGGCAACCGTGGCTTCTTCCCCTCCCACCTCGCCACCAGCGGTCGCCTGGAGATCGTCACAGCCCTAGAATCTGCCGGTATCAAACCGATTGTGCTGTCGCCGGAGGTTACGGCCCACGGCGCCGTCGAGACGTACGAAGATGCTAAGAAATGCGCCGCGCTGTTCAAGCAGCATGCGGCCGACATCGATGGACTGATCATCACGCTTCCTAACTTTGGCGAGGAGCGGGGTCTTGCCGATGCCATACGGCTTTCGGACCTGCGCGTACCCGTGCTCGTGCAGGCTACGCCCGACGACCCGAGCAAGATGTCGATTGCCTTCCGCCGAGACTCGTTCTGCGGAAAAATGTCGATCTGCAATAACCTGAAGCAATACGGTATTCCCTACTCGCTGACGACGCTACACACGGAGGCTCCGGACTCCGCGGAGTTCAAAGCCGACCTGGCGTGGTTCTCGGCGGTTTGCCGCGTCGTCCGCGGATTCAAGAATTTGCGTTTAGGCGCAATCGGCGCGAGGCCGACTGCGTTCAACACGGTTCGCTACTCCGAGAAGCTGCTGGAGCGCTCCGGGATCACGGTGGAGACATTGGATCTATCGGAGGTGATGGGCCGAATCGGGCGGATGAAGGACAACGACGATGCCGCACAGGCGAAGCTCGCCGCGATCAAGAAGTACATTCCGGTGGGAGATACGCCCGAGGCTGCGCTGCTGAAAATGGCGAAGTTGGGTGCGGTCATCGACGGTTGGAAGAATGCATCGGAGCTTACCGTTACGTCGGTCCAGTGCTGGACATCGATGGAAGAGTACCTGGGCATCGTGCCCTGCACGGTGATGTCGATGATGTCGGAAGATCTGGTGCCTTCAGCGTGCGAAGTGGATACGCTGGGAACGCTTTCGATGCATGCGTTGACGCTGGCAAGTGAAACGCCTTCGGCTCTGCTGGACTGGAACAACAACTATGGCGACAACCCCGACAAGGCAGTCTGCTTTCACTGCTCGAATCTGCCGAAGCACTTCTTCAAGCAGGGCGTGAAGATGGACTACCAACTCATTATCGCCGGTACTGTGGGCAAGGAGAATACCCATGGCACGCTCGATGGAACAGTGAAGGCCGGAGCGATGAGCTTCGCCCGCTTCTCCACCGACGACTTTACGGGGACACTTCGAGGTTATGTTGGCGAGGGGGCCTTTACCGATGACCCGCTGAACACGTTCGGCGGGGCGGGTGTCGTGGAGATCCCGAACATGCAGAAGCTGCTCCACTACATCTGCGAAAACGGGTTTGAGCACCACGTGGCGGCCAACTTCTCCACAACTGCCGGGGCTGTGTATGAGGCCGCTTCCAAATACCTGAACTGGCCGATGCATTGGCATAAATAGACCAGACTTGCGAAAGCGAAGGGGCCACTCCGGTGGCCCTTCGTTCTGCCCAATGTAGCGGGTACATGATCCAAAGGGCACCGAGCCAGGCAGTTGGCCGCTGTCCCGGGAGTTCCGGCGGTCTCAAGTTCTATTTGCGATTTCCGCCAAACTCCGCGATACTTAGATGTTGGGTCGTGTCAAATTGCGGTGCCGTGCTTATGTGCCGGTTCGCTTCTCTATCCCGCCCAAATACACCGTTTCCTTTGAGAGGTTCTTTACTGTGTTGATGATTCGTCTGGCGCGTGTTGGCGCCCGCAAGCAGCCCCACTACCGCGTCGTTGTCATCGAGAAGGATCGTGCCCGGAATGGCCGTTCGGTCGAGGTCGTTGGCACATACAATCCCCGCACCTCGCCTGCGTCAGTGGAATTGAAGCGCGACCGCATCGAGTATTGGGTCAGCAAGGGCGCCCAGCTTTCGGACCGAGTGGGCAAACTTATGACGCACCAGCCGGCCGCGACTCCGGTCGAAGCCGCTTAGTAATAAAGTAGATAACTAGTAACCAGAATTCAGTGCCCAAAGAATGCGACAAGCGTCGCTTTCTTGACTTCCAATTTTTCAATCTTCCAGTAGACTCTTCGGAAGGGTTAACCGGTAACGCCGGTCAGCCTGCACTACCTCCGCGCTGTAAAGGCGGAGCAAGCGTCGCACCGGCTGAACCTCGATTCCCCCTGAAGACCTCACCCAGAATGGGGCTAAAGGACGCGTCGAGCCGCGCGGCAATTTTCACGAGGTGTCCGTAGATGAACCAAGGTACTTCCGTTGCCATCCATCCGCCCGAGTTGATGAAGAACCTGATGATGGAGATTATTCGTGCGCTTGTAGATCAGCCTGACGATGTGAAGGTCGAGCTGATCGACGATAACGGGTCCACCGTTATCCGGCTACGGGTTGCCCATCAAGATATTGGCAAAGTCATTGGGAAGCAGGGACGCACGGCTCGCTCCCTTCGTACGATTCTCGGTGCCGCTAGTATGAAGCTTCACCATCGATTCGCGCTCGACATTATGGAAGACGAGAAGGGCCGCCCCGCAGAGTAGTCCCGGCCTTAGAGTTGCAGATCACCGCCAGAAGAATCCTCACAGGTTCTCGGCGGTTTCTGTTTTAATCCGCTGATACGGCATGCCACCTTCTTCCCGATGGACGCTGCTCGCCCGCATTCTGCGCCCCCAAGGACGCAAGGGTGAGGTCCTGGCCGATCTCTTTACGGATTTCCCGGAGCGCTTCGCCTCGCATCCAGACGTGTGGCTCGCACCGCAGGGATTTGCCGATGCCGAACAAGCAGATACTGCGGCCGAGCAACTCGCGACCGCCCGCATTGTGGCCCATTGGCTGCCAGTAGGACGGAACGCGGGGAGGGTTGTACTGCACTTTGCCGCGGTGGATTCAATCACGGCCGCAGAAGAGCTTGCACAAAGGGAGATAGTGGTGCCTGCGGAGACTCGGATGCCCCTTGAGCCTGGTGAGGCCTACATTTCGGACCTGACGGGGTGCCAGGTTCTTGACGGGGAGGTGCTGGTGGGCACGGTTGAGGACGTTCAGTTTGCGACCAGTCCGGACGGCACTCGCCGTCTGGAGGATGCCGCTCCCCTGCTGGTAGTGCGGACTCCCGAGCAGGAGGAGGTGCTCATTCCCTTTGCGAAGCAGTACCTGGTGGAGTTAGATACTTCAGCCAAACGGATTCGCATGACACTCCCTGAGGGACTCAGTCAGCTCAACGCGCCAAATACCGAATAGCTAGATCGCTGACCTCATTAAGGGAATCGGCCCGATGCAGCGGCCCCTGTGTCAACCAGGCTCTTCAGCATACAGAGACTAGAACCGGTATGCGACGCCCGTGGTCAGGATGGGGTAAATCTTGAAGCGCTTCATGGACGTGTTGATCTCATCCTGTTCCTGCACGACATTCTGCTGGTTCGCCGAATCATTGATGCTTCCGCAGGAGCCCTGCTGGCAGCCTGAGCCGGTCACGTTGATCGACATCGTGTTCTGGCCTGTGTAAGCGACTCCGATATCCACGGGGACGCTCCAATGGCTTTGCTCGTGGCGGGAAATCATGTTTCCGAAGCCGACCGAAAGCGCCGGCATGAACGTGCGGCCAAACTTAATCGCACCCGAGCCATGAATGGGATCGTTTGGGTCGCTCGTGTAGTCCGCATCACCCATCGAGAAGCTGTTACCGCCGGGAACGCTCATAGTTGCACCGGCGGTGCTTTTGAAAATGAGAAATCCCGGACTGATGTGGAAGCTCGAGTGCAACGGGTAATAGTCCACACTCACTGCGCCTGACTTCAGGTGAAGTTCCGAGTCGTAGTTCGCGCCGTCGACGCTGAGGCCATAGCCAAAGTTGAAGAAGTTAGCGCTCCCGCGCAGGTTCAACCTGCTGGTCAAAGGGGTGGCTACCTGCGCGCCCCATCCGAGAGTACCTACACGCGTGCCCAAGGCGATCCGGGAGAACGGCCGGACGGAACGATCCTCAAGAGATCGCATCGGGCTGGGCAGACGCTGGGGCGTAGCTACAATCGCACTCGAGGCCGATGCCCCCGCCTCAGCTGAGGAAGAAGAAAACGCCATCTGTTGCGCCATGACCTGGCCAGCACCTAACACGAATACCACGGCAAAAGCCGCAGCCCAATTGTTTGTCATTGCCCCACCCTCGCGCCCATTAGTAAAGGCTGCGACTGCATGAATGTTTTCCGGAGAGTACCGGGGGATTGTTTTTATACCAATCCCTACAAAGTGGGAGGTTTGGGCGCCAGCTTACACGTGAGCCGTGTGCTGGTGCTAACGTTCTACACTGCAGTCAGTTGCTATGCACTTCGACATCCTGACCATTTTTCCGGGGTTCTTCGCCAGTCCGCTTGAGCACGGTATTCTCAGCCGCGCCATCGGTATGGGCACTGTGCAGGTGATTGCCCATGACCTGCGGTCCTTCACGCACGATCGCCACCGCACCGTCGATGACCGGCCGTTCGGCGGAGGAGAAGGCATGGTGCTGAAACCCGGACCGATCTTTGAATGCGCCGAAAGGATCGGCATCACTCCCAAGCAGTATCGGGATACCTCTCGCGAGTCACTGATTCTGCTCTCGGCGCAGGGCCGCCCCTTCACTCAGGTTGTAGCGCACAGACTGGCGGGGCTGGAGCGCGTGGTGATGATTTGCGGCCGCTACGAGGGAATCGATGAGCGCGTGAATGAGCTGCTTGCTGACACGGAGCTCTCGATTGGCGACTACGTGCTGTCCGGAGGCGAACTGGCTGCGACGGTGGTGCTGGATGCCACGGTCCGGCTGCTGCCCGGCGTCCTGGGCCATGCCGATTCAGCACGCTACGAGAGCTTCGGACTGGCCGACACCGAGCTCAGTCGGTCCCCCACAGCGCCCTCTGCCGACGGAGTTCCCCGCTCAACGCACGGCGCGGGCGGCCTGCTCGATTATCCGCACTACACGAGACCCGCAGAATTTCGCGGATCCGTGGTGCCGGAAGTGCTACTTGGAGGAGATCACTCCGAAATTCGGAAGTGGCGGCGGCGTCAGCAGCTTCGGAAGACGCTGATCAACAGGCCAGATCTTCTAAGCTCCGCAGTACTGGACGTCAATGATCACCGAATGCTCGACGATCTTCGAAAAGAGTTGACCGGCTAGTGATCTGTTGAGCGCCAATCGGGAGAGGACCTGAGTACAAACCTGAGGCTTCCTCTGGCTATTGCCAATCCAGAATCACTTTCCCAGCGTTGCCACTCTGCATTGCTTCGAAACCCTGCTCGTAGTCGCGCCAGTTCAGTCGATGGGTAATCACTGGTGAGATGTCCAGACCGGACTCGAGCAGAACGGTCATCTTGTACCAGGTTTCGTACATCTCGCGACCATAGATGCCGCGCAAGGTGAGCTGGTTGAAGATCACGAGGTTCCAATCGATTGGCACCGGTTCAGCCGGTATACCGAGTATCGCAATCTTTGCGCCGTGGCTCATATTCGCCAGCATCTCGCGAAATGCGTTTGGATTGCCGGACATCTCAAGCCCCACGTCGAAGCCCTCCTGCAACCCAAGTTCCTTCTGCACCTGCTGCAGGGTCGTTGCTCCGGCGCCGGTGGTCGCAACCGCACGCGTCACGCCAACCTTTTCAGCCAACGACAACCGGAACGCGTTCGGGTCCGAGATGACGACGCGACGCGCACCAGCACGCTTCACCACCGCCGCAGCCATGATACCGATGGGCCCTGCCCCGGTAACCAGCACGTCCTCACCCACAACGGGGAACGCCAGCGCCGTGTGTACTGCGTTCCCCAACGGATCGAAGATTGCGGCAACGTTCAGATCCACCCAGGGTGCATGCACCCAGATGTTCGTCATGGGTAGGACGATGTATTCGGCGAATGCGCCATCGCGGTTCACGCCGACGCCTGCCGTATGGGCACACAAATGGCGACGTCCAGCAAGACAGTTGCGGCATCGACCGCACACGACGTGGCCTTCGCCGCTGACAATTTGGCCCGGCGCGAAGTCGGAAACGTTGGAACCGACCTCCACAATTTCGCCGACGAACTCGTGCCCGATGGTGAGACCGAGCGGGATAGTGGCGCTCGACCACGAGTCCCAGTTGTAAATGTGCAGGTCGGTGCCGCAGATGCCGGTCTTCAGGACACGAATTTTCACATCATTGATTCCGGTCTGTGGTTCGGGAACATCCTCCAACCAGAGACCGCGTTCCGGCCGGCTTTTCACCAATGCCTTCAATACGCCCTGCCTTCTAAAATCGGGGTTTCCCCACGCTGCACACAACCGTACACACCAGATTCTAGCCCCGCGATGGACGGCGGATGCGGGCGTCGCCCATTCGTCCCTATACTCGTTAAGACTTTTCTCGGTCGTGCAGCTGCGGCTTTAAGGACTCTGGTTCATGGCATCCGCATCACCTTTCCCTATTCTTCAGGACAAGACAGAACGCCTCCGCCGGCACCCGCACGAGAGTTTTAATCTGGTGCATGAGCTTGAGGCACAGCTGCGCAAAACTGTCCGTGGCGAGGTCCGCTTTGATGACGGGTCACGCGCACTCTACGCGACAGACGCCTCAAACTACCGCCAGATCCCCATCGGTCTGGTGCTACCGCACGATGTGGACGATGTGATTGCCACAATTGCGGCATGCCGGCAGTTTGGCGCTCCGGTTCTTTCACGCGGTGGCGGAACGAGCGTGGCCGGGCAGTGCTGCAACGTCGCCGTCGTGCTCGATTTTTCCAAATACATGAGCTCAATTCTCGAGCTCAATCCCGCGACGCGCCGTGCCCGGGTTCAACCTGGAATAGTCCTTGATGCTTTGCGAAACGAGGCCGAGAAGCACCAGCTCACGTTTGCGCCTGATCCAGCCACGCACAGCCGGTGCACCCTGGGAGGCATGATCGGTAATAACGCCTGCGGCGTCCATGCGCTCTTCGGCGGTAAGACCGTGGACAATATCGAATCGCTCGATGTGCTCTTATACGACGGCACGCGCATGCGAGTGGGCAGGACGTCTGAGCAGGAACTCGAAACGATCATCGCTGAAGGCGGTCGTCGGGGCGAGATCTACGCGGGACTGCGGCGCCTGCGAGACACGTATGCTGGGCTGCTCCGCGAACGATTTCCCGACATTCCTCGCCGCGTTTCCGGCTACAACCTAGACCAGCTTCTGCCTGAGAACGGCTTCGACGTTGCTCGGGCGCTGGTCGGTTCGGAGGGCACTTGCGTCACGATCTTGGAGGCGGAATGCGAGCTGAAACCAAGCCCGCAGCATCGCAGATTGGTGGTTCTAGGCTTTTCGAGCGCATTCGTCGCGGCGGACCATGTTCCTGCCGTTCTCGAATTCAAACCTATCGGGCTAGAGGGATTCGACGGCTATCTCGTTCAATGCATGCTGCGTAAGAATTTGGCGGTGGACGATGTAAAACTCCTTCCGGACGGCGACGGGTTCCTGCTATGCGAGTTCGGGGCCGACACGCAAAAAGACGCCGATCAGCAGGCGCGTGACTTCATGGCGGCGGCGCGCGAGTTCGAAATACGTCCAAGCGTCACACTCTACTCTGACGAAGAAGCTGAACGCATCTGGCGCGTACGGGAGTCCGGACTCGGAGCGTCGGTCTTTGTACCGGGCCATCCCAGTGCCTGGGAGGGGTGGGAGGACTCGGCAGTTGCGCCCGAGAAGCTAGGCGGTTTTCTCCGTGAGCTCTTCGCAGTGATCGACCGCTATGGCTATAAGACGCCGATGTACGGGCACTTCGGCCAAGGCTGCGTTCACCTGCGCATGACCTTCGATCTACGGACTGAGGAAGGCATTGCGCACTACCGTGAGTTCATCGAGGAGGCTGCCGACGTGACGCTCAAATATGGCGGCTCTTTCTCCGGTGAGCATGGAGATGGCCAGTCGCGCGCTGCGCTGCTGCCCAAGATGTTCGGCCCGGAACTGATGCAGGCATTCGCGGAGTTCAAGACACTCTGGGATCCGGAGAATCGGATGAACCCCGGCAAAGTCGTCGATCCCGTTGCAGTCTACGACCCTATTGAGAATCTCCGCTTCGGTGCCGGTTATCAGCCGCCACAGGCCGACACGTACTTCCAGTACCCGAAGGATGGCGGCTCGTTCAGCGAAGCCACAGCGCGCTGCGTCGGCGTGGGCGCCTGCCGTAACCACGATCACGGCACGATGTGTCCCAGCTATATGGCGACGCGCGAGGAGAAGCACTCCACACGTGGCCGCGCCCACCTCCTCTGGGAGATGATGCAGGGCGAAGTTGTGAAAGGAGGCTGGCGCGACGAAACCGTCCGGGATGCCCTGGAGCTGTGTCTCTCCTGTAAGGCATGCAAAACCGAGTGTCCGGTACAGGTGGATGTCGCCGCGTGGAAATCAGAGTTCTTCGCGCACTACTACCAAGGCCGCCGTCATCCACTGCATCACTATGTCTTCGGCTATATGGATCGATGGGCGCGTCTGGCCTCGACTGCCCCGTGGCTCGCAAACTTACCCATGAACACACCTGGCCTTAGCACGCTAGCTAAGTCCGTGGTGGGTGTTGCTCAGCAGCGTGCGCTGCCTAGGTTCGCAGCTCGTAACTTTCGCTACAGCTTCCGTACCAGCTCAACTGACGCGAACAGCACAGCTGAAGGGGTTCTTCTCTGGCCCGATACTTGGAATAACTACTTCCACCCGCAGGCTCTCACCGCGGCGGCGAAGCTACTCAAGGCAACTGGCAAACGAGTCGAGGTTCCGAAGCAGCACGTCTGCTGCGGGCGGCCGCTGTACGACTTCGGCTTCCTGGATGAAGCCCGCCGCTATTTGCGACAGGTGCTCACGAAGTTCGCTCCGCAAATTGACGCGGGCATTCCGATCGTCATGCTGGAGCCCAGTTGTGCCACTGTGTTCCGTGATGAGCTCATCAATTTCTTCCCAAATGATGAGCGCGCCATCCGCCTGAGCAAACAAACCTTGTTGCTCGGCCAGGTGCTCGCGGACGCAGATTTCGAGCCGCCGCAAATGCCGGACCGGCGCATCATCGTACATGGCCACTGCCATCAGAAGACACAGATGACCATGAAGGACGATATGAAACTTCTGCGCGCCACGGGCGCAAAGGTCGAGCTGCTCGACTCGGGCTGTTGCGGAATGGCCGGCCCTTACGGCTTTGAGGCCGATAAATACGACATTTCACAGACGCTCGCAAACCGCGTTCTTATGCCAGTGGTGCACAGCGCAAGTCCCAATGACATCATCGTGAGCAATGGCTTCAGTTGCCGCGAAGCAATCCACCAGAACTCCACTCGCAGGGCGCTTCACGTGTCTCAGGTACTCGCGGGAGACTTCTAACCTACTCTGGCGTCGCGCAGTGCTTGCGGAAGCAGCTAGGATAAGACCATGGATACCAAGCTCCTCTTTCAGGATGCATCTGCGTTAGAAACTCCGATGCTCGCCGTCTTCGCAGCGGATCTCAGCATTGAAAAACTAGACGTTGCAATGCCGAGACTGTTGACTAGCCCGCCGGCGCTTATCGCCGCCGCGCAGGAGTTGCTCGGCTCCGGCGAGTTCACCAGCAAGCTAGGTGAGACCGCGCTGCTGCACCGGCCGGCGGCTCTCAAAGCCGCGCGATTGCTGATCGTCGGCATCGGTAAAGCCTCGGAGGCCACAACGGATGTACTCCGGAAGGCTGCCGGTACTGCGGTGCGCAGCGCCAAAACGCGTAACATCCGCTCGCTCGCCATTGCCCTGCCTATTTCAATAGATGCTATCCAGCTCCCGCCGGCGGCCGTTGCGCGTGCCGTGGTTGAGGGCGTCGAACTCGGCTCGACCGACTACGATACGTATCGCAGCGATCGAAAGGATGTTCCGGTCGAGGCGGTCTCATTACTTTGTCCCGCCGTCGATGCAGCATCCAGAGGTGCCGCTCAGCGTGGCTTCGAAGAAGGCAGCATTATTGCGCGCTCACAAAACTTCACTCGGGCGCTCGTGAACGAGCCGGGTAACGTGTTGACACCCACGGTGCTCGGGCAGCGCGCAAAGGC
>Ga0207694_10002207_pt1 | contig 15981 bp, 7 predicted proteins | sample KBSC34metaG_FD_184353 | JGI IMG/M metagenome (GOLD analysis project Ga0207694, IMG submission 184353) | Corn rhizosphere microbial communities from Kellogg Biological Station, Michigan, USA - KBS C3-4 metaG (SPAdes) (version 2) | ecosystem: Host-associated > Plants > Roots > Rhizosphere > Soil...
CGCGCCCTAGCGCGTACACCATCAGCTTCTCGGTCAAAGTGCGTACGAATTGCGGGGAGTAGCGCAGCAGTGCCTGCCGCAGACCCACTACGCCGTCGAACTTCAAGCCATCGGAGAGTTGGCCGCTGAGGTCCAGCGGCTTGCCCCATTCGTGGGTCCGCTGCTTGCCGACTGCGTCGAAGCTCTCCAGGGCGAAACCGATGGGGTCCATCTTGAGATGGCACGACGCGCAGGACGCATTGGCGCGGTGTTCCTGCATACGATCGCGCATGGAGATTTCGAGCGGCACCGGCTGCCCGTTCGCCATCTTGTCGCTGACCCGCAAGGCAGGCACATTAGGTGGCGGATCGGGCGGTATGATGCCGAGAATGTTCATCAGCACCCACTTTCCCCGCAACACCGGAGAAGTCCGGTCGGCTTGCGCCGTCACCAGCAAGATACTTCCCTTGCCCAGCAGACCGCGGCGCGCGTCCAGTTCGCCGTTGAGAGGCACGCGGCGGAACTGGCTCCCGTAAATATTGGGGATCCCATAGTGCCGCGCCAGACGCTCGTTCACGAACGTATAGTCAGCGATCAAAAGATCAAGGACGTTGCGGTCCTCACGCAGGATGCTCTCAAAGAACATCTCGGTCTCGATGCGAAAAGCCTGGCGAAGGTTGTCGTCGAAATCCGGGAACATCTGCGTGACCGGCGCCGCGCTGGGAAGGTTCCGCAACTGCAGCCACTGACCGGCGAAGTTCTTCACCAGCTCATGGGCCCGGGGATCGCCCAGCATGCGCTTCACCTGCTGTTCCAGAATCTTCGGATCTTTGAGCTTGCCTTGGCTCGCCAAATTGATCAGCTCGTCATCCGGACTGGTGCTCCACAGGAAGAATGCCAGGCGCGAAGCCAATTCCAGGTCGCTGATGCGATAAGCTTCCCCGGCCTTAACGTTAACCGGATCAGCCTCGCCGCGGAACACAAACTCCGGATCGGACAGGATCGCTTGCAAGGCTCTTTCAATTCCATCCTCAAAGTCACCTTTATTGCGGCCGGCCTGGTAAAAGTTGAGCAGACTCTCGATGTCTCCATCCGTTGCCGGCCTGCGATAGGCCTGCCGCGCCAGCGATCCGATAATTTTCTTGGCGCACACAATCTCGTCACTGCCGGCGGTGGGATGGCAGGTAAGAATCTTGCGCCGGCTGGCGGTGTCCGTTGGCCGCGTTCCCTTATACGGGCCCATGATGATGACTTGACCCACTTGCGGCGAGAAGATGTATCCGGGGATCGGATTGGTATCGAGCACGCTGCGTACGTAGTGTTGATTCAAGTCGTCGATGGGCACGTCGGTGGTGGCCAAGAACGCGAGACCTACCGTCCGCTGCCCGGCTTTCACCTGCAGCCGAATTTCGTTCTTATCGTTGTCGGTTCCCTGCGGTAGCTTTTCAATGTCGAACATTCCTACCCGTGCGCCGTCGATGGTCACTTCGAGCTTTTCGCCCTTGCGATCCGCGCCGTAAAGCTCGCCCGTGTTCCCTCTTACCGGGAACCAGGAGATAACGTACTCGCCATCCGCCGAGAAATAGTGGTGAACCAACATCCCGCCGCGGGTTCCAAACGGCAAACCCTCAACGTGATTCTCTTGCGAATAATCTTGCGGCGCGATGTACTTCTTCTCCTGCGGAGATGTCTCATGCCCTATAGCCAAACGGCTGATTTTTCCCGCCGCCGACATGTAGCCCTCGACCAGCGCGGGCGACACTGTCAAGCTTCCCGCCACATTGTCGAAGCCCGAGCTCGAATCGTCGACCGGCAGGAATGCCGCGGCATCCACGTCCAGACCCAGCAGGTCATGGATCGCGTTGGCATATTCTGTCCGATTGACGCGATGAACACCCGGAGCCACCAGATTAGGCTTAACGGCAGCACGGTCCAATTCATTCTCGAAACCGCTAGCCAGACTTTGCAGAACCGCTGGATCAGGACGCGGCGCGCCGGGCGGCGGCATCATACCGGCCCGCAGTTTACGCACTACTTTCTCGAACACCTCAGCGTTTTGACTCACGTGGGCCAGCAGATCTGTTCCGTCGAGCGCCAGCCCCGCCACTTTGGCTTTGGAATTGTGGCAGGTAGTGCAATATTGAGTCAGTAACCGCTGCGGCTCGATTGCAGGCGGCGTATTCGCTGCCGACGCTTTTGGTTGGGCCGTCTGACCATCGCACAACATTACCGCTGCCAGTAGCATCAGACTGGCGTTCGCCAATTTCGTCATTCACGCTCCTCCCAAATCGCTAGGTTGTTCCTTCGATTGGGTCTGAAGCTATCCAAACATGACTTTAGAGTGTTGTCACGAGTCAGCCGGTGACTCACCGGTTTATCACAAGCCAGGGGCGCTTTAGGCATTGATTTTTAAGGCTTTATATAGACCGTGGTGCCCTCTGGCCGGATGCCAGTTTATGTCGAAAGAGGAGGTGGCAGTCTGGTTGATTCACTCCTGCAATTCAGAGACTCTGATCTGAAGTAGCATCCTCTATCAAACTCCTGATATAAAAAGGTGAGTCACCGGATACATACCGCGCAATCCATTGTCCCCAATGATCGTCAGGCTATCGGAGACTTCGCTCGAACAGACATCCGATACGACGCCTCCCGCGCTCAGCTGTCAAAACAGATGGTGAGTTACCGGTTACGGTTGGCGCATCCTCCATGTAAGTAATTGTATTTAATGTGTTTCAGCAACAGAAGACAAGTGCGCTTCAGCTTGACGCCAAATCAAAATTGCAATACGATCGCTTGCTAACCGGATTTAATTGGGGTTTTTCTTATTCAAGGGTTTGTCTTAGCGACTGCATTTGTTTCGGCAGCCGTTGCATCGGAATTCGCAACTGATCGCCCAGCCAAGGTGGGGGAGACAATGGCAACTGCTACCAAGGTTATCTTGAGTTTTGTGTTCGTCTCGGCTGTCATGTGGGGGCAAGCCGCATCGACCGCTCAAATCAACGGCACTGTGCGGGATTCGAGCGGCTTGGCGATCCCCGACGCAGCGGTGAAGGTCACGCAAACCGCCACTGGACTGGTCCGCAGCGCCACGAGCGGGGCCGACGGTGCGTTTGTTTTCCCGAACCTGCCCGTTGGACCCTATTTGTTCGAAGTCACAAAGGACGGATTTACGAAATACGCGCAGTCGGGGATCCTGCTACAAGTCGACAGCAATCCAACTATCGACGCGGCGTTGAAGGTGGGATCGGTAAGCGACCAAGTCACTGTACAGGCGGACGCGGCCATGGTCGAAACCCACAGCACCGGCGTCGGCACTTTAGTCGATAATCAGCGCGTAGTGGAAATGCCATTGAACGGACGTAATGCCACTGAACTCGTGTTCCTGGCGGGCATGGCGACAGTGGGTGGTCAAAACGGCGGCTTTCTGAATTCCGTCCGCAATTATCCAACCGTCATGATTTCGGTCGCCGGTGGGGTCGCGAATCAGCAGACCTACGCATTGGATGGCGCCAACCACAACGACGCTTACAACGGGTTGAATCTTCCTCTGCCCTTCCCGGACGCTTTACAGGAGTTTAAAGTAGAGACCAGCGCACTAGCCGCGCAATATGGGCTGCACTCGACGGCTGCGATCAGTGCGATCACGAAATCCGGCACGAACAAGTTTCACGGCGACGCCTTTGAGTTCCTACGGAACGGAGATCTGAATGCCCGTGACTTCTTTGCGCCCACGCGAGACAGCCTGAAGCGGAATCAGTTCGGCGGAACCATAGGCGGTCCCATCGTCAGGGATAAGCTATTCTTCTTTGCTGGCTATCAGGGCACCATCCAGAAATCCGAGCCGACGCAAGCTTCCGCTTTCGTTCCCACTACGCAGATGCTCACTGGAGACTTCACGACGTTCGCGGGTCCCCAGTGCAATGGCGGAGCCACCATTCAATTGAAGGGTTTCGGATTTAGCGGGAACAAGGTCCCCCAGTCGGCGCTCAACCCGGCCGCATTGAAGATTGATTCGTTTTTGCCGGTGCCCGCGGATCCCTGCGGCAAGGTGAACTACGGGCTCCGCAATGACCTGACGGAGCACATGGGAGTCACGCGAATCGATTATCAGGTAAGCCAGAAGAACACCATATTCGGACGGTTCTATGAAACCAATCTGGAAATTCCATCCACCTTTGACGGGACCAACGCGCTGACGCTGAATAGCAACGCTCAGCACGACCGCGTGTATTCGTTGGCCCTGGGAGATACCTACGTATTTAGCCCCAATGTGGTCAGTTCATTCCGGCTAGGAGTGAATCGTTCGGAGATTCCAAAGATCACCGACAACTTCGCCACGTGGCCCCAACTGCTGGTCAATGCGCCCTTCAATCCCGCACCGGCGCCGCGGATTTCGGTGACCGGAAATGGCTTCGGCATCGGCTCCGGCAACTCCATCATCAATCATGACATGACGGGCCCGGACCCCAATCTTGTCGGGGATATCAGTTGGGTCAAGGGAAATCACCAGATCGGATTTGGCGCTTCCTACCTTCGAACCCTGATCAATTATGCGTCGGGCATCAACGCCACAGGTTTGCCCACGTTCAACGGGTCGATCACCGGGTCACCCATGGCAGACTTCTTACTAGGACAGGCTGCGACCTGGACGCAAGGCAACATTTCCTATTTCTACAACCGCCAGAACTACATCGGAATGTACGTACAGGATTCATGGAGAGTCACTTCACGTCTGACCGTGAATTACGGCGTAAGGTGGGAACCCTTCTTTCCAATCACCAGCAAACAGGGGCTGTTCTTTCGTTTCGACCAAACCCTATTCAATCAAGGCGTCCATAGCACCGCTCACGTGAATGCGCCGCCTGGATTCGTCTTTCCGGGTGACTCCCAATGGACCACCGGAAACGGCATTGCTGCCACCCGATGGAATGAGTTTGTTCCTCGTCTGGGAATAGCTTGGGACCCCACGGGGAGCGGGAAAATGACCATCCGGGCGGCCATCGGGAGCTATACCGACAGGTCGGGCCTCTATGCTCTCAGTTCATTCGGCCAAGACGCGCCGGTCGGCTACGCCGTCACTTTGAACAATGTGAATCTGTCCAATCCATGGGCCACCTATCCGGGCGGAAATCCGCTGCCCGTCCTGCTCAGCAAAACAATGCCGTTTCCCAGTCTGGGCGGCGCCTACATCACGTATCCGCCAGACTGGAAACCAGTGTGGGTCAACCAATGGAATTTCAGCATCCAACGCCAATTAGGCAGAGACTGGCTGGTGACGGCGAATTATCTAGGCAACAACACCTTCCACCTGGTCACTGCGGACGAGTTGAACCCGGCCGTATTTATGGGAACGGGCGCCTGCACAATCAATGGGACGAACTTCGCGAGTTGCGGCACTACCGCAACCAATAACCAACGCCGCCCACTGAACTTTCAAACCCCTGCGTCGCCCGCCATCGGGATTGTGTCGCAAGGTTCGCCCAGCGGAACAGGAAGCTACAATTCTCTGTATCTTTCAGCACAGAAGCGCCTGAGCAGCGGCACCAGTGTTCTGGCTAATTACACTTATTCTCACTGCATCAGTGATGAATGGAACGGCCAACCGGGAAACAACGGAGTGTCTTCCGTAACCCCCAATAACCGGAGGAATGATCGCAGCAACTGCGCGCCCAATTTGATTTCCTCGGACCAGCGTCATCTGTTTAACCTCTCCGTGGTAGCGCAGACGCCGAAGTTCGCAAACCGCGCACTGAGGTTACTAGCGAGCGACTGGCAGGTTTCGCCGATCCTGAAATTGCGATCGGCCCAATACTTTACGGTGGTCTTAGGTACTGACGTGGCCCTCAATGGCGAAGGAAACCAGCGTCCGAATTTGGTACCGGGAGTAGATGTTTACGCTAGCAGTCAAGCGTGCAAGCCGGCGCCGTGCGTGCAGTGGCTCAACTCAACACCCGGCGCGAATGGAGCCAAGGGAGCATTCGCAACCCCGGCAACCGGGACTCTAGGCAATTTGGGGATTGGAAACCTGTCGGGACCGGGAGTCTTCCAATTAGACCTCGCTCTGTCGCGGACCTTCACCATCCACGAAGGGCAAACGTTCCAGCTGCGAACCGACGTGTTCAACTTACCCAACCACGTGAACTTGGCGCCTCCCGCTTACGGAGCTGCGGGCACGGGCGCATCCGCCCTGAACGCTGGCACCTTTGGTCAGATCACTAGTGATATCAGCGGAACCAGCGGACTGGCCTCCGGTGACTATCGCGTCATTCAGCTCGCCCTTAAGTTTGTGTTCTAGGGCTCAGGGTCCATCGAACGAGTGTCAGCGCGATAAGGAGGCTGGTGTCACGAAGGCTTGTAATTCTTGCAGTGTTGCAAGGCATCGTCTTGTGGGGAATCGCTGGCAACGTTTCCGGCCAGCAGGCGGGGCCGGACTCCGCACAATCAGGAGCGCGGCCTGCACCGGATCCTCCAGAGAACCACCGGCCACCGCTGTTCTTCCGGGAAGCGTGGAGGAAACACTCGGGCGCTCCCGAGCATCCGCTGAGCCAGGATTCGGTGTCGAATTCGGACCTTGAGCTCAGGATGTACGGCGACCCGCCAAAGCCGGACCCGGACTTCGGAGGAATTTGGGATAACCAGCGCCCGCAGCCCCTCGACGACCCTGCCCACATCTTTACCGGAACTTGCCGGAGACCGTGCGGCCTCACGCTGAGGGATCGGAACAACTATGCCGATCTCAGTGGTCTCGCCAAGATTCAGTGGCGCGTAAAGTACGAAGGATTCCACACGCTCCGCCCACTGCTCAAACTCGCCGATGGCACCTATCTGGTAGGCGATCACTCCGATGGTTACACACTGGACTGGCACGTCCGCGAGTTTTCGCTCGGCGACCTGCGCTGGCGCCGCCTGGATCCTGAGAGAGTAGTCACAATGACGGGGCCGCAAGCGAAGTGGATAGTGAATCCAGACCTGAGCCGGGTGGACGAAATAGGCTTTGTAGACCTGATGCCGGGCAGCGGCCACGGAAATGGCGGCTGGTCCGACCTGGCCTGGATAGAAGTGTATGGAAAGCCTGTGAAACGGTAACCTGCCCAACGCCAATGCCCTGATTGATCCGGCCGCGACTGAGATGGTTAGCGGCGCACATACATTGCGTTAATGCGCCGGCACTGCGCTTAGTTCGGATTCTATCTTGCGTCTGTCCGATTCCATCAGCCAACCCTCTTTTACCAACCGATCCGCGACCTGGGCTACTTTGCTCCTGTAAGCCTTGGCATTGGGGTACATGTTGGAAAGGCGGGAGTGATCCAACACTACTTTGTGGCCCAGTTCGCCACAAGTGCCCGGACCGGGGCTGGTTACGAAATAGCTGGCGACGGGAACTTCGACATAAGGCGTGCGCACGCCGCCAACGCCATTGCCGTACTCGTCCAATGCCACCGTTCGCTTCGGGTCCGCTTCGGCCACCTCGTCTTTGATCCGGATGCGGTCGGCCTTGGGAGGCGCAACGCCCTTGCGTGCCCAATTGAATAGGTGCCGGAATGCCACATCGTACACATACGTGAGCGCGGGCTGGTCCGTGAGCGGGATCGGCGGCTCGCAGGTAATGTTCAGCGGCCATTCCGGAGTGCCTTGCGTAGCGCCCACAGCGGCGATTTGATCGGCAACCGCCGGAAACTGTGAGTAGGCGGCTTTGTCGATATGGCTGACGCCGGCGACTTCGTAAAGACGGAAGCGGTCGTCTGCATCGTCGCTATCGTCGCGGCGCAGACCAAGAGATGCGGGCACTTCGCCTTGTGCCACCACAGCAATCACCGGCACACCAAATTTACGATGAAAGCCGCCCCGCGGATCGTTCGCCTGCGGAGCCGGGGCACATTGATTCAGGCGCTGAATGTTCCCTGGATTGCGCGATAGGTAGCCGTCATACACGAATTTCCCGTTGGCAAGCGTTGCGTGCGGATGGATGGCGTTGAGGTAGGTGAGCAAGTCGCCCCCCTGCGCGGTCATGTAGATGCCTTCGACCTTCAGATTACCCATGGGTCCGTTACCGCTTTTGAGTGCGGCACCTGCCTGGCTGAGCACATCGAAACGCAGCCCGTCTTCGATGTCAGCGGGTCCATTCTTGCCCGCGCCGGGGCAGGCTGTAGTTGGTGTCGGGTTCACGAACGACACGGCGGAGTAGCGCCCGGGATTAAATTTCTTAAGCGCGCCGCTCGTCGCCGGGACTGTCACACCGACCCAGGCGTCTCCACGTTCCATGAGCGACTGGTGAATGTAGCCCCACATCAGGGCCCAGTCATAACGTCGCGCGGGCATGAACGGCTCAACCACCACGTTTCCGCTAAAGTGCGAGGCTTGGGCGGGACGACGCACTAGGATACGCGTGGTGTAGGGAGCCTTCTCCGTCTTTACGCTCAGGCTGCCGTCCATGGCCCACTCGTACACATTGGCGTTGCCACTGAGGATGAACTCTTCCTCCACATAACCCGCCTTCGTGAAGTCGATGGGATTGAGGGTGTGGCCTGCACCCAGAAACGGGTATGAGTCGGCGGTTAAGGGAATGGGGCCGACTATTTTCGGGATCGCGACCGGAGCATCTTGGGCCAGGGCTGCTGTCGTGCCGACCAAAGCGGCGAAGACCAGAAGGCGAATTTGCATGATTTTCTTCTCCAGTGCGGGGCAGGCTCAGGGTTTTTGCGCACACTCCAGGCCGCGAGCGGCAATCACCAGTTGGGCACCATCGAGCGGGATCACCGCAGTCCTGTTTGCTCCCGCCACGGCGTCCGCCCCGGATCGAACCTCAAACGGGCGCGAGTGCCGCGGGCACGATTTTGAGCGTAACACTGCGCTCCAGTTTGGTGCCGCGGGCCTTATCACCTCGCCCATACGGCCCGCGCCAATCGGCGCGAGCATTTCGTAGGGGCACAGGACGGTTTCAGCGCCGGGAGGCATGTGCTGACGATTTTATACCAACTGAAGGGCGAGAGGCGAAGAGACACTGTCGAGTACAAGCGTTTTCAACTTCTGCCACTGCGCTATCGCTTCGGGGCTGATCAATTCGTCTATTTACGTCATGATGACACTACCGGGCGGAACATCAAGAACCTACACCGCTGACTTCCTCCCTGGGATGCAAAGATTGCATCGCCACGTAAAACCCGAGTCACCTTGAACAAATCCCGGAACTTCCAACTCCATTGTTTCAATCGTTCGCGATGTTCAAAGGAAACGGCCATACTCCTGCACGACTGTATTTAGCTATGAGCCGGCGCAAGAGGTGGATGGTCAGCGGTGTACTGGCTTTGGCTGTCATGTTGGTTGGAGTCTTCATTAGCGCCTCTATGATGGCGAAGCGCGTCGAACCGTTCATCAAAAACGAAGCGATCGAATATCTGCGGGAACGATTTGACAGTGAAGTCGAGCTAGCAAGTCTGCAGATACACGTACCGCCCGCCTTGCCACTCCGCCTATTATTCGGCGAGGGAAGAGGCTCTTTAGCGCAAGTCGAAGGCTCGCACTTATTACTTCGTCACCGGGGGCGGACCGATGTGCCGCCCCTGTTCGCAATCGAACGCTTTCAATTTGACGTCGATATCGGAGCACTCATCGATAGTCCCAGGACGGTCGATCGGGTGACACTGGATGGTCTTGAGATCCAAATTCCACCGAAAGGGGCAAGGCCAAATCTGGGATCGCGGAGCGATCCGCCAGAAACCCCGGCAACAGAGAGGGCCTCAACTGGAGTAGTGATTAAACAGGTCCTGCTGCGAAACGCTCACTTGACCATTCTTCCCAGAGACACGACGAAAGTACCGCTGCGTTTTGACATTCACGATCTGCGGATGGAGTCCGTTGGACAGAACGTCGCAATGAAGTATACGGCGACCCTGACGAATCCCAAGCCGAAGGGAGAGATCCGCAGCACCGGCATGTTCGGTCCTTGGACGACCGCCGAGCCCGGTGATTCGCCACTCCGAGGCGCGTACCAATTTGAAGATGCCGACCTGAGCACCTTCAAGGGGATCGCCGGTATTTTGCAGTCTACCGGAGAGTTTGAAGGAACGCTTTCGTCCATAACGGCGCGGGGCCAAGCGACTGTTCCAGACTTCCGGTTGAAAAGGGCCGGAAATCCGCTTCCGTTGACCACACAGTTTGAGGTATTGGTCGATGGAACGAACGGCAACACGGAATTGCACCCTGTTGTTGCGACGCTCGGCACAACTCACTTCACCACAAAGGGATTCGTGATCAAACACGACGGAGACAAGCGAAAAACGATATCGCTCGCGGCGTCCATGCCAGCGGGTAATCTGCGGGATGTGTTGATGTTAGCGATGACAGGATCTCCGATCATGGAAGGCACCCTAAGATTGAATACGACGATCGGTATTCCTCCGCTCGATGAAAAGGTCAAGGGGAAGCTTTTGCTTGACGGGACCTTCGAGGTAATCAATGGCAAATTCCTAAGGTCTCGAATCCAGCAAAAAATTGATGCGCTGTCTCACCATGGCCGGGGCAAAGCGAAAGACGAAGAGGTCGACGAAGTGGTCCATAGGATGGGCGGAGAGTTCAAGATGGCCGACGAATCTCTTACATTTCGTACCCTGGCGTTTGCGATTCCGGGCGCGGCGATCAATATTGGTGGCGTATTTGACGTGGCCGAGGACAGACTCGACTTCCACGGCGCGCTAATGTTGGACGCTAAGGCTTCGGAGACACAGAATGGCTGGAAACGTTGGTTGCTGAAGCCCTTTGATCCACTATTCTCAAAACGCGGAGTAGGCACGTTCCTTCACATTAAGGTGGAGGGAAGCACGCGGGATCCGCAGTTCGGGCTCGATCCCGGCGGGACAAGTCCGGTAGAAGAGGCCGAAAAAGTGGTTCCGAAATAGATGCGCTTCAATAGCTTAGTCATGGCCTGACGTCCAGTGGATCCTGTGCAAGGCGTATCCTTAAAGCGATAAACGCGGGCATATGCCGCCGGAACAATGCGAAATTCGGTTCCACTTTACCGGTTAAGAGTGTTGTAAACGACCTTGCCGCCGACTATCGTAAGCACGGATTTCAACGTGCGGATATCCATATCCGTGACCTTTTGGGGATCGAAGTAGTCTCCGCTCAATACCACCAGATCACCCAGCTTGCCGGATTCGATCGAGCCCAGTTTGTCTTCCTCATGGAAGAACCAACCATTGCTGGCTGTATAGAGCCGGAGGGCTTGTTCTCGCGTGATCTGCTGCCCTTCGTTAATCACTTCTCCCGCGGCGTTCTTCCCCGTGACCATGTAATAAATCATGAGCCACGGGTCCAGCGGAGCGACGCCTACCGAATCGGACCCGCCTCCAGCATGGATGCCGCTTTCTAAAATGGTGCGAAAAGGCGGGCCCGCCCCCGCTCTTCCGTTCAGATAGACCCACGCGTGCGGCTCCACTCCCACGCCGATTGCCTTTAATCGTTGCAATGTGGGCATGTCGATCTTCGGCACGTGACCGATCGACCAGTGAAGATCCGCTATAGGCGTAACCGCATTGACCTGTTCATAGGCGTCGGTCATAATCTGGTCTTCGCGCAGCGAGGTACTGTGTTGGGAGAAGGGCCATCCTTGAGCCGCAATGAACCGCAGCGAATCCAGAAGGTTTGGCGGCGCGTTGCGAAGGCCATTCGGTCCGGGTGCGCTCCAGGAGACCGCACGCTCGCCGACGCCGGAGAGACGGATCATGTCATTTCCAAAATACGGCGGATTATTCAGCAGGTGCTCTTTTAGGATTGGAACGTCGCTATCCGTATCTACCGCGTAGAGAAAAATGCGGAGCCGGCTGAGCAACTTGTCTTCGCGATTCAGCGCGACGAACGAGTCATACACAGTCCAGGGGCTGAAGCTTTCAATGCCCGGCCCACCGGTTTGCGAATCCTTCAGCTCCGGCGTCCCCCGTAAAAAGTTGAAGCCTTGATCGACATTGGTGGTGAGGCCAAGGCTCACTGAGTATGCCATGGCCTCGATGTCTCCCCGTTTTTCGTCTTCGAAGGTCTGTATCGTTCGCAGCGCGCCAATGGCCTCTCCGATCTGCCCTCCGCCGATTCCACCTCCCGGCAGAGTTCCGTTGTCAGCGATTTTCATTTGTTTCTTCTCGAAAAAGGCCTTGGCGAGGTGGTTCATCACGGCGCCGCCCTGGCCCGTGGGGTACATGAAGACAGGGTTATCGGGTGCAGCCTGATCCAGCTCTTGCATGGTTGGCATGCGTTTTTCCGCGAGCTGATTGACGCTCCAGCCGGCGGTTCCGGTGATGAATCCACCCTTGGGCGCGGTGCGAATTCGTTCCTTTATTCTCTCGAGAATCGCTGGAATCGAAAAAGCAGTCTCCAGGCGAACGTCGTAACCGGGGCGCAGCCCCAGCGAGATAAAGTGGTTGTGATTATCGATCAGCCCGGGCACCACGGTGCGGCCGTGCAGGTCAATGACTGTGGTGCAAGGCCCGGTAACGCGATGGGAGGCCTCTCCCACAGCCGCGAAACGCCCATCGCGGATCACGACTTCGCTGATGATGGAATCGCGGCTGTCCATGGTGTGGATCTTTCCATGGATCAGCTTCAGGTCGCGCGACCACGAGCATGGATTGGTAGCAGCGAAGGCAGGGATGGCTCCCACGATCGCGAGTGCGCAGGCTGCCGCCCACGCGGAGTTTGCCGCTCTCATATTTTCACCTCAGTGCAGGTCGTTGTAAGTGACGCGTCCGTCTACCACCGTGAGCGCGGATTTCAAGCGACGGATGGCGTCGTCGGGGACTTTCGCGGGATCGAAGTAGTCGCCGCTCAGGACCACAAGGTCACCGAATTTTCCGGGCTCGATCGATCCCATTTTGTCTTCCTCGTGCGTGAACCAGCCATTCTCCACGGTATACAGGCGCAACGCATCCTGGCGGCTGATTTGCTGCCCGTCATTGATCATCTTGCCAGCCGCGTTCTTGCCGGTAACCATGTAAGAGATCATCATCCAGGGATCGAGGACTGTCACCAGCGCGCCATCCGAGCCTGCTCCCGCATGAATGCCGCTCGCCAAAATCGTACGGAGCGGAGGCCCAGCGCCCGTCGTGGATCCGTTATTGCCTGCGCGCAAATACTGAGCCGGATGCACGGCCACTCCAGCCCCTATCGCTTTCAAGCGCTGTAGCAGAGGCATATCGATGCTGCCGACGTGCGCCACAGACCAGTGCAGGTTGGCTATGGGCACTTCCTGATTCACCTTCTCGAAGGTGCTGACGGTGAATTCATACTCGGTGGGATTTCCAGTGTGTTGCGAGAACGCCCAACCGTGCCGCGCAATCATCTCCAGAGCGCTTTGAAAGTGCGTGGGCCGTTCGCCACCCGCCCAATTCAAACCAAACCAAGGTGACGCGAACTCGCCAATCCCGGAAACCTTGAACATGTCATCGCCGAAGTCCGAAAAGCTGTTGAGCAGACGGTCTCTCAAGACAGGATTATCGGGTCGCGTGTCCTGCGTTATGTAGTAGAGGCGCAGCCGCGAAGTCAGCTTGCCCTCCCGATGGAGAGCGACGAAGGGGTCGTAGGCGGTCCACGGATTTGCGCTTTCGATATTCGTGCTCACCGCGGAATCCTGCATGTCGGGCGTTCCGGGAAGTCCGAACATGCCCATATCCACATTGGTGGTTACGCCGAGGGAATTCATATATTCCTGCGCATATTGCGTACCGCGGATGCGGTCTTGCGGCGTCTGCAGCGCAATTAACGCCTGCACTGCGCGGAAGAGAGGATCCTGGGGAGCGACAAAGCCACTGGCGCGAGCGATGAAGCCGTCGGCACTTACGGGAATGTTTTTCGAGTCGAAGAAGGCCTTTCCTAAACTGTTGGTCACCGCGCCGCCGGAACTGGGAGCGATAAAAACAGGATGGTCCGGCAACGCGGCATCCAGTTCCTTGAGCGTGGGCAGGCGGTTTTCGGTGAACTGCAGCGGGCTCCAGTCGCCGACCGTCGTCACCCATTCCTTGGCCGGTGTCGTTTTCGCCCGGCCGGCCAGCAAGGCCACCGCTTCGGCGATGGAGGTGGCGCTTTCGATACGGATATCGTGTCCCGGGCGAAGGCCAAACAAAACGATGTGGTTGTGATTGTCGATGAGACCGGGAATGGCCGTGCGGCCGTGCAGATCGATCACTTGGGTGCAGGCATCTTTAGCATGGCCTTTGGCCGGCCCCAGATAGGCGAAGCGCCCCTCCTGAATGGTCACTTCGTTCACGATGGAATTGTGCGCATCCAAGGTGTGGATCTTGCCGTTGATCAGCCGCAAGTTACGCGACCCGGCGCAAACATCGCCCTGCGCCATCGCCGGAATGGCGATGGCTGTGAGCAGGGCGGCTGGAAGAAGGAATTTACCGGTGGACATGTCTCTCTGGCAGCGCGCGCACTAGAACAGGATCTTCAAGCCAAATTGAATTTGGCGGGCGGCGTTGCTGGTGGTGGTGATTCGCCCGGCGTTCGGGTTCGGCGTCCCTCCTCCGTTCAAACCCTGCACGAACACACCGGCGGCGGGCGCGCCAAAGTTCGGATGATTGAGAATGTTGAAGAACTCCGCCCGGAACTGGACTGCGAACTGTTCGGAAATCTTCGGTACCCTGGTCGTCTTGGACAAAGAAGTATCGAGGTTGACGAATCCGGGCCCGATCAGAGTGTTTCTGCCCACGTTTCCCAGAACGCCGACCGGTGGAAGCAAGAAGCAGGTCTTGTCGAAATAGCTTTGCGTCATATCGCCCGTTGTGTTCTTCGGGTTGTTGCTACAACCCGGGGCGAGATTGGGACGGTTGGCCCCTCCCCCGGTGAAAGCCTGGGAGAATCCATCGGTTATCGTTAACGGATACCCGGTGCGGGCGGTCACCACTCCACTCAGTTGCCAACCGGTCAGGAACGCGGATTTCTTGAAGGGCAATGTATAGCTGCTGTTTGCCGTCAAGTTTTGCCGGTTGAAGTAGGCGCACCATCCAACGTCATAACCAGGGTCGAGCGGGTTCGCCAAGACGGTTCCGCCATCCACCAGATAACTGCCTGAACCGTTGTCGACACAAGAGGCGTAGGTGTAGGACGCCTGCGCCGTCCAGTTGGTGGTGAGCTGACGGCGAACGCTGAGTTGTAGCGAGTTGTATTTGGAGAAACCATTTCCATAACCGATTTGCAGGGTGCTGAAAGCCGGATTAATCAGGGGATTCATCACGACCTTCCCGCCGATCAGCTGGGAAAATTGCAATTGTCCCGCGGCGTTTGTGATTGGTACGGGGTAATTCGCGTCGTTCTCCTCGATCTGATGCAAACCGTGTGAACCCACGTAGGCGATGGTCGCCACGGTGTTCTTGACGACTTCGCGTTGAATGCTGATGTTCCATTGCTCGACAGAAGGTGTTGTCGGCAGGAAGTAGTCCAGTCCAAACGATTGGGTGGGAGCCGTTTGTGACACCGCGGAGAAGATCGCCGGGAAGCTGGGATTGAATTGTGTGCCGGTCTTGAAGGGCGGGTTATTGTAATACTCCGCCGCGAAATCGCGGGGACCGAGAATATTGTGGAAGATCCCGAAGCCCGCGCGTAACGAAGTCTTGTGGTCTCCGAAAATGTCCCACGCCAAGCCGATACGCGGATCGAAATTGTGGAGCGATGGGTTCGAAGCGTAAACGTTCGGGACCGCAACGTATCCGCCGAAAGGCGCATGGATGATGGACTGGAGCTTATTGCCCACTTCCGTCGGGTTGGTGGTGGGTTCGTACCGCAAGCCGACGTTCACAGTGAGACGCGGGGAGATTTTCCAATCGTCTTGCACATAGAGTCCGAACTCCCAGGTGCGGAACCCACGCGCAGCGTCTGCCTGGGGATTGCCGGCAGAGTCCGGCAGAATTCCGGCAAACGAAGTTGCGTTGCCTTGCAGAAAGAACGAAAGGCTCTGGAAGGTCCAACCGCCGTCGCCCGGCACCGGAGACCAAACGTTCGACTGCACCCGCTTCGCCT
>Ga0207694_10002209_pt1 | contig 15977 bp, 13 predicted proteins | sample KBSC34metaG_FD_184353 | JGI IMG/M metagenome (GOLD analysis project Ga0207694, IMG submission 184353) | Corn rhizosphere microbial communities from Kellogg Biological Station, Michigan, USA - KBS C3-4 metaG (SPAdes) (version 2) | ecosystem: Host-associated > Plants > Roots > Rhizosphere > Soil...
AGTTTCACACTGATCTGCGGGTAGGTAAGCAGCGGATTGCCGATCAGTGTGAAACTGGGCGGGATACCGATTTGATTTGACTGCGGCAGCGTAGTTGTCTGGCAGGTTTGCGATTTCATTCGCGGAAAGCGCTAGCCGCGGGATCGCTTGGCTAAGGCGCGTTTGCAATTCCCGCCGCTCACTGACGAATTGTTCTTTCTGATCCAGGTTCTGCCAACCGAGGTCGGCCGACCAATCGAACAGGGTCCAAAGGTCGCGTTGCAGGAATACTCGCTTGAGCGCGTCCTGCACGAGCCCCTCCCCACGCTTGTCCAGGAACTCGTCGAGGACGGCGATCGCTTCCCGGTAGGCCGGACCGCTGAGCAGATCGGGATGCTGAGGGTACCAGAGAAAAGGATCAAGGTCGTTGGGGTCGATCGTTCGCACCGCATAGTGCTCCGCATCGTCCTCAAGGACGGTTGGAATATGCAGGGCGCGATGCACGCGATTCCAGAGATGTTTGGGGTCGGAATCGTAGAGCGTCGTGGTGGCAGCCTCCGGCGATGCCGCCATGACCAGAGTGCCCCCATTCGACCCCTCAAAGGAAAGGCAGATGCTGGTGGCAACCCCGATCAGGTAAGACAGGAAGAACGCTCGCGGGTGATTCGATTCCGAATTCCACATCATTGAGCCCTTTGAAAAGCAGTCCAGTGAATCACACTGCGTCTCCGCAAATCACGGTGGTCTCACTTAGCGTAACCGAAATCGGAATACCTCCCCAAACTGTTAACACTTTGATTCACAACACAAAAAGTTGTTTGTGAACCGGCCACGTCTCGGCGGTGTTCGCGATGGCGTCTGGTTCAGAATTGTTGGTTCGCTCGAGCGTTGCGGGTGCCACGCAAGCGGATCGGCGAGATTCGAGAAGGATAACAGAACGGCAATTGTCAGACCGCAAGCAAAGATGTGAACCAATCGAAGAATGAAACTCTGAGATTCAATGGTGAATTCGATGGATTCCGTTTCGTGCGATACGATCGGAGCTCAGGCATTTCTTTTTGAGTGGTCGTTGTCCAGAGTCAACATCTCGTTCGACCACGCTGGAGCTTCGGAGGAAGTCCTCGCTGGCGCATCGGATTAGTATGCTCAGCGGCTGACGAGTCTGCTCCGTATATCATGAGTCTGTTCAGCCTGCAGAATGTCTTAAATGTCTCGGATCACCACTGTTTTGCACGGGCCTCTCAAGACCAATCCGAAGCGCCAGCGAGGACTTCCTGAGAAACGCCAGTGAACTCAATCAAGCGTCACTGCTGCGAGGCGCCCTGAACTGACGGTGCCACTGCCCCCTGGCCAAGGGCCAGCCGGAAGATCACCGGATGCCGAAGAGCCAGACTCAGCCACATCAAGACTCCAATGATGATTGGAAAGAACCAGACGTCGTCGGCTCGCAGATGCGTCCACACGGCGCCGCCGAGGTATCCGGTCGTCAGAATCGCGCCGAGAAATGCGGTGCGCGGGATCAGATAGAGGACAGCGACAGATATTTCAAGGACACCCAACGTCGGCAACAGGTGCAGGGGGATCTGCAGCTTTGCCATCATGTCGGCCTTGCCGGGAAAGTCGATGAACTTGGGAACTCCGCTGACGACAATCAGGAACAGGGCGACCAGTCCGGTTAAAATCCAGCCGGCAATCCGTTGTGCTTTTGATGGCATGTTGGTTTCCAATGTGATGGGCAATAATTGGTGATTGAAGCCAATTCGTGGTTAATGAACTGGGAGAAAGCTGACTTTGCGATGGAAAGTGACGTCGAACGAATCGAAGGCGCTCCAAACACTGTAATTGAATGCTCGCGTTAAATCTTCCCGCCCACATGTACTTCGGCAATCGATTCTTCAGAAGACTGGATCACCATCGTGGTCGAGCGATGATGGTCAACTCGCCTTCCGCAGCGGGTACGACTTGTGAGCATCCACATTCCTCCGCGTCCGTTTACGAATGCGTTGTTGGCTCACCAGTACCCGGCTCGCTGGTAGACGGTCCCGGTGGTTTCTTCGAAGTGACATGTCGTTCCAGCCCCGTTTCCCGCGTAGGGTCCCTCGAACTCGATTGGCTTTTCCAGCGCTGGCCACTTTAGATCATCAAAATGGATTGCGATGGAACTGAAATCCGCCGGTTACCCGGCATGAAGTCGTTCGCGAGGCATGTCCCCAAGCCGACCAGATGCATCCCAAAGTCGATCGAAATACGACAGGAAGTCGGCCTTCGAGATTGTGTACTTCGCACAAAAGCCTCCTCCACCCTGGTACAGATGGATATTTCTGGCTGCTGGAGGGAGATAGCGTTCGACGCGAAAGTCATTCACCTCCGAGCCGGACTTGTAATAAAAATCCCCGAAACGTTGAGAGTCGATAACGACCTCAACGGCCACGCACGATGGAATGAAACCAACACAACCCAATAACACGGACACAGCAAACATCGAGACGCGCTTCCATTTCACGATGGGCGCGAGCACCGTCGACAAAACAACAAACAGCAGCAGCACCCAGCAGGTGACCTGAAATGGAAGAATGACGGGCCAGAACATGCGACAGTCCTTGGGAAGAGAACGTGTTTGACGAGCCTGCGCCTCATTTCCAGTGGGCCGTTCTACCAAGCCTAACGCGGGTCCAGTATGCGGACCAGACCCTGTGGTGCCCATGACCGAATGGCCTCGTTAAAGTGACGACGACAACCACCCGTTGCACCAGTCAATTCCACCATTCTGGCCCTATTCTAAATATTTACCCGGATAATATTGACCATGTATTTTTATCCGGGTAATATTTGCGAAGGAGCGGCTGGAAACGATAACAGCGGGTGGCAACCAAGTGAATTCATACACGATTTTCGACGGTCATAGCCGTATTGCGACTGGCGATCTTTGCACAATCGCCATCGCCGTCAAACGAGCGATCGAAGGCGGGGCAATTGGACCTGTTCTGTGTTTCGATGATGACACTGGTTGCTCGTTCGACATCAATACGCGGGGCACTGATGCTGAGGTGCTCGAGCGGCTTGGTGGTGTACCTGCGGCTGTTGATTTGCCGACAGACAGCCTTCTTTCCGACAGTTCCGAGTTGAACGATGACGGAAGTCCCGCTGCCGGACAACGACGCCGAGGACGTCCCAAATTGGGAGTCGTTCCGCGCGAGGTGACTCTATTACCACGGCATTGGGACTGGCTGTCGACTCAACCAGGCGGTGCGTCGGTTGCTCTGCGCAAGTTGGTCGAGGAAGCTCGCCGGACGCATGCAGACCGAGACCGAATTCGCAGAGCTCATGAGCGTGCGTACCAATTCATGTCGGCGATGGCGGGTGACTTTCCTGGATTTGAAGAAGGCATTCGCGCCCTGTTTACGAATGACCGTGCAAAATTCAGCAAACTCATTGCGGCTTGGCCAGTTGATGTCAGGGACTATGCCACACGCCTCGCCTTTGGTGACGAAGACAAGAATCCCGCCTAAACCCTGTCACGACAAGGACTCCATTCCGATGCCGAATTCCGATCAATCGGCTTGCTACCTCGAACCAACGCAAGAGTCAGGTCGTGCCTTCGTACAGCGTCAATTGACTGGCAACGTCGTCATGCTGAATCTGTTGCGTTTTCGCGAGACCGCCGATTACTCAGCGACACCCGCCCTGGCTCCAGAAAAAGCCATCGGCGGTGCGGCCGCCTTTCAGAAATACATCCAGCACACGTTACCGTTCTTGCGTGAGACAGGAGGCGACGTCTTGTTTCTTGGTTCCGGCGGAAACTTTCTGATCGGGCCACCAACTGAACGTTGGGACCTGGTGATGCTCGTCCGCCAGCAAAGCGTCGAATCCTTTCTTGCATTCGCAACTCATGAGGGCTACCTCGCGGGGATCGGGCACCGAACAGCAGCCTTGGAAGATTCACGCCTGCTGCCACTGTCTGAGCTCCCCTTTTCAAACGAGACGTTCTGGTATCGAGGAATGTAGGTTGCCCTTGGGATGTCAGTTTTCAGTCTCGACGATCGAGGCCAGTTTGGACTTGCGATCCGGACGTCGTTTCGCCAAGAAAGTACTTTGGCGTCGACTCACTAGGTGGTATGCTGTGCTCATGAGTACTTTCACCGAATCCGCCGCGTTCGACCGTGTTCTTGAGCCTGTCGCAGAGATTCTCACACCCGAAGTAGCGCGGGGGATCGTCAACATGCGCGCCGATCCGCAGTTGCAGGCACGTTTGAATGAGCTTGCATCGAAGGCGAATCAAGGCGACTTATCCGAATCAGAGCGGCAAGAGTACCGAGACTACGTCGACGCGATCGACTTCATTGGCATCTTCCAGGCAAAAGCTCGCGCCGTTCTCGCACGTACGACTTCCGCCTGATGGACGAGCAACTGCGAGTTCAAGTCCGGCAGCGTGCTGGTGATTGCTGTGAATACTGTGGCCTGCCTCAATCGGCACTGCCATTTGCAACGTTTCATGTAGAGCACATCATCGCCCAACAGCGTGGCGGCTCTGATGATCTCCTGAATCGTGCGCTTTGTGGCGCACGGTGCAACCTGAGCAAAGGCCCGAATCTGTCAGGCATCGATAGCGAAACGGGAACCATCGTCACGTTGTTCAATCCAAGAACCGACAAATGGCATGACCATTTGAAACAGAGTGGCTCATTCATCATCGGGTGCACGTCAACCGGTCGAGCCACGGTCCACGTACTCAATATGAACGAGGACCGGCGAGTGAAACTGCGAGCTTCGCTGCAGGAATTGCCTCGGCAATAAGGGCCCATATTTGGTTACCGTCAAGGTAATAAGTCGAAGTTCTGCGTTTTCGGTATGCCAGGGAGTTTCGCCGACTAGCTTTTGACGATTTGCATCAGCTCTCAAGCGACGTCCGGACGTACCTGCACGGGTTTTGATGTCATCGCCCGAATTCGGTGTTCGTATGTCGTAAGATCAGTGCGGCCGCGCTTTCCCGATTCATCCAGCGCGTTTGCTTACTGAACCCCTGCAACAATTTCTCAGGATCTGTCAATTCCAATGGATGTTGCAGGACATTCTATTAGGGACGCTATTTGTTCGCATTCTCAGACACGGCCTAACGTTCCCGTTTGGCCGCCGAATGAATCCCTTTCGACACCCAGTCTTTGCAACAGGGTGACGAACAGCTTCGCGAGGGGAAGTTCTTCCACTTCCATCTTGGCGGTCCAGCCGGCGTCGGTATCGATTCCTGCACCGGCCTGGTTGTCTTCGTTGCCTTTGCCGAACTTGAGGTATCGGCCGTTGGTGAAACCCAGGTTCTTTCCACCGGCGGAAATGATGGGATAGTTGCGTGAGAGGTGAAAGCTGCTGGACGCGGAACCGTGCATGGCGAACGTGTTATCCAGCAAGGTGCCTTTGCCAGTGGGCTCTGGCGTGTCTTTCAGTCGTTGCACGAAACGACCGAATTCCTCGGCCTGGTAGCGATTGTAGGTGCCAAGGTTTTCCCAGCCGCCGGGCTTCTTGACGTCATGCGTCAGGCCGTGAGCACCGCCAAACCCCACAGCGAGCGACAGCAGGTCGTGTGGTCCTTCTCCGTTCTCTCGTCCCAACTGGAATGTCGCAACGCGCGTCGAATCGCTCAGGAAAGAGAGGTAGATCAGTTCGTACATCGTCTGGAAATAGAGCCGGGCTTCCTTCGGCTCGGCATCCAGATGCAGATTTTCGGTGTTCACCTGGGGAATCGGAGTATCGATCCACTTTTGTGCTTTTGCCAGCTTCGTCTCGGTATCGCGAACCGCGTCCAGATACTGTTTGAGCGTCACTTGATCGCGACTTGAGAGTTGCCGGTTCAGTGAGCGAGTATTGTCGATCAGCAGATCCAGGGCGCTTTTGCTTCTCGCCAGTCGTTCGGCTGCGTCTTTGCCGGTCGTCTGGAACAGCATGTCGAAGATTTGCTTCGGCTTGTTCATGGCGGGAATCGGGCGTCCTTCTCGATTGAAGGATTGAGTCTGCGCACCCCGGGGTCCGCCAACGCCGCCATTGGTTGACATGACCAGGGACGAATGACGCGTCAAGTCGCCGACGTGCTCGGCATACACCTGATCAACCGAGATCGAATTCTGATAGGGGCCTTCGCCGCCGACGGGCGCACCCGTCAGATATTGATCCGCGTTGGAATGGCCGTGAACATCTCGGGCCGCGGGATGGGACAGTCCAGAATAGATCGTAATGTCCCCGCGCAGCGGCTGCAGGACATCGAGCACTTTTGTCAATTGGAAATCAGTTTCGCCGCCCCGTGGAAACCAGCTCCAGTCTTCCCATGCTGGATCGGACTTCAGCGGCAATCCAACACCATCCGGGTGATAGACACTCACAAAACGCCTCGGAGTGTCGTCCTTGGTGGGACTGGCTGCGACGAAACTCTCCAGCCACGGCAACGCCAGAGCCACTCCAGTGCCTTGAAGAAAGGCTCGACGTCCCAGCAAAACAGATTCGTCGTTCATTGTCAGTTTCCGTCCTTTGCGTGGCTCAGATTGATACCAATGTTCCCGGTCGTCGAATTGGTGAGTGTCTCAATCGTTGCCGTCCGCGAATCATACTTACTTCGAGTTGAACAGGTTACTGGTGATGATCAGCTCGATCAGGTCGCCCAATCGATCCTCGTGTCGTCGGAACTGTCCGGTCAAGTCGTCGATCTCAGCACGGTCTCCGAGAGAAAGTGGTCTACCCAACGCATACGCCATCAGCTTGTGCACGATGGCTCTGGCAAATTGATCTTGTCGGTCGGTCAGCAAGTATCGCTTGAGCCCATCCATCCCAGCGAGCTGCCGGTTGAACAGTTGCACAGACGCATCGACAGGCTCGTTCCTGATCTGAGTGCGGAACGCGCCGACGGCATCATAGTTTTCGAAGGCGATTCCCCACGGATCGATCTTGGAGTGACACGAAACACAGGCTGGTTTGCTGCGGTGGTTGGCGATCCGTTCCTTCAGAGTCATTTTAAGGATCTCAGGATCCGTCAGATCGACTTCGGGAACGTTCGGCGGTGGTGGTGGCGGTGGATCATCGAGGATGCGCTTCAGCATCCATACACCTCGCTTGAGAGGATGAGAATCCTTGCCGTCGGAATTCATCGTCATGATTGCGGCCGATGTCAGCAAGCCACCTCGATGTGCTTCTGACGAAACTGCCACTTTGCGGAAATGAGGGCCATAGACCTGCGGAATCCCATAGTGCGCCGCCAGCCGTTCGTTGAGCATGGCGTAATCGGAATGGATGAATTCCATCACGCTGTGATTGTGTTTCAACACATCTTCGAAGAACGCAATGGGCTCCTCCAGCATTGCATCTCTCAATGAAGTATCCGTCACATGAGTGACGCTGTTCATCCGATCCAAACCGAGCCATTGCTCCACGAAGTTCTGCGAGAAACGCCGTGAACGCGGGTCGGACAGCATGCGCTTCACCTGAGCGGACAGGACCTGTGGCTCTCGCAACGTTCCCTGCTCGGCGAGTTTCAACAGTTCGTCATCAGGAAGGCTGGACCACAAAAACACTGCGAGACGGCTGGCAAATTCCAGGTCATTGATCGTCGCAGAAGCATTCGCTTCGTCCGTCGTCCCTCGTTGAGTCAAGTACAGGAACTCGGGAGTGGCCAGAGCTGTTGCCAGCACCTCCACCATGGCCTCTTCAAAAGTTGAAAAGCCTGGCCGGTAGTTCGCAAACAATGCTATGAACGAGTCGATTTCCTGCGAAGCGACGGGACGACGCCAGATCCGCCGCAGGAACCGATTCAAGACCTCGCGGCCGTAGGTTTGCTCGTCACTCTTGTTATCGCTTTCGAAGAAGATGTCGGTGTGAGTTTTTGGCGGCCATTGTTCGTAGAACGGCGCGCTGATTTCGATGTAGTCGATCAGCACATGCAGAGGCTCTTCGCCCCGTGCATTCGAGACATTGTGAATGTGCAGGAACTCGTCCCGCCGGGGGAATGTTGTGGCGAGCTTGCGGAACGGGTTGCGCTGGATGTCACCCAATGGGATATCGAACTCGATGAACTGAGGGTTGTCGGCAGACGCCGTGACGGGAAGATCTCGTTCCGTGATGACCTGCGAGAAGTTGGCGTTGTTGCTGGTGTGAGCACTGAAGATCAGACGCAGGCTGGCATACTCGTCGGGGTTCATCGTCGAGCGGCCGGCACGAACGCGAACTCGCATGTTTCCTTCATCGGGCAGAAAACGATCCAGATCCAACTTGAGCTCGTTGGAACGGGGAAGAACCAGCACAACGGGCGAAACAGACGGCGTTTGTCCCGCCACAACATCGGATCGAGGCAACGTCTTGCCGGCGGTAAATGGAATGCTCTCGTCCGTCTCTCGATTCAGCAGCAGTTGCTGATTTCGGCGATTTCTGGATTTCTTTTTGCCCTTGTCGGGGCCGCTGGCATCGTCATTGGCGGCAGCTTTGCCCAGCTCTTCGTGCATTACGATGATGTAGGTCACGGGCTGTGGACGTTCACCGCTGACAGTCGCCCTCTTGAGAGCTTTCAGCCCGATCTCTCGGTAGCTCTCGAACTGCATGACCGACATTTGCAGCAATTCCGAGCTGTTTTTGAAACCATCCTCCGAGGCTGTTTCCGGTGGCAGCGTATTCGCCAGGGAATAGGGCAGGCCGAGCAAGTCCTGCAGAGCGTAATTGTATTCGTACTTCGTCAGTCGGCGAAAAGACGAATGCGTCTGACTGCTACGACGGATGACGGACGCGGTATTCAGTTCATTGCTGAGCCAATCAACAATTCGGCCGCGATCGGCTTCGGCGAGCGCATACGCGGGTTCGTCCTGGGGTGGCATCTCGGACTTGCTCAGAGCGTTGAAGACCTCGCGCCATCGCTCCACGTCAGGGCCGGTTAGCAAGTCTGGATTCAATTGGTCGACGCGCAGCCTGCCCTCGGACTTTTCGGGACCATGACAAGCCAGGCAACTCTTTTTCAGGATCGGGCCGACGGAATCCTGAAAGAACGCAATGTCAGCTTTGGGAATGGCGTCGCTGGCTTTGGCGGCTTCCCTGGTTTCTTTCAAGAATCGAGAGGTGTTGCGTCCCTGTGATCTGGCTGCCTCGAGCGTCATCACGATCTCTTGCCCCGCGGCAACCCGAATCGCCCCGGCGATCCAGACGACAAGCAGAATAGAGATCCTGAGACGATCCATTGGCGGCAATTCAGTTTGTGGGGGCGATCGCAGTCTTGGCGAACCGACGACCGGGCGGGGGGGACAATCTCGGCGTGAGGTTCTTCGAGGTCAGTGCTTCGGCGGGGCGTGACAGCTCTTAGCAGAGGGCTGCCACGTGTCGTCCTATCTTAACGGCTCCGGTCGGTAGACTGAAGCACAAAGTGTTTCGCAGTCTGCCCTGTGAAGCCACCTGTCAGTTGAGGCGTCGCTGCTGCTGGGCCGACGTCGAGCGAATGACCACCGATCCGGTGCCGGTGTCGGCAAAGGGGATCTGATTGCGAGCGATCGCTTCGTCGATCAGGCTGGCGACTTCCGGTCGAGCCAATACGGACGCGCTCTCCAGGTTCATCCAGCGCGTCTGCTTGCCAGATCCTTGCAACAGTTTCTCAGGATCCGGCAATTCCTTGGCAAAATTGAAATACAGTCTCACGCCGTCACGACTCGCGCGGATTCCCAGCAGGCCCTCGTAACCGTGCTCGTTGGGCGAATAGCTGATGACGAAGCAGTCGCGATATTCGTACACCACCTCATGAGCTGTGGGCAGGCGTTTTTTCAGCCACCGTCGTATCGCGCCGATCAGCCGCGGACGCGTCAATGCATACGTGCCGATCAGCGCACGCACTTCGCCCTCTGCCGCTCGTTTCGACGCCGCAGTCTGAGTGCCATCGAGGACTTCGATTTCAACCTTGACGGAACGGCGTCCAGAGACTTTTTTCTTCACGCGTGTGGTTCCTTGAGATCGAATCTGTGCGGCTGAAGGTGTTCCACGACTACCGGATGGTTCGCGCTGGATCGGCGATGACATTGAGATCGAGTTTGAGAATGATGATATCGCTGACAGCTTTTTTTGCGTCATCCGCGGTACGGCATTCTGGCCAAAACCGTGAACTCGATGACGTGCGCTGGATTATGACGTGGTGCGAGTGCCTTCTGACTCTGTCCGCAGTTAAGCATTTGAATGACAACAGCAGATTTCACGTCAAAAAGACCCGTTGTCTGACTGGTATGCGGTTTCTTTGTGAAATTCTGCGGCGGGTGTCGACTTCGCCCCGGTCTGTTCGACCACGTCGTGAGGGCGCAGTCAGTCTTTGACTGAGGGGGCCAACGAGCAGCATTTTTCGCACAATAGAGGACAGAACATGAGAGTCATGGTGTTCGGTAAGGCGACGAATGATACCGAAGCGGGAGTCATGCCAAGCCCACAGATGTGGGAAGAGATGGAACGCTACATGGACGAACTGGTGAAGGCGGGAATTGTGCTCACCGGGGAAGGGCTGTATCCGAGTTCGAATGGTGTTCGCATTCGTTGCTCGGGGCCGGAACGAATCGTGTTGGACGGCCCGTTTGCCGAGACCAAGGAGTTGATCGCCGGTTACTCGATCTGGCAGGTGAAATCGATGGAAGAGGCCGTCGCGTGGGCCAAACGCTGCCCGATGACGGAGGGTTCTGAACTCGAGATTCGCCCGATTCTCACTTACTCGGCTGAAGACGTGAGCGAAATCGTCTCGCAAGCCAAATGAGGCCGTCCGCGAGACTTGAGAGGTCGGGTGACAGTGAAGACAAGCGAGTGATTCGAATTCCGGTCGGCAAATGCCGACCGGGGATTCAGGAGCCTCAGCTCAAATCGAATCCAACTCGACCTGAGTGCGTCGAAAGTCCTTCGTCTCGCGAAAATTCGCAAACTGAATCGTTCCGTGGCTCGGAGAGAAAGCCTGACTTTAATTGTCACTTCTTTATGATCCACCTGCGACTCTGCTGCGTTGTTCACGCGGATTAGATGCGGATCATTCGAATCGATCCAGCAGCGAACCAGGACGAGCAGACACGGAATATGAACACAGATACCCCGGCTTTCGTTCGACGATCAGACCTTGACGCCTTGCGAGTTGGTGCCATGTTGCTGGGGATTGTGCTGCACGCGTCCCTTTCGTTTTTCCCGTCATTCTGGATCGTCACGGATCGTCGTCAGGAACCCGGTTTCGGTATCATTTTCTCGGCCATTCATGGCTTCCGGATGCCGCTGTTCTTTGTCATGAGCGGCTTCTTTAGCGCAATGCTGCTTCAACGTCGGGGCTGGAAGTCGCTGGTCAAACAGCGATTCCACAGGGTGTTCCTCCCCCTGCTATTGGGGATGGTTACGATTGTCCCACTGACAATTGGGATCTCCTCCCTCGCGATGTCGTCCGCTCCTCCGAAGTCCAGCGGAACGCCGCCGGCCAAGGATGAGTCAAATATCTGGGGAGCCGCGCGGGCCGGGGACGTTGGCGCGATCGAACAATATCTGGCCAGCGGGGCGGCTGTCGACGCTGCGGATCCCAAGCAAGGCGGGACGCCGTTAATGTGGGCTGCTGTCACGGGTCAGACAGAAGTCATCGAGTTGCTGATTCGTCAGGGGGCTGATGTGAACGCCGTCTCCAACGAGGGCGGCACGGCCCTTCATGCGACCGCTTTTCTGGGCCACGCGCAGGCCGTCGATGTGCTCTTGCGGAACGGCGCGAATGTCAATGCCAGGAATAAGAATGGCAATACACCGTTGGATGTCGCCACCCTTGATGAGGGGACGACCCGCTACTTCGCGTCGCTCCTTCAGCTTGAACTCAACGAGGAAGGTCTGGGAGGCAGAAAGGCCGCGCTCGCTGAATCGCTGCGCCAGCATGGCGCGAAAGCGGGGCTGAACGGGAATCTGGCGAACACGCTGATGCAGATGCCCCTCTTTCAGCATCTGTGGTTCCTCTGGTTCCTGTGGTGGCTCGTACTTGGCTACGCGGCACTTGGCGCCTGTGGATCGCGACTTTCATCGATCCGACTGCCCGAACGGCTGGTGCTCTCACCCGCCCGCTACCTCTGGCTAATCCCCCTGACGATGATCCCGCAATGGTACATGGGAGACTACGGAGCGACCCCGATCATCGGCCCAGATACCTCGACCGGCCTCCTGCCGATCCCGCATGTGTTTTCGTATTATGCGATCTTCTTCGGCTTCGGAGTGGCGTATTTCGGGTTCGACGACAATTCCGGTCGCGTTGGCGCACGGTGGTGGCTCCCGCTCACTTTCGGACTCGTGGTCGTCCTGCCGCTGCTGTTGGCCCTCACGCAGGGGTGGACAGGACCAACCGGATACGAACTCACCCCGATTGCACGTCGCATCCTCATCGTCGCGTTGCAGGCGACCTACCCCTGGGTCATCACCTTTGGCCTGATGGGTTTATTGCGGCAGGTCTGTTCCGTCGAGAGTTCCACGATGAGATACCTGTCAGATTCCGCTTACTGGCTGTACCTCGCCCATTTGCCACTGATTATCGCGGTCCAGTACATCGTGCGAGACTGGCCGTACCCAGCCGCCCTGAAGTTTTTGCTCATCGTCGTGGTCGTGACCTCCTTTCTGTTGTGGACGTATCAGGTGATGGTACGCTACACATGGCTGGGTCATTTTCTGAACGGGCCTCGCACCCGGCCCGAGCGGGCTCCGTCGCCAGCAGTTACCGCGTGACACGTCACGATATCGCCCTGGTTCACGGCGAAGTTGTGTCCTTCAATGCCCTGGAAAATCCTCTGCGCAGGGCAGTTTCCCAACTCGAATTGAAACCAAAGTGAAACAGGAATTGAAATGAGAAAGTTAAAACTTATCGAACATATTTCGCTGGACGGCGTGATCCAGGTTTCCAGTGGTCCGGGCGAAGATTTTCCTTATGGCGACTGGACCGCGCCGTACCGCAGCCCGGCCGGTCTCGCGATGCTGCTGGAGGAATACGGCGAGCGTTTCGATCTGTTGCTCGGTCGCCGAACCTACGACACCTGGTCGGGTTTCTGGCCCAAGGCACCGGCGAGTTCGATGGCGGACCGACTGAATGCAGCGACGAAATATGTCGTGACTCACCGGCCGGAGAGCTTGCAATGGGGCCCGGTCGAGGGTATCGGACCGGACCTTATCGAGGGCGTCCGCAACCTCAAGACAACGGATGGTCCGAACCTGATCCTGTCGGGCAGCGCGTCGCTAACCTCGACGCTGCTCGAACATGGACTGGCGGATGAGGTGCTGCTGCTGGTCGATCCCGTTCTGGTAGGCACAGGCAAACGCTTTTTTGCGCAGGGGACTCCGGCTCACACACTTGCATTTACCAGCTCGAAAGTGTCGCCTACTGGCGTTCTGATTAACAACTACAAGGTTGTTGGACCATTGCAGAAGCAGAAGTGAGGAGCCGTAAAAGATGAAGAGCACGAGCGATCACGATCAACGAATTGCGAAGATGACGTTTTCCTCCGTGTACCCGCTCTACCTGGCCAAGATCGAGAAGAAGGGCCGCAGCAAAGACGAATTACATCAGGTGATCAAGTGGTTGACAGGCTACGACGACAAGACCCTGCAGAAACTCATCGACAACAAAGTAACGTTCGAACAATTTTTCCAACGCGCCAAGATGAACCCCAACGCCCACCTGATCACGGGAGTCATTTGCGGCTATCGCGTTGAAGAGATTGAGAATGCACTGACCCAGCAAGTCAGATACCTGGACAAGCTGATCGACGAATTGGCCAAAGGTCGAAAGATGGAGAAGATTTTGCGTGAAGAGTGAGCTGGCGGGATCGAATCGTCTGCAACTGTTCCGCGACTGAGACGGAGTCAGTCCATCTAAGGCACAAACTGATCACCAATATGACGCTGCCGCCGTTTTGCACTTTCCGGCCCCTTCGTGGCTGCCTGTCGAATAGCCCGAATTCCTTGTTCGGGATTGTGTGCTGCTCTTTGAAGTGCCTGAGAAAGTGTGCGATCACGAGCGATAGCAAGCACCTGATCCATCGCGTACACAAAACGCTTCGGAGACTGTAGGAGCGCTACGGCGAGTCCAGCGAATCGACGCTCCAAGCTTGAATGCGTCCGCGTCCGTCTTGTGTGACAACTCCACTCACCTGCTGTGGTGGGAAAGGCGTTTCTGTTGTCTTGAGTAAAAACGCCGCATCAACGATCGCCCCATCTGCGGCAAACCGGAGAATCTCTTCTCGAGTAGTGAGGTTCCATAGGCGGGCCGTCCCATCTAAGTGAACGGCGAGCAATTCCTTTGCACGGGGAGAGAACTGACACTTGATCGCAGGGCCCGCGGTCGTCCCAAGCGTGAACGATATTTCAGATTCAGTATCCAGCAATTGCAGAGGATTCTGTGCGTCTAAGACCGCCATCAAACGACTATCATCACCAGCGAATGAGAGGTCGAATCGGTCTTTGCGAACCAGCATCACATTCGGGCGTACCTCGCGAACTGCGTCTGTATTGGCAGCCGCGATGTGCACTTCAGCCATATTCCAAAGCCCGGCTTGATGACTCGGCGCATTACGATGATTGCCAGGTGCCATTTGACCGATCTGGTTAGCTGACCAAGTCACATAGACGGCGTGGTCCTCGCGGGAACTGGGACCTCCAATGAAGCCGAGCGATTCCGGATGACCTCCGCCCCTGGTGATAGAATATGTCATCCGTGTGGTTGACTGCTTCACATCTACGAGGGCGAACTTATTCTGCTGCGCCGATGCGATCCATTGACCCGATGGGGAAATGGCATAGGCATAGGCAGTGATATCGAATTTAATCGACAAGGGAGTTTTTTTGGGTGGTGACATACTGGTCTCCCATAAGACCAATCCTCGTTGAGCCCTTGACAGTGCAAAGGCGCCATCTGCGGTATAGGTGAGCAGTTCCTCACCGTCTTCCGCCTGCGGGGCATGATCGAAGGGCAACTCGAATTGCTTGTTCTTCACGCCAAGGTCCCAGAAGAGGACGTGACCATTCTTCCTGGTTGCAACCCAACGTGATCCTCCCGATGGTTGAATGACTTGACCATACTGGTTGGCGATTCTCTCCCCTTGTTCGGCGCCGCGAAATGCTCGAATGACACTCCATTTGCCTGGAATTCGGTCGAGTTGTGCGACAAGAGTATACGGCTCATCCGCGATTGCAGTCGATTTTCGAGAAATCGTTACTTGTTCATCCAGAGATCGGATTTGAAGCGACTCGGCGGATGTGAATGGCGTCCAAGGCTCACCCAACCGCTTCGGAATAAGGCGACTCGCCTGCCGTACGGCACGTTCGGCTTCTTTAGATGGTGCATCAGCATCCACCGACAACTGGTAAGCTTTTTTCGCAAGACGCAGGCTTTCCTCAATCTGTGGGCCTTGAGTTTCGCGTAAAAGATCGGAGCGGTTGATGGACTCGGCAGACTGCGCGAGTTGTTTCTGTCGATTCTCTTCCGCTCTTGCGACTTCGGCAACGATGCCGAACGCCACCGATACGACGCTTGCCGCGGCGAGGATGATGAACGCCACGAGGACAGTCAGGGCTCGAATCGATCGTCGACGAAGCAACCGGTGAGTTAGTATCAGTTGATCCAACACTTCCTTGGAGGGACCTTCTTTCAGGCTTTCAGGTTTCTCGATGATATCGAGCGTGTAATGAGAAATCATGGCAAGAGTTGGAATGTTGGCGCGGTCGTCTCCCGAAAATCTCTCGCCAAAAACAATTGGAACAATTCGGGCTGACTTCTTCGTGGAGTAAAGTTTTACCTCGTGTGCCACTGCTTCAGAACTCAGCATGGCGTCTCGCGTTGCGATGACAACGAGCCGCTGCGTATTTCGCAAGGCGCGCGCGGCTTCGACCTTCCAGTCATCGCTGGGCGCGAACTCTGCTCGGTCTAAGAAACAGTCATAACCCCGACCTCGCAACTGCTCTGCCAGACTGACTGCGTAAACTCCGCCACATGCCCATCTGTAAGAGATGAAAAAGTCATAACC
>Ga0207694_10002210_pt1 | contig 15971 bp, 14 predicted proteins | sample KBSC34metaG_FD_184353 | JGI IMG/M metagenome (GOLD analysis project Ga0207694, IMG submission 184353) | Corn rhizosphere microbial communities from Kellogg Biological Station, Michigan, USA - KBS C3-4 metaG (SPAdes) (version 2) | ecosystem: Host-associated > Plants > Roots > Rhizosphere > Soil...
GATTTGCGCCGAAGGTGATTAGCTTGGCGACTAGCGAATCGTAGTAGGGCGGGATCACACCGTCTTGATACGCTGCGGTGTCTACGCGCACGCCTACGCCGCCGGGGAGATTTAGGCCGGTGATGCGGCCGGGTGATGGCGTCAACGTTTCCGGGTGCTCGGCGTTGATGCGGCACTCTAAGGCGTGTCCGCGCAGCGCGATGAATTTGTCCAGCGGGAACGGCAGGATCTCGCTCAGGCTCTCCCCGGCGGCGATGCGGATCTGGCTCTTCACCAGGTCGATGCCGGTGACCATTTCCGTGACGGGATGCTCCACTTGGATGCGGGCGTTGACTTCGATGAAGTACAGGTTGCCGGCGGCATCCATAAGGAATTCTACTGTGCCGGCGTTGGTGTAGCCGATGGCTTTCAGCGCTACTCGCAGGGATTCTGAAATTCGCTTGCGGAGATCTGGAGTCACAGCTTCTGACGGGGACTCTTCGATTAACTTCTGGTGGCGGCGCTGGATGGAGCATTCGCGCTCGCCTAGCACTTCGACGTTGCCGTGGTTATCGGCGAGAATCTGGAACTCGATGTGGCGCGGGTTCTCGACCAGCTTCTCCATGTACATGTCGCCGTTTGAAAACGCGGCCGCGGCTTCGTTCTGCGCTTGTGCCATCAGGTGCGGGAGTTCTTCGGCGCTGCGCACTACGCGCATGCCGCGACCACCGCCTCCTGCTGAGGCTTTCATCATTACGGGATAGCCGATGCCTTCGGCTAGTTCGAGCGCTTCTTCTACGCTGCTGAGGACGCCTTTCGAGCCGGGCAAGATCGGCACGCCGGCTTGGTCCATGGCGGTGCGCGCTTCCTGCTTCAGGCCCATGCGGCGGATCACTTCGGGGCGTGGGCCGATGAAGGTCAAGTGGGAGGTTTCGCAGACTTCGGCGAAGTCCGCGTTCTCGGAAAGGAAACCGTAGCCAGGATGCACGGCTTCGGCGTTGGTGATTTCGGCGGCGCTGATTACCGATGGAATGTCGAGATAGCTGCGCGCGCTTTTGGCGGGGCCGATGCAGATGGCTTCGTCGGCGAAGCGGGTGTGCAGGCTATGGCGGTCGGCTTCGGAATATACCGCGACCGTGCGGATCCCCAGATCTTTGCAGGCGCAGATGATGCGTAGGGCAATCTCGCCGCGGTTGGCGATCAGAATCTTCTTGAACATGGGGCTAGCGGGGGCGGATGGCGAAGAGCGCTTCGCCGTATTCTACCGGGCGCCCGTTCTCCACCAGTTTGTGGACCAGGGTTCCGGCCATCTCCGCTTCGATCTCATTCATCAGTTTCATGGACTCGATGATGCACAGCACTTGTCCGGGTTCGACGGTGTCGCCGATCTTGACGAAGGGCGGGGCGCCGGGCGAGGGGGCATCATAATAGGTCCCGACGATAGGCGATTTGATCAGCGTGTGGTTGGCGTCCGCTGGCGCGGTTTTGGCCGCGGCCGCGGCGGGCGCGGGAGCGTGGGCCGGAGGCGGTGGCGGAGCGGCGACTGGGGCTTCCAATTCCTGAGTGGTGGGGGCACGCCGCAGGCGCAGACGATTTTCGCCGCGTTGCACTTCCATTTCCGCGACGCCGCTCTCCTCGAATATCTGCAGAAGCTCTTTGATTTCTTGGTTGGTCATTTATAGATGAATAAATTCTTTGGAAGTCGGTGTCAGCACTTCGCAGCCGGTCTTGGTTACCAGAACGGTGTCCTCGATACGGATCCCAGCCAGGCCCTCGATGTAGACGCCGGGCTCTATGGTAATGGCCATGCCGGCTTGCAGCCGGGTCTTGTCTTTCTTGCCCAGGCGCGGGGGCTCGTGGATTTCTAGGCCCAGGCCGTGGCCGGTGGAGTGGACGAACTGCTTATCGAGTTTGTACTTCTTCAGTACGTTTCGGGTGGCGGCGTCCACTTTGCCGGCGGTGGTGCCTTCGCGAACCGAGGCGATGCCGGCCAGTTGGGCATCGAGGACGGCGCGGTACATTTCGCGGATGCGTTTGGGCGATTTGCCGATGTGGATGGTGCGCGTCATGTCGCTGGCGTAACCTTCGAGGCTCGCGCCCATATCGATCAATAGGAGTTCATTCGCCAGCAGGCGATGCGATGTGGGGTGCGAATGCGGCAAGGCAGAATGCGGGCCGGCGGCGATGATGGTGTCGAAGGAGGGATTCTCCGCGCCCAGCATCTTCATCTGATATTCGATTTCGGCGGCGACATCCAATTCGCGGACCCCGGGGCGGATGCGTTTCAGCACGCGTGCGTAGGCTTCGGAGTTGAGAATGACGCTGCGGCGAATGGTGTCGATCTCGGCGGGCGACTTCAGCATCCGGCGCTCTTCAATGATGCGGCCGATGGGGACTAGCGCGGCGCCTAGGGGAAGGTCTTGTTTCAAGCGCTGGTAGGCGTCGAATTGGGTCCAGCCACTTTCGAAGCCAATTTTTTTCAGGCGCTTGCGTTTGATCACCTGGATCACGCCGGCGGTTAACGGTCCTTTGACGATGTGCACGTGGCCCGCGATGTTCTGGCGGGCGCTGATTTCGTATCTGGGATCGGTGAAGAAGTGCGTCTCGGAGGGCAGCAGGAGGATCAGGCCATTGGAGCCAGTGTAGCCCGAAAGGTAGCGCACGTTGGCGGAGGAACTGACCAGCAATGCGTCGGCCTTGAGCTCCGGCAGGCGCGTGGCGATGTCGCGGCGGCGTTGATCGATCTCCGCGGTGAAGTCTTTCGTCAAACTGTTATCTTAACGCGGCAGCGCCGTGCGTGATGCGACACTAGACGAAAGTGGCCGCGTACGCGTCTTTGAAATCCCGAAACTTCCGCTTCCTGCTGGCCTCGGGCGTGCTGTCGGTACTCGCCCAGCAGATGCTGTCGATTGTCGTCGGGTGGGATTTGTATGAATCCACGCACTCGGCGGTGGTGCTGGGCAACGTGGGGCTGGTGCAGATCATCCCGCCGATTCTGTTCACTTTCGCGGCGGGATATGCGGCGGATCACTATGACCGGCGGCGGACGGCGGTGTTGGCTCAGGTGGTGATCGCCGCCGTCGGCTTCCTGTTGGCGGGTGCGGGCGCTGCGCGCGGCGTGGCGTTGATCTACACTTGTCTACTTTTGTCAGCCACGGCGCGTGCGTTTCAGTGGCCAGCTAGTTCCGCACTGTTGCCGCAGTTGGTTGAGCCGGAACAGCTCACCAGCGCGATTGGATGGCAGGGCACGGGGCGTGAGATGGCTACGGTGACGGGTCCTGCGGTGGCGGGGTTGCTGCTGGCCTGGAAGGGGAGTGAAGCGGTTTATCTAGTGCAGGCGCTGTGTGCGCTGGCGTCGGCGGGATGCTACGTGTTCATGCGGGTTCCGGCGCGGGCGGAGGTCAACACGTCCGCCGCGCGGCCCGCCATGAATTGGAAGCAGATGTCGGAAGGGATTCGCTTTATATTCCGCGAGAAGGTGATTCTGGCCGCGCTTAGCTTGGACTTGCTGGCGGTGTTTTTCGGCGGCGCTGTCACGCTGCTGCCGATCTTCGCGCAGGACATCTTGAAAGTGGGCGCTAGCGGGCTGGGCTGGCTGCGGGCGGCGCCGGCGTTTGGAGCGGCGCTAATGGCGTTAGCATTGGCGCATCGCGGGAGAGTCCACAAGGCGGGCGCAGTTTTGTTGTGGGCGGTCGCGGGATTCGGGCTGGCAACGATCGGCTTCGCCGCTTCGACGGCGGCGTGGCTGTCCTTCGCGATGTTGTTTTTCACTGGCGTTTTCGACAGCATGAGCGTGGTGCTGCGCTGGTCACTTGTGCAGACGCGCACGCCGGATCATCTGCGGGGGCGTGTGACGGCAGTCACCGGATTGTTTATCTCCTGTTCGAATCAATGGGGGGCGGTGGAATCCGGCTGGGCTGCGGCTTGGCTGGGAACCGCACCTTCGGTGGTCTGGGGTGGTATTGCTACAGTCGCGGTGGTATGCGCCATCGCGACGCTTTCGCCCAGTCTTCGCAAGTGGCGGAATGAGCCGGCGAAGGAAGCGGTGGCTGCCGTTTAAAGCTCGGGACCCCCTCCGGCCGCCCCGGATTGCCATTTGACTGCAAGTACTTCCGGTTCGTGAAGCTGAACTGTTATAATCGAGTGTTACTTATGGCCAACTCTGCAACTGCGCCGCAAGCAGCCTCCACCAAAAAGATTATCCTCTTGAGACCACGGGGGTTTTGTGCCGGAGTGGTACGCGCCATTGACGTCGTCAAGATCGCCCTGGATCTTTACGGGGCGCCCATTTACGTGCGCAAGGAAATTGTCCATAACAAGCACGTAGTGGATGAGCTAAGGGCCGCCGGGGCCATCTTCATCGAGGAACTGGACGAGGTGCCCGCCGGGGGGCGCGTCATTTTCAGCGCCCACGGGGTTTCACCGCTGGTGCGGACGCAGGCGGTAGAGCGGGATCTGAAAGTCATTGACGCCACCTGCCCGCTGGTGACCAAGGTACACCTGGAAGCGGTCAAGTTCGCCAAGAAAAACTTCACTATCGTGTTGATAGGACACAAGGATCACGACGAGGTGATCGGTACGTTGGGCGAGGCGCCGGAAGCCACCGTACTCGTTTCGAATGTCGAAGACGTCAATCGCCTTAACGTGAAAGATCCGGAAAAAGTCTCCTTCATAACCCAGACCACTTTGAGCCTCGACGAGACCCAGGACATCGTCACGCGGCTGCGCGAGCGGTTCCCCAAGATTCAAGGTCCGGCGGCGCAGGATATTTGCTATGCCACTGAAAACCGGCAACTGGCGGTGAAGGCCGTGGTGCCGATGTGCCAGCTCCTGCTGGTGGTGGGGTCGCAGAACAGTTCGAATTCGCGGCGGCTGGTGGAGGTTTGCGTGAAGGAAGGCGTGGCCTCGCACTTGATCGACGATTTGAGTGAAGTCCGGCCGGAGTGGCTGGAAGGCGTGGATAAAGTTGCGGTCACGGCGGGCGCTTCGGCTCCCGAGAATCTGGTCCAGGAGCTGATCGAATCCTTGCATGGACATGGTTACGGAGAGCTGGAAGAAGTGGAAATCAAAGAAGAGGACGTGCGCTTTAATCTGCCCTCCGAATTGAGCCGGACGGTGCAGCTCCATACAATTGCGCGGGTATGAGTCCGAGCCTTCAACTCACCGACGCGCTGGTCACCTCGTGTGCGCAGACTCTGCGGCAAGGGGTGAATTTTCTGTTGGGCAAGCAGCACCGGGACGGGTACTGGTGGGCTGACCTCACGGCCGACACCACGCTCGAGTCGGATTACATTTTGCTGGAGCTGTGGTGGCATCCACCGGTGGATGGTGTATGGAATCCGCCGACGCGGGAGCGCATCGGGCGGGCGGTGCGGTCGATTCTGGCGCGGCAGTTGCCGGATGGCGGTTTCAATATTTACGCGCAGGGACCTTCGGAGATCAGTGCGTCGGTGAAGGCTTACACGGCGCTGAAGCTGGCGGGGCTGCCTTACGACGACCCGCATCTGAGCCGGCTTCGCGCGCGTATTCTCGCGATGGGTGGGCTACAGGCCGCCAACAGTTACGTCAAGGTGAATCTCAGTATCTTCGGGCTGTATCCGCGGGAGCATACGCCGTCGATTCCGCCCGAGGGGATGCTGCTTGGGCGGTTGATCTACGAAATGTCTTCGTGGACGCGGGCGATTGTGATTCCGCTGTCGATCGTGCATGCGATGAATCCGCAGCGTCCGGTTCCGGCTGGGTTCACGGTGAACGAACTGCTGGCTCCTGGGGTTCCGCTGAGTTTTCCGAACGACGAAGGGTTTTGGAGCTGGCGCAATTTCTTTCTACTCACTGATAAGTTCGTGAAGTTCTACGAGCGTCACGGCTCGATGGGCTTGCGTCAAAAAGCCATACGCCGGGCAGAGCAGTGGATTCTGCAGCGCACTCGTTACACGGACGGTCTGGCGGCGATCTATCCTCCCATGTTTTACGTCATCATGGCGCTGGATCTGCTGGGATATCCGAAGGGCCATCCCGATGTGGTGGAAGCACAGCAGCAATTCTTCAATCTGCTGGTGGATGACGAGCGCGGCTTCTACTTCCAGCCATGCTTCTCGGTGGTTTGGGACACAGGTATTGCCGCTTACGCGCTGGGTGAGTCCGGACTGGTGCCGGATCATGCGATGGCGCGGGCTGTCGACTGGCTGCTGACCAAGGAAGTCCGGCGGCGTGGTGATTGGAGCGTGAAGCGGCCCAACGTTGAGCCCTCCGGCTGGTATTTCGAATTCGCTAACGAGTTTTATCCCGATATCGACGACACAGCGCAGGTGCTGTTGGCGTTGGCGCGGGCGCGCGGCACGGATAGCGTCAAGCAGGACGCTTGCCTGCGGCGTGCGGTGGACTGGCTGCTGGCCATGCAATCGAAGGACGGCGGCTGGGCGGCGTTCGACGTCGACAATAACTGGCAGTTCTTGAGCTCAGTGCCATTTGCGGATCACAATGCGATGCTCGATCCGACGTGTCCGGATATCACCGGGCGCGTGCTCGAGGCGCTGATGGCTTGTGGCGTGAAGCGCGAGCATCCGGCTGTCCGGCGCGGCGTCGAGTATCTCAAACGCACTCAGGAGGCCGATGGCAGTTGGGCCGGACGTTGGGGCGTCAACTATATCTACGGCACATTCCTGGCGCTGCGCGGTCTGGAAGCGGCGGGCGAGAGCGATCGGGAGGCTTACATCCTGCGCGCCGGCGAATGGCTGCGTTCCCTGCAGAACGCCGATGGCGGATGGGGCGAAAGCTGCGCTGGTTATGCGCAGAACACGTTTGTCGCGGCCCCCAGTGCGCCGTCGCAAACTGCTTGGGCGATTCTGGGGCTGCTGGCTTCCGGCGACACGCACAGCGGTAGCGTGCAGCAGGGCGTTGAATATTTGATGGAAACCCAGCGGCCCGATGGCGGCTGGAACGAAGCGTTATCCACGGGCACCGGTTTCCCCGGCGTCTTCTACTTGCAGTATCACTATTACCGCCACTCGTTCCCGGTGCTGGCTCTATCCAGTTATCTGAAGACGAGAAACGCAAACGGAGTTGACCGATCATGAGAGTCCCGCTATCCCAGGTAGCCGATATGGCGACTTACATCGCCAAGAATAAGCTGCGGCCGAAGCCGGAGTGGCAGAAGAACGTCGCGCCGACAGAGGACTTGTCGAACCCGTTCAAGATCGTGCACACGCAGATTCCGTCGGCCAAGAGCGAGCGCAAACCGCATCCCATGATCAACAAGCGCTTCCCGCTGGTGATGATGTTGGAGCCGCTGCATGCCTGCAACCTCACCTGCACGGGCTGCGGACGCATTCGCGAATACGAAGACAGCATTCGCGACCGGGTGTCGCTGGAGAATTGTTTGAAGGCTGTTGATGAGTGCGGCGCGCCCATGGTCTCGATCTGCGGCGGCGAACCCCTGCTGCTGCCGGATATCGGTGTGATGTGCGCGGAGATCCTGAAACGCGGCCGTTACATTCAGCTCTGCACCAATGGCATGTTCCTGCGCAAGCGGCTGAAGGACTTTACGCCGCATCCCAATCTGGTTTTCAACGTCCACCTGGATGGCATGGAAAAGAACCACGACTTCGCGGTTGAACGCGAGGGCGTTTTCAAAGAGGCTATCGACGGCGTGCGAGCGGCGAAGGATGCCGGCTTCAAGGTGTTCTCCAACACTACGGTCTTCAAAGAGACCGATATGAAGGAGATCTGGGAACTGTTCGAATATCTGGAGCAGTTCGGTGTCGATGGGCACTCGATTTCGCCGGGCTATGGGTACTCGGCCGTGAACGATCGCGAAATGTTTTTGACGCGCGAAGACGTGTATGAAAAGTTCAAGGACATCGACAAGATGGCCAAGCGCTTCCCGCTGGTCTCCTCGCCGGTCTATATGGATTTTCTCAAGGGCGAGCGCGAATTGCCGTGCACCGCGTGGGGCATGCCGACTTATAACGTCAAGGGCTGGAAGGGCCCCTGCTATCTGATCACGGATGGGCACTACAACACCTTCGAAGAGCTGATGACGAAGACGCAATGGGAAAACTACGGCACCGGCAACGACCCGCGCTGCGAGGATTGCATGGTGCATTGCGGATATGAGCCTTCTTCGGCGTACGGCGTGAATTCGAAAATGATGGATCCGTTTAAATCGCTGAGCTGGCTGTTGAGTTGAGGTAGCGCACTTCATGAAGCCCGTTCTGGTAACGGGAGCCACGGGGTTTGTAGGCTGGCACGTGGCGCGGCAGTTGCTGGAGCGGGGCGAGCGGGTGCGGGCGTTAGTGCGGGACCCGGCGCGCGGTGCGAAGGCGCTGGCGGAGTTGGAAGGGATTGAGGCGGTTCCGGGTGACTTGCGGGATGAGGAATCCCTGGCAAGGGCAGTCGGAGGCTGCGGCACTGTCTATCATGTAGCCGCGGATTACCGGCTGTGGGCGCCACGGCCGGAAGAGATGTACCGCTCGAATGTCGACGGTACGCGCAGTTTGCTGGCGGCGGCGCGCAGGGCGGGAGTGGAACGGTGTGTGTACACCAGCACCGTCGGCTGTATCGGAATGCGGAAGGGTGAACTGGGTTCCGAGGACACGCCGGCCGGCCTGGAGGAAATGCAGGGGCCCTATAAACGCTCCAAGTTCCTGGCCGAGCAGATCGCGATCGAGTTCGCGGACGAGGGATTTCCGGTGGTGATTGTGAATCCTACGGCTCCCGTGGGCGATCATGATTTCCGGCCTACGCCGACGGGCAAGATCGTAGTGGATTTTTTGCGGGGAGCGATGCCGGCGTATCTGGATACCGGTTTGAACGTGGTCTACGTGGGTGACGTGGCCGCGGGACACCTGCTGGCGTGTGAGCGGGGGCACGCGGGCGAGCGCTACATTTTGGGGGGCGAGAACCTGACGCTCCAGCAGATCTTTGGAAAGCTGGAAGAAGTGACGGGGATGCGGGCACCTACAATGAGGATTCCTTATGCGGTGGCTTACGCGGCGGGGGTGGCCTCGACTGGTTGGGCGGCGGTGACCGGCAAAGAGCCGCGCGCGCCGCTGGATGGTGTGCGGATGGCGCGAAAGAAAATGTGGGTGCGGCACGACAAAGCCGGGCGCGAGTTGGGTTATTCGGCGAGACCGGCTGTGGAAGCGTTGCGGAGCGCCGCGGAGTGGTTTCGGGCGAACGGATATTGTGAAGACCTGGCTACTGGTGGCCGCCGAACGGCGTGAGTTCGATGGAATTCGAAAGCGCTTTGGAGAGATCGCCAAGCTGTCTTGGCCCGGTGCAAAGTTTGCCGGCGAGGCACACTGGCGGGGGGATCGCTGGTGGATGGTGGCGAACGGGCCCGGTGAGGCGCTGGTGTTCGACGCGTTGAAGGATAAGAAGAACGTGGATGCGATGATCAGTATGGGATTATGCGGGGCGCTCGACCCGGCGCTGCGCGTAGGCGACATCGTGGTGCCGCCCAGCGTGGCCTTCGAGACACAGGCTGAATATGTGCGCGGAGCGGTTCACTCGATCGACCATGTGGCCGTCACGTCTCTCGAAAAACGCACGCTGCGCAACGCCACCGGTGCCATCGCCGTCGATATGGAAGCGGCCGCCGTTGAAAGGAAAGCGGCCGAGTGGAAGCTACCGTTCTTATGTATTCGCGCCGTGTCGGATCGCGCCGGCGACACCTTGCCGCTGGACTTCAATCGCTATCGCAACGTGCGCGGAGATTTCTCGCGGACGCGGATTGCAATGGCGGCCATGGCGCGCCCCTTCACAGTAATGCCACAATTGATTGAATTCGACCGGAACTGCCGCAGGGCCGCCGATGCCCTGGGAGACTTTCTTGCCGACTGCCGATTCTAAACTCGCGACCGCGGAAGCGGCGATCGGGACTATGCACGCCGCCGTGTACAAGGGCGCGAGCTTGGTGGAGGTGGAATCCATTCCCGTTCCTGCGATCGGCGACGGTGAGGTTCTGATTCGCGTCGAAAGCTGCGGGATCTGCCCCACCGATCTGAAGAAGATCGCTTACAACCTTTTGCCGGGACCGCGTATTTATGGGCATGAGACCGCGGGCGTGATTGCGGCCGTGGGCGCGGGCGTGACCAAGTATCAACCCGGCGACCGTGTGATCGTGTTCCATCACATTCCTTGCGGGAAATGTTTTTATTGCGGGAAGAAGTTGTATGCGCAGTGCCCGGTCTATAAGAAGGTCGGCGTCACTGCTGGCTACGAGCCTGCCGGTGGCGGCTTCTCGCAATACGTGCGCGTGATGGATTGGATTGTCGAACGCGGCATCGAGAAGATTCCGGACGGCGTATCGTTCGATGCGGCCTCTTTCGTTGAACCGGTCAACACTTGCTTGAAAGGCATGAAGCAACTGGATCCCCAGCCGGGTGACGTCGTGGCGATCCTGGGGCAGGGTCCGGTGGGATTGATCTTCACGATGATGGCCATGCGCGAAGGCTTGCGCATTGTGGTGACGGACACGTTTGAAAGCCGCCGCAAACTGGCGCGCAAGTTCGGCGCGCATGAAGCTTTCGATCCACGCGATGCGGCTTTCGAGAGCACCATCAAAGAAATGACCGACGGCCGCGGGGCCGATCTGGTGATCATCGCGGCGTCCGCCAGGGGAATTGTCGAACAAGCGGTGGCGATTTCGCGGCCAGGCGCGCGCATCTTGCTGTTTGCGCAAACCTCGCATCAGGAACGCATTGAAGTTTCGGGCGCCGATATTTGTATGGGAGAGCGCGTCCTGTGCGGGTCTTATAGCGCCTCTGTCGATGTGCAAAAAGAGTCCGCGGATCTGGTTTTTTCAGGTGCGCTGCCTGTAGAAGAATTGATTTCGCACCGATATTCATTAAGCGATATTCATGTGGGAATTGAGCAGGCATTGCATCCTGGCGCGGAATCGTTGAAGATCGTAGTACAGCCCCAGAGGTGAGAACAGAGTGACTGAGCAGATGACCGCGGCCGTCTTGTACGGTAAAGAGCAGCTGCAGATCGAGATCGTAGACGTGCCGAAGCTCGGTCCGGGCGATGTGCTGGTGCGCGTGCGGGCGGCGCTGACTTGCGGCACCGATGTGAAGGTGTTCCGCCGCGGGTACCACGCACGCATGATTACGCCTCCCGCGTTGTTTGGGCACGAGCTGGCGGGCGACATCGTGGCCATGGGAGATCAAGTCAAAGGCTTCCGCATCGGCCAGCGCGTGATGGCGGCGAATTCGGCGCCTTGCGGAGAATGCTACTACTGCAAACGCCAGCAAGAAAATTTGTGCACCGATCTGCTGTTCAATAACGGCGCCTACGCGGAATACATCCGCATCCCGGAACGCATCGTCCGCAAAAACCTGCACCTTTTGGAAGACCACGTAGGCTATCAGGACGCGGCGCTGGCGGAACCGTTGGCGTGCGTGCTGCGTGGGTTGGAAGAGAGTAACGTTCGTCCGGGAGATACGGTGGCGGTGATCGGGCTCGGACCTATTGGAATCATGTTTGTGCGTTTGGCCAAGGCCGTCTACGGTGCTCGCGTGATAGCCATCGGACGCCGCCAACCGCAACTGGATCGTGCGGCGCGCATGGGCGCCGATGAGTTGATCGTCAACACCGATGGCGCCGATGTGGTGGGCGCGGTCAAGGCCATGACGGAAGGCCGTGGTGCCGATGTGGTGATCGAAGCGGTGGGCCTGCCGGAGCTGTGGCAACTGGGTACCCGGCTGCTGCGGCGCGGCGGTGTGGTGAATTTCTTCGGCGGCTGCGCGAGCGGCACCGACGTGAACCTCGACACGCATCTGCTGCATTATTCCGAGATTACCTGTAAGGCTAGTTTCCATCACACCCCGGCCCTCATTCGCAAGGCACTTGATGTGGTGGGACGCGGTTACGTCACTGCTAAAGATTTGGTCAATGGCGTGGAGCCTCTCGCCAATCTGCTGGAAGTGATGCAGCACCTGATGAGCCACAACGGCCACCTGAAGACGGCGATCATTCCCTGATTGCGCCGGAACGTACTGTGTTTCTCGGCCCTACCGACTTCCTGAAAGCTCCGGATCAAATGCAACGGGCGTGGCCTCGCGAGGAAGCGTTGGCTTATACTCACTGGCTGGCCACGCATCATTACGAGAATTTCCAAGTGGTGAGCTTCCTGCTGCCCAAGCGCCTGCATCAGGATTTCTATAACGTCTATGCGTTCTGCCGCTGGTCTGACGATCTGGGCGATGAGATTGGCGACACGCAAGAGAGTCTGCGATTGCTCTCGTGGTGGCGCGGCGAATTGCAGGCGATGTATGCGGGGCGCGCTACACACCCGGTGTTTGTCGCCCTCCAGCCTACAGTGGCTGAACACCATTTGCCGATCGAGCCGTTCGATCATCTGATCCAGGCTTTCGAGCAGGATCAAACTGTCACGCGCTATCGGAATTTCGAGGAATTGTTTGAGTACTGCCGCTATTCGGCAAACCCGGTCGGGCGGTTGGTGCTGGGGTTGTGCGGTTATCAGGACGCAGCGAGGCAGGCGCTGTCCGATGCGACTTGCACCGCGCTGCAGCTTGCCAATTTCTGGCAGGACGTGATTGTCGATCTTCAAAAAGACCGCGTGTATCTTCCACTGGATGTATTGGAGCGGCAGGGCTATCCCATCGAGGATCTGTTTGCGCGGCGCTTCGATGACCGGTTCCGGCGAGCCATGAAAGAAGCGGTCGGCGTGGCACGGGAGCTGTTCCTCAAAGGCCTGCCGCTGGCAGGTCAAGTGGACCGGCGCCTGGCCATCGACCTGGAATTGTTCAGCCGCGGCGGACTGAAGATTCTCGAGAAGATCGAGCGCCAGGATTACGACGTGCTGCGCGCGCGTCCGGTCATCTCCAAAACCGAACGCGTGGGATTGCTGCTGGGAGCGATCACGCGGCGGGCTTTCTCGCGGGCCGCATGACGGTTGCCGAATCCTACACCTGGTGCGAAGGCGTTGCGCGCAGCCAGGCTAAGAATTTCTACTATTCATTCCTGCTGCTCTCGAAGCCGCGGCGCCGCGCGATGTGCGCGATCTACGCGTTCATGCGCTATTGCGACGATTTGAGCGATGACGACGGCATTGCAGACCGCCCCGCGTCCATTGCCCGCTGGCGTTCGGATCTTGAGGCGGCGTTGGCGGGCCACGCCGGAGATCATGCGGTGTGGCCGGCCTTCATTGACGCTGTGATGCGCCACAAAATCCCGCATCAGTATTTCTACGACATGATCGACGGAGTCAGCTCCGACCTGGAGCCACGCCGGGTCCGCACCTTCGAGGAACTCTACGATTACTGCTATCACGTGGCTAGCGTGGTGGGGCTCACCATCATTCACATCTTCGGATTTGAATCGCAGGAAGCGCTTCCGCTCGCCGAGAAGTGCGGGATCGCCTTCCAGCTCACCAACATTCTGCGCGACGTTCGAGAAGACGCCGAGAAAAATCGCGTGTATCTGCCGGCTGAGGACTTCGCGCGTTTCGAAGTGTCGCCGGAAACCTTCGAGCCACGCGAGCGCTTCCACCAGTTGATGAAATTCGAGGCCCAGCGTGCGCGCGAGTATTACCGGGAATCCGCGCCGCTGGTGGGCCTGATCGATTCGCGCAGCCGCGCGTCGATGCGCGCGCTGATCGGCATCTATTCACGTCTGCTCGACCGCATTGTGGCGTCTAACTATGACGTCCTGGCGCAGCGCGTGCGTGTCCCCACCTGGGAAAAACTGTGGGTGCTGCTGCGTAGCGTGGCGGCCTAGCTTACTGTTGTTGCTGCTGTTGTTCCTGCTCGACTTCAGCAAGATCGAGGACAGGAGCCACCCACTCCGGCGGCAATGCCAGCTCAGCCTCCGGCGGCGGGGGTGCGTTAGACGGCGCGACGCGAACCGACACCGTCAGCTCGCTCGCTACCTTCCCCTTAAAAATGCCCTTGGTGGGAGGAACGTCGGCGTAATCGCGGCCAATCGCGGTGCGAATGTGCCGCTCACCCGCCAATAGGTTGTTGGTGGGATCGAACCCAACCCAGCCCATGCCCCCGGGCAGTAAAGTTTCTACCCAGGCGTGGGTGGCGCCGTCCGCCGAGCGGTCGTGATGATCGGCTCGCGGGCACAAATAACCACTCACATACCGGCACGGAATTTTCACGTGCCGCACCAGCGCCGTCATGATGTGCGCGAAATCCTGGCACACGCCTTTGCCGGTCTCAATGGCGTGATCGATGGGAGAGTCCACGCGCGTCGCCTTGGGAACGTAGTCGAACCACGTATACATCGCCGAGTTCAGGACCCGCAGAAACGTCAAGGGGTCCTCGCTGCGCTCGATCTCGAGCTGTCCGATCAGTCCCTCCAGGGCCGGCGTGGGCTGCGTGAATTCGCTGGGCATCAACATCTCCCAATAATCCCCCGTCGCCACCATCTCATCCAGCTCGCGCCAGGCGTCCGGCCCTAATCGTTCCGGCAACTCCGGCAGCGGCTGCAATTCAACGGACGCCTCGGCGACGATACTAAGCTGAGCGTGCTTGCCGGGCACATCGAAATGATGGATGGTGTTGCCTAAATAATCGCGATAGTCATGGAGACGCGCGCGCGGATCGACGGACACCTGGAAGGACAAGCAGCGCTGCGCGTCTTCCGTACGCGGGTGCATGCGCAGCTCCATGAGACTTTCACTCACCGCCGAATCGTAGCGGAAACGCGTCAGATGTCGTATGGAATAGAACATGACGTCAGGCTCCCAGGGCGGCTTCGATCGGATAGGTGATATAGGTTTGATACAGCGCTCCGTGGACTTGGCCACACTGGCGCCGCACAGTTTCCAGATAGGAATGCAGCCCGCCGCTCATGATTTCGTCGATCTGTCCGAAGCCCAGCGTGGCGCGCATTCTTCCGGCGATCCGCTCCACGCGCGAGGAACGCCGTTCCGGCACCTCCGCGCCAATTTCTTTGAGCGCTCTCTCGAGAGCATCGGTGGAGAACCGTATCGAATGTGGAAAATTCGGATGCAGAACCAGAAACTCCGCGACCCGCACCGGCTGCAGATCCGCGGTATAGGCTTTGCAATACGACTCGAAAGCCGTGCAGGAGCGCAATAAACCGATCCATTCCAAGTAATCCGCTGCGGAGGCTTCCGGCGATTGGCGGAACTCATCGAAGTGCACCGCCACCAGCATCGACACCATCACCGCGCGCTCCAGCGAACGCCCCACCTGAATAAACTGCCAGCCCGCGGCATGGGTCATGGTGGAATCCGTGATGCCTTGGAACAAGTGCGAGCCTTCCTTGATCGCCGCCAGGAATTCGCGGGATTTCCATACCTCTTCCGGACGCGCACGCTTTACTTCATGGAACAGGCGGTTCAACTGCTCCCACATTTCCGAACTGATTTGCTCACGCACCTGGCGCGCGTTCTCGCGCGCGGCCATCACGCACGCCACGATGGACGATGGGCTAGCCGGATCGTGGATCACCGAGTGCGCTAGCACGTACGACAAAGGCCGCTGGCTGGGCTCGTCCCCGGACTCGATACCCAGGGCCCGCAGCATTCGGGCCCAGATCCGGTCGTCGGAATCCGTGCCGTGTTCCAGCATCAAATCCAGATGGACGTTGATGACGCGCGCCGTATGTTCGGCGCGTTCCAGATACCGGCTCATCCAATACAGACTGTCCGCCACGCGAGATAACATACTGGTCCCCTAATACAAAACCCAGGTGTCTTTGCTGCCGCCGCCCTGCGAAGAGTTCACCACCAGTGAACCTTTCTTCAAAGCCACTCGCGTCAGACCTCCGGGAACGATGGTGATTTTCTCCCCAAACAGAATATAAGGGCGCAGATCCACATGGCGAGGCTGGACTTGGCCGTCGATGATGCAGGGCGCGCGCGACAGGCGGATGGTGGGCTGAGCGATGTAGTTGCGTGGGTCCGCTTCCACGCGGCGGCGGAACTCTTCGCGCTCGCCCGCGGTGCTCTGCGGCCCGATCAGCATCCCGTAGCCTCCGGATTCGCCCACCGC
>Ga0207694_10002212_pt1 | contig 15958 bp, 20 predicted proteins | sample KBSC34metaG_FD_184353 | JGI IMG/M metagenome (GOLD analysis project Ga0207694, IMG submission 184353) | Corn rhizosphere microbial communities from Kellogg Biological Station, Michigan, USA - KBS C3-4 metaG (SPAdes) (version 2) | ecosystem: Host-associated > Plants > Roots > Rhizosphere > Soil...
TTCGGGACTACCGTGCGAAGCGATCGATCGAATCGAATGCCGCCGGCCTCGCATAACTCTCCGGGACGACAAAACACGGCACGCCACAGGTGACCAAAGCGTGCCCAAGCATCGGCACGGATGCCCACGGCGCGTTGCCGCCGGACTCGAGCACCAGCACGTCATGCCAGTTTGCCGCCGACGCCAACGCGGCGGTAAAGAATGCGCTGGCCACCCGCCACTTGTGCCGCATCACGCCGGCTGCGCTTGCCCATTGGTGGAACTTCGGTTCGTAGGCCATCGCCTCGCCGGTGATTTGCCCCGCTGCCCCGTAGATCTCCGGAACCAACGGGATGTCCAAAGGCGATAGGGGCATGATCGGCTCGGACACGAAGATACCCGTCAACGATGCATCGAAGATTTTCGCAGTCTCGGCCGCGTAGCGCATGCTGCGAGTCGGCGCCGCATGGTTGCTGGCGTGAGCAAGGATGTCGCGCATTGTTTTCTCCGGTGATATCCGGCGGACGTTCTCCACCGTTGTCAGCTTGGTGATGCGCCTCGACGGCATGTTGACCGCCTCGAGCGCTTCGACGCGGCGTTTCGCGATCATTGCAGCAGCACATGCACGGCCGCTTGATCCAGGTCAACAAGCGGCAATGCGCATGCGGCGATGCTTGTGCATGGATTGCGGATGCGCGCACGATGTCCGACGCACACACTGACACTGCGATGGTCGGAGACTACAGCTCATGGGTTGCGAACGGCACCGTGGTCTCGGGAACCGTGCTGACCGTGTGCATTTGCGTACTGTTGCACTATGAGGTTCTGAACCTGATGTCGCGCTGGCTGTTCCTGCTGCGCGGACGCCGCCGCCGCCGCGTGCTGTTCGCCATGGTCGGTCTGCTGTCGGTGCACGTCGCGGAGATCTGGATCTTCGGCCTGGCGTACGCCCTGATGCTGCTGTCGCCACAGCTTGGCGCCGGCCACGGCGTCGACGGCGGCGTGCTCGACTACGTCTACATATCGGCGACGATCTTTTCCACCGTGGGCGCCGTCGATGCGTACCTCACCGGCGCAGTGCGCTTTCTTTCAGGCACGGAAGCGCTGACCGGGCTGCTGCTGATCACCTGGTCGGCTTCGTTTACGTTCCTGGAAATGCAGCGCTTCTGGCGCAATCGATGAACGCCGACCTGCCGATGTCAACCTTCGCGTCCGCGCAGCTTTTCGGCATCCTCGCCGCGCTCGGCGGCGGATTGCTGGTGGGCGTGCAACGCGAGCGGCACAAGCATGAGCATCTTTCCACCGAACCGGCCGGCGTAAGGACCTTCGCACTGGTGGCACTGGTCGGTGCCGTGGCAGCGTATCTCGGCGCCGGCATGCAATGGCTCGGCGGCGCCGTCGTTGCGGCACTGGCCGTTGTTTCCTACATGCATCGCGCCGAGCGTGAGCCCGGACTTACCACCGAAATGGCCCTGTTCGCGACCTATCTGCTCGGTGCGCTGGCGATGTCGGCCTCGACGGCGGCGGCCGGACTGTTCGTCGTACTTGCCGTGTTGCTGCAGACAAAACAGGCCCTGCATCACTTCACGCGCAGTGCACTCAGCGAGCGCGAACTGAGCGATGCGCTGCTGCTGGCTGCCTCGGTGCTGGTGATTCTGCCACTACTGCCGGATCGTGCCTTCGATCCCTACGAGGCACTCAACCCGCGCCGCATCTGGCTGTTCGCCGTGATGGTGATGGGCATCAACGCGATAGGCTATATCGCATTGCGCGCGCTCGGCGCCGGCCGGGGACTGCTGTTGGCCGGGTTTCTCAGTGGTTTCATTTCCAGCACCGCGACCATCGCGGCCATGGGTCAACGCGCGCGCGCAGATCCGTCTGCCGCCTCCGCATGCGCCGCGGCCGCGCTGCTGTCGACCATTGCCACGACCATCCAATTGGCCTTGCTGATCGCGGTGGCTGCGCCGTCGATGTTGCAGCCGTTGGCCTTGCCGCTCGGCCTGACCGGTGCGGCGGCGATCCTGATCGCCGCGCTGTCGTTGCTTCGACACCGTGGCGAAACCGACGCGGCCAATCAGCCGAAAGGCCGCGCGTTCAATCCGGCACAGGCTTTGCTCTTTGCCGGCATCGTGACCCTGGCCGCGTTTGTCGGCGCAGTACTGCGCAGCTGGATCGGCACCGGTGGCGTGCTGCTGGCTGCCGCCGCCGTCGGTTTTGCCGATGTACACGCGGCCGCGATCAGCATTTCCCAAGTACATGTGGATGGCGGCACGTTCGCCTTTGCGCTCGCGGCGGCACATTCGGCAAACTGCGTGGTCAAATGCGTCGCCGCCGGCATCGGCGGACGCACCTTTGCGATGCCGGTCGTCACCGGCGTCATCGCGATCAATCTGACGCTGCTCGGTGCGGTCTGGCTGACCTCAGTCCTGTAATACGTATTGCGCCTTGAACGCGTTCGTTCGCACTATTGCATGCGAAGCTTCGCGGATAGACACAACCGGTTCCTGACCAACGGCGATACCGTGCGTCTGGGCACACGCCGTGGCGCGCCTCGCGCAGGTCCGCAGCGCTCAACCCTCGCCCGCACCAAGATCGACGCATTCCAGATGCTCGGGGATGTGCGTCTTCCAGCCCAGGCGCCGTTCGATCTGCTGGCGAAGCGCGTCCGCCGCGACGGGCTCGCCGTGCGTGATGAACGTGGTGCGCGGCGGGTTCTGCAAGTTGCCGAGCCACTGGATCGTCTCGGCCCAATCGGCATGCGCCGACAACGACGCAAGCATGGCGACTTCCGCCTGCACCGGGATGTCCTGGCCGTGGATGCGGATAGTCGGAGCGCCCGCCAGCATTGCGGCGCCGCGCGTGCCTGCCGCCTGGAATCCGGAAAACAGGATCGTGTTGCGAGCATCCGGCGCGAACGACTTCAGGTGGTGGATGATGCGCCCGCCCGTCGCCATGCCACTGGCGGCGATGACGATCATCGGACCCTTGCGCGTGTTGAGCTGCCTGGATTCTTCCACGCTGTTGACGAACTGTGCCGTGCGACAGACCGCCGCACATTCCTCCGCGCCGAGTCGATGCTCGTGCTTGAAGCGCATGTATAGCCCTGTGACATCCACCGCCATCGGACTGTTCAGGTACACCGGCAATTCGAGCGGTATTCGCCGCAGTGCCTTCAGGCGATGGATGCAATACAGGAGGACTTGCGAGCGACCGACCGCAAAGGATGGAATTATCGCCGCACCACCGCGCTTGATCGTGCGCGTGACCACCGCTTCGAGTTCGTCGCACGGGTCGGATTTGGAATGTAGTCGATCGCCGTAGGTGGATTCGACGATCAGGTAGTCGGCATGCGTTACGGCGCGCGGCGACAACATCACCGGATCGTCCGGCCTGCCGAGGTCGCCCGAAAACACCACGCGCGTCGATCCTTCGGTCAGCGTGACGAATGCCGCGCCGAGGATGTGCCCGGCCGGCGTCAGCTCGGCCTGCAACCCGTCTGCCAGCTCGAACGGATGATCGATGCCTATCGGACGAAAGCTGCGCAGGGACCTTTCGGCGTCCTGTTCGGTATACAGGGGCAACGCCGGCTTGTGTTTGGAAAATCCGTGGCGGTTTGCGTACGCGGCATCTTCCTCCTGCAGATGACCGCTGTCGGGCAGCAGCAGCTTGCACAGTTCGAAAGTGGCCGGCGTGCAGTAAATCGGTCCCTTGAACCCGAGCTTGACCAGCAGCGGCAGATAGCCGGTGTGATCCAGATGCGCGTGAGTCAGCACCACGGCGGACAACGCGCCGGGATCGCATGGCAGAGGCACGCGATTGCGCAGGCGCAGTTGCTTGAGTCCCTGGAACAGGCCGCAGTCGACAAGAACGCGCTGCGTTCCCGCACTGACCAGATACTTCGATCCCGTCACCGTACCCGCCGCGCCGAGAAACTGGATCTTCACAGGTCACCTGCAATCAACACGTGGTGCGAGCATGCGCACTGTCGGCTGCGCCGATACTGACGCAGATCAACGACCGGTGCGCCATCGCCTTGCGTCGCGAGGTTACTACCTGATTGCCGTGGTCTCCAAACGCGCACGGCTTTGATCCAGGTCAATTGCCGCGTGCGCACACCGTCGAACAATGCCGTCCTCGATTTCAACCCAACCCTACGGTGACCCTAGTGAATGCTTTGAAGACATGCCTGGCCTTGAGCGCCGCACTGACCTGCGCGGCGGCGGCGCACGCGGAGGACAACGACAACTGGGTAGTGAAGGTCGGCGTGCACAACGTCGACCCGAAATCCAACAACGGCAGTCTTGCCGACGGCACGCTCAAGACCGACGTGGGCTCGAATGCCGGTCTTACATTTACGGCAGAGTACTTGCTCTCGCCCAACTGGGGCGTGGAAGCGCTGGCGGCGCTGCCGTTCGAACACGACGTGAAACTCAATGGCGTCAAGGCCGCAACCACCAAGCACCTGCCACCGACGTTCAGCGTGCAATACCACTTCAATCCCGGTGGCACGGTTTCGCCGTTCGTGGGCGTCGGTATCAACTACACCACGTTCTTCAACGTGCACACCAGCGGTCCGCTGGCGGGCGCGAAGCTCGATCTGGGCGACACGTTCGGCGCGGCTGCGCACGGCGGCGTGGACTTCCGCCTCAACGAGCGCTGGCTGCTCACGCTCGATGCGCGCTGGATGAGCATCGATCCGAAGGCCAAGGTGGACGGCGCGAAAGTCGGAACGGTGCACATCGACCCGTTTGTTTACGGCGTCGCGGTGGGCTACAAGTTCTGAGTAGCCAGCCCATTTCACTTCATGCACCCAGGCGCCGCCGTCCCGCGGCGGCGCCACCTGCACAACTCCGGCACGAATGGCTCACGACGCAAGACACCGATAGCGGCGCCGTGCCGCCGCCACAGCCGCGCTTGCGTCGGCACGGCCAGCCTGCCTCGCCGGGATGTGATCGATTGCAAGCGTTGGTGCATGACGGGCCGTCACGACTGCGACGGAATCGATGAGCTGACTGCGCGCCAGGCCGCCCGCCCCCGCCTTCTGAACTTCGCACGAACTTTCTGATCCCGCCGCGACGCCGGGCCGTTCTTGCACTCTGCCATGCGCAAGCAAGGCCGACCGAGGCCTGTGCGCCAGCCTGCAGTGCCTTTTTGCGTATCACCTGGCAATGACGCGTTTTCCCTCACCGGCGCTCCTGCCGGCGAGTATCCGATACACAACCAGTCGTGAGGAGAATTACATGCAAGCGTATCTGAAATTCGCAAGTCGTCTGTGCTGCTGCGCAATCGTTGCGATGTCCGCTCGCGCCAGCGCGGCGGAATCCAAGGTGTCAGGGACCTTAAGCGTGGGCGACGAAAAGATTGCGCTGAAATATGCCTACGTCGACGAAGCGCAACCCGCCGAACCGATCATCGTGCTTTCCGATCAGCCGTTGCCCGCGAAGGCGATACCGTTCATTCCGGAAAAGCTGGTCGACGAACAGAAGATTCACGCGATCGCGTTCAGTGTTTCCGCTGCCGACAAGACCTGGACAAACACGTTCGGCAAACTCTATCTGCCCGGCCACGGCGGCGTCGGTCTCGGCAGCGGCGAAGACGGCAACGAAACGCTGGTCATCAAGAGCATGGATTCAGGCGCAATCGAAGGAACGTTTGCCACCAGGAACGTCGTGCATATCATCGAATCGGTTCCGCCGTATTCGTTCAATCTGTCGTTCAGCGTGAGTCTGGTCAAGGGCGCGGCACAGCACTGAACGCGAAAATCGCTCAACCGCACTCGCTGGCGGCGCCTCGCCGACGCTGCCGGCACAAACGGAGCGGCGCGCGAACTCAGGTTTCGACGCGCCGTGGCAATTTTCGCAACTGCTTCAGATCGGCGACGAATTCCCGGTACGCCTTCTCACCGTCGCCGCCGATCCGGCTGCGCAGAACGAACGCCGGGTGCACGGTGGCCAGACACCAACGCCCGTCGTCCAGCGCAATCCATTCGCCGCGCTGCGCGGTCAGGCGGAACGCGCTGCCGAGCATGACGCGCGCGGCAACCGCGCCGAGACAGACGACATGCCGCGCCTGCACCCGTTCGAGTTCGCGCTCCAGCCATTGCAGGCACGCCTCGACCTCCGCCGCGCTGGCGCGCTTGTGCAAACGGCGCTTGCCGCGCAGCTCGAACTTGAAGTGCTTGACCACGTTGGTGACGTAGACTTCCTCACGTCGAATGCCGACATCGGACAACGCACGGTCCAGCAGCTGGCCAGCGGGGCCGACGAATGGAACACCGGCGCGGTCCTCCTGATCGCCGGCCTGTTCGCCGAGAATGAAAATGCGCGCAGCCGAAGGTCCTTCGCCGAAAACGGTCTGCGTTGCATTGCGCCACAGCGGACAGGCGCGACAGCGTTTGGCGGCGCGTTGCACATCAGCCAGGGATTCCGATTTGCGAGTTTGCGCCATGCCGGGTCCTTGCGTTTTGATCCTGCCGCCTGCGCAAAATGTGCCAATGCGGCGGCCTTGTGCTGTGGCATGAACGTTGCGATATCCGGGCACCCACCAGCAGGAGCCGGCAATGGCAGCAAGACCCGTATGGAATGGCGTCATCTCGTTCGGACTGGTGAATATTCCGGTGCGTCTGTATACCGCCACGCACGACGTCGACATCCACTTCCGCATGATCGACGCACGCAATCGCAAGCCGATCCGCTACGAACGCGTGAATGCGCAGACCGGCCGTGAAGTGCCTTGGAAGGAAGTGGTGAAGGCGTACGAATACAAGAAGGGCAACTATGTGGTGGTGGACGAGAAGGACCTGCGCAAGCTGGTACCGGAAGCTACCGAAAGCGTCGACATCGAAGCGTTCGTCGACCGCGACGACATCGATCCGATGTATTTCGAGAAACCCTACTACCTCGTGCCGAACAAGAAATCGGAAAAAGGCTACGTGCTGTTGCGCGAGTCGCTGCGCCGCACCGGCAAGGTGGCGATTGCACGCGTGGTGATCCGCACGCGGCAGTACCTGGCAATGATGTTTCCCGGCGAAAGCGCACTGGTGCTCAACCTGCTGCGTTTTCCGCAGGAGATCGCCTCGGAAAAGGAATTCGATTTCCCCGGCGGCACGCTCGCGAAATACCGGATCACGCCGGCCGAGATGCGCATGGCCGATGAGCTGTTGAAATCAATGACGGCGGCGTGGAAGCCGGCAGACTACAAGGACGAGTTCCGCGAAAAGCTGCGCACCCTGTTACGCACCCGCGTCGACAAGGAAGAAGGTACGCTCGAGGTGCCAGAGCACGCCGAGGAGCCGGCGGAAGCCGCGACCAATGTCGTGGACTTCGTGGCTCTGCTGAAGAAGAGCCTGGCAAGCAACCACAAACCCGTCGCACGAAAGAAGAAGGTCAAGGCGAGCGCGCGTTCGCAACGCAAGCGAGCATGAGCCCGCCTAGCATCGGCAAATGTGCGCGCAATGCGCGGCAGATCTCGCGACGCGCATGCCGCTGAAATTTGCAAGGTGTCGCGGCACAGGCTTTTCAATTTGCACGAGGGGCCGCGATCCGCACGGGCCCTGGATTTTGCGGACGCCGCGCAGCGCCGTGGCACGCACATTGCGAGGGCCGCTCGAAAATCCAAAGAGGAGGCAGGATATGCCACGCGGCGACAAGAGTTCCTACACGAACAAGCAGAAGCGCCAGGCCGAGCACATCGAGGAGGGCTACAAGAAGCGCGGTGTTTCCTCCAAGACCGCGGCCAAGCGCGCGTGGGCCACGGTGAACAAGACCACCGGTGGCGGCAAGAAAGGCAAAGCCGCCAAGAAGGCGCCACGCAAGGCCGCACGCAAGAAGGCCGCGAAGAAATCGAGCGGCCGCAAGCGCAGCAGTTCAAAATAGTCGCCATGCCGCTCGCGGAATATCGACGCAAGCGCAGGTTCAATGCGACACCAGAGCCGCGTGGCGGCGGTGAAGGTGGCCGTATCTTCGTCGTGCAACTGCATCATGCCTCGCACCGGCACTACGACTTCCGCCTTGAGTGGAACGGCGTGCTGAAAAGCTGGGCCGTACCGAAGGGTCCGAGTTTCGACCCGAGCGTCAAGCGTCTTGCAGTGGAAGTCGAGGACCATCCCGTATCCTACGCGTCATTTGAAGGCGTGATTCCCGAGGGCAACTATGGGGCTGGCTTCGTCGACGTCTTCGATTCGGGCACTTGGCAACCGGACAGCGCCGTCGGCCCTGCGCTGGAAAAAGGGGAACTGAAATTCACCCTGCATGGCGACGTTCTGCGCGGTAGCTGGGTGCTGGTGCGTACGCGCCGAGCGGCGAGCAAACCGCAATGGCTGCTGATCAAGCATCGCGACGCGTATGCCGGCGATGCCGAAGCTGACGACTTCGTAGATCCGCAGACGGACCGGCCGCTGAGCGCCGCTCGGAGGCGCCGGCTATGGCCGAAAAAGGCGACCGCCCCGCGTCCAGCAAGGCGCGCGACAAGAACCGCGCGTCTTCCGGCGAAACAGAGACCGAACACCAAGGCGCGCACGCGGCGCTAACTGCGTCGGAGGGCGGACACTCGCTACGGCACGGTCAGCGCACGCGACGCCGGCCGTTTCGGGACCGCTTGCCGTCTCCAAGATCGGCCAGCGTTTTATCCTCGCGAAACGCCTTGAACGCCGGCTGCCGCAGCAATCCTTGCCCGCCGATTCCCTGATAATAAACTTCGACGATTTTTTCCGGCCGAACCCACTGGGCAAGACGCTGATCGCGCTTTTCCATCAGCGCCACGTCGACTTCGGTTGTTTGCGCGCGCGTCGGTTCCAGTTCCTTGCGCAGTGTGCGCAAGTCCGCATCGCCGATACCGGTGCCGACTCGGCCGACATACACCAGCTTGCCGTCGACCGGTTTGCCAAGCAGCAGCGCACCGATCCCGGCACGCGAACCTTTCGGTTCGGTGTAGCCGACCACCACGAATTCGTCCGACGGACGGCCTTTGACCTTGACCCAGTCGCCATTGCGCGCGCCGGAATAGGGACTGTCGATGCGCTTGCAGACGATACCTTCAAGGCCTTGTCGCGTCGCTTGCGCAAACAGCAGCGCGCCATTGCCGATCTGGTGCTCCGAATAGCGCAGCAACCGATGGGGTCGGGCTTTGAGCAATGCCTGCAGCGCGTTTTTGCGTTCGAGCAAAGCGACGTTGCGCAACGACACCCCCTGGCAATGCGGCAGATCAAATAGCATGTACACGGCCGGTTCGCGATTCTCGGCCGCCAGTCGGTTTTGCAGTGCGTTGAAGTCGTCGCGACCATTGCGCAACACGATCATCTCGCCGTCGAGTTGCGCGCTTTTCAGTCGCAGCGACGCGATGGCCTGCGCGAGCTCAGGCAATTTGTGCGTCCACTCGATGGCATTGCGCGACCAAAGACGAACGTCGCCGTCGACGATGGTCGCGACGATGCGGTAGCCATCCCATTTCACTTCGTGCAGCCAACCGCTGCCGTCCGGCGGGGCGGACGCAAGCCTGCACAGCTCCGGCGCGAAGGCCTCGCTGCGCAATGCGCGGACGGCGGCGCCTTGCAGGCGCAACAAGCCGGCCTTCGTCGGCGCGCCTGCAACGCGCGATACGGCGCGGCGATTGCCTCGCGCGGATGTTGTGCTGATCGAGCGCGAGCGTCCCGGCATGGCGTCCTCCATTCAGGCGCACTCTAGCGCCGGGTTGCGACGGAGTGAACGCTTCCTGGCGTCGGCAGTTTGCATCGATTCAGCCATATCGAGACGGCATTGCGCGTGCGACGTGCGGTCACCTACCCTTTCAATATCGGCGTCGCGACCACACATATCCACGAGTTTCAGTGCGCGGGAATGTGTGCATGTCCAACTCGTCAAGACGTGTTTTCGTCACGGCAAACCAGGGCTCGCTGTTCGGCGACGGATCGCGCCGGATCACCACTGGGCCGAACGGACAGACCACGTACTTTCCCGCCCGCGTGGAGCATTCGACCGCCCTGGCCTGGTTCGCGGAACTGCGCGATTCAATCGCGTGGCAAAGCGAACGCAGGCGCATGTACGACCGCGACGTGGATGTTCCGCGACTGGTGATGCGCTTTGCCTTCGGCGAAGCCGCGTTGCCGGCACCGATCGTCGCGGCGGCCCGGGTTGCGAGCCGGGTGACCGGGCAGCCGTACAACAGCGCGGGGCTGAACTATTATCGCGACGGACGCGACAGCGTGGCGCCGCACAACGACAAGCTGCACATGCTCGTCGCCGGTTGCCCGATTGCGATCCTGTCGCTGGGAGCGACGCGGCGCATGGTGATCAGCACCAAGGCGACACCGCGAAAGACCGTTTCGGTCGATCTGGAAAACGGCAGCATCCTGTTGATGGACTACCAGACCCAGTTGCATTTCAACCATGGCATCCCGAAAGTCGCTGCGCCGGTCGGCGGACGCATCAGCATCACCTTTCGCATGCGTCCGGACAGTCCCGCCGCTTAACGCTTCGACACATGTTCGTTGTCGTCCACATACCAGCGCCACAGATGTTCCTGACCGCGGCTGATGCCGATACGCGCGCGCCCGGCGGGATCGAGCGGCGGCTCGACGCCATCGCTGACCACGGCAAACGGCGCGCCACGCGTGTACAGTTTGATGCCGTCGTGAATGCCGCTGATGCCCATCGCCTGGGTCAGGCGTGCGGGTCCGCTGCACAGATCGCGATCACGGCGCGCGCCAGGTCGCGCCGCGCGCATCAGCGCCAGACCAGAGAGTGGCTGCAGAGCGCGCAACAGCACGCCGGAGCCCTCGCCTTCACTGTCTCCGCACACCGTGTTGGCGCACCAGTGCATGCCGTAGGTGAAGTACACATACATGTGACCCGGCGGACCGAACATCGTGGCGTTGCGCTTGGTCTGGCCGTTGTAGCTGTGCGCCGCCGGATCGATGGCGCCGCAATACGCCTCGACCTCGACGATGCGGCCGCTGCGGCCATCGCGGGCGAGCAGAATCTTGTTCAGCAGTTGCGGTGCGACAAGGCGGGCATCGCGGCGAAAGAACGACTGCGGCACGAGACGCAGTCGCGTGCGCGACGAGCGCGCATGATGATTCGCTACGGCATTGACCATCCGCGAATTGTAGCCGAGGCGGCCGGCACACCGGCGCTAGCCGGGTTCGCGCAAGGCGGCAACCTAGCGTCGGCCAGGCACGCCGTTTGGCCGCGCCGTGCGCTTGAGCGCATCGGCCAGCTTGTTCAGGCGTGTCGCCAGATGCATGGCGCTGACGCTGCTGGCGTTGGACTCGCGCACCCCTGTCAGCGCGATGTCGATCAACTCCTGCAAGGCGTCGTGCTGGAATCGCAGCAACGCGGCAAGCTCGCTGGTACTTGGATCGCCTTTGAATGGTTCAATCATATCGACCTCCTTGTCGATCTCTCTTGTCGAAGCATCCCGTCGAAATCGGCCTGATTCTACGGCCTGATTTCAAGCAGTACGATGAAAAATCGGGCGCATAGATAGCACGTCGAAGCTTAATCGCGCTTGTACGCGTTGCCGACTCTTACACGTAGTGCTGCGCCGGCGTACCATGATGCGTCCGCAGCGCCGGGGAGGTTCGCCATGCATCTCATGCGTATGTTCGTGATCGCCGTCTGGTTGACGACTCATGCGCTGCACGCGCAGGCATTTTCCGGTGGCGCACCCGCACAGGCCTGCATGAACCAGCAGGTACAGTCGCCGCACTCGGTATCCAGCGCCGGCACCGGCGGCTACTCCCTGTCGACGGCCCATTCGTTCTACATTCCGGGCAAGACCATCGTGATCACGCTTCGCGGCGGTGCCGCGTTCGAGGGCGTGCTGCTGTCGGCGTTTGACCAGTCGAGCAACCTGACAGGCACGTGGCAGACGCCGGGCGTTGCCTATCAACTTGCCTGCAACTCGCAGTCGATCACGCACGCGTCGGCCAGCCTCAAGACAGCGCCGGCAACCTTCGCCTGGACAGCGCCCGCCGCAGGTGGCGGCGCGGTGGCGTTCAACGCCACGGTAGTGCTGTCGACCAGCACCTCTTTCGTCATTTCCGGCGCGATGCTCAGCGAGATCGACGACGATCTGTTCCTCGACGGTTTCGAATAATCGGCCGCGTGTTCGTGGCGAGCCCGCGAAAACGGCCATCCATGGCCGTGCTGCTTCCGTGGCTGTTACGCGGTACTCACGTACGGCATCGTGGGTTGTGTCGGTGATCAAGGGGAACTTGAATCACTTGCGCCGGCGCATATCCCGGCGCCAGGCAAGACTAGGCTGCACCTGTCGCGCGGACTGAGATTCGTATCGATCGGCAGCGGAAAGTTGCGGCGCGTCGCCCGGCGCCAGGTTCGGCAGACTGCCGTAGCGCACGAGCAGCATCCGCCGCGTCGGCGGCCGCGGCCGGATGCATCATTGTATACAAAGCAGGCGGTGCTCAGACCCGGCGAAAAACACGTGGTGTTCTGCGAGCGCTTGTTGCAACCAAGCCCTGCGTCGCCGAACAGCCGGACGATGCGGTCCGTTCGGGCCGCAATCAGTTCAGGATTTTTCGATCGCGCATCATCAATCAGCGCGCTCGACAGCTCAAGCGACGAGCGCCGAATCCAGATCGCGCAATTCCTGATGCAGGCGAATCGCCTTCTTGTTGAGCGTGACCTTCTCGATGCGCAGCTGGAGCAAACGCGGCTCGTCGAGCGCATGCGCGGTCTCGAGAACCTTGATCATCTCATCCAGCCGCCCAGCTTCTTCGTGAGCCATCTTCAGCTCCGATACCAGGCCCGCGCGTGCGATGGTGCTCATGCTCGATCTCCTCCTGTTCCACCGGTATTCCGCCGGCGGGCCAAGGCTGACCCTGGCATCGCAGAGCCAAGCAAGCGCTGCGCCATGGCTATTAATGCATGCAAGCCGTTGATCGTCAACCGAACTGCTACTGGAGTTCGACCTTTGGATTGCTCGACAAGCGGTATTCTCCGTGCAATTCGCAACGCCAGCCAGGGTTGTTCCGCAATAGAGCACGCCGCACCGGCTCGCGGAGCTTAAGGACGATGCAAACGGTCTGGCCGCAGATTACTCCGGCTCGAGTTGCACGGCCAGGCGCCGAGGCGGCCTATTTGCGCGAGAAAAACCACAGCAGCAGCACGCGGTCATCCGGCGAGGTCGCCACGATTCCCGACTCCTGGTCGATCTGCAGCTCATTCCACCAGGGCTGCCGCTTCATGTCGTTCATGGCGGTTTGCGCGTCATGCATGTCCGCCTGCGAGTCGCCGCCAAGGCGCCCCGCCACTTGCAGCTCGCACAGATTCTGCCGGCAATCGACATACGGAATCTCGAAGCGGTCGCCAAAACGTGCGTTGAAAAAATCCCGCAACGCGGCTGCAGCTGCCGGGCCCCACTCCGGATCGACGGGTTCGGATTGCACAGCCGCATGGTAGGTCACTGTCGACGGCGCGAACACCTGGGTCGGATCGTTGGCGATGAACGTGACAAACAATTCGCCAGCGCTTTTCGGCGGTTCCGCTTCCGGTACGGTTGGCTGCGCAGCATGCGCTTGCGCGGCGGTGGTTTCGCGTGCCGCGGGCACGGATGGCGCGGCGGGGCGGTTGCCGGCGTTCGACGACGCAACGTGCAAGGCGGCAGCCGTTTGCACGGTCTGTCTCGCACTGCGGGCAGGCGACGAAGCTGACGTGGACGCCGTTGGCGCTGGCGCCGACAAAGTCGCGGACGCGCCGCTGCCGTTGGCGGGGGCATGCGCGCTCGCATGGCTGGCGTGATCAGGTCGCAACCAGAACAACGCAGCCGCCAGCAGCAATACGAAAATACCCGCGCCAGTCCATCGCATGCTTACGATTCTAGGCAGTGGTGCGAGACGGCTGCAACCGGCGCCGGCGAGCCCGCCAGACTTCCCGGCGCGTTCCGATTCATCCATGAGGTTGTCCATGAGCGAAGAGCACTACCGAAAACTCGAAAACATGTACGCGTCGGCGCCGATCAACCAATACTTCGCGCCCGAATTGCGCGTCGCCGAGGGCAAGGCGACTCTGAGCATGGCCGTGCGTCCGGACTTCTTTCACGCCGCCGGCGCGATCCACGGCTCGGTGTATTTCAAGGCACTCGACGATTCGGCGTTCTTCGCCGCCAATTCGCTGGTCACGGACGTATTCGTGCTGACCGTGTCGTTCACGACCTACATCGTGCGACCGGTATCGCAAGGCACGCTGCTGGCCACCGGCAGCGTGGTGCATCGCTCACGCTCGCTGATTGTGGCCGAATCAGCAATCGTGGATGCCGAAGGGCGCCAGGTCGCGCGAGGCAACGGGACTTTCATGCCGAGCCGGATCGCCCTGCACGAGGACATCGGTTACCGCTAGCAGCCGGACTGCGCTGCTGCGCGATTCGCACGCAGCGGACTGATCGCCTGTCGGCTATTTCAGCCGTTCCTCCGGCCGATCCGTGCCGGCTTGGCAAAATGGCATGTCCCTTGCTCTCCATGACGAGCTTCCTTTCGCAGGAGTTCGCACGCAATGCTCGGCAAGGTCTACACCTTTGAACGTGATTTCACCGGCGATTTCCCGCCGTATGCCGAAACTGTCGCCGCCGCCGCAGTCAACGCCATCGTCGCCGCCAGCAACGCGCTTGGCGGGATTCGCCACGAGGAATTGACCGAAGCCGACAATCCGCGGCCGATTGTCGCCTTGCTTTTTCCCGATGCGGCACGCATGCAGAAATTCGACGCCTTGATCGCCGCTGCCCTCGCGCCGCGGGCGATCAGGGTCACGGTCGCGCATACGGGCGATGCCGCGCGTGCGGACAAGGCGGCGCGAGCGCCACAACACGTGCACGCCGCTTAGAAGTTCAGATCTGCAGATCAGGCTCCGCATCCACGACCGGCGGTTTCGGCATCTGCAACCCCTCGGTGAGCTGCACTTTGCGGATCCTGACACCGTGCTGTCCGAGCGCACCTTCGATGCGGCCGTTGAAGGTGTGCATGGATTCGTTGTCGAGAAACACGACCGCAACCATCGGCGCGGGATTCCCCGCCTCGGTCAGTTCCTCGAAACTGATGCCGCGCTGACCATTGGCCGCCATCGCAATGGCGATGATGGCGTCCGTGGATATGCGTCGTTGCGCAGCAGCAGCGTCAAGCGCTTCCTTGCGCTCGAACGTATAGATCAGGCCAGGCATCAGGTCATGCCCCCGAAAGGCTGCATTCAGCTTCGCAAGTGCTGTACCAAGTGCCGCTCCCTCCAATACTGTCGTGCGCGGCGAATTGCCGTGCAATTCCCCATTTATGCGAACCACCGGGTTGCAGAATGCAACCGCAATCTCGGCCGCAGCCGGCCCCGTGCGCGCTTGCACGAGGCGACGCTACTATTGACCGTCCAAGGGAGTTTCGGCGATGTGCTATTCCGCGCAAATCTGGGCGAACTACAAGAAGTACGTGCGTGCATGGGGCGCCGACATCGACATTCAGCAATTCGTGCGCCTGTACTGGGAGCGCGGCAACACGAATTCCCGCATCCGCATTCCCAAGGCCATGGACGCGGCTTTTGACGATCCGCGCAGCGACGACGAGCGGAAAATCCACGGCATGATCCGCGAATTCAACGCACAACAGGCAACCAAGCTCGAACAGGAATTGTTCAAGCAACGCAAGCGCCTGGCCGAAGCCGAACGCACGCTGTCGACGAAGACCACCAAGGCCGCGACTGAAAGCAAGCGCATTGCCGGCGACAAGGTAACCTGGGCGCTGGGCAAGCTGGCCGATTTGCGCCGCACCGAGTTGAACGACGAGGATTCGCGCATCTTCCCCGGCTGGTATGCGCCAGTGATGATCGAGCGCGATGGCCGCCGCGTGGTCGTGCCGATGCGCTACCAGTGTCGCGTCGCCGGCGCGCCGGCATCCAACGACAGCAAGTTCCCGGGCACCTACAACGCTCGCCGTGACAATCTGGAAGGCTTCTGGCGCCGGCAGTTCGGCGCCAGCCACGCAGTCATG
>Ga0207694_10002215_pt1 | contig 15951 bp, 13 predicted proteins | sample KBSC34metaG_FD_184353 | JGI IMG/M metagenome (GOLD analysis project Ga0207694, IMG submission 184353) | Corn rhizosphere microbial communities from Kellogg Biological Station, Michigan, USA - KBS C3-4 metaG (SPAdes) (version 2) | ecosystem: Host-associated > Plants > Roots > Rhizosphere > Soil...
CGCTGCTGCATCACTTCGCCGGGCTCGTCGATCCGGAGCTCGGGAAGGTGATGGCGGGGCACTATCAGGCGCTGCGCACGCTGGCCCTGCTTCCCTATCAGGCTCTGCTCGTCGTCACGTTCGTGATCTTCCCGCTCGTCTCGCGCTCCACGTTCGAGCAGGACCGCGAGCGGACCCGCGCCTACGTCGCGCAGACGCTGCGCTATGCGCTGATCCTGGCGACCGCGATGGGGGTGGCCCTGGGCGCGCGCCCCTCGTCGCTGGTCGCCATCGCGTTCGGCCCCACCTACGCCGAGGCGGCGGGCGCGCTGCCCATCCTCGTCGTCGGCGAGTGCTCGCTCGCGGTGCTGTGCGTGTCCTGCGCGATCCTGAACGCCTCGGGCCGCGCCACCACGTCGTTGGCGCTGATGGCGGCGACGGTCGTCATCGGCGTGGGGGCGGCGTTCGTCCTGGTTCCACAGGCCGCGTTCGGGCCCGCCATGCTGCAGGCCGCGGCCATCGCGACGTCGCTGGGGATGGTGACCGGCTTCCTCGCCGCCATGGTGTACGTGCGCGTGCGCCTCGGCGGAAACATCCCCGTGCCGAGCGCGGTCCGCGTCGCCGCGTCAGGAACGGCCGCCGTTCTGGTCGGCCATTTCCTGCCCGGCCACGGCAAGCTGGTCGGCATCGCCATCACCATCCTGGTCGCGCTCGTCTATCTGGCTGTCCTGATCGCGCTCGGCGAGTTCGGCCCGGAGGATCGGGCCAAGGTCAAGCGCATCCTCCGCCTGAGCTGAGCGAGGGAGGTCCATGGGTCGGCTCGCCTTCGCCTTCGCCCTCGCGCTCCCCCTCGCGGTAAGCCTGGGCGCCTGCGTGACCCCGGCCCACAACCGGCGCGAGGCGCTCTTGCGGACGGTGCACGAATACAACGACGGCCTGCGCTGGAAGAAGTACGAGCGGGTGATGGGCCTGCTGTCGCCGGACGAGGCCCGGCGCTTCGCGACGCGGACGGGAACCTTCGGCGAGGACTACGAGATGGCCGACGAGGAGGTGGTCGCCATCGAGCCGAAGAACGAGGACGGGACCAAGGCGGAGGTCACCGTCGGCTTCTCCTGGTACGACCGGCGCCTCTCGCTGCTGCGCAAGGCGGTGGTCGTCGAGGACTGGGCGTTCACGGACGGGCGCTGGCTTTGTGAGCGCCAGCGCCGCTTGCGAGGCGACGGCTTTCCGCTGGTGCCGGAAGCGGCACCACCACCCCAGGCGCCGCCGGCCGCTCCTTCGCCGCAGCCGGTGCGATGACGGCAGCGGCCGGGGCAGGCGGGATCCGGTCTTCCCCTGCCGCCCCAGGTGAACGCCGCGACGCCAGGATTCCCGCCAGCGCCGCGATCGACAGCACGATCACGCCGACGAGCACCCCGATGAGCAGGCCGCGCGAGCCGCGGATCGTGAAGTTGAACCCGCCGCGGCCCACCGGCGCCTTGGGGCCCCCGACAGCGGCCGGATCGAGCACGGGTCCGAGCGCCTCGGGCGCGGTGCGCGGCACCGATCTTTGATCCCAGGGCGCGGTCCGAACGGCGCCCGATCTCGCGTTCGAGGTGGCCCCTGCTGGACTGCCCGCCGCCGCGGCCGTGGCTCCGCCCACCCGGTGGCCACCGGTCGGCTGTCTCGGCGCCGCGACCGGCTTGCCGGCGGCGCCGCTCTTGTCCCCGGCGGCCGTCTTGCCTGCGCCGCCGCTCTTGTTTCCCGCGGCCACCGCCGCCTGCACGATGGCGGGATTGTCCTTCACGGTGGCGCGCGTGGCGTCGTCCGCGCCGATCGGAACCGCCCCCGTCGAACGCGCGCTGGCGGGCAACCCGGCCAGGTCCTTCCCGCTGCCCGTCTCGAAGGCCCACGCCCGCGGATCGATGAGGTCGCTCGTGCCGCTCGGGCGCGGCCCCAGCTCGTCGCCTGACAGCGGCCGGGACCCCGGATCCTCGAAGTCGACCGAGGTCATCTTGTTGATCTCGTCCTGCAACAAGGTGTCGAGGATGTTCCCGGGCCGCCGCTTGCCTCCCGACGACGCCGCCCGATCCTCCAGACACTGCCGCACCAGATCGGCCACGTCGCGCGAGATCACCTTCAGCCCGCGCGAGTAGCTGTAATGCGCGAGCGCGTCCTGCAGGTCGGTCGCCGTCTGGAAGCGATCCTCTTTCCTCAGGGCCAACGCCTTGCGGACGATGTCCTCCAGCTCCTGCTCGACCTCGGGGTTCTGGGCCTTGATGGGAGGGATCTTGGCGTTGCGCACCAGCTCGACGGTCTGGTAGTCGCTCTCGCCGTAAAACAGCCGCTTCCCGGTCAGCATCTCATAGAGCAGGATGCCGACCGAGAAGATGTCGGCGCGGCTGTCGACCTCCTCGCCGCGCGCCGCCTCCGGCGAGAGGTAGCTCATCTTGCCCTTCACCACGCCGGGGTCGGTCGTCTCGAGCTGGCTGGCCGCTTTGGCCAGGCCGAAGTCCACCACCTTGACCTCGCCCTGCTTCGAGATGAGCACGTTGGGCGGCGAGACGTCCCGGTGCACGATCCCGAGCGGACGTCCCGTCTCCGAGCTGACCAGCTCATGGGCGTAAGAGAGGCCCTTGCAGATCTCGTTCGCGATGTTGAGCGAGACCGCGGTGGGCAGACGCTTGCCCATCCGGCGGCGCCACTCGAGCAGGATCTTGAGGTCGACCCCGTCCACGAACTCCATGACGATGAAGTACGTGTCGTCGGCGTGGCCGATGTCGAACACCTGGACGATGTTGGCGTGCTGCAACGACAGGGAGAGGCGCGCCTCGTCCAGGAACATCGCCACGAACTTCTTGTTCTGGGTCAGGGACGGGAGCACCCGCTTGATGGCGATGCTCTTCTTGAACCCCTGCAGCGACTCGGCGACGCCTTTGAACACCTCGGCCATGCCGCCCGAGGCCACCCGCTCGGTGATGCGATATCGGCTGTCGGGCATGGGTCCTGCCGTCTCGGCGAGCGAAAGCTACCGCAGTTGCCCCGATCGAGCAATTGCGCGTACAACGCGCACGCGCCGCCCCAATGGGACGGCGCGATAAGGGTCTGGCGAGGGAAACGCCCCTCGCCAGTCTGGTCTCTGCCTTAGTCTTCGATGGCGGCCGGGATCTTCTCGGAGTCGCCGCCGCCCAGGTCGGCGTCGCCGATCCCGCCGCGCCCGGTCTGCGCGACCGCCGCCTCCTCGCGCTCCGCCTGCTCCTTGCAATCGATGCACAAGGTGCTGACGGGACGGGCCATGAGGCGCCGGAACGAGATCGCCTCGCCGCACTCGTCGCACACGTCGATCTCGTTGGACTCGAGCCGCTGCAGCTGCTTCGTCACCTTGTTCAGCAGGAACTTCTCGCGATCGTGCAGCCGCATCTCCGTCGAGAAGATCTCTTCCTCCATCGACTCGTCGATCGAATCACGGCCGATGTTGCGTTCGTGGTTCATCGAATAGGACAGCGCGTTCTGGCTGGTCCGCGACAACCGGCGCTGCTCCTCTTCGAGGACCTTGCGAATCTCGTTCTTTTCCTTCTGGCTCAGCATCAATTGACCTCGACTGGGCGGGGGCCCGTCCCGACCAAAAGGATCAGGACGCCTTCTTCTCTCGAACCAACTGCGGACGGCCCCTGGACACGACCACGTCCTGGGTGACCACACACTCGCTGACGCCGGTCAGCGAGGGAATCTCGTACATGACGTCCAACATCACCTCCTCGAGGATGGCGCGCAAGCCGCGCGCGCCCGACTTCCGCCGCGAGGCCTCCTCGGCCACGCTGCGCAAGGCGTCCTCGGTGAACCGGAGCTTCACCCCCTCCATCTCGAACAAGCGCTCGTACTGCTTGGCCAGCGCGTTCTTCGGTTTCCATAGGATCTCGACCAGCATGTCCACGTCCAGGTCATCGGCCGCCACGATGATGGGCAGGCGGCCCATGAACTCCGGGATCATGCCGAACTTGATCAGGTCCTCGGTCCGCGTCAAGGCCCGCAGCTCATTCTTCGACTGCTCGGACTTCTCGATGCTGGCCCCGAACCCCAGGCCGCGCTCGCCGGTGCGCCGGCGGACGATCTCCTCGATGCCGTTGAAGGCCCCCGTGCAGACGAAGAGGATGTCGGTGGTATCGACCTGGATCAGCTCCTGCTGCGGCCGATTGCGGGCGCCGTCCGGGGTGATGGAGGCCTGCTTGCCCTCCAGAATCTTGAGCAGGGCCTGCTGCACGCCCTCGCCCGACACGTCCCGGGTGACCGAAGGTCCGCCGCCCTTGCGCGCGATCTTGTCGATCTCGTCGATGCAGACGATGCCGCGGCTGGCCTTCTCGGGATCGTTGCCGGCGTTCCGGTACAGCGCCTTGATCACGCTGTCCACGTCCTCGCCGACGTAGCCGGCCTCGGTCAGGGTCGTGGCGTCCGCCATGGCGAACGGCACGTCCAGCTTCTTGGCCAGGGTCTGGACCAGCAACGTCTTGCCGCAGCCGGTGGGTCCGAGCAAAAGGATGTTGCCCTTTTGAATCTCGACGTCGCCCGCCTTGCCGTGCTGACCGATCCGCTTGTAGTGGTTGAAGACCGAGACGGCCAGCGCCTTCTTGGCGCGGTCCTGACCGATCACGTAGCGGTTCAGCTCGTCATAGATCTCGCGCGGGCGGGGATACTTCGGCCGCTCGGCGGCCTCTTCCTTGGCGATGATGTCGTTGCACAAGGCCACGCATTCGTCGCAGATGAAAACGCGCGGACCCGAGATGAGCTTTCGCACCTCTCGGCGTCGCTTTCCGCAGAACGAACAGTGGAAATCATCCATCGGGTTTGAGTATTACATCCGACCCCTGGCGCCGCCAAGCCGGACCAGAAATGTTTCGGAAAGGCCAAGGAGGAACATCGGGAGCACCGTCGAGGGCCTTGATTTTTTTCCGGTTCCGACCACCGGGCTGTTAGTGTAGCTGCAAAATGCGAGCGCTGGTGGTGACGTCGAATCCGACGACTGCCGTATCCGAACCCGATTCCCCCGCTGCGGCTCTGAACGACCTGGGCTGTGAGGTCGTCGCCGTCGGATACGATATCGATCAACTCCCTGAAGACATCGAACTGTCCCGTCCCTCCGTCGTGGTGGTCGACGCCGGAGCGCACCTGGAAGTCGGGCGCGCAGCCATCCGGCGCGTGCGAGAGGTGGCGTCCCTGTCGGATGTGCCGGTCCTCCTGTGTGTGGAGGTCTCCCGCTTGGCCGGGCTCGATCCGGAGGCCGGGGCCGATGATTTCGTGCTTTCGCCCGTGGTCGCGCCCGAGCTCTACGCGCGGATCCGCCAGCTCGACTGGAGGATGTCGTCGTTCCGGGCGGCGGGACGCATCAAGATCGGCGATCTGGTCATCGATTCCGTCGCGGTGGAGGCCGCCTTCCGCGGGCGGGCGCTGAAGCTGCCGCGGCAGGAGTTCCAGCTACTCAAGTTTCTCGCGGAACGGCCGGGGCGCGTGTTCTCGCGGGAGCAGCTCTTGTCGCGGGTGTGGGGCTATCGTTACGCGGGCGGCACCCGAACCGTCGACATCCACGTTCGCCGCCTGCGCGCCAAGCTCGGCCCGGGGAGCGCGATGATCGAGACCGTCCGTCACGTCGGCTACAAGCTCCGGGCGCCCGGCGCCGGAACGCCGGGCTGAGCGAGGGGTGCCGCCGCCGGGTCGCCAGCGCTGGCGACAGTCCGGCGCGACTCGACGAGCTGCAGAACGACGTCGGCGGGACCGACGGGCACTTCCAGGCGCAGGGGCAAATGGCTGGGGCCGCGGTCGAGCCACATGGTGAAATGCCGGGCCGTGCGTCCCCCGTCGACGGCGCCGTTGTAGTCGATGGGGGTGAGCTCGCCTTCCACACGCAAGGCGTGCACCGCGGTATCGGGGACCGTATCGTCGGTTGAGACCGTCGCGGCCTTCACGAGCCACAGCGCCAGACCGTCGAGCACCAGGGCGACCTCGGTTCGCCCCAGCGCGGGCGGCGCCGTGCGAAGCCTCCAGATGGTCCCGAGGAGATCCGACGTCGGCAGGATGGACGGGAAGCGCTGGACCTGCTCGGCCTTTCCGGGCGCGCGTCGCTGAATCCGGTTCTCGCCGCGCGCGTTCCGTTCCCCGAGGTCCACGGTCTCGTGCTCCGGACCCGCACCTTCCTTGCGCCGGGCCTCTTTCCAGCGCCTCGAGCCGAGCGCCCGCACGTCGAACTCGGTCTCGATCCGGCGCTCGATGCCGCCCAGGCCCAGGACCGCGCCGCGGCCGGCGGCCCGCACAATGACGACGGGCGTGCTGGGATCGGCGTACCCGACCGCGCCCGCATCGATCGAAAGGGAGCCGATCGAGCCGAGCAGTCCGTATCGAATGTCGTAGCGGACCGCCTCCTGCCGCGGCAGCGAATCGGGGACGGCAGCGGGCGCCACCGCGGGGGGCCCGGCGGACGCGCCTGCCGGTGGGGCCGCTGACGAGCCGGGCGGCGGGTCGGGCGGGGGCCCCTGGCCTTCGACCTCGAAAGGCCAGCACGTGAGGCGCAAAGCCGTCACGAGGAGAGGGAGCGCGTGCACTTTCCTGAGACGGGGCGACCCCGCTCCGCATTCTCGCTCCCCTTCCCCGTCCTCGTCCTCGTCCTCGTCGCTCGTGCGCCCGACGAGGACGAGGACGGGGACGAGGGTGAGTATGATGAGGCGCATGAACGTCTCCCGTGCACCTTCGGCTCCCATCGGGATCTCTCTCGGCGATCCGGCGGGGATCGGCCCCGAGATCGTCGTCAAGGCTCTGGCGGCGCGCCCAGGGCTGCCGGTGCTGGTCTTCGGCGACCCGGAGGTGCTGCGCGCCACGTCCGCGGCCCTGGGCCTGCCACCCGTGCCGGCCGACCGCATTCGCCCCGTGGTGGCCCGCGAGCAGGGCCCCCGCCCGAGTCGCGAGGCGATAGTCCCAGGTCGGCCCAACCTGGCCTCGGCGGCGGCGCAGCTGGCCGCGCTCGAAGCCGCCACGACCGCCGCGCTCCGCGGCGAAATCGCCGCGTTGTGTACCGCCCCGATCTCCAAAGACTGGATTGCCCGCGTCGGGTTCGCCTTCCCCGGGCACACGGAGTACCTGGCCCACCGCGCTCGCGTGGAAGACTTCGCCATGATGCTGGCCGGCCCTCGCTTGCGCGTGGTGCTGGCCACGACCCACGTGGCCCTGCGCGACGTGGCGACCCGACTGACCCCGGCCGAGATCACGCGGGCGGCGGTCCTCGGCGCGCGCGCCCTGGCCCGCAGCTTCGGGATCCCGCGGCCGCGCGTAGCGGTGGCCGGCCTCAACCCCCACGCCGGCGAAGCGGGCCGTTTCGGTGACGAAGAGACGCGCGTGGTGGCGCCCGCCATCGCAGCCGCCCGCGCCCGGCTCGCCGCGCCGGAAGATGGGGAAGCCGGGCAGGGCCCGTGTCCGGTCGAGCTGAGCGGGCCCCACCCGCCCGACACGGTCTTTCGTCAGGCGGCGCTGGGCGCCTACGACGCCGTCGTCGCGCTTTACCACGATCAGGGCCTCATCCCCGTGAAGCTGTTGCACTTCGAGGAGGCCGTGAACGTCACCCTGGGCCTCCCCTTCGTACGGACGTCACCCGATCACGGCACCGCCTACGACATCGCGGGCACCAACCGCGCCGACCCCTCCAGCTTCCTGGCGGCCCTCGACCTCGCCGCCCGCCTGGCCAAGGTCCCGTCCCAGCCCGGCTGACCGGCTGCGGACGGACGAAGCGCGCGCCGCGCGCCGGAGCGATCTGACGGCTCGCCGGGAGCGCGCCGGCAGTAAGGCGAGGGCCAACCCTCGGCTGTGATAAGGTTCGGAGGCCATACTGCCGCTTTACTCCCGGAATCTCGTATGAAGGCCCAGAATCTCACCCGCCCGCGCCCCGAGCCCGTCACCCAGGCGATGGACAAGATCGTCGTCAAGGGCGCGCGCGAGCACAACCTGAAGAACATCGACGTCGACATCCCGCGCGACAAGCTCGTCGTGGTGACGGGCCTGTCGGGCTCGGGCAAGTCGTCGCTGGCCTTCGACACGATCTACGCCGAGGGGCAACGGCGCTACGTCGAGTCGCTCTCGGCGTACGCGCGCCAGTTCCTGGATCAGATGCGCAAGCCCGACATCGACTCGATCGAGGGCCTGTCGCCGGCCATCTCGATCGAGCAGCAGTCGGGCTCGCGCAACCCGCGCTCGACCGTCGGCACCATCACCGAGATCTACGACTACCTGCGCCTCCTGTGGGCGCGCGTCGGCCAGGTGCACTGCTGGAACTGCGGCGAGCCCATCAGCTCGCAGACCATCCAGCAGATGGTGGATCAGGTGCTGGCGTTGCCCGAAGGCGCGCGCTTCTCGGTGCTGGCGCCCGTCGTGCGCGACCGCAAGGGCGAGTTCGCGCAGGAGCTGGCCAAGCTGCGGCAGGACGGCTTCGTACGCGCCAACATCGACGGCGATCTGTCCGAGCTGAGCGACCCGCCCAAGCTCGACAAGAACAAGAAGCACACCATCGAGGTGTTCGTCGACCGCCTGGTCCGCAAGGACGGCATCCGCCAGCGCCTGACCGACTCGATCGAGCTGGCCGCCAAGCTGACCGGCGGCATCGTCAAGATCTCGCCGCTCGAGGGGGACGACCTCACGTTCTCCGAGCGGTTCGCCTGCCCCACCTGCGGCATCAGCTATCCGGAGGTCGAGCCCCGGCTGTTCTCGTTCAACAACCCGGCGGGCGCCTGCCCGGCCTGCGACGGCATCGGGGCGAAGATGTTCTTCGATCCCGAGCTGATCGTTCCCAACGAGGACCTGTCCTTGAAGGAAGGCGCCATCGAGCCGTGGGAGCGGCGCAACAGCGCCTTCTTCCAGCAGCTGCTCGAATCGGTGGCGAGCGCCTTCGAGATCGACCTCTACGTGCCGTGGAACAAGCTGCCCGAGCAGACGCGGCGGCTGATCCTGCACGGGTCGGCCGGGCAGGAGGTCGACTTCTCGTTCGAGAAGAGCGGGCGCAAGCACACGTACAAGAAGGAATTCGAGGGCGTGCTCGCCAACCTGCAGCGCCGCTTCGACGAGTACGAGCGGCGGCGGCGCGAGCAGGGCCGCACCAGCGACCAGGACTTCGAGGCCATCTACGACGAGTTCCACCGCTACATGGGCCAGACGCCCTGCGAGGAGTGCGGCGGCACGCGCCTGCGCAAGGAGGCCCGCAACGTGCGGGTCGGCGGCAAGAACATCGTCGAGATGACGGCCCTGACCATCCGCGACGCGCACGCCTTCCTCGCCAAGCTGTCTCTCGGCCCGCGGCAGAAGGAGATCGCCGAGCGGATCCTGCGCGAGGTGGGCGACCGGCTCTCGTTCCTCATCAACGTCGGCGTCGACTACCTGTCGCTCGACCGCACGGCGGTCACGCTGTCGGGCGGCGAATCGCAGCGCATCCGCCTGGCCACCCAGATCGGCAGCTCGCTGGTGGGCGTGCTCTACATCCTGGACGAGCCGTCGATCGGGCTGCACCAGCGCGACAACGAGCGCCTGCTGCAGACGCTCAAGCGGCTGCGCGACCTGGGCAACACGGTGCTGGTCGTCGAGCACGACGAGGACACCATCCGCGCGGCCGACTACGTGATCGACATGGGCCCGAAGGCCGGCGTGCACGGCGGGCGCGTGGTGGCGGCGGGCGAGCCGGCCGAGATCATGGCCCACCCGCAGTCGCTGACGGGCGCCTACCTGAGCGGGCGCAAGGTCATCGCGGTGCCCAAGCACCGGCGCTCGGCGGCGGCCCGCAACCTGACCGTGAAGAAGGCGAGCGGGCACAACCTGCGCGACATCACGGTGCCCTTCCCGATCGGCGTGCTCACCTGCGTGACCGGCGTGTCGGGCTCGGGCAAGTCGACGCTGGTCATCGATACGCTGCTGCGGGCGTTGAATCAGAAGCTCCACGGGTCGAAGCACACCGCCGAGCCGCACACCGGGCTCGACGGGCTGCAACACGTCGACAAGGTGATCGACATCGATCAGGCGCCGATCGGCCGCACGCCGCGCTCGAACCCGGCCACGTACACCGGCGTGTTCACGCACATCCGCGACCTGTTCGCGAACCTGCCCGAGTCGAAGGCGCGCGAACAGGAGCCCGGGCGCTACTCGTTCAACGTCAAGGGCGGCCGCTGCGAGTCGTGCCAGGGTGACGGCATCCTGCGCATCGAGATGCACTTCCTGCCCGACGTCTACGTCGAGTGCGAGGCCTGCGGGGGGCGCCGCTACAACCGCGAGACGCTCGAGGTCCTGTACCGCAACAGCAGCATCGCCGACGTGCTGGACATGACGGTGTCGCAAGCCGCCGAATTCCTCGAGAACATCCCCAAGGTCAAGCAGAAGCTGGACACGCTGCGCGAGGTAGGCCTCGGGTACGTGCGCCTGGGGCAGTCGGCGACGACGCTGTCGGGCGGCGAGGCGCAGCGGATCAAGCTGTCGAAAGAGCTGGCCAAGAAGGCGACGGGACGGACCGTCTACATCCTGGACGAGCCGACCACCGGCCTCCACTTCGCCGACATCGCGCAGCTGCTGGCGGTGCTGAACCGGCTGGTCGACGCCGGTAACACGGTCATCGTCATCGAGCACAACCTCGACGTCGTCAAGACGGCCGACTGGATCATCGACCTCGGCCCCGAAGGCGGGCCGGGCGGCGGCTCGGTCGTGGCGCAAGGGACGCCCGAGGACGTGGCCCGCGTGGCCGCCAGCTACACCGGCCGCTTCCTCAAGAAGGTTCTTTAGCCGGACGATGAACGAGGGCTTCGCCGGGAGGAGTCTCGTCCCCGAAGCCCGAGGCCCGAGGCCCGAGGCCCCATAAGTGCCTGCCCAGCTCGGCCCGGGGCAGATCGCGCTGCTCTTCGCCCTGATGGTGGTGACCGGCGCGATCGGCGCCATCACGGGCGGCAACTCGCTCATCAACGTCCCCATCATGATCACGGTGGGGATGAGCGCTCGGCAGGCGGTGGCCACCAACATGTTCGCCGTCACCTTCATGACCGTCTCGGCGACGGCGCGATTCGCGCGCGCGGGGCAGCTCCGGCGCGGGTTGCTGCTGCCGCTCGGGATCATCACGCTGGTGACGTCGGCGCTGGGCGCCGAGATCGCCGTCAAGCTTCCCGAGACCACCGTCAAGATCGTGGTCGGCGTGTCCATGGCGGCGCTGGTGCTCTTCATCGCGCTCAACCGCCGGCGTGCGCCGGTGCCGCCCACGCCGGCGCGGCGCGCGGTGGGCTACGCGGCGGCCACCGCCCTCGGCGTTTACGGGGGCTTCTTCTCCGGCGGCTACACCACGCTCATGACCGTTCTTTGCACCGTTTGCTTCGGGCTGACCATGATGGAGTCGGTGGCCATCACGAAGCCGGTCAACCTGGTGTCGTGCGCGGCGGCGTCGGTCGTCTTCTTCGCGGGGGGGCTCATCGACCTGCGGGTCGGCGCGCCGCTCGCGGCCGGCAACCTGATCGGCGGGTGGATGGGCGCGCACGCGGCGCTGAAGGGGGGCGACCGCTTCGTGCGGGCGTTGTTCCTGGCCACCGTCGGGGCGCTGGCCCTGAAGCTGCTCCTCTGGGACCTCCTGCTACGTTAAGGCGATGGACCCGCGCGACAGCTGGAGCCGCGAGATGGAGTCGGCCTTCATCTATCGTGCGATCGCCGGTGCCGAGGCGGCCTCGGAGCACCGCGCGCTGTTCGGGCGACTGGCCGAGCAGGCCGACAAGCAGGCCGAGATCTGGGCGCGGAGCATCCGAGAGTCCGGCCAGCCGGCGCCGGTGCCCACCGACTTCGTGCCGGGCGCGCGCGCCCGCCTGGTCGTGGGGCTGGTGCGCCGCTTCGGGGCGCGCCGCCTGCGGGCGGTCCTGGCGGCCATGAAGGTGCGGGGGATGTCGATCTATGGCAGCAGCGTGCTCGGCCATCCGCTGCACCGACCGGTGTCGGAGATCGGCAAGCGCCACCGCAGCGCCGCAGGGTCGAACCTGCGCGCGCTGGTGTTCGGCGCCAACGATGGGCTGGTGTCGAACGCCAGCTTGATCCTCGGGGTGGCGGGCGCCACGGGCGGTGGGGCCGGCGCCGCGGGCGATTCACGGGCCGTGGTGATCTCGGGCCTGGCGGGTCTTCTGGCCGGCGCCTTCTCGATGGCGGCCGGCGAGTACGTGTCGGTTCGTTCCCAGCGCGAGATGTTCGAGCAACAGATCGAGGCCGAGCGGGCCGAGCTGACCCAATATCCGCAGGCCGAGGCCGAGGAGCTCTCCCTCATCTATCAAGCGCGCGGGATGGCGGCCGACGACGCCAATCGGATGGCGGCGAACATCGTGGCCGACCCCGCCTTCGCGCTCGACACGCTGGCGCGGGAGGAGCTCGGCCTCGACCCGGGCGCGCTGGGATCGCCGTTCGGCGCGGCAGGGTCGTCGTTCGTGTCTTTCGCCGTCGGCGCGGTGATCCCGCTGGCGCCGTTCCTGTTGATGCGAGGCGCGGCCGGGTCGGCCATGCTGCGCGGGGCGGTCGGGCTCACGGCCCTCGCGCTGTTCGGCATCGGGGCGGCGACCAGCCTGTTCACCGGCCGCGGCACCCTGCGCGGGGGGCTCCGCATGCTCCTCATCGGAGGGGCCGCCGCCGCGACGACGTTCCTCATCGGGCGCTGGCTGGGCGTCGCGGTAAGTTAGCCGAAGGCGCCCACCGACGATTCGTCGAGCATGCGCCTTCGAAGTCCCTCGAATTTCTGACGCGCAGAACAGCAAGAGAGACGGCAAAGAGGCCACAAAGTCCGCGCGCCTTCGCACCCCGGAGCGGCATTCGTCTTGCTTGGTCGCTCCCGGTGTCTCGATGATCGGTGGTCGCCCGTATCTGGCCGTGGGCTGCTCAGTGGCGACCATCGCCTTGCTGATGGCGCGATCCGCGGCCGCCGCGTCGATCACGACGCCCTCCGCGGGGCCAGCGTCCCCCGTCCTCGACTACGTCGCCGAGCGCGATTGTCCGGGCCGGGATCGATTCGTGGCGCAGGTCGAGGAGGCGCTCGATCCTTCGGAGCGGTCGCGCGTCCGCGGTGCGCGAGGGACGAAGATCCGGGTGGAGATCCGCGTGGCCATCGGCGGCTATCGCGGCACGCTCGAGAAGATCGACGAGGCCGGGGCCAGCGCGGCGCGGGTGGTCGTCAGCCCGATCTGCGCCGACGTCGCGCGGGCGCTGGCGCTGACGGCGGCCTTCAGCCTCGCCCCGGCCTCGGCTCAATCCGAGCCTCTCGTCATCGAGCGGTCCGTCCCGACCCCGGCCGCGCCCGAGCGATCCGCAGGCGGCGCTCCCGCAGCACGCTGGTCGGTCGCCGTGGGCCCCGTCGCCGGCGGCTGGCTGTCGCCCGGCGTCTTGACGGGCATCGAAGGGGGTGGGGAGCGGACCGTCGCCGCGCGGGGTGCTGGACGGCCCTTCGCGGCCAGCCTTCGCCTGCGGACGACCTACGTGCGCAACGACTGGATGGGGAGCACGCCCGACGCTCGCTTCGCTCTGTGGACGGGCAGGCTGGAAGCTTGCGGGCTGGCACGGTGGTTCGGAGGTGGCCTGGAGGCGGGCCTCTGCGCGAGCAGCGAATCTGGATGGTTGCGCGCCCGCGGCGTGCGGGTCGAGAACCCACGCGCCAGCGACTCGTGGTGGCTCGCCCTGGGCGGCGGACCGCTCGTCCGCGTCGCCTTCGGACCGCGCTGGGGCCTCGAGCTGGAAGGTGCCCTGCGCCGCCCGCTGCGCCACGTGCAATTCGCTTTCGAAGATCCCGCCCAGACCGTCGGCCAGACCCCGGCCGTCACCTGGACGGCGGCCCTGGCGGTCGCGGCGCGTTTTCCGTGATCAGGACGGGCGCGCGCGGACCATTTCACCCCGAGACCCGTGCTCATGCCCCGCCCCTCCCTCGCCGCGCTCGTGCCCCCCTCCGTCCGGGGGAAGGCCCTCGAGCCGCGGCCCGACGACGGCCGCCGCCTGCGGGCGCTCTACGACGATCACTTCGAGCTCGTCGGGCGCGTGGTCCGCAACCTGGGCGTCCCGGCGGGGGAGATCGACGACGTGCTCGAGCGTGTCTTCTCCAGCGCCGCCGCCCGCCTGTCCGACATCGAGCCGGGACGGGAGCGCGCGTTCCTGGTGCAGGCGGCCGTCCGGTGGGCCGCCAACGCGCGCCGGGCGCGCGCGCGAATCCGCGAGATCGCCTGCGACGCGCTCCCTGAGGTCCCGGACCTCGGCGCCTCGCCGGAGGAGCGCACCGACAGCCGGCGGGCGGCCGCGGTCCTCGACGAGCTGCTGGGCGCGATGGACGTCGATCTGCGCGCGGTCTTCATCCTGGACGAGATCGAGGAGATGTCGCGCGCCGAGATCGCGGCGGTCCTGGGGATCCCCGCAGGCACGGTCGCCTCGCGCCTGCGCCGGGCGCGCGAGGACTTCGAGGCACGCCTCGAGCGCTGGAAGCTTCGTCGCACGGTCCGTCGCACGGTCGGTCGCACGGTACCTGGAGGATTCGAATGAACAGGGATACGGACGATCGCGTGGGCAGCCGAGACGTCGAGGCGGCCAAGCTCTTCGCGGCCGCCCGCGCGTTTCGCCCCTCGTCGCGCGCGCGTCGGCGGACGTTGCGAGCCTTGGGGCTGCCGGTGGGCCTTTCGCTCGTCGGGTCGAGCCTGGCGCACGCGGCGCACGTGCTCACGGCTTCGCTCAAAGGGTGGGGGATGGTGGCCGGGCTGCTCGGCGCGGCGGGCGGCGTGGCCTACGTGGCGAGCGCGCCACCGTCGAGCTCGCGGTCACTCGGAGGGTCGGGCTCGCATCACGTCAGCGAGCGCCGAGGGCCGGCGAGCCCGGTCGCGGCCAGGTCCTTGGCAGGAACTCCCCTTCCACTGCCCGCGCCGGTCGAAGCGCCGACCGAGGGAGCGCGCCCGGCGAGCGCCGCGCCGGTGGTCGCGGTTCGTGGCGGTCAGGTCTCGACCGTCGAAGGCGTCCCCTCGTTTTCTGTTCCTGTTCCGAAGCCGACCCGCCGCTCGTCCTTGCGGCCGCGATCCCGAGCGTTTCCGAGCGACAGCCCGTCCACCGGCGGCAGCCCCCCCTCACCCGTCTCGCCGGTGGACGGGCCCGCGGAGAGGCCGGTCGAGGTGGTGGCTCCAACCGAGCCACCGCGACTCGACCCGGAGATCTCGGCGTACCCGAGCGGCGGGCCGGCATTTGGGCCGAGGGCGCCGCTGCCCGCGCCGCCTCCGCCACTGTCGCGGCCGTCGTCCCTGCCGTCCTCGTCGCCGGCCTCGCCGCTTCGGGGCGAGCTGGCGATGGTCGCCGAGGCCCAGAGGCTGTTGCGCGCCGGCGACGGGGCCGCGGCCCGCGCCGTCCTCGAGCGTCATGCCCGCGTCTATCCGGGTGGCGCGCTCGGGGAAGAGGTCGAGATCCTCCGCTTGCGGGCGCTCCTCGCCGACGGAGACGCCCGCGGCGCACGCGAGGCGGGCGAGTCCTTCCTCGGACGTCATCCGGCGAGCCCGCTCGCCGCGCGGGTTCGATCGCTCCTCGACGACCTCGGTCGCTCCCGCCGCGCTCCTTCTACCCCCCTGCCCCCTCAGACCCATGGAGAATCCCTATGACAAATAGAATCGTTCCTTTCGCCGTCCTGCTCTTCGGTGTCGCGGGCCTGGCGTGCGCCGACCACCGCGACGTCCTCGGCTCGGGATCCGAGCTGACCAGCACGCCTTGCGATTCGTGCGCGTCCTCGACGATGCCGGGGCTGGAATGTCCCACCGGTCGAGCGCCCCAATGTTTTCAACGTAGGGACGGCACATGCGGCTGGAAGAACGCCTGCTCCGAGCCGACGCCAGGGCCCGTGAGCTGTGGTGGTCTGACGGGGAAGACCTGCGGCAAGGGCCAGTTCTGCAACTTCCCCGTCGGGGCCCAGTGCGGCGCCGCCGATCAGACCGGCACCTGCACCGCCATCCCCGACGTCTGCAC
>Ga0207694_10002216_pt1 | contig 15949 bp, 9 predicted proteins | sample KBSC34metaG_FD_184353 | JGI IMG/M metagenome (GOLD analysis project Ga0207694, IMG submission 184353) | Corn rhizosphere microbial communities from Kellogg Biological Station, Michigan, USA - KBS C3-4 metaG (SPAdes) (version 2) | ecosystem: Host-associated > Plants > Roots > Rhizosphere > Soil...
CCCCGCACGCTGCCCGACGCGCGCGGCCGCCCCGGATCGAGCACGGGTTGAAAGACCGCGATCGAGGTGACGCTGGGCGGGTCGTCGATGAGCTGGATGCGCTCCGACGCGACCGCCTTGCCCGTCGTGCGCGCCCGATCGGCCGAAGCCCGCCGCTGCGGCTCCGAGGCACAGTCGAAGCCCAGCACCAGGGGATGCCCTGGCTCCATGAAGTAGATGGGCAGATATTCGTCGCGCGTCGCGGCCGGGACCATCTCGCCCCGCGCATTGCGCTGGCGAAACTGGAAGCCCTCCAGACCGTCGCTGCGGGCCGCCGTCTCGTAGCGGAGGCGCTCACTCGCCGGCACGACCGGGATCCATTCGAGGGCGCGCACCCCCGGATAGCGCTCGAGCGCCGGCTTGACGAACCGGGCGAACTCGGCGCGCGTGACGTCGTGCGAGGCCTCGAACAGGGCCGCCGTGGACTCGACGACCTCGAGGGGCAGCTCGAAGGCCGAGCGTAGGTTCGCCACGATCGAGGTGGTCTCGGCGTCGAACGCGGCCCGCTCGCGCGCCCGACTCTGGGCCCCAAGAGAGAACGCGAGCGCTCCCGATATTGCGGCGCCGATCGCGAACACGATCAACGACGGGCGGTGCATCCTCAGCCCGCCCAGCGAACGCGTGGTTCGCAGGAGCGGACCCCGCTCGCTGGCGGAGGGGGTCGACCGAGCAGCGGGTGTGGCGGCGGACGCCGACGTTCGAGGGCCCATTCGAAGAGAAGACTTATCGCACGAACGCCAGACGGCCGGACGCCCAGGGCTCGTGCCCCGGGCGTTCGGCCGTCCTGCCCGCTCTGGGAGCCGGGTGCTTCCGTTCGGTCAGCGCGGCGACCAGGTGCGGACCGGGATGGTCAGCGTCGATCCGTCGCGACCGCCCGTCGCCACGGTCCAGCGGGGCGCCACCGGTGTGGGCATGGGGAAGGTCCCCGCGTCGGCGCCTGCCAGGGACAGCCTGACCCTGTGGCCGCGCTCGATCCGGGCGGCGGTCGGCAACAACGACAGCTCCACGCGCATGCGGGCGCCGGGCACCGCGGGCGCGCCGTCGGCCCGATTGAAGGAGCGCTGGGTCCCCGGCGCGGCGTCGCAGCCGTCGCTCGATCCCGCGACTTTCCGATGAAGGAGCCGGAGCTCGCCCTCGGTGAGGTAGGTGACCCTTCCGTCCGGCGCGACGTCCTCGAGATAGGCGATGACCGCGCCGTCCGGCTGATCCGAGCTCATCGCCAGGCACAGCTCGGCGGCACCCACCAGCTCGGTGTCACACGTGACCGGCTCGCTGTCGAACGACAGGCGCTGTCCGGGAGCGGCCCGCCGATCGCCGTAGTAGACCGGCCCGCCGCTCTGCGAGGACCAGCGGTTGAAGTTGCCGCCCGACGAGGTCGTGGGATCGACCTGGTAGTCGATGGAGCCGCTCCGGATGACGGGGCGGTCCGTGAGGGCCGCGCCGGAGAGATGCAGCGTCTGGTTCTTCACGCCGGCGGGAGGCCACACCGGCGTGCTCTTCCAGACGCCCGCGCCGAGCACGTAATAGCTGACCTCGCGGTTCGGTGCCTCCCCGCCCAGGACCTTCTTCAGGAAGGCGATGTCGTCGCCGAACTGCTCGGCCGCCTGGGGCCGGGCCACCTGAAACGGCTGGCGCGAGAAGGGATCGGCGTCGAGCCCGCCCATGTGGATCGAGCTGGAGATCGCGACCTGCATCGGCACGTCGGGCAAGGCGTTGAAGCGGGCGAGGGCGCTCTCGGCGGTGGTGCCGTCCATCCAGCTCGCCGGCACGCGCGCCGGCACGGCCGCTCGTCGAAGCGCGTCGGTCCAGGCGACGGGGCTGACGCCGTCGATGGTGCCGGTGCCGATGGCGTCGTCTCGGTAGACCATGCTCGACAACATCTCGCCGCGGAAGTTTGTCTGGTGCTCCTGGAAGGCGGCGCGCAGCAGCGAGTAGTCGGTGTCTCCGTCGACGGGGGCCAGGGGCCACTGGGGGCAAACGGCGGGATCGGCCAGGCACGGCTCGCCCCGGGTCATCGCGGTCACGTCGGCGACGAGGTTCAGCATGCGGGTGTTGGAGAGCCCGCCCGGGAAGAGGTTGTTGTTGTAATGGTCGAAGTCCGAGGCGCGGACGATCGCCCCCTTCAAGGCGGGAGCGCCCGACGCGGCCATGGCCTCGGCCTGCGTCGACGAGATCGAGATCCCGACGGCGACCACCTGTCCCGTCGACCAGCTCTGACTTGCGAGCCACGCGATCATCTCCTTCTGATCGCGGCGGACGTCGTCGGTCAGGAACGAGGTCTGCGTTCCGAACGAGGACCCGAAGCCGCGGGGATCCGAGATGGCGACGACGAACCCGGCGGCGCGGTAGCGATCGATCGCGTGGCCGTTGGCTTCCATCCGTCGGCCGTACCAGGTCTCGACGTAAGCGATGGGCGCCTTGCCGTTCGTCTGATCGAACCCCGCCGGGAAGTACAGGCTGAGGGCCAGGCGGGTGCCGTCGGACACCGTCACGTGGAACGAGCGATCCGGCGCGGGGGGCGGCGCCCACGGCTCGAGCAGCGCCGCGATCTCGGGGGTCTGCGCGAGAGCCTCGAGCTCGGCCTGGGTGTAGTCCATGACGGGTGGACGGCGCCGCGCCGCCAGAGCCTCGGTCTCATTCCCGGGGTCGGCCGCGCCCGGCCCGGCTGCCGCCGGCGAGCCGGGCGACGTCGCCGTCTCCGACGAGCCGCACGCGGCGGCGAACAGGAGGCCGAGCAGCAAGGTGTGGCGGGGCGCGGGCGTTCGCGACCGAGCGGGGCGCGGGCTGGTGGATCTCGGAGTCGGTGACATTCTCATTTTGCTGGCTCCCTTGAATTGGGTGTCGATCGTGTGTTGCGTGTGTGGTGCGGATCGGTCGAGCCGATCTGCAGCCGCCGTGCCGCCGCAAAGCCCCGCGCGTTCTGCGGGCGCGGCGCCGAACCAGGGACATCTGTCCGCCTGTCCGCGGACCGCCGTCCGAGGACCGTCGCGCGGGTGGTGAGCGGCGCCATCTTCTGGGACGCCGCCGCTCGTTGTCGCGCTCGTTGTCGCGCTCGTTGTCGCGCTCGCTGGTCGGCACGGTCGCTGCACCCCCGGGCCTAGAGCCCTCCCTCGTGTGGCGGGCACCCTCAACGAACGACGACGAAAGGCTGGGAGAACCATGAAAGCCAAGCTGGCTTGGATGATGGCGGTGCTTGGCGCCGCCCCGTTGACCGGTTGCGAGACCAACCGCTCGGGCGACCTCGAGTCACGAGGTGCGGGAGACCTCTCGCACGCGCTCACCTCCCGGAGCTCGGCGCTCCTCGAGCTCGGCCTGGCCTGTGACCTGCGCGCGCCGGAGTCGGGCGCGGCGACCTCGCTGCAGCGACGGCCGTATCTGCAACGGGTCACCGATCGTTCGGCGCAGGTGGTGTGGACCACCGACGGGTCCGCGGCGTCCGGCACGGTTGTCGTCGCGAGCCCGGCGGGTGTCGCCGTCGCGAGCGCCACGGCCGTGCCCGATCCGAGCGCCCGGTTGCCGAAAGGGGGGCGGCAGTGGATCTCGTCGCTCTCGGGTCTGGAGCCCGACACCATCTACTGCTACGAGCTGCAGGTCGACGGGGGGCTCGCCCGGCGCGGCGCCCTCCGCACGGCGCCCTCCGCCGGCAGCGCGCGGCCGGTCCGGTTCGTGGCCCTCGGCGATTCTGGATACGGCGGGGCCGATCAGCAGGCGGTCTTCGCGCAAATGAAGACCGTGCCGTTCGACTTCATCGTTCACCTGGGCGACATCGCGTACGAGGGCGGCACGCGCAGCGAGCTGGAGCGATTCTTCTTCTCCGTCTATGCGGACGCCCTGGAGGACTTCGCCGTTTTTCCGGCCAGCGGCAATCACGAGTACGAGTCCGAGGACGCGGCCCCCTTCCGTGAGGCCTTCGTGCTGCCCGAGAATGGGGCTCCGGACGGCGTCGAGCGCTGGTATTCGTACGACTACGGGGACGTTCACTTCGTCGTCCTCGACACCGAGCGGGTGGGCGCGGCCCAGGCGGCCTGGCTCGACGCGGATCTCGAGGCCAACCGCCGGCCGTGGACGATCGTCTATTTCCATCGGCCCGCGTTCTCGTCGGGCGAGCACGGCGGCGATCGGAACATCCAGCGGCAGTTCGGGACGGTGCTGGCCAGGCACCACGTCCCGCTCGTGCTGAGCGGCCACGACCATGATTACGAGCGGACAAAAGCCGTCGATGGCGTGACCTATTTCGTCTCTGGCGGCGGCGGGCGCGGCACGCGTCCGGTGGGCCGCTCGTCGTTCACGGCGTTCTCGGAGGCGGTCTGTCACTTCCTTTACGTGACGGCCACGAAGGAAGAGCTCACCGTCCACGCCATCGACGGCACGGGTCAGGAGTTCGATTCCTGGTCCTTCCCGGCGAGCACGACGGCGGCGACCAAGGTTGGATTCTGAATGACCGGCGCCGCGCGGACGGTCGTCCGTCCGCGCGACGCCGGACAGAAGGCGCGGGAGGGCCGCCGAAACGGCCCGACCCGCGCCTTTTTGCGTTCGGGGCAGCGGCACGAACCTTGAAATGACCCGGGGCCATGCTTCTCAAATCGAGTCGAACCTTCGATCGCCGCTTCGCCGGCCGCTTCGCCGCGCTCGGCGTCGCGCTCTGCACGCTGTCCTTGCAGTCGGCCCTGGCCCGCGCCGACGACCCTCCGCCGGAAGATGACGGCGCGACGACCGCCTCGTCGACCGCGCCGGCGGCCGTCAGCGGCGTCGAGATCCCCGAGGCGCCCTCGCCAACGTCGCCCGCCCGCGCCGCGCTGGTGGTCCCCCGCCTGGGGGCGACCGTGGTGGCCGCGCCGGTGAGCGGCGCCCTCACCGTTTACGACCGCTACCAGATTCGCGAGCAGATCGTGGACCTCTTCTTCAACGACGCGCGTACGTTCGGGGCCTATCCCGTGGTTGCGTTCGAGACCGGCCTGCCGGTCGGCGTGGGCGCGCGGGTCGTTCATCGCGATCTCTTCGGGGCCGGCGGCGGTCTGCGCCTGGCGGCCGATTATGGCGGCAGCTCGCGGCACCGCCTCGAGGGCAGCGTGTCGAGCCCGTCGTTCGCCGCCGGCGTGCTGCGCGCTCGACTGGCCGGCGGGTGGCTGAGACAACCAAGCGCGCCCTTCTATGGCATCGGCGACCAGGATCTGGTGCGGCCGGATCCGACGGTGAGGGATCTCCCCGGGCGTGCGCCGCTCGCTGTCGCGACCTCGTTCGGGCAGGACGTCGTCCACGCCGTGCTCGGCGTCGACTTCGATCCGCGGGGCCCCCTCTTCGCGTCCATCACCACCGGGTACTATGCGCGCGAGTTCACGGAGTCTGCGCCCGGGTCCACGGTCGACTCCGGGGATCTCGGGCGGACCGACGTTCGCTTCGACACCGCGACCCTGACCGGGTGGGGGCAGGGCACCAAGATCTCCTATTCCGAGCTGGCGGTCGGGTGGGACAGCCTGGCCACCGCCAGCAGCTTCGTCCCGGCGGGCGCCCCCTCGACCGGCACCAAGGTGGTGCTGTTCGGCGGGGTGGCCCGCAGCATCGAGCTCGCGGGCGGCGGCGCCCCCGTCGCCTACACGCGCTACGGCCTGGACGGCCTGCGCTACTTCGATCTCTACAACGGTGATCGCGTGCTCATCCTCCGGGGGCGCCTCGAGGGGGTGGCGGGCGCCGGCGACCGCATCCCCTTCACCGACCTGCCGCGCTTGGGCGGACCGACCCTGCTGCGCGGCTATTCACGTGATCGCCTCCGCGATCGCGTGACCCTGCTGGCGTCGGCGGAGTATCGCTATCCGGTCTGGCAGAACCTCGCCGGCTATCTCTTCGTCGACGGCGGTAGCGTGCGCGCTGGCCTGTCGGATCTGGGAGGCGCCGTGTCCCGTCCCAGGGTCGGCGGCGGCGGAGGTCTCGAGCTCTTCATCAGCGGGCAGTTCGGCCTGCGCGGGCAGGTCGCCGGCTCGTCGGAGGGACTGTTCTTTCAACTCGCGCTCCAGCCGGTCTATCGGCTCGACGCCCAGCACTACAGGATCTGACATGAACACCATCGCTCGAAGCCGTCGTCTCCGCTCGCTCCCCTTCGCGCTCACCGCGACCGTCGCCGTCGCCGCCGTCTCCCTTGGGACCGGTGCGCGGGCCGAGGCGGAGCCCGCTCCTCCCCAATCTCCGCCTGGAGCCACGCTCGACAGCAGCTTGAGGTTTCGGAACGCGCCGATCGTCACCGCGGTCCGTGACCCCCACGCGGGGCCTCGCCCGGCGGAGCGGGAGTTCCTGCGCAGCGCCTACTTCTTCGACGCGTACCTGGGCCAACGAAGCGTGCGCCTGCTGGGGCGGGAGCCGTCGGGGCGGGCGCTCGCCGTCAACGCGCTGGACGAGGTGCCGGACTCGAGCTGGTTCCAGAACCGGGCCGGCGCGCGGCCGATCTCTCCCGGCGAGATTCACGACCGGCACCTGGCGCCCCCCAAGGCGCCCTTCACGGTGATGGGGACCAAGCTGGGCGGTACCAGCCTGGGCATGCGCGTTCGGGACGCGAACGGCGCGGGATTTCTGCTGAAGTTCGACGCCCCCGGCGATCCCGATGGTCAGACCGCCGCCGACCTCGTGGTGCAACGGTTGCTCTGGGCCTGCGGCTATCACACGGCCGAGGACACCATCATCGACCTCGGCCCCGAGGATCTCCGCCTGCACCCGAAGGCGGTGGCGAAGACCAACCGCACCCTGGCCCGTCCCATGGTCGAGGCCGACATCACCGCCATCCTGAGCGCGGTCGAGCGGGGGCCGAACGGGCGTTACCAGGCCCTCATGAGCCGGTTGCTCGACGGGGTGCCGGTGGGGGGATTTCCGCAGCAGGGCGTGCGCCCGGACGATCCCAACGACGTCGTTCCTCACGAAGACCGCCGCGACGTCCGCGGCGGCCGGGTGTTCTTCTCGTGGCTCAACCACGTCGACATCAAGGAAGACAACTTCCTCGACACCTGGATCGAGGATCCCGCCACCCCGGGACGCGGGCAGGTGCGGCACAACCTGGTCGACTTCGGCAACTCCCTGGGGATCTTCGGCTGGAAGGTCGATCCCACGGTGGGATTCTCCGAGATGTGGGACGCCCGCCACGGGCTGCGCAGCCTGGTGTCCTTCGGTCTGTGGAGGCGCCCCTGGGAGGGGTTGCAGTCTTCGCCGCTCCGAGGGGTCGGGAACCTCGAGAGCGCCCGCTTCGATCCGGCCGGGTGGCGCCCCCAATATCCCTGGGCGCCGTTCGAGCGCTTCGATCGGTTCGACGGCTCGTGGGCGGCGAGGATCCTGATGCGCATCTCGCCCGAGGTCGTCGCCGCCGCGGTGGCCGAAGGGCACTACCGGGATCCGCGCGCCGCCGCGTACATCACGCGCACCTTGGTCGAGCGGCAGCGCAAGATCGGCTGGCATTACCTGCGGGAGACCAGCCCGCTCGAGGCGTTCACGATCGCGGAAGGGGAGGGGGGCGCCCGCCTCTGCTTCGAGGATCCCCTGATCGAGCACTTCGGCGCCGAGGTCCCGGCGCTGGCGGCGACGACGCGCTACCGGGTCGCCACCTGGGACTTCGGCGGGCGAGCGCTTCCTGCGCGCTTCGAGCAGCCGGGCGCCGCGCAGGTCTGCTTGGAGGGGCTGCGTCTGCCCGCCGATCACGACGGCTACGCCGTCATCGACATCGTGACCACGCGTGGCACAGGCTCGCCGCTCAACCGCGTGCTGGTGCACGTCGCCCGCGCCCCCCGAACGGGAACCTTGCGGGTCATCGGCCTGCGCCGCCTGTGAGCGCGGCGGCGCGGGGAATCTTCCCCGACGGGCGGCCGGGATCGGCGGCCCGTCAGCGCCCGCCGGGCAGGGTCAGGCGAGCGCGGCTGCCGAGCGTGGGGTCGGCCACCCGAGGCGGCAGCCAAAAGGACACCACCGTCCCGGTGCCATCGGCCTCAGGACGCCGTCCGATCCGGAGGCGTCCGTCATGCGCCTCGACGATCTCCCGGCACAGGGCCAACCCCATCCCGCTGCCCTTCGGCTTGGTGGTGAACGCCGGAACGAGGGCCTTGTTCATGACCTCGTCGCTCATGCCGGGGCCCCGATCGAGGACCGCGAAGCGCACGCCTCGATCGACCGTCGCGTGGACCTCGATGGAGACGCCGTCCCGCGGGCCGCCGGCTTCGTGGGCGTTCTTGACCAGATTGATGAGCACCTGCTGGATCTGCGCCGGATCGAACCACCCCGCGACGGACGGCGGCCCGGCGATCGTCACCTCCGCCCACAGGGTTCGCAGGCCGTCCAGGAAGGCCGGCCATTGCACCTCGCGCTTCTGGGGCTTGGGCAACTGGCCCAGGTGGGCCAATCCACCGAGGAAGCCCTGCAGATGTTGCAGCCGCTCCTCCACGGTCTGCAGCGCGGCCACGATCTTCGTGTGCAGAGCCGGGGTGCCCAGCTTGTCCAGCATCATCCGCGCCGAGCGCAGCAGGGACGACGCGGGCGCCAGCGAGTTCGACAGCTCGTGGCCGATGATCCGGAGCGTCCTCTTGAGGACGGCGATCTCCTGCTTGGACACCTCCAGCGTCATGTGACGGACGCTGATCAGCGTGTGCGGCTCTCCGTCCAGGACGAAGTGACTCTTGGCCAGGTGATAGGTCTCCGACTCGCCGGCGTCCTCGAAGGTGAAGATCTGGTCGCTCTCCGACAGCAGCGCGCGCCGCAGCGGCTCGGTCACGTTCCCGAGCATCTGCAGGAAGTTGTCGCCGCGGGTGTCGCGCCCCTCGAAGAAGAGCTGGCGGGCGGCCGGGTTGGTGAAGACGATCTTGCCGGTTTCACCCACCAGCACCAGCGCCGCCGGCGTGCCGTCGACGATGACCTGCAGCATCTCCTCGCGCTGCCGGCGCGCTTCGGCGTCGGCGCCCAGGGCCGACGTGAGCCGATCGATCTCGGCGCGCAGCGCGGCGGGATCGGCGTCCGGTGAGAGCGCGGCTGAGATACGTCGTATGAGGCTCATCCTCGGACCGTGGTCAAGACCGCAAGGATAAGCGCGAGATCGCGGCGGGGGTCAAGGACCTTCGGCCCGGCCACGGTCGAGGCGCCGTCGAGCGGTCTGTGCCAAAGTGCACGGCCGTGTCGTCGCCCGTCCCTCTGTTGCCGGCCGCCGGCCCCCTCGCCGGACGTCCCGGCTGGAGCGCCGTCGCGAGCGATCCGGAAGGTGATCGGGTCTTGCTCGGCCGGCGCATCGCCTACTTCGGGGGGGCGTTCTTTCTGCTGTCGCTGGCCTTCTACGTCCGCAACGTGGCGCTGATCGTCGCCATCGAGCGCCAGTGGCCGCCGCTCGGCCACCGATCGCTGCTGATCCACGCCGCGGCCATCGCGCTCGCCGGCCTGCAATGGCTGCTCTGCCGGAGCGGTCGGCGATCGATGGCCGCCCTGAAGGTGATCGACGTCGTGGGGCTGATGGGGGCCGTGGGCCTCTACGGGGCGCTCACGGCCTCGGAGGCCGCCGGCTTCGAGCATGCCGTGGCGGTGCAGTCAGCCGGGGCCGAGGTCGTGCTGGTCGCCCTCGTCACCATGGCGGTGGTGCTCACGCACGCCATCGTCGTCCCCGCGACCGTCCGACGCATGTTCTGGCTGAGCACGGCGGCCGCCAGCCTGGGGCCGGTCGCCGCCTACCTGGTCACCGTGGTCGGTGTGCCGCCCGAGGTGCTCGCCAAGAGACCGTGGTTCCCCTTGAACGAGGCCGGCTACGTGGCGATGTGGGCGTTCCTGACCGTGGCCGTGTCGACCATCGCCGCGCGCGTGATCCACGGTCTGCAGCAGCGCGTGCGTGACGCCGACGAGATCGGCCAGTATCGGCTGCTGGAGAAGATCGGCGAGGGGGGGATGGGCGTGGTCTACCTGGCGCAGCACACGCTGTTGCGGCGTCCGACCGCCGTGAAGCTGCTGGTGCCCGAGCGCGCCGGCGAGCACGCCGTCCGGCGCTTCGAGCAGGAAGTGCAGCTCACGAGCGCGCTCACCCACCCGAACACGATTGCCATCTTCGACTTCGGGCGCACCCCGGACGGCGTCTTCTACTATGCGATGGAATATCTCGACGGGATCACCCTCGAGGAGCTCATCCAGCACGATGGGGCGCAGGACGCGGCGCGGGTCGTGCACGTCATCAGGCAGGTGTGCAGCGCCCTGGTCGAGGCGCACGAAGCCGGGCTGGTCCACCGCGACATCAAGCCCGCCAACCTGATGCTGTGCGTGCGCGGACGGATCGCCGACCACGTGAAGGTGCTCGACTTCGGGCTGGTGAAGGATCATGGCGTCGACGTGGCGGCCGGCCTTTCCGTGACCGGATCGCTCGTCGGCACGCCGGCCACGTTAGCGCCCGAGGCCATTTTGGCTCCCGCGTCGGTGGACGCGCGCGTCGATCTCTACGCGGTGGGTGCGGTCACCTATCATCTGCTGGTGGGGGCCCCCGTGTTTGCCGGGAAGACCGCGGTCGAGACCTGTGCCCACCACCTTCATAGCCAGCCGGTGCCCCCGTCGCAGCGCGCGCCGCGCGCCGTGCCGGCGGCGCTCGACGAGCTCGTCCTGCGCTGCCTCGCCAAAGATCCCGCCCATCGACCGCCATCCGCGGGTCACGTGATGGCCGCGCTCGAGGAGATGACCCCCGAGGTCGGCCGCTGGAGCGCCGCCGATGCCGACGCCTGGTGGCGCGAGCGCGCGCCCGCGCTCACCTCCCACGCCAGGGCCGGGCGAAGCGCCAGCTCGCGGTCGGGGCCGCGGACCATCGCGGTCGACCTTCGCCGGGCCAATCTCCGCGGGAACGCCGGGCGCCCGACCGCGGCGGGACCCCGCGCTGCCGGATGAAGGGCTGCGAGCGCGCGCGGCGGCGGCTACTTCTGGAGGGCGGCGCAGCTCGGGTCCTGGCGCTGTTGCGCGTCGAGCTTTTGCAGGTCGGCCATCAGGTTGGCGACCGCGCCCGGAATCTCGGTGCAGCTGGAGGCGCCGTTGCAGGGTGACCCGACCAGGAACCCTGCCGTGCCGCTCTTCTTGAATGAGAAGACCTGACCGTCGACCGGGCGCGGATCGACGCCCAGCAGGGTGGTCTGCATCGTGGAGAGGGAGAGCAGCAGCTGCACGGTCGGGTCGGCGATGTCGCGCATGATGTCCGAGACGTCGATGCTTCCGGAGCTGCAGGCGGGCAGGGCGGGCCTGCAGGCGCCGCCGGCCGCGGTGCCGGCGCGGGCGCTGGCGGTCCGGACCAGCTCGTAAGACGCGGGCGGCGCGAGGGTGACCTGGTCGGTCCATGCGGTCAGTCCGCCGATCCTGCCGTAGACGTACGTCGTGTCGAAGGCGCAGGCCGCCATGGGCTGGTCGGGGCAGAGCGGGAGCGTCGTGTTCGGCGTCGCGCAGTAACAGAGGCCGGCGTTCATGCAGCTCGAGTCGACGGCGCACATGAACTTGCTGCCAACCGGGTACATCGTTCCGGCGTACGTGCAACCCGGCGCGGTGGTGGTCGTCAAGCAGCGCCCGGTCAGCGGGTTCGTCGCGTACAGGCCGCAGTCACAGGTGAAGTCGGCGCGGCACTTGCCGAGCAGCGCGCTGACGGAGGGACTGTCGTTGCAGGTCTGATCGACGCCCGGCATGCAGACGCCGGCCGGCCCGCCATCGGCGGGGCAGGGCACGATCTTGCCGTTGTTGGGGTCCAGGCACGTCGGCCCGTCGGCGCCGGCGTCCCCAGGGATCCCGCTGTCGGAGCAGCCCCTTTCGGTGCACGAGACGAGGCCCCCCTCGGTGCACGAGCAGACGTTGCAGCCATCGATGCTGGGGAAGGTGGTACCGGAGGGATAGGGTTTGTTGGCGTATACACACACGGCGCGGGCGCCGGCGTCGGCGCAAGCCTTCGCGGTGCAAGCGACCGCCAGGTTCGTGGTGCACGTGCAGGTGTTGCATCCGTCGGAGCTGGGGAACGAAGTGCCCACCGGAAAGAAGGTGTTCCCGTACAGACAGTCGACGCCAGCGTCGAAACCACAGGCCCGGCCGGTGCCGTCCACGTAGTAGCAGCTGGGCGGGGACGCGTCGGCGCGGGCGTCACCGCTCGCGTCGGAGCGGGCGTCAGCACTCGCGTCGAAGCAGGCCTTCTTCGTGCTCACGATGCCGCTCGACGTGCAGGTGCAGGTGTTGCACCCGTCGGCGCAGGTGAAGGTGGCGCCCACCACGTAAACCTTCCCGCCATCGGTGCAGACCGCGCCCCCGTCGGTTCCACATGCGATCTGTTTGCCGTTCACATCGAAGCAGGCGATGCCGCCCTCCGTGATGCCCCCGTCCCCCGGACAGGCCGTGACCTTCCCCGAGCTGTCGCGACAGCCAGCGGCCCCGTCCGTCCCGGCGTCGATGCACCCCAGCAGCGTGCACGCGACGCCGCCGTTCTGGCAGCTGCAGGTGTTGCAGCCGTCGGCGGCGGGAAAGCTCACCCCGGCGGGATAGGCCTTTCCGTTGTACGTACAGCTGTCGGTGCCGCCGAGCGGCCTCGAGTCGCAGGGCCCGACCCCCATGGTGACCAGCAGAAGCAGGCAAAGCGGGACGAGCGGCAACAATCGTTTCATGGCTAATCTCCTGAGGCAGCGACGTCTGACCTGTGGGAGCCACACGGCAGCCAAATGTTCACGAGCCCAGCGGGGCGGGCCGACAAATTGAAGAAACCACCTCCCGCGCGCCACGGCCGCCGGCGACGCCCCGGCGGCCCTGAAATATAGCAGCGTCCCGTCACCGGGTGACTGACCAGACCCTTCCCCGCAGGCCGACGAGCTGCGGCCAGTCACGAGGTTCCGGGTGAGGCGACAATCGAAAAAGATCCGGTGCCAGATCGAGACATCACCGGCGTTTCACGCGCTCTGACATCGGTCCCTATTCTCACTGTCCACTCGATACCGCCGCTCCGTGAATCAGGGTGACCGATGTCTCCATGCAGAAGTCCGGTCTCCGGGATGGCCGCGGCACCGCCATTGTGGCCCTGAGCTCGCCTTCAACGACGCTCCTCGCCATTACAGAATTCAATATCGTCGAGCCGTCCGCAGCGGTAGTGAAATGCAGTCGCCACCGATGGCCATCTCTTTGGCCCTTGCTTTCGGGCAGGCGCGTCTTATGCGTCCTCGTTCAACGAACGATCGAAGGCGCCAAGGCTCTCATTCTCAAAGCAATCCATCGCGAAATGTATTGACAGTCAATCTGCCTCTGCAAGAGTGGAGCGTCGTAGGGGGGCGAGATGGACGTCAAGACTGAGCTGAGGGGCGACGGCAAACAGACCGGTTCAGTTGGCGCCGAAACGAAGGTGCGCGTGCGGGCGCGGGTCACGGAGTTCGGCTATCCGCCGGTTCACGATGCCCTGATCCTCGGCGTGAACGCCCCGCAAGGGACGGAGGCCTTCAGGAAGGGTCTCGGGCTGCTGGTCTCGACGCCGTTCGAGCACATCAGCGTGAAGGACGACGTCATCGGGAGTGTGCTGGTGCGAAGCTCGGTCCTGCGGCGCATCTCCTCGGAAAAGTTTCTCGACTTCGTCATGCGACGGGTGAAGCCACTGATGAGCGCTGAGGAGATCCTTCACCTCGACATGAACGTCGAGGTGGACCTCGACGACGACGGCCGGTGAACGTCGCCGTGCACCATCTGGTCGCGCGGGACGTGCTCGTCCCGGATCTCCTGCGCGTGACGCTGGACGAGCGTGCGGGCATGGCGACGCCTTCCGTGTTCGCCGTGTACGAGGACCACCAGGTCGATGCCCCGCTCCGCGGCCTGGTCACGCGCGAGCAGATCGGGCGCTTTTCGCAGCGGATCTTCGCCGATCTTCTGCCCAGGGCCCACGGCGAGCCGGTGCAGGCGGACGCCAGCCTGGAGACCGTGGCGAGCCACATGGAGGCGGCGCCGACCTGCGCCCTGGCGGTGCTCGACAACGGGGGCCGGTTCCTCGGGGCGGTCACCCGCGAAGCCCTGTGGACGGCGATGCTGGACCAGCAGCGCCGGCTGTTCGCGGAGGTGACCACGCGCGAGGCGCTCCAGCGAGCGATGCTGAGGGCGATCCCGGACCATCTGCTGTGCGTCGATGCTGACGGGCGCCTTTTCCCCATCTACCGCGACGCTGATCGGTCCGAGCCGTCACCGTCGGCGGGGGACACGAGAGCGCCCCATCCGGTTCTGCTGGAGTCGGAGGACTCCGTCGGCAAGCGCCTCGTCGAGGCGTTCCCCGCCGACGTGGCCGCGATCCTGAATGAGGGGGTGAAGCAGAGCGTGTTGTCCGGAAAGCCGGCGCAGGCTTCCTTCAATGTGTCGAACGGCGATGTCATCTCGCAATACGAGGCGCGGTTCGTGCCGTGGGGCAAGCGCAAGGTGCTCATCATCTGTCGAGACGTGACCGAGGTGAATGCCTTGCGGGCCAAGCTGGTCATGTCCGACCGGATGGTCTCGATCGGTATGCTGGCGGCCGGCGTGGCTCACGAGATCAACAACCCGCTGACTTACGTCTCGACCAGCTTCGAGGCGTTGCGCCATCTGTTGATCCCCGAGATCGCGCGGAGCCCGGCGCTGTCCGAGGCGACGGCCTTCCTCGATGACATGCGAGACGGGTTGGACCGGGTGGGGCGCACGGTGCGGGATCTCAAGCTCTTCTCTCGCAGCGAGGAGCCGTCGCGAGCGGTCGTCGACCTCAAGGAGGTGCTCGGCCGCGTTCTGCGCATCGCCAACAACGAGATCCGCCACCGCGCCACGCTGGTCCTCGACCTGGCGGATGTCCCCCTGGTCGACGCGAATGATGGCCAGCTGGGGCAGGTGTTCTTGAACCTGCTGGTGAACGCGGCCCAGGCAATCCCGGAGGGGGACGCCGAGGGAAACGAGATCCGCGTGGTGACCTGGACGGACGCGGCAGGGCGCGCCGTCGTCGAGGTTCACGACACGGGCTCGGGCATTCCCGACGAGATCAAGACGCGCATCTTTGCGCCGTTCTTCACGACCAAGGCTCCCGGCTTCGGTGCCGGCCTCGGCCTGTCCATCTGCCACGGCATCATCACAGCCCATGGCGGAGACCTCGAGGTCGAGAGCACCGTGGGAAGAGGCAGCACTTTCCGGGTCGTGCTCGCCCCGTCGCTCCCCGCCGGGCCGCCGCCGGCTCCGCCGCGGAGCGGGCTCGGGCTGCAGCCTCCGATCGGGCGATTCCTGGTGGTGGACGACGAGGTGGCCATCCTCAAGATCTACCCTCGCTACCTCGGGAAGACCCAATGTGTCGCCTGTGCGTCGGGTCGGGAGGCGCTGGAGCTGTTCCGACGCGGCGAGCGGTTCGATGTCATCCTTTGCGACCTGATGATGCCGCAGACCTCCGGCATCGACGTCTACGAGGAGCTCGTCCGCACCGTCCCGGACCAGGCCGCACGCATGATCTTCGTGACTGGCGGCGCCTTCACGGACCGCGCGCGTCGCTTCCTCGGGGACCTGAACAACCCGACCCTCGACAAGCCCTTTGATTCCGCGCACCTTTTCGAGGCGGTGACCCGCGTCCTGTCGAAGGTGGCGGAGCCCGGCGCGGCGGGGTAGCGCGGTCGGCGGTCGAGCTCGCGGGCGGCCGGCCGCGGGGAGGCCCGAGGAGATGCCCGCGACCCGAACAAACGTTCGTCGCCCGGGGCCAGGCCCGTCGCTTTCGCCTTCTCTCAGGCCGCCGCGCGCCCGAAGCGCAGGACGCCGAGCTCGTCGTGCTCGCGGCGCTCGGCCTGCTCGCGGGCCTGGAGGATCTCGTCGGCGCGGGCGGCCGCCACGCGGCGGATGGCCTCGGCTCGCATGTACGCCTCGGTGTAACGATCGCGGGAGGCGACCTGCGCGGTCGAAGCCTGGCTGACGGCGTGCTCGGCGGCGCGCACCTCTGACAGGG
>Ga0207694_10002224_pt1 | contig 15920 bp, 17 predicted proteins | sample KBSC34metaG_FD_184353 | JGI IMG/M metagenome (GOLD analysis project Ga0207694, IMG submission 184353) | Corn rhizosphere microbial communities from Kellogg Biological Station, Michigan, USA - KBS C3-4 metaG (SPAdes) (version 2) | ecosystem: Host-associated > Plants > Roots > Rhizosphere > Soil...
GCCGCGATGACGACCGTACCCGGCTCGCAGACTTCGGCTAGCGCGCCGATATCGTTGAGCGGATCGCCGCATTCGGAAAGGTCGACGAACAGGATCGATGGGCTGGCCGAGACGGACAGGGCCTGCACCGCGTTGCGCAAGCCGCCCTTGTTGATGCGGCCATGATCCCAGCCATTCTCGGTCGCGATCGGCTTCAGCAGCTCGGCGCTGGCGTCGTCGCAGACGAAGGCGGTGAAGGGTTCGCGGGTGGCCGCTCCGCGAGGATTAAAGGGCGCGTTCATCAATTGCCTCCGCTGCTGCCGCCGCTACTGCCGGGGCTGTCCTGCTTCAGATCGCCTTTTCCGGTGGGATCCTTCTCGCGATAGGTCTTGATCGCACGGCTGATCGTGAGCGGATCGTTGCCGTTGACTTCGCGGCCCTGCACGAGATCGGCCGGATCGGCGACCATCGCGGCGAGATTGCTGTTGGTGGCGCAACCGAAGTTCGACATGGTCGAGGCAGCGAATTCGGGCTGCGAGGCGCGGCGCCAATCCGGGCAGTTCGGGACGCCGGCGAGACTGCGGCTGACCACGACGCGCGTGCCGGAGAGCCGGTCCGAACCCTGCGTGACGGGGGCGGTCTCGGAGAGGAGTATGCCGTAGCGTGCGACGATCGCGGCGATCGCATCGTGCGTGCCGACGTCGCCATTGTGCCCGTCGATCGAGACGCGGTCGCCGTAACGCAGGTGAACCGCATCGAACCAGTCGACCAGGCGCTTTTCTTCGGCCGGGCTGAGGCCATCAGCGCCTGTGACGTCGAACACATAATCGGTGCGCTGCACGACCGGCTGGTTCACCGATTCGAGCCCGCGATTGACCGGACCGCAGGCGCCGAGCGCGAGCGCCGCGACAAGGGCCAGGGTGGTGCAGGAGACACGCATCGTTTTCTTCTCCATCATGGTCGCGGCCCTCAGTTGAACGAGAAACCAGGATCGGCGGACGCGGTGACGTTCGATCCCTTTTTCTTCTTGTCGGCCTTGCGCCTCGGCTCGGCGCGATCGTCATTGTTCGAGGCATGCTGCTGCGCCGGCTTCACCGGTTCGATCGAGCCGATGGTCGGCTGCGTCACCGGCGTGGCCGATTTCGGCACGGGGCGCTCCTGTCCGGACTTGCCCGAGAAGGACTGGCTCCCGAGCAGCCGTTCGGCGTCGGTCGGCGCCTTGTAGCCGTCGGTCGGCAGCGCGATCTGGTTGGCCGAGACCGGCTTCACCAGATAAGGCGTGACGATGATGACGAGCTCGGTCTCGTTGCGGCGGAAATTGTTCGAGCGGAACAGCGCGCCGAGCACTGGCAGGTCGCCGAGGAAAGGCGCCTTGTCGATCGAGTTGTTGTGCGTGTTGCTGAGCAGGCCGCCGATCATGAAGCTCTGGCCCGAGCCCAGCTCCACCGTGGTTTCCGCGCGCCGCGTGGCGATGCCCGGGATGGTGAAGTTGTTGAGCGTGACCGAGCCGGCGCTGGTGAGCTCCGACACTTCAGGGCGGACGCGCATCGAGATGCGGCCATCGGCAAGCACGGTCGGGGTGAAGGCGAGGCTTACGCCATATTGCTTGTAATTGACCGACACCGTTCCGAGGCCTTCGGAGATCGGGATCGGAATTTCGCCGCCGGCCAGGAAGCTCGCGGTTTCGCCCGAGAGCGCCGTCAGATTGGGCTCGGCAAGCGTCGTAACGAGACCGTCGGTTTCCGCAAGATCGATCGCGCTGGCGAGATCGAGGCCGAAAACATGCCCTGCGGCGCTGATCGCGGTCTTGCCGCTGACGCCGAGCTTGCTCAGATCGTAGAGCGTGCCGGGCTTGGCGATGAACTGGCCGCTTGTGGGATCGAACGGCAGCGACAGCGATCCGCTCGGCAGACCGAAGATCGATGAGGCGTCCAGCTTCGGCAGCCCCGAAAGATCCTGATTGCCGATCGAGCCGAAGTTACGGCCCTGGGCGATCCCCAACAGGAAGCCGCCGGTCGTATCACGCGAGAGCAGGTTGACGCCGACCTGCTTGACGAGATCGCGGCTGACTTCGGCGATCTTGACATGGAGCGACACCTGCATCGGCGTCGCGGTTTTGAGCCGGCTGATGACCTGGGTCTTGTCGCCGACGAACGCCTGGACGAGGCGCTGCGCTTCCTCGACGTCGCCCGGCGCTGCGACCGTGCCCGTCAAAAGGACGAGCCCGTTCATCGGCGTCGCGGCGATCGCGGCCTCGGGCATGGCGAGCTTGAGCATGCCGGCGACGCTGTTAAGATTGGTGCCGACGCGGACATTGGCGGAATAGACCACTGCGCCGCCCTTAGCCGTCGCATAAACGGTCGTTTCGCCCTGCCCCTTGCCGAACACATAAAGCTGGGTGGGCGAGCGCACCTGCACATCAGCGATCGTATTGTCCGCCACGAACAGGTCAGACATCGGGCTGGGCAGCTTGACGAGCTGGCCGCGGCCTACCGAGAGCGTCAGCGTATCGGTCGGCTGGCTGCTCGGCGCTGCGCTTACGGGCGCGGCGATGGTCGTCGCCATGCTTGTGGCAAGCGCGGCTGCCACCAGCGCGAGGGCGGTCCCGCCTCGCTTCATTGCGTTGAACTTCATGTTATTTCCCCCCCACGGGAACGAATTCGATCGCATTGCCGCGTGCCACCCGCACGCTCGGCCCCTCCGGCTTGGCGCCGGCGGCACCCACACCCTGCACCGGCGGCTTGGCCGGCACGGTGCGACGCTGGAAGCGCGAGACGTCGGCACCGACGGTCAAAGTCGTATGCATGTCGCTCGGACGCGATGCGATGGCGAGCATCATGCTCTTCTCATCCTTCGCGTTGGCGCCTTTTGGAACGCTGACCTCGCCCGAGGCTATCTGCTCCTCAAGCTCCTGCGTGTTGTCGGCGATCGAGCGAAGCGCCAGCGAGAGCGTGCCGATCGACTGCGCGACTTGGACCTTCTCGGCAATCTTCGGCGTCACTTCGAGCGTTACGGTCGAATAGGTGACGACCTTGGTGTTGCCATTCTCGTCGGCGGTGTGATCGGTGCGCTGGTCGGTTGCGAGCACGCGCAGATTGCTGACGATGGTCTCGGTTGCCTTGAGCGGATCGCCGTCGCCGCCGCCGGTGACGTTCTGGGTCAGCATCAGGTCGACGCGGTCGCCCGGAAAGACGAAGCCGGCGACGCTGCTCTGCGCCGATACGGGAACGGTGATCGCGCGCATGCCCGGCCCAAGCGCCGCAGCCAGAAAGCCGCGATCGCCCGGCTTCACCAGCGCGCCTTGGGTGAGCGGCTGGCCGGCGGTGATCTGGTAGCGCACGACCGTGCCGGCGAGCGATGCGGGATCAGCCTCGCCCTTCACATAATAAGCGTTCTTCATCAGCTCCTTGGGCCAGGGCTGGAAGCGGAAGCTCTCCGGATCGATGATGGTGCCGACGGGCAGCGCCTTGGTGGCGACGAGAATCTCCGGCCCGTCCACCACCACCGGCTGCGGCGCGGCGGCGGTCGCCTGCGGCGTGCCCGAGGCGCCGAACATGCTCTTCGCCATGAAGGCGGAGATGAGGGCCAGAACGAGGGCGCCGACCAGAAGGGCTATTTTCTTTACATCCATGACACCAGTCGCTTTCGAAGAGGTCCTTGGTCAAAGGCGGTCTATGGACCGGAAATGGTTAATAGTTGGTTCGCGAACACCCACAGTCCGGCAACGCTGATCGCGACGCCGTAGGGAACCTCGGGTGGGCCGGCACGCCTGCGCAGCCGGTGCAGCAGGACGGTGACGAGCGTGACCACGCCGCCCAGCACCGCCATCACGAACAGCATGCGCACGAGCGGCACGAATGGCAGCCACAGGCTGAGCGCGGTGATCAGCTTGACATCGCCGCCGCCCATCGCGCCGATTGCGAAGCAGGCCGCGAAAATCGCGAAGATGCCGATGGCAAAGGCGATCTGAATCACGATGTCGGGCCACAAGCCCCAGCCATGCGCCCACCACCACAAAGGCGCGCCGGCGGCGATCGCGAGATTGAGCCAATTGGGGATGGTGCGCGTTTGCAGATCGCCCCATGCGGCGCGCACCAAGGCAATCGCGAGCGCCGCCGCGATCAGATAGCTGGCTGGTCCATGCATGCGTTAACCACTAGACGATGGCGCTTACCAAAAAGTAACCGGAGCCTAATGGAAGCGGAGCAGATCGACCGGCGCATTCGCCCACCCTGGCTCGCGATCGACCTGTGGGCGGCGGACGACGGGTGGCAGCTGCGCCGGTTCCGCGTCGCGCCGGCGCCTGGCGTTTCCCCGCGCGGCAGCCTGCTCTTCCAGCCCGGTCGTGCAGACTTCATTGAGAAATATATCGAAACCTACGCTTATTGGCGGCACGAGGGCTGGTCGATCGAAGGCTTCGACTGGCGCGGGCAGGGCGGATCGGGGCGCCTGCTGGACGATGGCCGTGTCGGCCATTGCCCGCCTTATGCGCGGATGGTGGACGATCTGGCCGCTTATTCCGCGGAATGGCAGGCGCGGACGCCGGGCCCGCACGTCATCCTTGGCCATTCGATGGGCGGCCATTTGCTATTGCGGCTTATCGAGGAGCGCGCGCCGCCAATCGATGGCGCCGTGCTGCTCTCCCCCATGTTCGGGCTCAACACGGGAATCATCCGCGAACCGCTCGGCCGGCTGATCGCGCGGACGCTGTGCCGGCTCGGCCTCACCGAGCGGCCGGCATGGTCGGAAAAGAGCGGCCGCGGCAGCGGGCATCGCCAGCGCAACCTGACGCACAGCCTCGAACGCTATGCCGACGAGCAATGGTGGCGGCAGCAGGACAAGGATTTCGATATCGGCCCGCCGACCTGGGGATGGCTGGCCGACAGCTGGGAATCGATTGCCGGCCTGCTGATGCCGGGCAAGCTGGAAAAGGTGGCGACGCCCATGCTGATCCTGTGCGCGGCGCACGATCGGCTGGTGATGACATCAGCGATCGAACTCGTCGCCCATCGTCTGGCCAATGCGAAGCTTGCCTGCCATCCGGACGCGGCGCACGAAATCCTTCGCGAAGCTGACCCGATCCGATTGTGGGCGCTCGGCGAGATCGACCGGTTTCTTGCCACGATGGGGCCCTCGACATGATCGAAGGCGACATCGCGATCATCGGCGCGGGCATCGCCGGCGCAAGCCTCGCGGCAGCGATCGGCGACGCCGCGCGCGTCATCCTGATCGAGGCGGAAAGCCATCCGGGTTATCATGCCACCGGGCGTTCGGCCGCTTTCTGGTCGGAAACCTATGGTGGACCGGCGATTCAGCCGCTGACGACGGCTTCCGAGACATTTCTCCAGACCGGCGGCTTTCTGGCACCGCGCGGGTCGCTGACTATCGCCGAGGCGGGCGACGAGCATTTGCTCGACGAGTTTCTCGCTGCGTTCGAAGGCAGCGGGGTACGGCTGGAGCGGCTGGGGCGCGCCGGTCTCGAAAGTCATTTCCCGTCGCTTCCTGCGCATTGGTCGGCAGGGATATGGGAGCCGAGCTGCCGGGATATCGACGTAGGCGCGTTGCACGCGCATTATCTCGCATCGGCGCGTCGCGCCGGTGCGCGCCTCATCACGGATGCCGAAGCAGTCGAGATCGTCCGCACCGATTCGGGCTGGTCGATCGAAACGCGGGCGGGAATGGCCAGCGCGGCGATCGTCGTCAATGCCGCAGGCGCGTGGGCGAGCCGTGTCGCCGCGCTCGCCGATGCGGCTTCCACTCCGGTCGAGCCGTTCCGCCGCACGGTGATCCAGCTCGCCGTCGATCCGCCCGCGAGCGGCGATCTGCCGCTCACGATCGACGTGCGGGGAAGCCTCTATATCAAGCCCGAGGCCGGCGGGCGGCTCTGGCTGTCGCCGCATGACGAGGTGCCGACGCCGCCGTGCGACGCGGCGCCCGAGGAGCTTGACGTCGCGGTTGCGATCGATCGGTTCGAGCGGGCATTCGATTGGACGATCGTGAAGCGGGAGCGGGCCTGGGCCGGGCTGCGCAGCTTCGCGCCGGATCGCGCGCCCATCTACGGCTTCGATCGCCGGGCGCCGGGCTTCTTCTGGTTCGCGGGGCAAGGCGGCTTCGGCATTCAGACCGCGCCGGCCGCGGCTGCGATCGGGGCCGCGCTGATCCTCGATCGCCCGCTGCCCGATGCGGTCGCCGGCATCGACGTCGGGCGCTACGCGCCCGACCGCTTCTGACTCACGATCTTCTGGGCTTCGGCGCAGGCGAGCACGTCAACCCGCTCATTATCAGGATGGCCGTTATGGCCGCGCACCCATTCCCATTTGATGCGATGCGGCGCCGCTGCCGAAACCAGCTCCTGCCACAGATCGGCATTCTTGACCGGCTTCTTGTCGGCGGTGCGCCAGCCATTGCGCTGCCAGCCGTGGATCCACTTGGTGATGCCGTCCATCACATATTTGCTGTCGGTCGAGAGCGTGATCTCGCAAGGGCGTTTGAGCGCTTCGAGCGCCCTGATCGCCGCCATCAGCTCCATGCGATTATTGGTGGTGTGCGCTTCGCCACCCGAAATCTCCATCTCGCGCCCGTCGAAGCGGAGCAGCGCGCCCCAACCGCCCGGGCCGGGATTCCCCTTGCAGGCCCCATCGGTCGCAATCTCGACATGCGGAAGCGCTTTGGTCACGCGCCGAGCAGCTCGACGGGATCGGCATCGGCATAGGCATCGAGGCGGCGCAGGAAGGCGAGCGGATCCTTGCGCGTCACCAGTGCGTCCGGCGGCGTGTTCAGCCAATCCCATGCACGCGTGAGCGTGAAGCGCAGCGCAGCCCCGCGCGCCAGAATCTGGAAGGCCGCACGCTCCTCGGGGAGCAGGGGCATATGGCGCTCATAGCCTTCCACCAGCGCGCGGGCGCGCTGGCGATCATAGCCAGTCCCGTCATTCTCGAAGCACCACGATGCGTGGGTGACCGCGAGATCCCAGGCGCGAATCTCCGTACAGGCGAAATAGAAGTCGATAATGCCCGTCACGCGGTCATGGTGGGTGAGCACATTATCCGGAAAGAGATCGGCGTGAATGACCGACCGCGGCAGGTCGCGCGGCCAGTGCTGTTGAAGCACCACAAGCTCATCGAAAACGCGTTGACGCAAATTGGGGGCGATCCGATCGAGATCGTCGCCGCAGCGCTCGGCCAGCGCGACCCAGCCGCTGAGGCCGAGCGCGTTGGGCCGCTCGAGCGCGAAATCCGCGAGCGCAAGATGCATTCGCCCCAGCGCGGCTCCGGTCGCGGCGGCCTGGGCCAGCGTCGGATAAGTAACGGACACGCCGGGCAGGAACTCGATCAGGCATGCGGGCCGCCCGGCCAGGGTCTGGATCTGGACGCCAGCGCGGTCGCGAATGGCGCGGGGGACGGGCAGGTCGCAGTCGGCAAGATGATCGAGCAGCGCCATGAAAAACGGCAGATCGCGTTCGTCCACCCGCTTTTCGTAAAGCGTCAGGATATAGCGGCCGGCGCTGGTATCGATCAGATAATTGCTGTTTTCGACGCCCTCCGCGATACCCTTGGCCGAAACCAGTTCGCCTGCATCATAGCGGCTGAGGAAATCCGCCATCTCCTCGGCCGAGACATGGGTGTAGACGGCCATGGTCGCGCGGCTCAGGCTGCGGCGAGGCTGCGCGGCAGCTTGAAGAGCATGTCTTCGGACGTGACTTCCACCTCTTCGCTGGTCGTCACGAAACAGGTCCCAAGCCGATCGATCAGCTCCCTGACGAGGATTTCCGGCGCCGATGCGCCGGCGGTAACGCCAAGCACCTCGACGCCGTCGAGCCATTCGAGGTCGAGTTCGTCGGCGCGTTCAATGAGTTGCGCCCGGATGCCGGTCCGTTCGGCCACTTCCGCCAGCCGCAGCGAATTGGAGGAATTGGGCGCGCCGAGCACCAGCATCGCATCGCATCGATCGGCGATCGCCTTGACCGCAGCCTGCCGATTCGAGGTGGCGTAGCAGATATCCTCCCGCCGGGGCGCCTGGATCTGCGGAAAGCGTGCCTGCAATGCCGCGACGATCTGGTGGGTGTCGTCCACAGACAGCGTCGTCTGCGTCAGGAAAGCGAGCCGATCGGGCCGGGCGGGTACGATCGCGTTGGCATCCTCCACCGTCTCGACCAGCGTCATCGAGCCTTCGGGCACTTGGCCGAACGTGCCGACCACCTCGGGGTGACCGCGATGGCCGATGAAGATGATATGCTTGTTCGCGGCAACCAGCTTCTCGGCCTGCCTGTGCACCTTCGAAACCAGCGGGCAGGTGGCATCGACATAGGTCAGGCCGCGCTCCTCCGCCTTGGAGGGGACGGCCTTGGGCACGCCGTGCGCGGAAAATACCACCGGCAAGCCGTCGGGCACCTCATCCAACTCCTCGACGAAGATCGCGCCCTTGGCCTTCAGCGAATCGACGACATAGCGATTATGGACGATTTCGTGCCGCACATAGACAGGCGCGCCCCATTTCGAGATTGCCAGCTCGACGATCCGAATCGCGCGATCCACACCCGCGCAGAACCCGCGCGGCGCCGCGATCAGAAGATGGAGCTTGCGTTGCGGACGGGACATGTCGATGGCGCTCTACGCGATTGCTTGCTTCGGCGGAAGGCGCTTCCTATGATTAACCTCCATATCCGTCGCGTGGCCCCCGCGCGACTTACATCTCGGGGTGAAACCACGTGCCGTTCAAACGCCTGACGCCTGTCCTGCTTGTGCTGGCTCTGGCCGGCTGCGCCGGAAAGAATGATTTCGATGAGACAGGTGGCGTGAAGATCGTGCGTTCATCCTGTCCCGCGATCGCGATTCCTGCCTATACGGGTGACGTCACACTGTTCAATCCGCCCGCCAGCCGCGATGCGAGTGCGATCGATATGGTGGCGACGATCACCAATGTGCGCACGACCTGCAACGATGCCGGCGCGCAGATCGCGGCGACCGCGACGTTCGACGTCGAGGCGCGGAGAACCAGCGCTGCCGGGCCGCGCGACGTCGTGCTGCCCTATTTCGCGACGGTGACGCGCGCGGGCACCCAGATCATGTCGAAGCAGCTTGGCCGCGTCGCGCTCCATTTCGACGACGGCCAGCTTCGCGCCCAGACCCAGGGCAGCGCATCGGCCAGCATCGCGCGCGCCGACGCAACCCTGCCGCCGGCGATCGAGCAGCGGCTCAATCGCAAGCGCAAGGCCGGCGACGCCGATGCCGCGATCGATCCGATGTCCGAACCTGCGATCCGCAACGCCGTCAGCAAGGCGAGCTTCGAGCTGCTGGTCGGCTTCGAACTCAGCGAGGACCAGCTCGCCTACAACGCCACGCGCTGACCGACCGGCGCTTGCGCCTTACATCGGCTGGGATGTTTGGCCCGCGCGCGCGCGCTCGTGATGGCGGATCACCTCGTCGATAATGAACCGCAGGAATTTTTCCGAAAAATCGGGATCGAGATTGGCGCTCTTGGCTAGCGCGCGAAGGCGCTCGATCTGCGCTGTCTCGCGCCCTGGATCGGCGGGCGGGAGCCCGGCCGAGGCCTTGTAGCGGCCGACCGACTGGGTGATCTTGAAGCGTTCGGCGAGCAGGAACACCAGCGCCGCATCGATATTGTCGATGCTCTCTCGAAAGCTCTCCAGCGTCGCGTCCGTCATCAATCGTCCTTATCTTGGGCTCACTACCGGCCCAATATCCCCCTTCTGTTGCCGGATCGAGGCGGACGCAAGTGCATGTGCTTGCCTTTGCGCGCGCGAAGGGCCAGATGCAGCCCCGTCATGACCGCCAAAGTCGTCCCGCTTCACCGCGCCACTGCGCCTTCGCTCGATCCGATGATCGCGCTGGTCGCCGCCGATCTCAATCAGGTCAACAGCGTCATCCTCACGCGCATGCAGAGCGAGGTGCCGCTGATCCCCGAACTGGCCGGCCATCTCATCGCTGGCGGCGGCAAGCGCATGCGCCCGATGCTGACCCTCGCTTGCGCGCGGCTGCTGGAATATGGCGGCGCCCGCCATCACGGCCTCGCGGCCGCGGTCGAGTTCATCCATACCGCGACGCTGCTCCACGACGACGTTGTCGATGGCTCGGGTTTGCGGCGGGGGCGGCGCACCGCCAACATCATCTGGGGCAATCCCGCCAGCGTGCTGGTCGGCGATTTCCTGTTCTCGCGCGCATTCGAGCTGATGGTCGAGGATGGGTCGCTGCGCGTGCTCAAGATCCTCTCCAACGCGTCTGCGGTGATCGCCGAGGGCGAGGTCAACCAGCTCACGGCGCAGCGCCGGATCGAGACCGGCGAGGAACGCTATCTCGATATCATCGGCGCCAAGACTGCGGCCCTGTTCGCTGCCGCCTGCCGGATCGCGGCGGTGGTGGCGGAGCGCAGCGAAGCAGTCGAGTTGGCGCTCGATGCTTATGGCCGCAATCTGGGCATCGCGTTTCAACTCGTCGACGACGCGATCGATTATGTCTCGGACGGCGCCACCATGGGCAAGGATTCTGGCGACGATTTCCGCGACGGCAAGGTAACGCTGCCGGTGATCCTCGCTTATGCCCGCGGCGGCAGCGACGACAAAAGGTTCTGGCGCGCTGCCATCGAAGGCCACCGGATCTCGGACGAGGATCTGACCCACGCCGTGGGGTTGCTGCGCGAAACGGGCGCGATCAACGATACGCTCGAACGCGCCCGCCATTATGGCCAGCGGGCGATCGACGCACTGGGCGGGATCGGCGGCGGCCCGGCCAAGGCCGCCTTGGTCGAAGCAGTCGAGTTCGCGATCGCGCGGGCTTATTGAGGCACGGACGATGACCATCAAAGCGATCGATCATGTCAACATTCGGACTGCCAAGCTGGCCGAGTCGATTGCCTTCTACCGCGACGCGCTGGGCATGGATGTGCAGCCCGGGCCGGGCGAGAAGGACATGGATCGCTTCGCCTGGGTCTATGCGGGCGACGGACGACCGGTCGTGCATCTCAACATCGCGGACGACAGCAGCGACTTCCTCGGCGAGGGCCGGGATTGGGAAGGGGTCTCCGGATCCGCGCGCGTGCATCATGTCGCGTTCGATTGCGACGAATATGATGCCTTCAGGGCGCGCCTGGAAGCGTCCGGCTTCGCGCTCAGATTTAACGAGGTAGCCGCGATCGATCTCCGGCAGATCTTCGTCTACGATCCGAACGACATCCTGGTCGAGCTCAATTTCCGATAAGCAGGGACGTGGAGCGCGAACTCCCCGTCCTTTCCGTTCTTGGCGCGTTGCGCGGGGCGCTGATCGACGGCAGCAGCGCGGTGCTCGTCGCCCCGCCCGGCGCGGGTAAGACAACCGCCATCGCGCCGGCCTTGCTCGAAGAAGCCTGGTGTGCGGGCCAGATCCTGCTGCTCAGCCCACGCCGCCTGGCTGCCCGCGCGGCGGCCGAGCGGATGGCGCAGCTTGCAGGCGAGCCGGTCGGGCGGACAATCGGCTACGCCACCCGGCTCGACAGCAAGCAATCGCCCGCGACGCGGGTGCTGGTGATGACGGAGGGCATCTTCATCAACCGGATTCAGGCCGACCCGGAGCTGACCGGCGTTTCCGCCGTGCTGTTCGATGAAGTCCACGAACGCAGCCTCGACAGCGATTTCGGCATCGCGCTCGCGCTCGACACGCAGGCGGGGCTGCGGCCAGACTTACGGCTGGTGGCGATGTCGGCGACGCTCGACGGTGGGCGCTTCTCGCGTCTGATGAACGATGCGCCGGTGATCGAGAGCGCGGGCCGCAGCCATCCGCTCGCGCTGCGCTATCTCGGCCGCAGGAACGAGCAGCGCGTGGAAGATGCCGTGGCAGCCGCAATCCGGACCGCGCTTATCGAAGAGCGGGAGGGCGGGCTGCTCGCTTTCCTTCCGGGCGTGGCGGAAATCGAACGGGTTGCGGAACGGCTGGAGGGCCTGCCGCCGAACATTGCGCTGCATCGCCTGCACGGCTCGCTCGATCCCGTCGAACAGCGCGCCGCGATCGCGCCCGCTCCGCCCGGCAAGCGCAAGCTCGTGCTCGCCACCTCGATCGCGGAAACGAGCCTGACGCTGGATGGGGTACGGATCGTGATCGACAGCGGCCTTGCCCGCCGTCCGCGCTATGACCGTGCAGCAGGCGTCACCCGGCTCGTCACCGAGCGCGCCAGCCAGGCCGCCATCACCCAGCGCGCCGGCCGCGCCGCGCGACAGATGCCCGGCGTGGCCTATCGGCTTTGGGAAGAGGCGGCGACGGCGGGCCTGCCGCCGTTCGATTCGCCGGAGATCATGGAGGCGGACCTTTCGGCGCTGATGCTCGATTGCGCTCTATGGGGCGTGGCCGATCCCGCCAGCCTGCGCTGGATCGATGCGCCGCCCGCCGCTGGACTGGCCGAGGCACGCACGCGCCTGCTGGCGTTGGGTGCGATCGATGAGGATAGCCGCCCCACCGCGCACGGCCATGCGATCGCGAAGCTACCGCTGCCGCCGCGCCTTGCCCATATGCTGATCGCGGCGGGAGCGCGCGGTTGGGGCATGCTCGCCGCCGAAGCCGCCGTGCTGCTGACCGAGCGCGGGTTGGGCGGCAACGATGCCGATCTCGATACGCGGCTGCGGCGCTGGCGCGGCGAGCGGGGCAAGCGGGCGGAGGCGGCACGAGGGCTGGCGCGCCGCTGGGCCGCGTTGGCCTCCGCCGGCCAGTCGTCGGCCGACGATCATCTCGGTGCCTGCGTCGCGCTCGGATTTCCGGATCGCCTTGCCAGGCGGCGCGGTGCTGACGGAGCTGACTGGATTTCGGTGGGAGGGCGTGGGTTCAAGCTCGATCCGCTCTCGCCGCTCGCCCGCGAGCCCTGGCTGGCCGTCGCCGAGACGCAGGGCATGGCCGCCGGCGCACGCATCCTCGCCGCCGCACCGATCGCGGAGGCCGATATCGAAGCTTTGTTCGGGGAGCGGATTGTACTGCGCACCAGCGTCGGCTTCGATCCGGCGACCGGTGCGGTTTCGGCGGTTCGTGAGCGCCGCCTCGGCGCGATCGTCTTGTCGCGTGGCCCAGCCGACGCGATCGATCCCGAAGCATTGGCCGCGGCACTGATGGAAGGCGTGCGGACCCACGGTCTTGCGCTGCTGCCTTGGGGCGAAGCGGCGATCGCGCTGCGCCAGCGCGCCGTCTTCGCCGGGATCGATCTTTCCGATCAAAGGCTGCTCTCGGATCTCGACCTGTGGCTGGCGCCGCTGCTCGCGGGAAAGCGACGGCTCTCCGATATCTCGCCGTCGGCGCTTTATGGTGCGATCGAGGGGCTGCTCGATTGGCCCCAGCGCAATGCCATCGATCGGCTCGCGCCCCCGATGCTCGAAACGCCCGCAGGCAGCCATCACGCCATCGATTATGCCGCCGAGGGCGGGCCGGCGGTCGATGTGCGGGTGCAGGCGCTGTTCGGCATGACGCGGCATCCGATGATCGGCGAAGGCAAGGTCCCGCTCACCTTGCGGCTGACCTCGCCCGCCGGGCGGCCGATCCAGACCACGCGCGATCTGCCGGGCTTCTGGGCAGGAAGCTGGGCCGCCGTCGCCAAGGAAATGCGGGGGCGTTACCCCAAGCATCCCTGGCCGGACGATCCCGCCGCGGCCAGCGCGACGCTGCGCACCAAGAAGGCCGATGCACGCCGCTCTTGACGAAGCCACTGCGGATGCGGCACGCGGCACGCACATCGATGGGGTTTATCATGCCGCAGGCTCGCCTCTACCAGCGCGTCAAGAATAGTATGCAATCGGGCCGCGCACGCGTTGGCCAATGGGTGCTCGAATTCGAATCCTCGGAGCCGCAGCGCCCCGATCCGCTCACCGGCTGGGCGGGCGGCAGCGATACGCGCCGCCAGGTCCGGCTGACCTTCCCGACGCTGGAGGCCGCCAAGGCCTATGCCGCCAAGCAGGGCATCGAAGTCGAGCATATCGTGCCAGCCGCGCCGAAGACGCTCAAGATCCAGGCTTATGCGGATAATTTCCGGTAACGGTTCCAGCCCCCACCGTCACCCCGGCCTCCGAGCCGGGGTCCCGCTTCTTCTTCTTTGGTCCGCGAGGCGGAGATAGGTTGCCCAGCGGGATCGGTGCGCGATTTTCGGGAGAAACGGACAAGGACCAGCGGGACCCCGGCTCGGAGGCCGGGGTGACGAAAAAGGGAATGACGACGGCTGAAGTCGGCGGCCATCCCGCTCAGTTTGCCCACAGTTGCGCGAACCTTCGCTCGAAACGGTTCAAAATAAACAGGCCAGCCTATCTTCCGGCCCGGCCGGAATGATGTTCAGCGCTCTGCCAATATCCCGCTGGCAAGCAGGAGCAGCATCTTCACGTCGATCGCCGCGCCTTCCGCCCGCTTCTGGTCGACGAAGTTGGTGACCATGTCGAGCGGCACGCGGTGGACGATGATGTTCTCATGCCCGTCGCCGCCGCCATCGCCTACCTTCTTAAGGCCATGCGCGCGCACCAGCGTGAAGGTTTCGGAGACCATGCCGGGCGAGGAAGCAAAGCGCCCCAGCAATTCGATGCCGTCGGGGCGATAGCCGGTCTCCTCCTCAAGCTCGCGCGCCGCGGCCGTCTCGATCGCCTCGCCCGCGGTCTCGTCGCCGACCAAGCCCGCCGGCAGCTCGATGCACTGCGCCTTCAGCGGCACGCGATATTGCTCGACCAGCAGGACATGGCCCTGGTCGATCGCCACGATCACCGCCGCATGGATGCTGCGCGCGCGCCCAACATATTCCCAGCGCCCTTCGCGGTACGCGGTGATGAACTTGCCCTGCCACATGGTTTCGATGGGTTCGCTCATAGTTCGATCAGCCTGTCGGGAAGTTCGTCGGGATCGCGGCCGGTGCGGGGGCAGACTTCCTCCAGGACCGCCCCGATATGGGCAATCGCGCTGGTGATGCCCTGAGCGGGCCGGCCAGCGCGCAGTTCGCCGACGAGGCCGGACATGGCGATGCCCCAGCGTTCATTGGGAACCTTGGAATGGATCGCTTCGTCGGCGACGATCTCCGCCTGATGTTCAGCGAGTGACAAATAGAGCAGCACGCCGGTGCGGGTAGCGGTGCGGCGCTCGATCCCGGCCTTGAACAGGGCGATCGCCCGGCGGCGGACGCGACGGGCCTTGGTCGCGCGCGGCGTGAGCGCGAGCCGCAGCGGCCGCCAGGCGAGGATGAGCCGCGTGCCGAGAAATTTGATCGAAGCGGCGATCAGCGCGAAGGTCAGCAGTTCGCGCGGCGTCCAGACATGCTGCCACCCGCCCGAGACGCGGTCGATCAGGCCCATGTAGAAGCTCGGAAAGCTGGCATAGACCGCCATCGCCAGCAGCATCACCAGCACCGACCAGTGCAGCGCCACATCATGATAGGCGTCCGAGCTGTCGGCCGCGATCACCATCACTTCGCCGTCGGTCTTGCTCTCGGCCTCGGTGACGGCGGCCGCGATCGCCGCGCGATCCTGTGCGCTCAATTGCATCACCAGCTCCCCGAGGAACCGCCGCCGCCGAAGGAACCGCCCCCGCCGGAAAAGCCACCGCCTCCGCCTCCGCCAAAACCGCCGCCGCCCCAACCGCCGCCGCCGCCCAAGCCCGGGCCCCACAGGATCACGGGCAAACCGCCGCGCCGGAACGCCCGGCCCGCGCCGCGATTGCGGATCATCGAGAAGAGGATCACCGCGAGCACAATGCCCCAGAAGATGAGGCCGATGGGAATGCCGCCCTCTTCCTTCGATTTGGCGTCGGCGACGATCTTCTGCGCGCGCGCCTCGGCCTGTTCGTCGGGCATGCCGAGCAGATCGACCAGCGCCTTCGTTCCGGCTATGATGCCGCCAGCCATGTCGCCGTTGCGGAAGGCGGGTAGGATCTGCTGCTGGATGATCACGCTCGAAAGCGCATCGGTGACGATCGGCTCGAGACCATAGCCGACCTCGATGCGGACCT
>Ga0207694_10002229_pt1 | contig 15910 bp, 10 predicted proteins | sample KBSC34metaG_FD_184353 | JGI IMG/M metagenome (GOLD analysis project Ga0207694, IMG submission 184353) | Corn rhizosphere microbial communities from Kellogg Biological Station, Michigan, USA - KBS C3-4 metaG (SPAdes) (version 2) | ecosystem: Host-associated > Plants > Roots > Rhizosphere > Soil...
TCCACGTCGGTGCAGAGTCCCGAGCCGCAGAATTCATTGACACCCGCGGACATGACCGACACGACCATCCGGCAGATCGTGCATCTCTCGGTCGGAGGAACAGCAGTGCGCGTGCATCTGTCGAATGCGTTTGGCACTCGTCCGCTGCATCTGCTGTCTGTGCACATCGCGCGATCGCCGGATCTTGCGACGAGCAAGATCGATACTGCGACCGACAAGGTGCTCACCTTCAACGGCACACCGGACGTGATCATTCCTCCCGGTGCGCAATACATCTCCGATCCCATCGCGTTCCCTGCCGCGAAGCTGAGTGATGTGGCGCTCACCATCCACTTCGATCAGGCGCCGATGTCAGAGACTGGGCATCCCGGTTCGCGCGCGACGACCTACATCGTCTCTGGCGATCACGTTAGCGACGCGGAGTTCTCTGCTCCAATGACGGCGGCAGCGACGATGCCAACTCCGCGCCCGCAGCGGCCCGGCACACCTGCGGCAGGAGCGCCCGCAGGGCCTCCGGCGGCTGCAGTTGCTCCGACTGATGCGACTGCGACACCTGCGCCTGCCCCCACTGGCACGCGCACCATCGAGCACTGGTACACCATTGCAGGCATCGATGTGATTGCTCCGGAGAAAGACTTTGTTGTCGTTGCGCTCGGCGACTCCATAACCGATGGACACGCGACAACCACCAACGGCAACAACCGCTGGACCGACGTCATGAACAACAAGCTACAGAGCTCGCCTGCCACCAGCCACATCGCGGTGGTGAACGCAGGCATCGGTGGCAACCATCTGCTGACCGACGGTCTGGGGCCGAATGTGCTCTCGCGGCTGGACCGTGACATGAACCAGGCGGGCGCACGCTATCTGATCGTCTTTGAGGCGGTGAACGATCTGGGTGGACGGCTGCCAACTCCCGAGGCTCATGCGGCGTTGGTCTCGCACATCATCGGCGCGTACAAGCAGATCATCGAGCGCGCACATGCGCAGGGACTTACCGTAATTGGCGCGACCATCACACCGGACGGCGGCTCGCAATACAACCGCACCGGCGCAGCCGGTGATGCAGATCGCCTCGCCGTGAATGAATGGATCAAAGCGCCCGGCCACTTCGATGAGGTGATCGACTTCGCCGCGGCGATTGCCGATCCCAGCGACCCAAGCAAGATGGCGGCAGCATATGACTCGGGTGACCATCTACATCCCAGCGTTGCTGGCTACAAGGTGATGGGCGAGTTGTTCACTCCCGCTACGTTCGGGGTCGGCGGGGCGTCTCTAGCAAAGACCAAGACAAAGGACAAAGCAAAATGAACATCGCAAAACTGCTCACCGCAGGCAAGGCCGCACTGTACTGTGCGGCCGCTTCATTCGTTCTGATGATGGCGCCCGGCGCCGCGTACGCGCAGCAGCAGCCCATCGCGAAGATGCTGCTGTGGCCCAACGGCAACCCTGAGCCGGTAACGATCACCGCGCCGGAGATGGATCCGTCGAAGGATTCCGAGCGGATGGTCTGGGGCAAGCCTACAGTCCGTGTCACAAATGTGACCAAACCTGATCTGGCTGTTTATGCTCCGGCTGCGGATAAAAACACCGGCGCTGCTGCGCTGGTGCTTCCGTCCGGAAGCTATACGCGGCTGAACATGACCCTTGACGGCACCGAATTCTGTGACTGGCTCAACTCACTGGGCATGACATGCGTGCTGGTGCGTTACCGCGTGCCTAATACGCAGCACTATCCTGAGAGCACCGAGACGCTGGAAGACGCACAGCAGGCCATGCGCCTGACGCGCGCGCATGCGGCAGAGTGGCATATCGATCCGAAGAAGATCGGCGTCATTGGCGGCTCCGCCGGCGCGCATCTCGCCGTTGCTCTCAGCACACATCCTGATTTCGAAAATCCAGCAGCGACGAAGGCCTCGGGCTTCTCCGCGCCGCTGCCCGACGCGCGTCCTGCCTTTCAGATCATCCTGTATCCCGGCTGGCTGAATGGCAAGGACATGCACGCCGCGCCATCGCTCACGCCGGACGCCAATGTGCCGCCTACGTTTCTGGTACAAGCGGAGAATGACTACGCCGCGCACGTCGAAAACTCGCTGGCATACTTTCTCTCGCTCAAGGATGCGCACGTCCCCGCGGAGATGCACCTGTACACGCTGGGCGGCCACGACTTTGGTCTGCGGCCAACGCAGCTCCCCGTAGGCCAGTGGCCCTCGCTCGCTGCTGCATGGCTACATACCATCCACATCCTTGGGCCTCCAGGGCCGGTGGACAAACCGTAGCCGAAAACACACAACTCCTTCATGCAAAGAGAAAGCCCGGCATTTCGCCGGGCCTTTTCCTGTATGGAGCAGGGTCTTTATTGCTTCGGCATCCAGATGCGGAAGTTGCCGCTGGCGTGCAGCATGTTGAACATGTAGAGCATGCCGTCGAAGTAGCGTTGCTCGCCCATGGGCAGCGGCGTACGCCACAGCTCTTCCACGAAAGCCTTCTCGTTCGGACCGCGGGTTGCAGCAAGTCCGCCTGCTGCGGCGGCTGCGACCATGCCAACCGAGTGGCGCGTCGAGAGCGGCTTGCCATCGAGCGTGTAGCGATCGGCGAACATGCTGATGCCCTCTCCGACGAGGAACTTCTGCACGCGATCCGAAAGGATGGTCTCGTTCGGGTCCTTGTGCCACCAGGAATAATCGAAGGACCAGTTGCTGACCACACGCCAGGCGTCGTACGCGAACGGCGTGGGTTGGCCATCGCGGCCCATCATCCAGGTCTCGTCGTAGTTGTTCTGATCAGGAGCCAGGCCTGTCTTTGGCCCTGTGACCTTGGGGAACATGTCGCGTGAGACGTCGGCAGCCTTAAGCCAGAACTCGCGGTCCTCCTGGGGGCCCCAGCGGGCGAAGAGCTCATAGAAGCCGGGCAGATGATACGAAGCATCCGTGTTGCCGACGGGGCCGGAGCCGGGCACGAAGCGGACCATGTAGTAGTCGTTCTCAACCATTGGGCCGCCAACGGTGGGCCGTGGAGTGAAGTTGCCGCCACCGAATCCGCCGGGCCTGCGCCCTGCGCCGGGTTGGGCCGGCGTCTGGCCAGCACCCTTCTGTTCGATAGCGAGATCAGCCTGCGCCTGCTTGCGCTCGTAGTTGTTCGGGCTCTCGATCTGGCCGGCCGTGGTGAAGGGCTGCGCATCTTCAGGATGGATCTTGAAGGGACCGGTGCCGGTGGTCGGCGGATGATGCACCATCGTACTCAGGATTCGGTTGGCCTGCTCCTGGTAGTTGTAGATGCCGGTGCCGTTGCCCCAGCGGTTGGCAGCGAAGAGCAGCGCCATCGCGTAGTATTCCTCACCATCAGGCGCGGGGCCGGTGGAGCGTGGCGTGCCGTCGGTGTTCATCGACCACGCGAAATAGCCGACGTTCGGATTCGCCGGATCGGTGATGAGCATGTAGGTGTTGGACCAGTTCCACAGCGCATCGAACTCATGTTTGTGGTTCATCTGGACGGCGATCATCATGCCGTAGCTCATGCCTTCAGTACGGGCGTCATTGTTGGCCCAGTCCGTGATGTAAGCAAGCGGGCCATTGGCGTTGGAGCCCGCCTCGAAATAGACGCGCTCGTTGGCGGCGTCGCCGTGGAAGAACTGCTGGAAGGACTTCTCAAGCCGCGCCTGCGTCTCGGCGGCGGGATGACCATTCTCTGCAAACAGGTCGCGATACTTACCGGTCTTGTAGGCGCCGTCGCCATCGCCAAGGTGGCGGGGGATGTTGCCCAGCGGCGCGTTCACATGGGGCGCAGGCGGAGTGAAGCCGGCCGGACGCGGCGCGGCAGCATTTGGAGCAGCAGGCGGAACTGCGGGTGCAGCGGCCGGGGCTTGAGCCAGGGCTGCGAGCGAGAGAGCCACCGGCACAGCGCATGCGGCGGAAAGAATGCGAAGCAGAGACGATTTCATGGCGAGGCAGATTCCTTGTTCGTTCGGATGCCAAAGATTGTTGGCTGGGTGCGAGACCAATCTATCCCGAATGGACGCGGCGCGGCAACGAATTGTCTCAGGGGGCGATTACCGCAGACAGTAACCGCTTTCTCCGTTTTCTCAGGCAAAAACTAACGCAGAGCCTTGCAAAGTGGGCATCGCAGCGCGAAGAATGAGTCTGCTTGTGTGCGGGAGAGCGATAGCGATGAATTTTGATGGAGTTGACCGGCGCGATTTTTTGCGTGCGGCTGGAGTTTCTGCAGCGGCGCTGGGTGCGATGGCATTTGCCGGTGCTGAGAACGCAATGGCACAGAGTGCCGAAGTCGCCGGTCCGGATGCGCCGGAGATCGCGAAGCCAGAGCATGAAGTGCGCTTCTCTGTTTGCGGCATGAGCCATGACCACATCTACGGCATGGTGGAGGCGATGATCCGCGGCGGCGGGAAACTTGTGAGCGTGTATGCATCGGAGCCGGAGCGTGGTGCGGCATTCCTCAAGCGATATCCGAATGCGAAGCTGGCGCAAAGCGAGCGCGAGGTGATCGAAGATCCTTCGATCCAGTTGATCCTAAGTTCTGCAATACCGAACCAGCGCGCCGACATCGGTATCCGCGCGATGAAGGCGGGCAAAGACTATCTCTCCGATAAGCCGGGGCTGACAACGCTTGAGCAACTCGCAGAGGTTCGCAAAGCCGTCGCAGCGACGGGCAGGATTTACGCCATCATGTACAGCGAGAGGTTGGAGGTAAAGGCCGCGGTGAAGGCCGGCTACATGGTGCAGGCCGGTGCGATCGGCAAGGTGATACAGACGATCAACATTGCTCCGCACCAGATTGTGCAGGGCGCTGGCGATGCGGGCGGCGGCACGGGCAGGCCGGAGTGGTTCTGGCACCCGGAGCAGTACGGTGGCATCCTGTGCGACATCGGATCGCACCAGGTGGACCAGTTCCTCTACTACACCGGATCGACGCATGCGGACCTCGTCGCATCGCAGGTGGCGAATGTGCGCCACCCGGACCGCCCGCAGTTCCAGGACTTCGGCGACATGATGTTCCACGGCAATAAGGGCTTCGGCTATGTGCGGCTGGACTGGTTCACGCCGAAGGGCCTGGGCACATGGGGCGACGGGCGGCTTTTCATCCTCGGCACAGAGGGCTACATGGAGCTGCGCAAGTACGCCAACATCGGCAGCGGGAAGAAGACTGGCAATCATCTGTTTGTGGTGGATGGAAAGCAGCAGCGCTACATCGACTGCAACAACGTGTTGCTGCCCTTCGGCCCGCAATTCATCGCGGATGTAGCCAATCGTACGCACGTCGCGCAGGACCAGGCGCAGTGTCTGCTGGCGATGGAACTGGTCGTCCGCGCGCAGATGGGCGCGAAACATCAGGTGATCCAGGGGTAACGGCAGGAGAGTGCGATGAATACGAAGCGGATTTCGCGACGCAGCTTTGTGAAAACAGCGGCAGGCGCGGCAGCAGTTACAGGATTCCCGACGATTATTCCCTTGAGCGTGCTGGGGCAGATGGCGCCGAGCAAGCGTATCAACATTGGCGCTATCGGCGTGGGTCGCATCTCGCGCGCACAGAATCTGCCTGGGCTTTGGCAGTATGACGATGCGCGCATCATCGCGGTGTGCGACCTGGACGCGAACCGCATTGAGGCCGGCAAGAAGCTCATCAATGACGCCTACGCGAAGAAGGCGGGCAAGCCGCAGGATGCTGTGACCGGTTATCACGACTTCCGCGAGCTGCTGGCCAACAAAGATATTGATGCCGTTGTCATCAGCACTCCCGACCATCAGCACGCGAGGTTAGCCTGCGCTGCGGTGCGCGCGGGCAAAGATGTCTATCTGCAGAAGCCCGCGTCGCTGACGATCGCCGAAGGGCGCTATCTCAGCAACACGGTGCAGGCCTCGGGCCGCATTTTGCAGGTGGGCAGCCAGCAACGGTCAACGTCACAATTTCATCGTGCGGCAGAGCTGGTGCGCAACGGACGCATCGGCGAGCTGAAACACGTGGAGATCGGGCTGCCCGGCGATCCCAGTGGACCAGACGCTCCGAAGATGCCGGTGCCGCAGAACCTGAATTACGAAGCTTGGCTGGGCTCGACACCGGAGGTGTACTACACCGAGATTCGCGTGCATCCGCAGACAAGTTTCGACCGGCCGGGCTGGCTGCGCTGCGAGCAGTTTGGCGCAGGCATGATCACAGGCTGGGGCGCGCACCACGTGGACAGCGCGCACTGGGGAATGGATGCGGACTACACCGGTCCGGTAGAGATCTGGGGCACGGCGGAGTTTCCTACGCACGGCCTGTGGGATGTGCACGGCAAGTTCCTGACACATGCTCGCTACGCCAACGGTGTGACCATGGATATCTCCGGCGACTTCCCCAACGGCATCAAGTTCTACGGTTCCAAAGGATGGATCTTCGTAACGCGCACGGAAAATGTAACCGCAAGTGATCCGGGATCGGGCGCGCCAACCAATCCGCGGCTGAAGGCGACGGGGCTTGATGCCAGTGATCCGGCGATTCTTGATTCTGTGATTGGGCCGGACGAGGTGCACCTCTACGTCAGCAAGGAGCAGCATCGCAACTGGCTGGACTCCATTCGCACGCGTCAGGCTCCCATCTCGCCGGTGGAGGTTGGGCATCGCGCCTGCTCCACATGCCTGCTGCACCACATGGCGATGCGGTCCAAACGGCACCTGCATTGGAATCCCGCAACGGAAACGTTTACTAACGATGCCGAGGCAAATTCGTTGCTCTCGCGCCCGCAGCGTAAGGGATATTCGCTCGATGATGCATGGGTATAAGTGCGCAGCGACGGCGTAATATCAATGATTGTCGAGGTAATTTTTGGCCACAATTGCGCATGCAATCCGCTGGATTGCTGCATCGGCCTCTTCAAGGGGTTTCATGTTCAGTCTTAAAGGCAGACGCGCTGTCGTCATCGGCGGCACGTCGGGCATTGGGCGTGCGATCGCTCTGGCGCTGGCAGATGCAAGCGCTGATGTAGTGGCAAGTGCCCGTTCGGAAGATGCTGTGAATGCGACCGCGCGTGAGATTGAGGCCCGGGGACGGAAGACGATGCGCGAGACGGTGAACATTCTTGATCGCTCGTCGGTGGACGAGTTGGAACGGCGCGTGACGGAAGAGTTGGGTCCGGTGGACATACTGGTTAATTCGGCTGGGATGACCAAACGCATACCGACTCTCGATTGCCCTGAAGAGCTCTGGGACCAGATCATGGACATCAACCTGAAGGGCACGCTCTACGGCTGTCAGGCCTTCGGGCGAGGCATGATCGAGCGCGGTTACGGAAAGATCATCAACATCGCATCGCTCTCCACTTACGTTGCGTTCCACGAGGTGACGCCGTATGGCGCGAGCAAGGCTGCAGTCGGCGCGTTGACCAAATCGCTGGCGGTGGAGTGGGCGGAGAAGGGTGTGTGCGTGAATGCGATTGCTCCGGGCATTATTCCTACTGCCCTGAACCGATCCATCATCGAGACGCCGCGCGGTAAAGAGCTGTTGGTGCGCACGCCGATGCATCGCTTCGGCACGCCGGATGAGATGGGTGGAGCGGCCGTGTACCTGGCTTCAGAAGAGAGCGATTTTGTAACCGGAGAGATCATCGCTGTGGACGGCGGATTTCTGGCAAGTGGAGTGAATACAGGCGGGATATACGAATGAACACGACTAAGAAGACAGCGAATTGGCGTGTAGTGCTTGCGACAGCAGGCTTGTTGTCGTCCGGAATGTTTGCGCACGCGGAGAATGGGTCCGAAGGATGGTTGCGTTATGCGCCTCTGCCCGCGGCTGCAAAAACACAATATGTGGCACTCCCTGGGCGCGTGGTAGCGCTGGATAACTCCGCGATGGGGCAGAGTGCGTCAGGCGAGTTGAAGCGCGGGCTTAGCTCCATGCTGGGGCAAGAGGTATCAGCAGAGACGAAGCTCGGCAGCGATGCGTTCATCGTGGGGACAGTTGCTGATTTGCAGTCTGCGCTGCCTGCATGGCACGCGCCTGCTGGCATCGGCGATGAGGGATTCGCTGTCGCGCAGGCACAGAGCGGCGGACACAGCTACTGGGTCATCGCAGGCAAGGATGGACACGGCGAGCTGTACGGCATCTTCCATGTGCTGCAAAGCATTGCAACAGAGAAGCCGCTCGTTGCCGATACAGAAGCGCCATCAGCGCCCATCCGCTGGGCCGATGAGTGGGACAACTTCGACGGCACCATCGAGCGCGGCTGGGCCGGACGCTCGATCTTCTTCGAGGGCGGCCATGTGCGCGCCGATCTCTCGCGCGTGGGCGCATACGGCCGCTTGCTGGCGTCCATCGGCATCAACGGCGTCGCAATCAATAACGTGAACGCCAACAAGATGACGCTGGACTCCGACATGCTGAAGCAGATAGCGCGCATCGCGGATGCATTCCGGCCATGGGGAGTGCATATCTCGGTAGCAGTGCCGATGGCGAGTCCGCAGGATGTCGGTGGCCTGAAAACCTTTGACCCACTTGATCCCGATGTTGCCGCGTGGTGGCAGAAGAAGACAGACGAGATCTATACGCTGATTCCGGATTTTGCCGGCTATCTCGTCAAGGCTGACTCCGAAGGCCAGCGTGGGCCGGCGCAGTATGGACGCACACCTGCCGATGCGGCCAATGTGCTGGCGCGGCCGCTGAAGGCGCATGGCGGCGTGGTGATGTATCGCGGCTTTGTGTACAACAACCATCTCGACTGGAACGATATGAAGGCCGACCGCGCGCGCGCAGGCTACGACAATTTCCGCTATCTTGACGGCAAGTTTGAGCCGAACGTCGTCATCCAGATCAAGAACGGCCCGATCGACTTCCAGGTGCGCGAGCCGGTATCGCCGCTGTTCACCGCATTGCCGCACACCAACGTCGCCATTGAGGTGCAGACCACGCAGGAATACACCGGGCAGGCGCACCACATGGTGTTTCTTGCGCCGATGTGGAGGACGTACCTCGACACCGACCTTCGCGTGGACAGCAAGCCGAGCGCGCTCAAGAGCATCGTGACTGGCAAGGTCTTTCAGCGACCGCTGAGTGGATTTGTCTCGGTTGTCAATGTGGGCCTTGAGGACAACTGGATGCATCACCCGATGTCCATGGCGAACCTTTATGGCTATGGGCGACTGGCGTGGAACCCGGACCTGTCATCAGAACAGATCATCGACGAGTGGACGCGCATGACCTGGGGCAACAACCCGCAGGTGGTCTCAACTATCGACAAGCTGAACCTTGAGAGCTGGCACGCGTACGAGGAGTACACCGGGCCGCTGGGTGTGGGCGGACTGACCAACATCACCGGCCCGCACTATGGACCGGGTATTGAGTCTGCAGAGCGCAACGGCTGGGGCCAGTGGATCCGCGCGGACCACGACGGCATCGGCATGGACCGCACAGTGGCGACGGGCACGGGCTTCATTGGGCAGTATCCGCCGGAGTTGGCGGCGAAGTATGAGTCGCTGAAGACTTGCCCGGATGAGTTGCTGCTGTTCATGCATCACGTGCCGTATACCTATGTGTTGCATAACGGCAAGACAGTAGTGCAGTACACCTATGACACGCACTATGACGGCGCAAAGATCGCGGCGAGCTATCCAGTCGAATGGCGGAAGCTGAAGGGGCTGATCGATAACGAGCGCTACGAAAAGACGCTGACCATGCTGAACTACCAGGCTGCGCATGCCGATGTCTGGCGCGATGCGGTGGACCAGTGGTTTGCAAAGATGTCCGGCATTCCCGACAAGCTAGGCCGCGTGGGGCATGATCCGGATCGCATTGAAGCTGAGGCGATGGATGCGACAGGATATAAGACAACCGACATGGCGCCCTACTTTGAGAATGCGTCGAACGGCAAGTTTGCGGCATGCAGCGATGCTGCTGGCTGTTCGCTGAAGACTAAGCTGGACAAACCTATGGGCACGTACTCCATCGGGGTGCAGTACTTTGACACGGTGCAGGGTGCGTCGAGCTTTGACCTGATACTGGATGGCAAGTCGATTGGCCAGTGGAAGGCTGACGAGACGTGGCCGGGGCGGCGGCCGGATGCGGACAACTCGACGCGCTTTACCGTGGAGAATATCCACCTGAAGCCGGGCGATACGCTGGAGCTGCGCGGCAAATCGGACAAGACCGAGCAGGCGCCGGTGGACTACATCGAGATCACGCCGGAGGGAAGCAAAGCCCAAATGAAGATGGCGTCCAAATGAAAATTACCGGCACACGCCTCATTGTCTGTTCTCCCGATCGCAACTTCATCACGCTACGCATCGACACGGATGAGGGCATCTACGGCCTCGGCGACGGCACGTTGAATGGCCGCGAGCTGGCCGTTGCGAGCTATCTCACCGAGCACGTGATTCCCTGTCTTATCGGGCGCGATCCGTTCGACATCGAGGACATCTGGCAGTATCTCTACCGCGGTGCGTACTGGCGGCGCGGGCCGGTGACGATGACGGCGATTGCAGCGGTCGATGTCGCGCTCTGGGACATCAAGGGCAAGGCGCTGAACACGCCGGTCTACAACCTGCTGGGCGGAAATAGCCGACAGGGCGTGCTGGTGTACACGCACGCGAACGGCAAGGACATTGAAGAAGCCGTCGACTCCGTGAAGCACCACATCGACCTGGGATACCTGGCGGTACGTGCGCAGAGCGGCGTGCCTGGTGTGGCCTCCAGCTATGGCGTACCTAAGGGTGGCAAGCCTTACGAGCCGGCAGAACGTGGGCTGCCCAGTGAGAGTGTCTGGTCGACCGAGCGCTACCTGAACTTCGCGCCCAAGCTCTTCGAGCGCATTCGCGCAGAGGTAGGCGAGGATGTGCATCTGCTGCATGACGTGCATCATCGCCTCACGCCGATTGAGGCGGCGCGACTCGGCAAGGAGCTTGAGCCGTACCACCTCTTTTGGATGGAGGACCCCTGCCCTGCGGAATTGCAGGAGGGCTTCAAGCTGATCCGGCAGCATACGACGACGCCGATTGCGACTGGTGAGGTCTTCAACTCCGTGTGGGACGCGCATGACCTGATTCGCAACCAGTGGATCGACTACCTGCGCATGACCATCGTGCATGGCGGCGGCATCACGCACGCGAAGAAGACCGCGGACTTCGCCGCGCTCTACCAGGTACGCACGGGCTTCCACGGCGCGACGGACCTCTCGCCGGTAACGATGGCAGCGGCGCTGCACTTCGGGCTGGCCATCCACAACTTCGGCATCCAGGAGCACATGCCGCACACTGCGCTGACCGATGAAGTGTTCCCACACCAATACAGCTTCAACGCGGGATACATGTATCCGGGCGATGCGCCGGGACTGGGCGTCGAGATTGATGAGAAGCTGGCAGCGAAGCATCCATACCAACGCGCGTACCTGCCGATTGCGCGGAAACTGGATGGGGCGCTGACCGACTGGTAGAGCAGCCTCGTTTACGATGGACTGCAAAAGGAAGGAGACTGGCTCCGTTGCAGAAGTATCTGTTGATTGCGGCCGGCGGCGCGCTGGGTTCGATTGCGCGTTATTGGGTGAGCGCGACCGTATCAGGCCGTGAGGGCACGCGCTTCCCGTGGGGAACGTTTGTGGTGAACATTTCGGCGTGCATCATTATCGGATTCACGCTTACGTGGCTGGGCCGGCATGTTGAGTTGAATCCGGCGTGGCGCTACCTGATTCCGACCGGTTTCATCGGTGCGTACAGCACCTTCTCAACTTATGAGTGGGAGACATTCACCACGATGGAGGCAGGCGAGGTTGGAATCGCGTTGCTTTACGTTGTCTCCAGCGTGGCGGTGGGCCTGGCTGCAGTGTGGATCGGCGCGAAGCTGGCTAGCGCGCTGTCGGCGTAGCCCCTCCCCTTAGGTACTATGTTCCCTCGATTCAGTGCATTGCAGCACTTTGGCTGCAGGTTCTAGATTCATAAGCCAGTTGCGGGTAAATATTTGATTTTGCAGCCTCGATTTGAAACGCGAAAAGGCCCGCCGAAGCGGACCTCTTGTTCTTGCTAGTCCTATTTTATCAAGCTGAGCAAAACTACTATGCCACTCTCGCGAAGATTTTATGTTGCTGTTGTGAAGAGAGTTGGCGGCGAAGCGAAGTGTTGCGGGGCTTGACAGCAGATTTCTCTGGATTCGGATGAAACGCGGCGAAATGACAATGACGCGCCTTTAGTTCTTCGGCAGCTGCGCTGTGCTCCAGCCGCCGCCGAGCGCCATCTGCAACTGCGCGCTGGCCACCATACGGCGCGAGACAAGGGCTGCGGCAGCGCGCTCGTCATTCAGTTCGATGGTCTGGTTGGTGAGGACTTCAAGGTAGGCCGCCAACCCCTGCCGGTAACGCGCGAGTGAGAGCTGAGTGCTACGCTTTGCTGCATCGACTGCACGTTGCTCGACCGTTGCCTCTTCTTCAAGGACTCGGAGCGCGGCCAGCTGGTCTTCCACATCGCGGAAGGCTGAGAGCGCCTGCTGACGATAAAGCGCGGTGGCCTGCTCGCGCTGGGCCACTGCGTAATCGACTTGCGCGCGGCGTCGGCCGCCATCGATCACAAGCTCGCTGGCGGAGATACCTGCGTTCCACTCCGCGCTGGGAGCGTTGAAGAGACGGCTGATGGCGCTCGACTCCATACCGCCCTCGGCACCCAACGCAATGTTGGGATAGTAGGCAGCCTGGTTGACGCCGATCTGCGCATTGGCGGCAGCGACGCGACGCTCGGCGGAGGCGATGTCCGGACGGCGCTCTAAGAGTTCAGAGGGAAGGCCGGTGGGAACAACGGGGGGGGCACCGGCGAGTGGAGCTTCCGAGAGATGAAAGCCGGTCGCGGGCGTGCCGATGAGAACGGCGATGGCGTGCTCATACTGCGCGCGAGCGACTCCGAGATCAACCAATTGCGCGCGCGTGGCCTCAAGCTGCGCCTGTGCCTGCGCGACATCACTCTCACTGGCGAGACCGCCTTTGTAGCGCACTTGCGTGAGGTTGAGCGCCTGCTGATAGGTATCGAGCGTGGAGCGCAACAGCTGGGCCTGAAGATCGATGCCGCGAATCTGGAAGTACAGCACAGCGAGCGTGCCCTGCAGGCTCAGGCGAGTGTTGGCGAGGTCGGCGGCGGTGGCCTGCGCATTGGCGCTGCTGGATTCGATCTGCCTGCGGACGGCGCCCCAGAGATCCGGCTCCCAGGAGATGTTGACCGGCATAAGGAAGTCCCAGTAGTCGCGACGGGTTGCTGCTGTGCTGCTGGATCGGTTGGCGGAGAGATCGTTGCGCGACGCTCCGGCGCCGATGGAGACACTGGGGAATAATGCGGAGCGGTTGAAGCGGACGAGGTCGTGTGCCTGCTCGTACGTGTGCAGCGCGGCAGCGATCTGCTGGTTGGCCGTGGCGCAGCGCTGTTCGAGGTCGTTGAGCTGGGCGTCGTTGTAGACAAGCCACCACGCACCACGGTCCGCTGCGTCGGCCGGAGCGGCGGCAGACCAGTTACCGTAGTGGCCGCTATCGGAGTAGGCAGGCGGCGCAGGCACGGCGGGCTTCTTGTAGTTGGGGCCGACCATGCAGCCTGCGAGGCTGATGAATCCGATGGACGCGAGCATGGTTCTTCCCCACCCGTGACGCGCCTGACGCCGCGTCACGAATGGGGCACCCGAAGAGTCTTCTTTCCCACTCATGCGCGTGCTGATGCCTGCGTCATGAATGGGGCACCCCAAAATTCTCCGCCAATGGGACTGCAAAATCACTGGCCGCTCGCCTCCTGCTGCCTGGCCTGTTGCGGCGTGACTACGCGGACCGCTTCGCCATCGGTAAGAGAGTCAGGCGGATTGGCGATGACCTTCTGGCCGGATTCGAGGCCGCCGAGGACCTCAATGGTGCTGCCGTCGTCACGGCCGGAGAGGATACGAACCATGTGCGCATGGCTGGAGGCGTCGACCACGCCGACATATAGACCATTCGGCTTGAGGATTGCAGCGCTGACAGGAATGGTGAGAGCAGGTGCAGCGCTGGAGACGTGCAGATGCACCTCTGTGTAGCTTCCGGGGAGCAGCTCGCCTGTGTGGTTGTCGACATCGACCTCAGCAAGAAGAGTGCGGGTTGCAGGGTCGACAGCGTCGGACGAGCGCGCCAGCTTCCCCTTGAAGCTGCGGTTCGGATATTGCGGCAGCGTGAGCGTGGCGATAACGCCGTTCTTCGCATCCGGTGCGTAGACCTGCGGCACGTTGATGAAGACGCGCAGAGTTCCGACAGTGGCTATGTCAAAGACCTCTCTGCTGGCGGCAGCGATGCCTGCTCCGGGCGTAGTGGTAGCGCCGGTGCTAGTGACCAGCTGGCCGATATCCAGATTGCGCGCAGTAATGACGCCATCGAATGGAGCGACAATACGCTCGAAGGACTGCAGCTCCTGCAGGCGCTTGACGTTGGCCTGAGCGGAGTTGACCTCAGTGTTGCGTGCGGATAGGGCTGCCTGCGCGTTGTCGGTATCCTGCTGGGAGACCGCGTTCTGCATGATGAGGCCCTGATACCGGTCGGCCGTGGTTTTGGCGAGCGCGGCATTGGCCTCTGCCGTGGCGAGATCGGCCTTGGCCTGCTCCAACTGCTGATCGAGCTCCGGCGTTTCGATGACGGCGAGCAGGTCGCCCTTCTTCACATGTGAGCCGATGTCGTGGTACCAAGTCTTTACATAGCCCGTGGTGCGCGCGTAGATAGGGGCCTGCGTGTATGCCTGCATGTTGCCGGGCAGAACGATCTCGCGCGCGTTCTTCCCGATCTTTGGCTCAACCAGAGACACGGGAGGCGCAGCGGATTGGTCGGTGTATTCGCGCAGGTCCGCGGCGACATGGCGGCGGGAGAGGATACCGACGACTGCGATGATAACGGCGGCGACTACAACGATGATGGCGAGCATGGTCAATGGGCCACGGCGAATCTGCGGCGGAACGGGATGGCCCTGACGGGGTTTGATTGCATCGCTCATGGCTGGACCTCAGCGCTCATGGGCTGCTCCTTTAGTGGTTCTAATGCCGGACTCAGCGGTTGCACCGGATGCAGCTCAGCGCCGGTGGGCGGCGGCGTGTTGCGGTGCATGAGTGCGAACAGCACCGGCACAAAGGTGAGTGTTCCAAATGTAGCCAGCACCAGGCCGCCGATGACGGCGCGCCCGAGAGGTGCGTTTTGTTCGCCACCCTCACCCAGGCCCAGCGCCATTGGCATCATGCCGATGATCATCGCGAGGGCCGTCATGATGACGGGACGGAAACGGGTAAAGCCGGCGACCAGCGCAGCTTCCGCGGAGTTGAAGCCCTCGGCCATCTGCTCCTTGGCGAAGCTGACGACAAGGATGGAATTGGCCGTGGCCACGCCCATGCACATGATGGAGCCGGTGAGCGCCGGCACGCTGAGGTGAGTGCCGGTGATGAAGAGCATCCAGACGATGCCGGCCAGCGCGCCGGGCAACGCAGCGATGATGATGAAGGGATCGAGCCAGCTCTGGAAGTTGACCACGATGAGCGCATAGACCAGCACGATCGAGAACAGCAGCCCCCACAGCAGGCCGCGGAAGGAGTCGTGCATGGTGGCGATCTGGCCGCGCACGATGATCTCCGTGCCGCGCGGCAGATGCTTGTCGGCATCGGCCTTGATTTGCTCGATGCGCCTGGCCACGCTGGCAAGGTCGGCCCCTTCGACAGAGGCGTAGATGTCGATGATGGGCTGCGCGTCGTAGTGGCTGACTGTTCCGGGCTCGACGCCGCGGGTGATGGTTGCGAGATTGCCGAGGAGTTGCGGCGCGTGAGTGTTGCCATTGATGGCGATGGGAAAGTTCTCCAGCTCCTGCAGGCTGGTTACCTTGTACTGCGGCGTCTGCACCGCGATGTTGTAACTGACGTGGTTCTGCGGGTTGAGATAGAACGTAGGCGAGGTCTGGAAGCTGCCGCT
>Ga0207694_10002231_pt1 | contig 15894 bp, 9 predicted proteins | sample KBSC34metaG_FD_184353 | JGI IMG/M metagenome (GOLD analysis project Ga0207694, IMG submission 184353) | Corn rhizosphere microbial communities from Kellogg Biological Station, Michigan, USA - KBS C3-4 metaG (SPAdes) (version 2) | ecosystem: Host-associated > Plants > Roots > Rhizosphere > Soil...
GTTCTTCTAGGGATACTCGCCATGCACTGACGGTCGCCTTGGTGAAAGCGGGCCGCGGTGCCTGCTGGAACCATCCCATTACCTCATCCAGTGCCGTGTTGTAGACGCGCTTCGTGATCGGCGATTATCGATAGCGTCATGAGGACATTACCTCGGGTTGTCAGGAACATCAAGTCGAGGGTGCGGTCGGATTTCCAGAGAGTCGAGGCTCGCTCTCTTTGGTAACTTCAGTTTTCTGAACAACAGGAAGACGGTTGCGGAAACCGAATCGAGCATCAAACAGATTTTCAACACGTTTCCTGCTGAGACCCTTCCATCTATTAAGGGTCAGAACACAAATTTGAGCGCGAACTGCATGACCCGCGCCGGCGCGGTGGTCGCCGCGGGCGGCGTCGCATCGGTGGTGATCACGCCAAAGGTGTTCGCACTGCCGGTGGCGAGTCCCGGGTTCCCAGGATGGAAACTGTTCGTGATATTGAAACCCTCAAATCTAACTTCCACCTTCTGACCCTCATGGACTTGGAACTGTCTTGAAATCGCCCCATCCCATTGCCAAAAGCCCGGCCCGAGAATGGAACTCTGCCCCAGATTACCGAAGGTGCCAAGAGCGGGCGCCGCAAACGCCTTGGGATTCAGCCATTGCACGCAGAATGCTCCCGGGGAACCGCACGATTGTCCCGTAGTGGGCGAAGCTGTATCGGCCAAGAGTAAATTCGGACGCTGCGTGCCGGGCGAGTTACCACCGAACCCGGTGGTTGTGTCGGTAGCGCCTGTGACGATCGTGAGAGGCGCGCCAGACCGTGCGACGACGGTGGAAGCGAACGTCCAGCCGCTGCCGGCGATTCGGGCGATTCTGTTTGTGAATCTTGGCGTCTGGGCCACCAGCGTGATGTTGGCCACCTGCCGCCGGTCCTGGGCGCAATCGCCACCGTCAGCATTCCGGTTGGCTTCCCCGCTGTTCTGCCCGAAGCCTTGATGAATATAATTCGCTCCAGGATTCAGCAGCGTTATCAGCGGCAGGCCGATGCAGTGCGACCAGGTGTAATTCGCGTTCGCGCTGACGTTGCTGTGAAGACGCCACGTACTGGTCAGCAAGAGCCCGTTGTAACCCTGCGTTCCGCCGTCGTCATATTGGGTGAGATAACCAAGTTGAGTCCCCGGAACCGCCCGATTTAGAACTCGGCGCTGATTGAGATTAGATGCCTGCGTACAGAGGCCGGGTGCCGTAAGCCCAAGTTGACCCACAACGCAATTGCCAGGAACAAACGTGCCCGGATTCAATTCCACAGCGTTCCAGAGGTGGGCAATGTGGTTTCCAAGATAGGTCGCGGACGCAAACCAGCTTTGCGTGATCTGCCGCTGCAGACCAACGTTCCACGAATATTGAACGGTCGTGTTCAGATTAGGCGGTACCGGCAGATAGGTGCCGTATGCGGGAAACACCGGGCTGCTTTTGTTGTAATTAAACGGGAATGGAGTCTTTCCGCCGGGGTAGTTCGCGTATGGGTTGTCCAGGCTGACGCCCGAACTGATGACGGTCAAGCGGAACGGTGCCGCACTCTCGTTGTTGATCATCATATTTTGGGTCATGAAATCGTGCCCGATTCCGGCTCCGGCACGCAGGACCGTTTTCCCGTCACCCGTGGGATCCCAGGCAATCCCGACGCGGGGATCGAAATTCTTCCAACGCGTATTGATGCCAGAGTTGCCGTTGAAGCCGGAATCGCCTGGATAGGTGAATCCGGGAGGCGCATTTGGAATCGCCGTGCTCCGGGTGCCCGCGTTAAAACCTGCAATGCTGAAATTGTAAGTATCTCCCTGCGGAAATGCGCCGGCGAAAAACGGGGCCCAATTCACCCCGTAGTTCAGCGTCAGCCGCGGGTTGATTTTCCAGGTGTCTTGCGCGTAGAGAGCGAAAAAGTTCTGACGGGTATTTAGAGGGTTAGGATTGGCCTGCCGCAACGACGACACTCTACCCAGCAAAAAGTCCGACATGGTAGTGCCCGAGGTAGTCCCGAATTGAAATTGCCCATCGGAAAACGCCTGCGCCAACAACCAATTCGCCGCGCGCGTATAGTATCCGCCGAAAGCAAACAGGTGCGACCCATGAACGATGCTGAAATCATCGTTGGCACCGAAGCTGGTCTGGTAATCGAAGGCGTACTTAGTCGTACTTCCGAGGGTGAAATTGCCGGTAACGACCATCTGCAGGTAGTTCGGCAGGTAGCTATACATGTTGATACCAACGTCGGGAGCGCCGAACATGTCGGCGCCCGGCTTCAAGGCGGCGATGCGATTGACGGAAGCGCGCAACGAGTTCACCATAGTTGCACTGAGCACGTAGGTATGGCCCAGCGCCAGCGATTGGGCCCGGTCATCGAAACCCGGAATGGCCTCATCCAGTGGGTTCTTACTCAGCGAAAACGGAACCGTCAGTTGCTGTTGGGTGATCATATATCTCGCGAACAGTGTCTGCTTCTCGTTAATCTGATAATCGATGCGAACCGGCGCCTGGTGGTCGTTTTCGTGAGTGATGGCTCCGAAGAGGGTAAGTCCGCAGCCATTCACCGGTGTGGGAAGGCGCTTAGCAATATTGACCGCGGCCGGACTGAGAGCTGTGGGACTGATCGTATTGGGGGCTTTCCCGTTGGTGCCGAATGGCGCTGCCAGAGTCTTGGCCGTGCCATTTTGGCAGGCTGCGGAAGCGAAGGTGGTGAAGTCTCCTTGCAGCATCTGTGCCGTCGGCACGAAGGCGACCGTGCTGATGGGCGTCTGGCGGACCAGCGTGCCCTGGTAGCCCAGGAAAAAGAATAGCTTGTCCTTCTTGAGGGCTCCGCCGATGACTCCGCCGAATTGATTACGCTTCAGCCCGTCCTGTCCGGTCGCGAAGAAATCCCTGGCGTTGACGGCATAGTTCCGCAGGAACTCAAATACGTCACCATGTAAAGCGTTGGTGCCCGACTTGGTCACCGAGTTGACGACCGCACCCGAGTGCCCGCTGGTGGATGCGTCCTGCACGCTGGTAGAGAGCTTGAACTCCTGCAGCGCGTCCGGAAAAGGCAGGGGCAATCCAGTACCGTCCAACGCATTGAGATGGGGCGTGCCGTCCAAGTTGTACTGGACGCCTTCGATGCCTCCACCGGCGACGGAGATGAGAGCGCCAGTGCGCATGCCATAGGTTGGACTGGTACCGGTTTGCACGGCCGCACCGCTCAGAGTGATTAGATCGGTTGGCTGCCGCCCGTTCAACGGCAGCTCCAGAATTCGCTGGTTCTCGATGACGGTGCCGACGCCGACACTGCGCGTCTCAATTTGACTCGCATTGGCTTCCACCTGCACCGATTCGCTTACCTGGCCGACGCCCAGAGTGATCGCGATCTCAGGAGTCGAACTCACCTGCAGCTCGATTCCCGTCTGCACGTACGTACGGAAGCCCATTTTTGTCGCGTCGAGACGGTAGGGCCCCAACGGAAGATTGAGGAGAAGATAACCGCCGGCTTCGTCCGTTAGCGCGGTTCGCTTGAAACCGGTCGCGGTTTGCGTCGCGGTCACTTGAACCCCCGGCACCAAAGCACCGGTTTCGTCTTTCACGTTACCGCTGATTTGAGAAACGGCTTGTCCGTAAACCAAACCGCAGCAGGCCACGCAAATCGCGAGCTGTATTAGCGTTTTCACTCAAGACCTCCCCTGGTCGCACTGGTGACAAGCCGCTACGTAACAAGGACCCGACCCCTGGCCAATGTTAAGACCCAGAGTCTTTCATACGAGTCTCCAAGTGTCAAGGGTATGACGCGATCTAGCGACCCGACCAGGTGAACCCTTGACAAATCGAGAGCGGGTGGTCATAATTCGCAACCATGGATGCCAGGACATTCGCGCCAGTGGATGATCGATTCACCCTCCCATCGCGGCGACAGCTACTCGCTAGACTTATCGCGCTGGGAGCGAGCGCGCTTCTTCCGAACGGCAAGATGACGGCGCAGAGCCCCGGCGGCACTACCAGGCGGCTCGATCTTCACCACCACTTCGCGAACGCGGCTCTGATCAAGATCATGAGCGACAAGAAGACGTCGGGTTTCCAGACATGGCAGCCCTATTCGCCTGCCAAGGCCATCGAAGACATGGACAAGGGCGGCGTGCAGGCCTCCATGATTTCGATTACCACGCCTGGCATCTGGTTCGGAGCCGCTTTAGAGACCCAAAGATTGGCACGCGAGTTGAATGAGTTTGGGGCCAAGATGGTTGCCGATTATCCAGGCCGTTTCGGGTTATTCGCCGTGTTGCCATTTCCCAATGCCAACGATTGCCTCAAGGAAATCCAGTACGCATTTGACACGCTAAAAGCGGATGGCGTCGGCCTCCTGAGCAGCTATAGCAATAAATGGTTGGGCGACCCGGCATTCGCCGAGGTTTTTCGAGAACTGAACCGGCGAAAAGCAGTGGTCTATACGCACGCGCAAGTGGCGGACTGTTGCCAAAATCTAATTCCCGGCATCAGCGATACGACTATTGAGTACAACACGGACACGGCGCGTACCATCATCAGTTTGATCGAAAGCGGCCGCGCCGCGGAATGTCCCGATATAAAATTCATCTTCTCTCACGCCGGCGGCACTATCCTCTCTCTACCGGGGCGCTTTCTGGGTCAACAGGCGAGTGCGGTCAATTTGGCGAAAAAGGCGGAACCTAATTCGAGGCTCGGCCAACTGAGGCGATTCTATTACGACACCGCAGGATCAACCAATCCGATTCAAATGACCGCCTTGAAGACGCTTGTCTCCACCTCGCAGATCGTTTTCGGAACCGACTTCCCTTTTGGCAGCAGCTTCAATATTGCCGCCGGCTTGCAGAATTGCGGATTCACCGCCGACGAACTCCGCAGCATCGATCGCGGAAACGCAAGCAACATACTACCCAGGTTCGCCTAACCGATAAGCAAGAGTTCTAACGCACACGTACCTGGCCGCGGAGGCCGCCCATTTACGACAATTTACACAAGGACCATTGACACCGTATTGAAATCCCAATAGACTCGCCGAGACGAGGGGTGCAGCGTGTCGAAATCCAAGAAATCTAGAGTCGGGCGGCGGGGCTTCCTAAGAGGTGCGGCGGTTGGTGCGGCGGCGGCGCTAGCGGCCAAACCACCGGTGGCGATGGCGCAACAGGCCGTCCAGAGTGGGACTGCGCAGGTAGCGGCTAATGCCGGTCCGGCGGCGGAGGCGCGGATTATCGATCGTCCCGGCTCCGACTTCATGCTGGAGGTTTTTAAGTCCATCGGTTTCGACTACCTGTTTGCGAATCCAGGTGGGAGCTTCGGCGGACTCCACGAATCGGTAATCAACATCGGCGGGAACAAGGATCCTGAGTTCATCACCTGCATGCACGAAGAGTCCTCGGTGGCAATGTCGCACGGGTACGCCAAAGTCGAAGGCAAGCCGGTGCTGACCATGGCCCATGGGACCGTCGGTCTGCAACACGCGGCGATGGCGCTCTATAACGCATGGTGCGATCGCGTGCCGGTGTATCTGGTAATCGGCAACACCCTGGACGTGCAGCACCGCGGTGGAGAAGTGGCTTGGGTGCATAGCGTGCAGGACGCGGCCGGGATGGTCCGGGAGTTTGTGAAGTGGGACGACACCCCGGTTTCGCTGCAGCATTTCGCGGAGTCGGCTGTGCGCGCTTATAAAGTGGCCATGACACCGCCCCGCTTGCCGGTGGTGTTGGTCGCCGACACCGAAATGCAGGATAACCAGATTCCCGTGGGCGAGAACCTGCGCATACCAAAGCTCACGCTCACGGCGCCACCGGCCGGCGACCCCGCGGCGGTGGCCGAGGCGGCGAAGATGCTGGTGGCCGCGGAAAATCCGGTGATTGTCGCGGGGCGCGCTGCTAGTTCGGGCTCGGCGGAAGGACTGCGGTTGATGGTGGAGCTTGCCGAAACCTTGCAGGCGGGTGTGATCGATCAATATCAGCGTCTGAATTTTCCATCGCATCACAGACTCAACCAGTCACTCAACCCACGCGCTGCGCTGGCGAACGCCGATCTGGTGCTGGCTCTCGAGCCGGGCGATCTCTACGGCACGCTCCGCCCGGTGCGGCAGCGCAGGCCGATCAAGGTGATCACGATCACCTCGGGCGATCTTTATCTCAAGAGCAATTACCAGGATTTCCAGCGCTTCAACGATACGGATTTATCCATCGGCGCGGACGCGGAAGCTACGCTGCCGGCGTTGATCGAAGCGATCAAGCGGCTGACCACCTCAGATCGCCGAATCGCTTTCGAGGCGCGCGGGGCGAAACTCGCGGACCTCAGCCGGCAGAATCTGGAGCAGGCGCGTGTAGCGGCGACCTACGGCTGGGATGCGAGTCCCATTACCACCGCCCGGCTGACCACTGAAGTGTGGGCCCAGGTTAAGAACGAAGATTGGTCCTATGCTTCCGAGGCGCTATTCGTCAGCAATTGGCCGCTGAAGTTGTGGGACATGAATAAGCACTATCACTACATCGGTGGAAAAGGCGGAGCGGGAATAGGCTATGGCGCCCCTGCAACCTTGGGGGCCGCTGTCGCCAACAAAAAACACGGACGCTTCACGGTCAATATTCAGACTGACGGCGATATGATGTACGCGCCCGGCATTTTGTGGACGGCAGCGCACCACCGCATCCCGATCCTGACGCTGATGCATAACAATCGCGCCTACCATCAGGAGGTGATGGGCATCCAGGGCACGGCCAATCACCGCGGCCGCGGGATCGATCGCATTCATATCGGCACTAAGATCGACGACCCCTTCATCGATTACGCGAAGCTCGCGCAGAGCATGGGAGTCCGCTCAGAAGGTCCGATTTCTGACCCTAAGGACTTGGGCGGCGCCATTCGGCGGGGCATTGAAGTCGTCAAGCGCGGCGAACCGTACTTGATCGACGTTGTCACGCAGGGGCGCTAAGGAGACGAGCATGAAAAAGTGGATGGCGATCTGGGCCTTCGTGGTGTTTTTACCGGCCGTACACGCACAAAACCCTCCGGCGCCAAGCAATGTCGAAAACGGCAAGCGCCTTTACCTGAAGAACGGTTGTTATGAGTGTCACGGGACAGTGGGCCAGGGAGCACAGGCGAATCCGCTGGCTCCGCGGCTCGCACCACGGCCGCCGGCACTGGCGGCACTGATTGCTTACGTAAGGAAGCCGGCAGGCGGGATGCCGCCGTATGTGAGCAAAGTCATGTCGGATGCAGAACTAGAGGATGTTCGCGCGTATCTGGCGTCGATTCCGGAGCCGCCTCCGCTCAAGAGCATTGCGTTGTTGAATCCGTAGCGTTGAATCCGTAGTTGGCGTTCGTAGGGTCGTAACGGTTAAGCGATTCGTAGTCTGAAGGGGTGTCCGGATGAAAACTGTACTCGCTTTTACTTGTGCGTCTTTTTTGTTCTGCGCCGCGCTATTCGGGCAGAGCACGGCTCAAATTCATGGCGTAGTCCAGGACGCGAGCGGTTCGGCGGTACCCGGCGCGGAAGTAATTGCCACGCAGACGGCGACGGGCGTGAACCGCAATACCATGAGCGGCGCCGACGGCGGCTTCGTGCTTACCAATTTGCCGCTGGGACCCTTTCAGCTGGAAATTGCCAAGGATGGTTTCACACGGGAAGTGCAGTCCGGTATCGAGTTGCAGGTGGGCAGCGACCCGGCGGTGAATGTCGTGCTGAAGGTCGGCGCGGTGAATGAAAGAGTCACGGTCGAAGCAAATGCGGCGCTGGTGGAAACGCGCTCCTCCGGTATTGGCGAGGTGGTACAGAACCAGCGCATCGTGGAACTGCCGCTCAACGGACGGAACGTGACCGACTTGATCACTCTCGCCGGGGCTTCCGTGGTCACGGGCGTCGCGCGATCGGCGCTTTTTCTCAATCTGAATTACATCAGTGTGGGTGGGCAGGCAGCCTTCGGGACCGACTACAACCTGGACGGCGCCAGCCACAACAATTTCATGACGGGCACCTACATGCCCCTGGCGTTCCCGGATGCTGTACAAGAATTCAAAGTGGAGACCAGCGGCCAAAGCGCCCAGCGCGGCGCGGCCGCTTCGGTGAGCGTTGTGACGAAATCGGGGACCAACGATTTCCACGGGGATCTGTTCTACTTCATCCGCAATAGCGGATTCGGCAGCGCGCGGGAATATTTCTCGACCAAAGCGAGCCCGTACAAGCGCAATCAGTTCGGCGGAACCATCGGCGGACCGATCCAGAAAAACAAGTTGTTCTTCTTTGGCGGTTTCCAGGCGAGCATTCGGCGCGAAAACCCGGGGAACAGCAACTCGATCGTTCCTACCGCCGACATGTTAGCCGGCGACTGGACCAAATTTGCTTCAGCGGCTTGCCAGGGTACGGCCAAGTCGCTGGCGAGTCCGTTCGTCGGAAACAAAATCTTGCCCACCAGTTACGCGGCACCGGCAGTGTTTGAGGCCAATGCTCTTCTCAAGACGGTAGCTCAAGACGGACTTACCCCCGACGCCTGTGGCAATATCACTTACAACACTCCCAGTTACGAGACGGATCGCCAGTACGTTGCAAAAGTCGACTATCAGTTGTCGCAAAAACAGTCTGTGTTTTACCGCGCGTTGGTGACGCGGCAATATGTTCCCAACGCTTTCAGCGTCGATCCCATTTTGTTGAACTGGACGAATACCGGATTGGATCAGTTGGCGAATTCCCATTCGATCGGCGACACGTATCTAATCAGCCCCACCATGGTCAATTCGCTGCGTCTCGCATTCAATCGCACGGTGCATCGTTACATTCCCAACCTGGCGTTCTCACACTGCACGGCCGGCGTCAACATGTGGTGCACGGAGAATCCGCAAACCATCGGGGCCATGAGTATCACGGGCGGGTTCACCATGGGAAGCACCTCCGCCAACGGTGAGTATTGGACCGGGACTTCCTACGGCATCAATGATGATGTGAACTGGATCAAGGGTGCGCATCAGATGGCATTCGGCGGCGGAGTGATGCAGGGGAGGTTGGCCGAATTTACGCATTTTGCCAGCACCGGCCAGATCAACTTTAACGGCGCAGGGCTGCAGGCTAATGGCGGTTTGGGCATGGCTGATTTTTTCCTGGGTAAGGTCAATACGTTTTTCCAGGGGCTTCCGAACACGAACTACAGCCGTCAGAATTCCGTCAACTTATATTTCACGGATGTCTGGAAGATTAGCTCACGTCTGACGTTCAATTTTGGAGTCCGCTGGGAGCCGTTTCTTCCGATGCAGGTGGCGAGCATCTCCAATTTCGATATGAGCCGGTTCACGAGTGGCATTCGCAGCACGGTATTTTTGAGGGCGCCCCTGGGATTTTACTTCCCCGGCGATCCTGGGTTCCCGGAGAGTTCCGCCACTTACCGGCAGTGGGCGCATTTCGATCCGCGCGGAGGGATTGCTTGGGATCCCAAGGGTGACGGGAAGATGTCGATTCGTGCAGCTTATTCGTTTGGCTATGCGTACGTGCCCGGCATCCAGCGCGAAGATCAAGCGGGCTCGAACCCCTGGGGAGGGCGAACCACACTCACGCGTCCTGCCGGTGGCTTCACAGATCCCTGGAAAGGGATTACAGGGGGCAATCCGTTTCCCTACGCGGTCAACCCAAATGTAATTTTCACACCGCGCGGGCAGTTCATTACGAGTCCGTACGACCTGCCGACGCCTAACACCTACTCGTGGAACGTCGCAGTCCAAAGGCAGATTGGCACGTCGTGGATCGCGTCGGCAAGCTATATCGGGAGCCGCGTGATGCATCTGTACAATAATCTGGCGATCAATCCGGCTGATCCGAAAGTTCCCGGCGCCTCTTCCGCGAACACCGATGCCCGGCGGCTGCTCAGCCTGTTGAATCCTACCGAGGGACAGTATGTGGGGAACATGGACACTTGGGACCCGTCGGGAACGCAAACCTACCACGGCATGCTGTTCTCGGCTCAGAAGCGGCTCAGCCACAACGTCAGCGCGAACGCCAATTGGACCTGGTCGCACTGCATCGGCTCTTTCTCGGGATACAACTCGAAGACGGATCAAACGGTGACGGTGCCAGGAAATCCTCTTTTTGACCGCGGCAATTGCGATAGCGACCGGCGGCACATTTTCAATTTGACCGCAGTGGCGCAAATGCCGCGATTCAGCAACAAAATGCTAAGGGTTGCAGCGACAGGGTGGCAGCTGGCGGGACTTTATAGATTCCAGTCGGGTATGCCGCTTGCGATCCAGGATGGCACCGATCGGGCGCTTACTGGAACGAATCACCAGAGACCGAACTTGGTCCTCGCGAATCCCTACACCGGCGACACTTGCCCCGGTTGCCGGTACCTCAACCTCGCCGCATTTACTCCGCAGCCATTGGGCACGGTTGGGAACCTGGGCTGGAACAGCATCGTTGGTCCGACGTATTGGGGCCTGGATATGGCTTTGTCCAGAGAGTTCCATGTCACCGAAAAGCAAACCGTGCAGCTTCGCGCTGATGCTTTTAATATTTCAAATAGCTTCATCGCAAATCCTCCTAGTACCGCATCGCCACTGTCGGGCGCCGTGCCTGCGTTTGAGAACTTGAACGGACCCAGCCAGTTCGGTTTGATCAACGCGGCTCAGCCGACCAGGAAGATGCAGTTCGCGCTGAAGTATACATTCTGAAGAGATCTTGGCGGAGAGATGATGTTCAGCGATTGATTCTGTGAGGGCCGTCCGGAATAGAAAATCCGAGAGGCCAACGGCCACGTGGCGGGATGTCGCCTTCTCCGACATAGTGGAAGCCCGCCCCGATAACCGCCATTATCTTGGGGTCCGAATCCCTCAGAGGAACCAAAACAGTAGACTTATGTTTGATGAAGAAAATTGGCTTTCTCTCATTCGGCCATTGGACACCTTCTCCGCAGTCGGGAACGCAATCGGGGGCTGACGCGCTGCTGCAGTCCATTGACCTCGCCGTGGAGGCCGAGCGCCTGGGAATGGACGGAGCCTACTTTCGCGTTCATCACTTCGCGCGACAACTCGCGTCACCGTTCCCGCTGCTCGCCGCGATCGGTGCTAAGACGCGAAGCATTGAAATTGGCACCGCAGTGATTGATATGCGGTATGAGAACCCTCATTACATGGCTGAGAACGCTGGCGCTGCAGATCTCATCGCTGGCGGGCGCCTGCAGTTGGGGATCAGCCGCGGTTCTCCTGAGCAGGTAATCGAGGGATGGCGCTATTTTGGCCACCGCCCGGTTGAGGGCGAAGACGATGCCGGCATGGGCCGGCGGCACGCCGAACAGTTTCTCGAGCTACTGGGCGGCAAGGGCTTCGCTCAGCCGAACCCACAACCGATGTTTCCCAATCCGCCAGGGCTGTTGCGTCTTGAGCCGCACGCCGAAGGACTACGCAATCGTATCTGGTGGGGGGCGGCGTCTAATGTCACAGCCGCTTGGGCCGCCAAGCTCGGAATGAATTTGCAATCCTCAACCCTCAAATTCGACGAAACCGGTGAGCCGTTCCACATCCAACAGGCCGCGCAGATTCGCGCCTTTCGTGTAGCCTGGAAGGAAGCTGGCCACGTTCGCACTCCGCGCATTTCTGTCAGCCGCAGTATCTTCGCCTTGATCGACGATCGTGATCGTGCCTATTTCGGACGGGGAGTTCAAGAAGGGGACCAGATCGGCTACCTTGACAAAACCACCCGAGCGATTTTCGGCCGTGGCTACGCAGCGGAACCGGATGTTTTGATCGAACAGCTTAGGAAAGACGAGGCGATCGCGGCGGCAGACACGCTGTTGCTAACCGTCCCAAACCAACTCGGCGTTGCATACAATTCTCATGTCCTAGAGGCAATTCTGACCACGGTCGCCCCTGCTCTCGGTTGGCGCTAGATCTCCGATACTCACGCACGATCGATTACCTCCGAGAACCGGACTTGTGTCCCACCAACTTTCGATTACGCCACTCGGAAGTTGTCCAGAAGTCTTTCTACCGACATCGGGATTAGCCGGGATCAATCGAGCGTCGTGGCCTTGTTCCCGTAGAGCCCGCCCCCGGGAAATGCGAATCGCTACAGATATTCTGCGGCGGACCATCCCATTCGCTACCATGATTAGCACCCTCCCCCCGATGTCGCCTTCACTCAGCTCAGTCGTTCGATCCACTTGTCCGAGAAGCCGTCTCGCTCAGGATTCCGCACCAATTTGTCGCCCACTGCCCTGGTCGTCCACTCGATGAGGATACTCAATCGACGGCATCCGCCGGTTTTCTGCTCGCAGCAACCAAAAGCACGAGTCTTGACAAAATCTCACATTAGATATAATCTGACTTCTTGATGGACGCCGAGGCGATTAAACGGTCCTTGGAAGAGAGCGGGTTGCGGTGCACTCCGCAGCGCTACGCCGTGATGGCATTCTTGATGGAACACAACCGGCATCCCACGGCTGCGGAAATCTCTGAAGCGGTGAATCGCGTGGATCCGCGCTCTTCCAGGGCCACGACTTATAACAATCTGCGGGACTTGGTGCAGGCGGGTTTGGTGCGTGAAGTGGCCGTCGAGGGCCGCGCAGCGCGCTTCGATGCGAAAGGTATGCGGCATCATCACTTTATCTGCGATCGCTGCGGCAATGTCGAGGACATGGAGTGGTACGACGTGCCCAGGCCTGCCTCGGGCTCGCTCGGTAAGCGGACTCTTCGCGAATGCGAACTCATTTTCCGGGGGCTCTGCACGAAGTGCGCTCCGCGGCACTCCTCCCGTTAAGGGAGGTAGGCGTTTCGTGGTTCGTCGCAATTTTTTTTGACTAATTCGAAGGAGAAATCAACACATGGAAAAAGAACTCACAGGAACAGCGGCGGCTGTCCCCAATAATCCAACCGAAGCCCAGTGCCCGGTACACGTTGGCACTCGCAGACACACGGTGGCGGGAGCCCCGACGAATGCGGGTTGGTGGCCGGACCAGCTCAATCTGAAGATTCTGCACCAGAACTCGCCCCTGTCGGATCCGATGGGAAAGGCGTTCAACTACGCAGAGGAATTCAAGAGCCTCGATCTAAACGCCGTGATCCAGGACCTGCATGCCTTGATGACGGATTCGCAGGAATGGTGGCCGGCCGACTATGGCCACTATGGGCCGTTTTTCATCCGGATGGCGTGGCACAGCGCAGGTACCTACCGCATCGGCGACGGCCGCGGCGGCGCGGGATCCGGCACGCAACGTTTTGCGCCGCTCAATAGCTGGCCGGATAATGCGAGCCTGGATAAGGCGCGCCGGTTGCTCTGGCCGATCAAGCAGAAGTATGGCCGGAAAATTTCCTGGGCAGACCTTATGATTCTCGCCGGAAACGTCGCATTGGATTCGATGGGGTTCAAGACCTTCGGTTTCGGCGGCGGACGCGCGGATGTCTGGGAACCGGAAGAAGACGTTTACTGGGGGTCTGAGACGACGTGGCTGGGGGACGAGCGCTACACCGGCGATCGTCAACTCGATAATCCTCTCGGCGCGGTTCAAATGGGATTGATTTATGTGAATCCGCAAGGGCCCAATGGAAATCCCGATCCCATCGCCGCGGCACGCGATATCCGCGAAACCTTCGCTCGCATGGCGATGAATGACGAGGAGACCGTTGCGCTCATTGCCGGCGGGCACACGTTCGGCAAAACCCATGGAGCTGCCGATGCCGGCAAATATGTCGGCGCCGAACCCGAGGGCGCGCCCATTGAAGAGCAAGGCTTGGGCTGGACCAACACCTTCGGCAGCGGCAAAGGCGCCGACGCGATCACCAGCGGTTTGGAAGGCGCATGGACTCCTAACCCAACAAAGTGGGGCAACGGGTACTTCGATACACTGTTCGGCCACGAGTGGGAACTGAGCAAGAGCCCGGCCGGCGCGCATCAGTGGAAGCCTAAAAATGGGGCCGGCGCAGGCACCGTGCCGGATGCGCACGATCCGTCGAAGCGGCACGCGCCGACGATGCTGACGACGGACCTCTCGTTGAGGATGGATCCGGCCTACGCAAAAATCTCGAAGCGCTTCCACGAGAACCCACAGGAGCTCGCAGACGCGTTCGCCAAGGCTTGGTTCAAGCTCACGCACCGCGATATGGGGCCGATCGCGCGGTACCTCGGTCCGCTGGTGCCGAAGGAATCACTGCTATGGCAGGATCCTGTTCCCGCGGTGGATCATGCGTTGATCGGAGAGCAGGATGTTGCTGCTCTGAAGGCCAAGATTCTCGCGTCGGGACTCTCCATCTCGCAACTAGCCTCAACGGCCTGGGCGTCAGCGGCGACGTTCCGCGGCTCCGACAAGCGCGGTGGCGCTAACGGCGGGCGCATTCGCCTCGCGCCGCAGAAGGATTGGGAAGTCAACCAGCCGGCTCAGCTGGGGAAAGTGTTGCAGACGCTCGAGGGGATCCAGAAGGAGTTCAACGCAGCGCAATCCGGCAGCCCGCAGTCCAATGGAAAAGGGAAAAAGGTTTCGCTCGCTGACCTGATTGTTCTGGGCGGCTGCGCGGCCGTCGAGGCGGCGGCGAAGAAAGCCGGACACGACGTGAAGGTACCTTTCACGCCGGGGCGCACCGACGCTTCGCAGGAGCAGACCGATGTGCACTCCTTTGCGCCGCTGGAACCGGTTGCTGATGGGTTCCGCAACTATCTCCGCAGCGAACATCACCTGCCGGCTGAGGAACTGCTGCTGGATCGGGCGCAGTTGCTGACACTGACCGCTCCTGAAATGACGGTTCTGATCGGCGGCTTGCGCGCGCTGAATGTGAACGCCGGGCAGTCCAAACACGGCGTGTTCACCAATCGGCCGGAGACGCTGACGAATGATTTCTTCGTCAACCTGCTCACCATGGATACGAAGTGGCAGGCCTCTTCTACAGCCGAAGGCGTTTTTGAGGGGCGTGATCGCGCGACGGGCAACGTTAAGTGGACCGGCACCCGTGTCGACCTTGTCTTTGGTTCGAACTCCCAACTCCGGGCACTCGCGGAAGTCTATGCGTGCGACGACTCGAAGGACGTATTTGTGAAGGACTTCGTGGCTGCGTGGAACAAGGTGATGAATCTGGATCGCTACGACCTTGCCTGAGCTCGGAGGTAAACAGAGCTGCTAACTTGGCATTAACCCCCCGGTAGTAGGGTACTTCAAAAAATCAAGGTACCCTACTACCTGCAAGTCCCGATAATTAGATAGCGCTGCTATGTGCCGTAACCGCGATGCTGCGTGGCGACTAGTTGCTCATCGTCAGGCCATGAGATGGTTAGCAGGAATACGGACTCTGTTAGAGATTCCACCTCATGCTTGATCGAAGCGCCGAGAGTGATGAGACTCCCGCTTTGCAACTCGTATGCCTCGCCCAGAGCGACGTAACGTATGCGCCCCTGCAGCACCTGCACAGAGGTAGTACCGTCAACATGATGTTCCTTCATCCTGGCGGCATTTTCCATGGAGATCAGAACGACCCGGAAGTCCCGTTTTTTGTATAGCGTCCTCGCATGAATGCCGGATGGCCAAGGTTTCCGTTGCTCCGAATCAGCGATTTCGCGCGCCAAGTCAAAGTGCGCGAGATCCCTAGTCATGTTGCCGTCATCGCCCGAACCAGGAATTGGCATTGATCATTCACTCCTTGTCAAGAGTGTTTCACCTTTCAGCCTGATCGCACAATATCCGACACGCTCGCCGCAATTGAGCTCGACCATCCTAGCTGAGGTCTCCCTTTGGACTTCGCGCTCTGCTATTAGGCCGGTAGCGGCTCGGAACCCGGCTCAATGACGTCCGGGCCGGGTTCCACGGTTCGCACGGGAACCGGCGATGGGCCCGGCGGCTCCCGTTCTGGATCTGAATCTGGCGACGGAAATTTCGGCTCTGGTTCTGGTGGGTTTCGCGGTGCGCTCATTCCCTAATGCT
>Ga0207694_10002235_pt1 | contig 15876 bp, 13 predicted proteins | sample KBSC34metaG_FD_184353 | JGI IMG/M metagenome (GOLD analysis project Ga0207694, IMG submission 184353) | Corn rhizosphere microbial communities from Kellogg Biological Station, Michigan, USA - KBS C3-4 metaG (SPAdes) (version 2) | ecosystem: Host-associated > Plants > Roots > Rhizosphere > Soil...
CTAAAATTTAGTGCAAAGTGATTGCTGAAGCGAAACTCGGCGCTGGGTCCTACTGTGTAGCGCCTGGCCTCCGTGTAGAGGACTCCGCCCACCATGGGAACTCCGCCCACCACGCCCAGCGAGAGGCGACCGAAAAGCGGGTTAGTTTGCGCGCACGCGGAAACGCACAGAATCGCTCCGAGCCATATTCGATGCATCGCTGATCTGCCTCGTTTGCTGCTGGCACGCGCGAAATTAGTCCCAAGCGTCTGGCCTGACTGATGATGCATTGCTTTGCTGTTCTGCTCCATGGGCGGTTCTCCTTTGTACCTCTCAGAGTTCGTCGTACAGCTGATCGCTGCTCTGTTTCAAAAATGGAATGCAAAGCCGGCTTGAGCGGCGGGGTACGCTTCCCCGAAGCCAAACGTGGGTTGTGGAGTTGTGCGAAACTTGCGCAGTTCACCCCGGAGGCTGATCAGTCGGGTAAGCCGAAAGTCTAAACCGCCGCCGAAATCGTATGCGAAATTTGCTCGCCACCCAAAATCACTGCCGTCGAATCGTTGCTGTGCAGCCACACCGGCACCAGCAACAGCGTAAATGCCGAGGCGATTCGTCAAATTGAATTGATAACGTATACCGGGACTTACAAACACCGCTCCTGAAGTGACAAATGGGATCTCGAAGTAGAGCCGGTGCTTCCCATTCTCATACAATTGTCTGGCGTAAACCGCTTGAAGCGTGACGACACGCCTTGTAAATCCGCCTAATTGAGGAGCGCTTACATCATTGGGTATTTTGCTCTGACTGGTACCAAGCAGGAGGCTTACATCGCTGTTCTGTGCTGATGTAAACATCGCGGTGATGGTTAGAGCGAGCACTAAGCGGACGGCGTTCATCAAGGAAAGTGTAGTTCGGTAAGGCAATCGGGTCCATCCATTTTCCTTGGACGGCGGGATTCGCGGGATGAATGGTTTGAGATTTGCGAACGCTGATTTGCCCGCGCCGTTGATCGGGCAAAAACTGCCGTCCGTCGGAAACAGATTGAGCGTTGCAGCAGTGGGGACTAAGCTTAGTTTGTGAAACGCTGCTTTCGGCCTATGTTGGGACTAGCCTTGGTGCTCGTCTTACAGCCCGTTCGGCTGGCCGGAGCCGATCAAGTCTGGAGAAAGCTGAGGTATCAAGGCGGTACGATTGAGGCCAAGGTGAATCCGTTCGATTGGAACACAACGCTGCGCGTATCCGGCAATCAACTGGAGTTGACGTTCGCGGGCCAGAAGACGGTGCGCATAGAGGCTTCCCAGATCACCGCGCTAAGCTATGGGCAGAAGGCATACCGACGAGTGGGAGACATGACAGCACTCAGCTTTTTGGTAACGCCCGTCGCACTTTTTGGGATGCTGTATAAGAGCAAGGATCATTTGATTGGGATACAGTATAAAGCGGTTGATGGTGCGCCAGGAGGGATCCTCCTTACGGTGAATAAGGATGAATATGCGGCATTGCTGGCGCGCCTGAGCGCTATCACGGGAAAGCCAATCGAGAACCGGCCCTGATGCAGGCTTTTTTGCAATCCCTGCCGTTCGTGATCTTCAGTTTCGGAGCGCCCGCGTTCGTAGTGCTTGCGTATGCGTTCTGGCGAAAGCGTGCGGCAAGCAGCTGGCTATTGCGCTTCTTCACAATTTGTTGTGCGGCAGCATTCGTGCTGAACCTCATTTCGCTCGTATTCCTGGTTGAGAATCCCCTCCTGTTAGGTTGCCGAACTGTTCTGGTTTCGGTATTGCCGCCGCTTATGCTCCAACTGACGGGCGAAAGGGCTGCAAGCGCCAAGACTTTTGGGCGGCCGAAGTGGCTTCTCACTTTGACCCTGCTCTATGTGCTGGCCATAAGCTTTGCGGTCGCGCGCCAAGCCGAGTACGGAGGGTTTTTCGACGATACTGCGGCACTGATGCTGGCGGCGTCGGCTGCGTTGGCAATCAGCGTCATCTGGTTTTTCTTTCCGCTGGGCAACGAGCGTATATGGATGCTTTCGATATTCGCAGCCTTTTTCCTGACGGGGTTGAGTACGATGTTTAACGACAATCCGCTGCTTGAGATTGTTCCCGATTACCTGCTGGTTTTGTTTTTTTCAGTGTATCTTTACTATTCTGAGCGCCTTGTGTTCTTTGACGTGTTTTTGAGAGCCGGCGCGTTTGTGGCTGCGGGTGTGTTGCTTCTGGCAGGCACCTTTTCCCTGCATTCAATATTCGCGCCTTCGTCGAGATGGAGCGGAATTTGGTTCACAGCATTGGCAGTAGCTCCGTTGTGGAGTTGCGCTCCATTCGTATACAAAAAGTTAGGGATCTGGATTGATGGGCGGCTGGGGCGCCGGTATTCCGTGGCGCAGGCAGAGTCGGTTTTCATTCACAAGTTGCAGAACGCGATGACTGCGGCAGAACTGCACCATGCAGCCGTGGAGGCTGTGGAGTCGATTTTCGATTGTCGTCCTGAGATAGATTTCGCGCGTAATCTTGATTCAAATAGGGACGATTCCGTGGCCCACATCGAACCCCAAGGGTACATAGCCTTGAGAGCACCGAAGCGGCCTTTGCTGAGCGATGATCTCAGATTGCTGAATTCGTTGGCAACGACGCTAGGAGTCATGCTTCAAAACGTGAGGCTCCGGACGCAACGGGCCGAGCTGCTTGACCTGGCTGGGCGAGCGCAGCTTCGAGCCTTGCGTGCTCAAATTAACCCCCATTTTCTGTTCAATGCACTGAATGCAGTTGCAGGCTGTGTGGGCTCGAGACCAGACTTAGCCGAGGACACGCTTGCGAATCTGGCAGATGTTTTTCGCTACGTTCTTAGCCGGTCGGATAAGGAATGGGTTCGGTTTTCGGAAGAAGTAGCATTCATTCGAGCGTATTTAGCAGTGGAGCAAGCTCGTTTCGGTACCCGGCTTCAAGTCGAATTCCGCCACGATGAAGCATGCTTGGGAATGTACATTCCCGCCATGATTGTTCAGCCTCTCGTCGAGAATGCGATCAAGCACGGTTGCTCCAAAGTTGTCGGAATAGGGAAGATAACGATTGTGGCGACTGCCATGGAGCGAGGCTTGGTTGTGACCGTCGCCGATAATGGACCGGGGTTTCCGGCTGATTACTCAAGTGAGCGCAGCGCTGGGCATGGATTGAGAAATGTGAGCGACAGGATGCGTGGGTACTATGGCGATAGTAGGAGCATCGCTTGGGAGACCGGTGAATCAGGTACAACTGTGTCTCTTACCATTCCGATGATGGAGCATCGTGAATGCGCGTCGTGATCGCCGATGATGAGGCGCCCGCCCGTCAATTTCTGCGCCGCCTCCTAACCTCACACAATGATGTCGAAATCGTTGGGGAAGCAGAAGACGGTACGGAGGTGATCGGCCTGGTTGCGACGGCCAAGCCAGATGTTCTGTTCCTCGACATTCAGATGCCCGGTGGAAATGGATTGGAAGTGGCTGCAGGTCTGATGAGACATCGACCCGCAATTGTATTCTGCACGGCGTACGAACAACACGCGATCGAAGCATTTGAGCTGGAAGCCGTGGATTACCTACTAAAACCGGTGAGCCGCAGTCGGCTTGGACAGGCGCTGGATCGTATTCGAAGGACAGATCCCGCCCAACCTGTCCCCAAGGCCCATGAACGGCTGTCGCGATTTCTTGCGCGTCGAGGCGGGAACTTCGTCGTGATACCGGCGTCGAAGGCCGCCTACTTTGAGTCAGTCGATGGGCTGACGAAAATCGTCACAGTGACAGGGGAAGCCTATTGGATGGATTCACCGCTACAAGTGCTGGAGCAGCGCCTTGACGCCCAGAGGTTTTTTCGCGTGTCGAGAAATGCGCTGATTAATTTGAACGAGGTGGCAGAGGTGCATCCCCTGCCGGGCGGTTCAGCCGAGTTGCTACTCAGAGGCGGCCCACGGTTGGAGGTTAGCCGCAGGCGTTACCGGTCTTTGCTTGAGGTCATCGAAAAGTCCTAACCACAACGCTTCTCAGCCCAGTTTGGAAGAACTCTTGGAGAGGTTAGGAACAAGTCTGGGAGTCGCGCAACACTGCAGCGAAAGAAATTCGACCACCGCAAGGATAGCCAGAGAGCTTCGCGAGATTCCCATGTGGCACCATGTCACTGTTGCCCCGTTTCGGTTTCACCGCGTACTGGGCGCTCCAGAACGTAATGTAACGTTAGTGGCGTTTACTTGCGGGCGAAAGACGGCAATCAAGGGCAGGAAGAATGCTTGAAATGAGACAGGTTACACACGCACCGAGAGCAATAACGGAATAGCTTGCAAAACGCGCCCACTTGGATTCAACATACTGCGCGCTTTCTGCCAACTCTGTCCACAGGTCTTGCAACAAACGCAATCGAACACCGCTCGCAAACTCTTCCGCCTGCGCCTCCGGTAGGATATCGTCTGAAGTGCCGTATTTCGGATCTCGAAAAGTATATTCAAGCTGTTCACGAAGGTCATGGAGGAGTGTATGCTCCAGCATGTAAATTTGATCACGTTGGCGGCGGGTGGTTGATTGTCACGGACTTCGCAGAACGATCATTCCAGGGAGTGTGCGAGCGGCGGCGGTTGCTCTTGAGGATGAACTGGTCAACAACTCAACGATTCGATCTGAACAGGTTGGAATTTGACGATCAAGTCTTCTTGAAAAATATGGAGCCACCCGCTGGGATCGAACCGGCGACCTGCTGATTTTATCCCGGCGCACCCCTGCCCTCCGCTCGGGTCTTCCCAGAGTGGACGACGTCAACCTCGCCGTGCAATGATTTTCGGCAAACGGCGATTGCCCCTTTACCTATTTGTCTCAGCCTTGCGGTTCACTTCATAGTCTTTTGCTTCGGCCCCCCGTGAGCCGGTTTGTCAGTCGGGGCCATGGCAAACGCGATGAGGTGATACGGAAGGAACAATATCTTCGTTTTTTGGGTGCTTCCTGCGCCGATATCCTTCCAGGGGAGGTCCATTTCAAGCCACAGCCCACCCGACTCAACTCCATGCAAAAGTGCGGGCTGCAAGCTGGTGACATGTAGTCGCGGGATTTTGATGAGGATGCGTTGGCCGACTAGTTCGCTGAATTGCATGCCCACAGTCTAACCCATCCGTCATATTTGGCCGGAGGTGTTTTCTCAATTAAAAGAACCGTGTTGAGTATGCTTTTGTTAGGCTTGCGTTTCACTGCACGCCTTCGCCGACTTTCGTGACTGGAATCGGGTACGCCTCGGATGCCTGAATCAAGGGGCGTCGCCGAGTTGGCCGTAGGCGCAGGCCTTTTGACCGAAACCTTCCACGGTGGTGTGCCAGATGACGGCGTTGGCGATTAACACACTCACCGATTCCGATGCATGGCCTCCGGGGGCATCAAGACACCTTGTGCGCCCCGACATAACTGCTGACGGCCACTTCAATAGTCGGGAAAAAGGCACGCTCGCCGAACGGATGGTAAAGCCCAAAAAGTTTCAGCTTGTCCTTGACCGGACCTTTCATCTCGGCAAAGCACAACTCGATATCGCTCGACGCGAGGGTTGCATCCAGTTCCAGCAGCATGTCCGCGGCAGTGACATCGACGCTGGTAACAGGCTCCGCTGCGACAACCACCCAGTGCACCGGCGTGGGTGACGACGCCGCCGCGTCCAGCAGGCACTCCTGGAACAACTCGGCGTTGGCGAAAAACAGGGGCGCATCCCAGCGAAACAGCACAAGTCCCGGGATGAGGTGAGCCTCCGGATGGCGCGTGATGTCATGGTAGCCCTCGATGCCATCGACGCGGCCAAGGACCGCGTGGTGCGGACGCCAGCCATCCCAGAGAAATTCAATGACGGCAATCACGATGGCCAGCCCGATACCCGGAATCGCGCCGAACACCGCGACGCCGGTGAGGCACACGATGGATAGCCAGAACTCCCAGCGCTGGATGCGATAGATTCGCCACAGGTCGCTGAATTCGAACAGGCCGATGGCCGAGGCGATCACGACCGCCGCCAGTGCGCTGCTGGGCAGGTACTGCAGCAATTCAGGCGCCGCGACCAGCAGCAAAGCGACGCTCATTGCCCCGACGACCCCGGCCAACTGGCTCTTTGCGCCCGCCGCCTCGGCCACCGGAGTGCGCGACGAGCTGCTGCTGATCGGAAAGCCCTGGAAGAATCCGGCAGCGAGGTTGGCCACTCCGAGCCCCACCATTTCCTGGTTGGGGTTGACGTAGGTGCCGGTCCGCGCCGCATAGGTTCGCGAGAGCACGCTGGTGTCCGCGAATGAAACCAGCGCGACGGTGCAACCACCGATGAGCACCGCGACGAGGTCGCCGGAGGAGATCCACGGTATCGCGAACGACGGCAGTCCTCTCGGCAGGGATCCCATGACGGGGACACCGGCACGCTCCGCCAGGTGGAGTCCTCCAACAACCACGGTTGCGCCCACCACGGCGACCAGGATTCCGGGCACACGCTTGCGGCCCTTGAGCAGCAGGATCACGGCCAGCGTACCCGCACCCACCGCAAACGCGGTCCAGTTTGCCTTCCCCTGCAGCACGGCCGCTATGATTGCGAACAATTTTCGCAGCGGCCCCGCACCGTCCACGGAGAAGCCGAACAACGTGGGCAACTGACTGATCAACACGGTCAGCGCGATTCCGTTCATGTAGCCATAGCGAATCGGCTTGGAGAGCAGTTCGGTGATGAAACCGAGGCGCGCCAGACCGGCCATGATGCACACAATCCCCGAGATGACTGCCATCATACCGGCGAGCGCGATGGCGCGCAGAGGGTCACCCCCGGATAGCGGCGCAACAACGGCGAGGATCACAGCGGCCAGCGAGGAGTCCGGCCCCAGCACGAGGATGCGACTGGGACCGAATAGCGCGTATGCCAGCAGCGGCACGATGGTGGCGTAGAGCCCGTAGATACCCGGCACCCCCGATGCCACCGCGTATGCGATACCGACCGGCACCAGCAAGGTCGTCAGCACTAGGCCGGCCGCGATGTCATGACGCAGCCAGCCGGCCTCGTAGTTGCGCACGGTCTGGAGTCCCGGCAACCAGCGCAGCCAACCTGCCTGATCCCTCTGCGGTCGCATAATGCGACCCGGTTCAGGCAGGGGATTCAAAGTCAGCGAATCACTCATGCGCCTTCCCCCTTCAACCATTCCATTCCACTGCCCCTCATCGGAAATAGAACTGCAATACCAGCCCCCCCACGTTCGTCCCTTTCACCGACGACTTCGAATCCTCCTGCCGCAGATAGTAGCCTTCCACAACGAATTGTTTGGTGACCACCCATTCCGCGCCCGCACTGTACCTCTGACGGTTGAAGGCGTTGTAGCGCCAGTCGTAGAACGCCTCGAATTCTGCATACGGCGTCAGCGCCGTTCGCGTCAAATTGAACGTTCTTTCCACCCTCAACCTGTCGCGAAAGCGCGGCTGAAACTCGCCGTCTACAAAGCGGAGGTCTCCGCGGAACCTGTTCTCCACCAAAACCAGCTTCGGCAGAAAAAACCGCGGTGTCACCTCGATCAGAGCCGTGTGTTCCCTGAACGGATCCTTGCTCCCTGGAGGCGTCTTCCCAAAATAGTAACCAGCCCGGATCATCAACATCTTGTTCCGGGCTGTGTCCGGGTGCCGCTGCTCCCTGGATTTGAACAGCGGCCTGAAATAGAAGTCCATGTACGCGCCTAATTGGCCGTCCTCGTACCCTGTTTCGCTCGCCCAAGTTCCGGCCGCTTGCAGGTAGATCCTGCTGGTCTGGCCCGTCTTGATGTACACCTTTGCCTCGGGCCAGAACTCATCCAATAGGTCCCCGCCCTGCAGTGCCGCCGGCATCAGTAACGCCGTCGCCAATGGCAGCCAGATTCTCAACTACTCTCCCTTGCTCTATGCTGCCTAAGCGACGGCCAGCCGGCTTTAGGAATTTATTCACGGCCGATAGACTTCGGCCATCTGGAAGCTATCCAGCGACGGCGTTACGGGACCTTTAAGATGTTGGCAGGATCGTACTTGAAGACAGTCAATACTTCTCAGCGACGAACCGGCGTCCCTTCAATGAAGCCTCGTCATTGTAGGCACCTTTCATGGAGCGTTTCGGCATCTTCACTTTCTCCTTGGGAACCTTTTTGTAAGGGATCTGCTTCAAGAAGTGCGCGATGGTGTTGAGGCGTGCCCGCTTTTTGTTGTCGGATCGTACGATGTACCATGGAGCCACTTTGGTGTCAGTAGCCTTTAGCATCATGTCTCGCGCCCGGGAATAATCATACCAGCGGATACGCGAGGGAAAATCCATCGCGCTTAGTTTCCACTGGCGCAAGGGATCCTCAATGCGGGCCCGGAAGCGCCGTTCCTGTTCCTCATTGCTCACCTCCAGCCAGATCTTGACCAGCATGATTCCACCTTCAACGATGTAGCCCTCCAATATCGGGCACAGTTTGAGGAATTCGGCATGCTCCTCTTTTGTGGCAAAGCCCATGACGTGCTCGACCCCCAGGCGGTTATACCAACTGCGATCGAAGATGACGATTTCACCCGCGGCAGGAAAGTGTGCCAGGTAGCGTTGCATGTACATCTGACTCTTCTCACGGTCCGACGGGGCGGGAAGGGCCACGACACGAAAAACGCGCGTGCTAACGCGCTCCGTGATCGCTCTGATGGTGCCGCCCTTTCCCGCGGCATCACGGCCCTCGAACACCACAACGATGCGCTTACCCGTGACCCTTACCCAATCCTGGAGTCTGCAGAGCTCCACTTGAAGTTTCCGTAATTCCTTTACGTATTCCTTGTTACCCAACTTTGGCTTGGCGCCGTTGTTCGAACCTTTCTTCATGATCTGATCTCCAGACTTTGGTGCAACGTTACTTTAGTTACTGCTTCCGGTACCGCCAGGCGCTGATCGAGAACAGAACGACCGCAAATGCCGACAAAATGACAAGGCTGGGCCACAGTGCGCTCCACGGCGCGTCTTTCAATGTCACACTCCGCACGATGTTTACTAAGTAACGGAGTGGATCCAGATACGAGAGCTTCTGAAAGATCTCCGGCATATTCTCGATTGGCGAAGTTGCACCCGACAGTAGCGTGATCGGCGGATTAACGCAGAACGTCAGTAATTGGGCCTGTTGCTGGGATTTCGAAACCGTCGCCACCATCACGCCGATTCCAATTCCTGCGAGCGCGGCGCACCCGCCTGCGACTGCAAACATCCACAAGGCTCCCCTGAGCGGCAGATCGAACACCAGTACGCCAGTGCCGAGCGCCATGAACATAACCACCATCATCAGCACGAACACGGGTGTCGTCTTGGCAAGCAACATTTCGCCCGTCTGCGCCGGCGTCATCAGCAACTGTTCGATCGTGCCTGTTTCTTTCTCTTTTACGGCCAGGGCCGAGGCAACCAGGGACGCATTGATGAACATGATGATACTCATGACGCCTGTAACGTAGTGCCAGGAGGTTACCAGACCGGGGTTGTAAACATAAGCGGAGCGAATTTCGACGGCTCCCGGCGGCGGGGCAGGGTGTGTCGAACGGGTGATCGCTCGACGCTGGCGAAAATCTGCAACCGGAACGGCTCCGCCCGACGTGTTGTAGTCTTCCATAGCCCGCTGCAAGTAGCCTTGCGCGATCTGCGCGGTGTTCGCATCCACGGCGTCGATCACGACCTGTATGCTCGCCGTCTGACCGCGTTGCAGCATCCGGTCGAAATCGTGTGGGATCGCGAGGAACAGGTCCAGATCCAGGTTCTTTAGCGCCCTTTCCGCCTCTCCTGTGTTCGAATACACACGCGTTACATTGAAGTTAATGTTCTGCGTCAAAGCATCGATGAAATGCCGGCTCTCGACCGTGAGATTCTGATCGACTACACCCAGGCGCAGATCCCGAACTCGGGGATTCAAGGCAAACCCAAAGATGACCAACACGATTGTGGGGGGAATCATCAACTGAAAAATGAGGCCAGGATTGCGCCTCAGTTGCTGGACTTCCTTTATGGCCAGAGCCATGTAACGCCTCATAAATGCGCCCATATGAACCTCCCTATGCCTTGAACTGCATCTTGCGCATCTGAATTACATTCACGGCGAATAACACGAAAGCGAGGATAGTGAGAGCGACCAACGGCTGAAATGACGCGGTCCATCCGACATCGCGCAAAATCGAATTGCGAACGATTTGAATGTAATGAGTCGCGGGCAAGAAGCTAGAGAACCAGCGAAGCTGCACCGGTATGTTCGCTATTGCGAAAAGATAGCCGGAAAGCAGCAATGAAAGCAGAAACGAGCCCATTTGCACGCCTTGAATCGCCGCGCTCTGGCTACCGGTGGCGTTGCCCATCATCATCCCGAAAAATACACCTGCGCAGAGATAAAGGAACGTGGCCAATAAGAGTACGCTGGGATCGCTCGGAATGTGGTAGCCAAACGCAACCAAGCCCAGAATGAAGCAGATCACAAATTCCACGATTCCGATCAGGACATAGACCAGCGCTTTGCCTGCGATCCACTGGGCCGCCGTAAGATTGGAGGCGTACGCCTGGATAATCGTCCCCATTTCGTATTCCTTTGCGGTCGCCAGTGCTCCCAGCAATGCTGGGAAAATGATGAGCATCATTCCGAGCGCACCGGTTCCGAAATAGATAGGATTTGAAAGGCCGGGGTTGTACCAAAGTCGGTTGTCCAACTTTGCCAGTTGCCGTTGTGTAGCCCAGCCGATTCCACTATTCCGGCCGAAGCTTGCATTGATTGCTTGCGCCATGTTGCCGAGGGCGGTTGCGGCATTGGAGTCGGTCGCGTCAATCATCAGCTGCACGATCGGTTCGGCACCCCGGCGGGCGTCCCGCTCGAAGTTCTGCGGGATGATGAGCGCCGCGCGTCCCCGCCCGCTGGCGAGCGCGCGCTCTGGCGATTCGTCAGTCAGATGCGCCGTAATGATGAACGTGATCGCTGCCCCGTAAGTTTCCAGGTAGGTCCGGCTGAGTGCGGTGTTGTCGTAATCGTATACGAGAAGCTTCACGTTGCGCAGTCTCAAGGATGAAGTCAATCCCGCCAGGGACATAAAGATCAAAGGCATTAGGACCGCGAGTACAATCAGCAGCTTGTCGCGGCGGAACAGGCGCCACTCCTTCAGTGCCTGAGCTAGAATCTTCTTCATCATGCCGGTATCAAAGCCCTTCGCGATTCAATCAGCGAAATGAAAACGTCCTCCAGAGAAAACTGCGTCGGACTCCAGGAAAGCACCTTCACGCCTGCACTCTCTAATAGGGCGGCTGCTTCCTTTTTCTGCTCATCATTTTCCGCCACCAGGTGCAGTTTGTCGCCAAAAAGTGACACACGGGATGCCCCGAATTTCTGCTTCAGAGTGCGTAGCGAGAGATCCGGCTTGTCCGTCAGGATCTCAGACATTGTCCCCTTCATCCCGGCTTTCACCTCGCTCGGAGATCCGTACGCGATGATCTCACCAGCCACCATAAAGCCAATGTTGTTGCACTGTTCGGCTTCCTCCAGGTAATGAGTCACCACCAGGATCCCCGCCCCTCGATCCGCAAATTCGTTAATCATCCTCCACATGGCGCGCCGCGCGAGCGGGTCCACACCGGACGTGGGTTCATCGAGAAAAATTGCGTCAGGCTCGTGCATGGTCGCCGCGCCGAAGGCCACACGCTGCTTCCATCCACCGGGGAGCGACTTCGTCAGCATTCCCGCCTCGCCGCTCAGCTCCGAGAGGTCGAGGACCCACTTCTTGCGCTCCTTGCGAACGCTTTCATCCACGCCGTAAAGGCGCGCGTAAAAGTCGAGGTTCTCGCCAATAGTCAAATCGTCGTAGAGCGCGAACTTTTGCGACATGTAACCGATTCTGGAGCGCACCGCAGCCGCGCGCAGCCCCTTAGACTTCCCCAGGAGACTGACGCTTCCGGACGTGGGGTCAGTCAAACCGCATATAATCTTGATCGCCGTTGTCTTTCCAGCCCCATTGGCTCCAAGCAGTCCATAGATATCGCTATTGCGAATTTCCAGTTGGAAATTCTTCACGGCTTGAAACGATCCGAAGATTTTGTTCAGGTCTTTGGCACCGATCACAATTCCCTTTTCTTTCCGTGGAGGGGAGGGGTTAGGAAAGTGAGGAATCACAGCAGCGCCGCGCATTTTCCGCAACTGGCCCACCACGGCGTTCTCCAGCGTTGGCTGGGAGCGGCGGATTTCGGTCACTCGCAATCCATTCGCTTCCGCCCGCTGGCGCAATTCGGCCTCGGCGGCATCCGGGCGGGCCGCCAACACGTCCAGCCTGTCGCCAAAACGCTGCACATCCCCTGCTTCGGGAGACTTAGCCAAAATATCTTCTGCCGGCGCCAGCGGATCCACTTTCACTTCCAGCCGTGTCAGTCCCATCTTGGAGCGAAATCGTGCCGGAGTATCGATATCGATGATCTTGCCTCGCTCCATGAGCGCGACACGGTGGCAGCGTTCTGCTTCATCCAGGTAGGGCGTAGCGACAACGATTGACATTCCCTCCGTGGCCAAGGATGTCAGAGCATCCCAAAAATCGCGGCGGGTTACGGGATCTACTCCCGTGGTGGGTTCGTCGAGCAGTAGCAGCTTTGGGCCGGCAATCAGCGCGGCAGAGAGGGCCAGCTTTTGCTTCATGCCGCCACTTAAGCGTCCAGCCAGGCGGTCAGCGAAACGCAAAATATCAAACAGCTTGAAATACCGCTCTCTGCGTTCGGCGTATTCCTTCGGCGGGACAAGACGCAGCCCCCCCGCATAACTGAGATTTTCGTCGATGCTGAGATCCATATACAGGCTGAACGGCTGCGTGAGGTATCCCACCTGTTTTCCTGCCTGGCGGGGCGTTGTTCCAAGAACACGAATGTCTCCACTGCCGTGCGCTAGTACTCCGGCGATGATCTTGAATGTCGTTGTCTTGCCCGCCCCGTCGGCGCCGATGAAGCCAAAGATCTCTCCCGGGCGAACCTGGAAGTCGACTTCGTCCAGAGCCTTGAGGGATCCGTAGCTCTTAGCGAGCCCGCGGGCTTCGACAACCAAATCCTCGGCCATCATTTACTCCCGGCCTTCTCTTGTCCACCCTGGTCTTGAACTTGAATTCTGCCGTCTGCCGGCATTCCCGGCTTGGCAAAGCCGTAGCCGCCGCGCAGTCCCAATTTCAGCCCCAGGACCTGTTTCACGCGATCGTCCTTGAAGTACGTATTCTCTGGGGTGAACATGGCTTGCGGATCGATGCGGATCACTTCCGCTGGAATGGCTTCCTTGGGATTCGAATCCAGGAACACCTGCGCCTGCTGGCCCACCTTCACCCGTCCGACGTCTCCTTCGGGCACGAAACCACGCAGATACAACTTGGTTAAATCCACCAACGTGAAGATTGTCTGGCCTGGCTGTATCACACGGCCCGGCTCTGCGGAGCGCGTCAGAATGGTGCCATCGATGGGCGCACGGATCGTCAGATCGCCTAAGTCCGCTTCAATTTTTCGGAGCGCTGCGACGTCCGCCTCCACATCGGCCTGCGCGGAGGCGACCTGCGCATTGACTTCCTCCATTTGGCGCATCAGAGTCAAACGATCCGCCGCTTTGATGCGCGGGTTTTCAAGTTGCGCCCGCGCCTGCCGCACGGCTGCCTCAGCAGCCGCTACTTGCTTACGGCTCGCTTCAGTAGAGGCCTGGGCAATATTTTCTCGAGTCTGGTATTGTTCGACTACCTGAGCCGAAACCGCGCCGGTCTTTGCCAAGGGAGCATATCGTCGCGCATCGGCCTGGGTCTGCCGCGTTTCCTCTTCCCAGCGCACCAATTCCGACCGGCTCGCCGCGAGAGTGGCCTCCGCGTGCGCGACTTGAGCCGGCGCGTCTGCCTCGGCCTGGCTTTCGTAAATCTGGGATTGCTTGATTCGCTCTTCGTAAGTGGGCAATTGCCTCTGCAGCTGTTCCAACCTGCGCCGGTCGCTCACGATCCGTGCCTTTTGTGTGTCGCGAATGGCTTCCTGCTGCGGACTGTCGAGCTTAGCCAAGATCTGGTCCGCTTTCACGGAATCGCCTTCGCGCACTGTAAGTTCGTGAATACGGCCCGCCATTTTTGAGGAAACATCCACTGAATCCCCATCAATGCGTCCGCTCACGAAAAGTGTGCCCTCCGGTTCGGCGGCTTGTTTGCAGCCGCTCAGAACCAATGCGATCATCGCAGCGAGTATCCAAGCCTGTTTCATACAATTCCTCTCTTTACTTGTGATAAGTCGTCTCGGCTACACCGACTGCCCGTGCAAAGTTCGCCCGTGCCAGCCCGAGCGTGTAATTGGCTCGGATCGTCGCGTCATCGGCCCGCGACAGGCGGTCTTGCGCATTCACGACTTCGGTGTTATCCGTGATCCCTTGAGAAAAACGTGCGCGCGACAGTTCGAGTTCCTGCCTGGACAGATTCACGTTCCCAGCGCTGGTCGCCACTTGTTTTAGAGCCCACTCCACGCCGGATATTGCTACCAACACTTCCGTCTCGATCTGAGAGCGGCTCTGATCCAGGGTTATTTGCGCCTCGCGCAGCGCGCCCTGTGCTTCATCAATCTCGCCCCGCGTGCGTCCGCCGGTAAACACTGGAATATCAATCGCGCCCTGCAGTTTGTAAGTGTTCAAGTTGTGCACCGGCGAGTTTCCCATTTGTCCGTCGTCGAACATTGCTTTGATCGTCGGCAGCCGAGTCGATTTGATAGACCGCACCTTCAACTCAGCCGCCTTCACGTTTGCTTCGGCCGCACGGTAGTCCGATCGGGAAGCAATGGCGGCCTGCACGGCAGCATCACGGTCGGGAATAGTTCCCTCCCCGTAGGCCGCGCTATCGGTAACATCAAAGTCCGAACTCACCCGCGCCTGAAGGATATTCGCGAGGTTCAATTTCGCGGCAATGTAGTTTTGTTCCGCTTCCTGCCGTTGCTGTTCAAGCGAATTGACTGGCTGCATCGCCCGAACGGCATCCAGTTCGGCGGCTACGCCTTGGTCCGTACGCTCGCGTGTGAGCTTGTATAGCTCGGTTGCCAGCCGGATCTGTTCCACAAGAGTATCTCGGGTCGCCTTTGCCCTCAGCGCTTCCAGGTAACTCACGACGACGTTGAGCGACACCAACTCCCGGGCATTGTTCACGAGGAACCGCGAGGAATCTTCCTGCGCCCGGACACTTTCCCAAGACCGCCGGTGTTCAAAGTTCAACAACTCTTGACTGAAAAAGATGCGGGCGTCCATCGAGCCGAACGGCCCTAATTTCCCCGTTGCCGAAGGGATTGGAATTCCTACGCCAATCAGGTTGACCGTTTGCAGATTCTGGCGCAAACCGATGTCCACCTGGGGCAGTCTGGTAGCCCGGGACTGGGCGTATCGCCCGGTGGCTTGGTCCAACCCCGCCTGTGCGCTGCGGATTACTGTGCTATTGGCTAGCGCTATTGCCAGCGCCTGATTAAGCGTAAGGTTCGCCGGCAGAGTCGGCCGGTCGGCCGCCCTTGCAAACGCCGCTATGAGCACGAGCAATATGAAGTTAGGTGTCATCGCCGTTCCTGACTCCCGCTTTGTTTGATTGATTCTTGTTTTTGGGATTCGCATAGTGATACGCCATTTGAGAATGCCAGAGCAAATTAATAAGCTTTTAGTCCTACCGCTCGAAACTGTTCGCGGGCGCGTTCCACGGCTTCCAGCGACGGTGGTTGCACGTCCGCGAGCTTGTAGTCGATGCGGAGTTTCTGCCACTTGAATTTGCCCAATTGGTGAAATGGAAGTACATCCACTCGTTCGACGTTCCCTAGACCCGCGGCGAAATCGGCAATCTTTGCGATGTCCTCATAGTCGTCAGTCAGTCCAGGTACCAGAACGAAGCGCATCCACACCGGCCGCTTATGATCAGCGAGCCTC
>Ga0207694_10002238_pt1 | contig 15867 bp, 16 predicted proteins | sample KBSC34metaG_FD_184353 | JGI IMG/M metagenome (GOLD analysis project Ga0207694, IMG submission 184353) | Corn rhizosphere microbial communities from Kellogg Biological Station, Michigan, USA - KBS C3-4 metaG (SPAdes) (version 2) | ecosystem: Host-associated > Plants > Roots > Rhizosphere > Soil...
GATATGTTTGCGGTGCCGGCCGGAATGGAACATGACTTCATTAACACTGGCACTGACGATATGAAACTGTTCACTGTTTACTCGCCGCCCGAACATCCGGACGGCGTGGTGCACGCCACCAAGGCGGATGCTCTCGCTCATCCGGAAGAGTAACTACAGCGTAAAGCGAGGCGTTCATTTTTGCGCGTTAGGCGCAACTTAGAAGGAGTGAGAATCATGTTGTGGACAATATTTGTAATCCTGCTGATCCTTTGGCTGTTGGGTTTTGTTTCGGGTATAGGTGGGGGCACCAGCCTCATTCATCTCGTGTTGGTCCTGGCTGTGATCGTGTTGATATACAACCTGGTCACTGGCCGGCGCACCGTCTAGAAAAGCGTTCGTCGCTGCGATCTGTGAGGACGCATGCAGAACCACGAGGCCATCATGAGTGGCTTGATCAGGTCAAGCCACGATGGCCTTGGGGTTTACCAAAGGCTTCAGATGCCCAAATACGCCAGCGAGTCGATCGTCTGGCGCATCAAGAGAGTTATCTGCGGGTGAGAAGCCTCGAGTTCAGCCACAGCGTCATTCAGTCGCTCACTCAGACTCGTGTAGTGATGCTGTTGAATGTCATCTCTTTTGAGCAACACCTGAATTTCATCGGCCAGCGTCTGTAGCAACTCGCGTTGTTGCAGGTCGAGAGCAGGACTCTGGTGAAGTTCGTTATGCAACTTTTCCAGTTGCGAGCGCAATTCTTCATTGTTCATTGTTATTTACCGTTCACTAAATCGAAGGGCTATTGTAAACGATCACGACCATTTCAACGGTGGCCATCTTGCAGGAAGGTCGTGTCTTATTGATCGATTTTCTCTGCGTCCTCTGCGTACCTCTGCGCCCTCTGCGTTGAAGCTGCCCCTTACGCAGAGAACGCAGAGAGCCGTTTATAAGCTTTTGCTCTTCAGATGCGCTTTGGACGCAAGATCGTCCACGCTAAATAGACTCCTAATACCAGCGCGCTTAGAAACCCAAAGGCGAATATAACCCATGCCCAATTGTCCCATCCGGGAGGCCTGTACACTGAGGCGAGGATGGCCAGGCCGTTAATGAATGCTGCGGCAATCACACCCAGTACAATCCTGTTCGCGATTCTCTCGAGGCGATCAATTACTGGATCAAAGCCTTCCGGACGCATGCCAATTTGAAGATTTCCATCTTCGGCGGCGCCGACGATTCTTCGGAGTTGCTGCGGCAGCTCCACTCCCAGTTTCGCAAACTCTAAACTCGCACGCCCAAAGTTGCGAACCCATCTGAACGGAGAGTACTGACGGAAGACAAGTCGCTCGGTGTAAGGCGTTAGTAACGTGGTTAACTGAAAGTCGGGATCGAGATTCACTCCCAGACCCTCAATCATAATCACAGTCTTGAGTAATAAGGCGAGGTTTGATGGCAGATGCATTTGGTGCTGGCGCATGATCGAAAAGACATCATTCAGCAGAGCCGTCACTTTCAACTCACCCAGCGGGAGGCCCCAGTAAGTCGACAGTAATCGTTCAATGTCGCGCCGCACCAACGCACGATCGATTCGCTTTCGAGTAACACCAAGATCGAGAAATACATCCACCAGCCGATCGGCATCCTGATGGCTGATGGCGATCAATAGATCCGCCAGCAGTTCCTGAGTCCGCTCGTCGAGAATTCCGACCATTCCAAAGTCAATCAAACCGATGACGCCGTTCTCCTCAATGAAGAAATTTCCAGGATGAGGATCTGCATGAAAAAAGCCGTCCTCGCATACCATCTTCAGCACGACATTCGTTGCGTAGTTTGCGAGCCGACGGCGATCTGTCCCTTGTTTATCGAGGCCTTCCAGATCATTAATCTTGATGCCGCGGATTCGCTCCAGCGTCAGCACTCGAGACGTGGTGGCATCCCAAAAAACGCGGGGCACGTGAATACCATGATCGCTTGCTAAATTCTGTGCAAACCGCTCGGCGCTGTGGCCCTCTCGGATGTAATCAAGTTCAGCGCGCAGAGTTTGTGAAAACTCTTCAACCAGACCAACGAGATCGTATCGATCAGCGAATTCGAGATGCCGGTGGGCAGTTGCCGCCAGCTCTTTCAGAATCTCGAGATCCTCATTCACGCTTTCCACAACGCCGGGCCTGCGAATCTTTACGACAACCGCAGTTCCGTCCGGTAACGTGGCGGCATGAGCTTGTCCAATCGATGCCGCGGCTAGTGGTTGAGTATCGAATTCTGCAAAGACATTCTCTATGGGCTGGCCCAACTCACACACCAGTGCTTCTCTAATCGCTTCAAATGGAACCGGTGGAGCTGAATCCTGCAGCTTAGTTAGTTCGGCGAGATATTCGGGAGGAAGGAGATCTGCACGAGTGGAAAGGATTTGGCCCAACTTAATGAAAGTAGTCCCCAGTTCTTCCAGGGCCAATCGCAAATGTGCCGGTCTCGCGGCTGCCGGCCGGGAATTCACACCACCAACAGTTTCATTATTGTTTCTTAAAAAGCCCCATCCATGAGTTAACAGCGCAGCAGCGATTTGCCGCGAGCGGTTCAAATGGAAGTTCTTGCGCCAACTGATGAGGTTCATCATTTATCCGCAATCTGCCCGACCCAAACCTGGCCCGGGTGCCCGGCTTCGTTATGAGAAGTCGAACAACCGGGCCAGCAGAGTAAACCTAGGCAGTGGCCTTCATTGATTTCTCTTCGATTGGTTCTTTGATTTCGAGTTTGCGGGTTAACGTTTCGACCTTTGGCGCCGGCATTGTTATTTCGAGCACGCCATTGCGAAATGTCGCATTCGCATCCTCCGTCTTCACGCCTTCAGGTAGAGGAATCTGCCTGTAAAAGCTCCCATAGCTTCTCTCGCTGTGATAGAAGCCCTCACGCTTCTCTTCTTTCTCTTCCTTCCGCTCGCCTGAGAGAGTCAGCATGTCGTTCGTCAACTCAACCTTTACGTCATCTTTCGTCAGGCCGGGAAGATCCGCCCGTACGAGGAGTTGCCCGTTGTTCTGACGCACCTCGATCTGTGGTAGCCACTCTCTATCAAACTCCATGCGAAATGGAGGAAAATCCTTGAAGAAGTTCGTGAAGCGAAATTCCTCAAAGTCGTTAAACAACCGTTCCATGTCTTTCGTGAAGCGACGCATCATCCCGAACGGATTAGCCGTCTCAGGAGACTTTGGCGCCATCTCCATTTTTTCTTTTTTCTCGTTTTTCATTGCTTCTTTCCTTTCAACATTTGAGTGCGCATTTCAAATTAGAAATACGGATCAATTCGAACGTGATCCCTCACCTGGGTCACACCTGGCGCATGGCTGAGCGAGCCGAGCACTGCCCGCTTTTCTTGCCAGGAGTGAACTCGCCCCCATAGATCTACCGCGCCGTCATTAACCTCGATTCGCAAGCGGCTAGCCTCGCGATCGGCTCGACGCTCCAGGGCAAACTCGATCTCTTCACGCAACTGCTTTGCGTTGACTTCCCGTTTGCGAATCGTGATCTTGTTGATTACGCCAACCACGCCCGCGAGCTGTCTAATCGCTCGTTCCGCATCGTTGCGTTCGCGCCAGTAGTCCACTTCGCCCTCAAGCGTGACCCACCCATCCGTTACAGTTGATTGAACGAGTTCATTCGGGACCAATGCATCCCATTCGAGCGCATTACGAACCGCACCGGCAATCTCCGAGTCAGTGCGTATAAAGCGATCCAATGGCATAACCTCGATGTCATTCGCTACATCAAGCACGCCAGCAACACGATGCGCGGCGTCCTGTGCGGCAATTTTCTGGGCATAACTCGGCACTGCACCCTTCAGAGTTACTACTGCGTCGTTGACTTCAACGTTGATGCTCGCCCAGTCGATGCGCGAATCCCATTTCATTTCGCGCAGCACCCGTTGTTTAAGATCTCGATCACTTCGTTTTTCCAACATGATGATCCTCCATAGCCTTACCAGGCTGTTCCCTTGAACCGCCTGCCATTGCGCCCGCTCTGACCTCCCGTAACATTTTGGTCAGAGCAATGGTTGTGCCGTATTTGGATTAAGAAATCAGGCGACAAATCGACTGTTAGCCTGGTTTTAGGCAGCTTTTCGTGGGGAAAGTTTCGCTGCCGCTGCGCGGAAACTCGCTCCAGTCTGGCGCTCAGAAAGGAACAAGCGCCAACAGTTAACTGGTCCAGGGCGACTCCCTTCCATTGCGAAGGCGGCACGGACCTTGCTCCTTGGTAGTTTCGAGTCGGAGCAGATCTGCGCAGCAATGGAGCCGCGAATAATGGGAGATGAAGCACGTCATGAAGACAAACCACCAACTTATCTACACACTCGATTTCGCCGAGATCGGCATAAAGGATATTTCGCGGGTCGGCGGTAAGAATGCCTCTTTAGGCGAACTTTTTAATGCACTTAAGCCCCGGGGCGTTGGCGTGATCGATGGCTTCGCGACAACGGCAGATGCCTATCGCGCGCTATTGGCCCAAGGCGAACTCGAATACGAGCTCCGCTCCCTGCTCTCAGATTTCGATCCGGAAGATGTAGAGGAACTGAGAAAGCGAGGACATGCCGCGCGCGTGGCCGTTCTTGATATGCCGCTATCTAAGGAGTTGCGAAACGCGATCGTCAGCGCTTATGAACAGCTTTGCGATCGGCTCGGTTATGAGCCGGCACTTGCCGTGAGATCTTCGGCTACCGCTGAAGATTTGCCCGAGGCCTCGTTTGCCGGCGCAGCCGAGACATTTCTCAACGTTCGTGGTCGCGAGGCGCTGTTGCGCGCCGTGCATCAATGCTTCGCATCGCTGTTTACCGATCGCGCCATTAGCTACCGGGCGCGGCTTGGTTACGACCAGTTGAAAGTCGCGATTTCTGTTGGCGTACAACCAATGGTGCGCTCCGATAAAGCCAGTTCAGGAGTGATCTTTACCCTCGACACTGAATCAGGCTTTCGCGATGTCGTTTTGATTAGCAGCGCGTATGGCCTGGGTGAATATGTTGTACAAGGGGTCGTTACCCCGGATGAGTGGCTTGTTTTCAAACCAACACTCAAGCTTGGTTATCGTCCTATCGTGGGGCGGAGGCTTGGTACAAAGGAGGTGCGCCTGGTTTATGGTGACGGCAGCCGCACCACACGCAGCGAGGCCACTCCGTTAGCGGAACGCGGAAGGTTCTCACTCACCGATGATGAAGTACTCAAGCTCGCGCATTGGGCCTGCTTAATTGAAGACCACTATTCCAAACAGGCCGGACATCCGCAGCCGATGGATATCGAATGGGCCAAAGATGGATTAAGCGGCAAACTGTTCATCGTTCAGGCCAGACCAGAGACTATCCATTCTGCAAAGGCAACGAATGCGGTAGCACAAATCTATCGAATCACTGGTGCACATGGTGCGCCGCTTGTAACTGGCCAGGCTGTCGGTGAAAAGGTTGGCGCTGGTCGCGTACGAATCGTCCAGCGCGTCGAAGAACTGCAAAACGTCCAGGCCGGTGACGTCCTGGTTGCCAGGCTCACCGATCCGGATTGGGAACCTGTAATGCGCCGGGTCTCGGCTATCGTCACTGATCAAGGAGGACGAACCGCACACGCTGCGATCGTGTCTCGCGAGTTCGGCATACCGTGCATTGTCGGCAGTGGAAATGCAACGGAAGTCCTTCATGATGGTGATGAGGTCACGGTAGCATGTTGCGAAGGGACAGAGGGTCACGTGTATGCCGGACGAGTTGCTTTCGCGATTGAAGAGATCGGCTCAGAAGCAGTGCCGCAAACACGTACCCAGGTGATGCTTACCATTGGCGATCCGTCCACCGCCTTTCAAACGTCAATGATTCCGAACGATGGTGTCGGACTGGCTCGCACGGAGTTTATTGTTACCAATAGCATTGGAATTCATCCGATGGCTTTGGCTCAATACCCGAATCTAAAGGATCAAACGGCGCTGAAAGAAATAGCGTTGCGCCTCGACAATGAGGAGCCACGCGAGTTTTTTGTCCGCCGCTTTAGCGAAGGTGTCGCGCGTATCGCAGCTGCGTTCTATCCCAAGCCGGTGATCGTTCGGACCAGCGATTTCAAGTCAAACGAATACGCACGCCTTTTAGGAGGCTACGAATTTGAGCCAATCGAGGAAAATCCGATGCTTGGCTTCAGAGGAGCATCTCGCTATTACGATTCGCGCTATGCCGACGGCTTCGCGCTTGAATGTGCAGCGTTGCTGCGTGTGCGCAAAGAGATGGGTCTGACAAACGTCAAGATCATGATTCCGTTTTGCCGCACCGTTGGGGAAGCAAAGCACGTCATCGAGGTGATGGCCCAACAAGGATTGAAGCAACGTGAGGATGGGCTCGAAATTTATGCAATGTGTGAGCTTCCTTCGAATGTCGTTAGAGCTGCCGAGTTTCTGCAGGTCTTCGACGGCTACTCGATTGGGTCCAATGACTTAACTCAGTTGGTATTGGGAATCGACCGAGATTCCGGGACCATTTCGCATCTGTTTGACGAAAACGATCGTGCTGTTCTCGGGATGATCGCACAGGTAATTGACGAAGCACACCGAGCCGGAAAACCGATTGGCATCTGTGGCCAGGCGCCTTCGGACTTTCCGGAGTTTGCGCGCTGGCTGGTCGAACAGGGCATCACATCGATCTCGCTCAATCCCGACGTTGCGATCAAAACGCACCTCGTAATTGCTGATGAAGAGAGTCTTCTATACGGCGCAGAGCCGGTGAAATCAGAGTCACCAATGGTTGTAGCACCAAAGTTGACTAATGGGAGCCTTGCTTCTCATCAGTCGAATGTTGGCCGGTGGGCGCCACCTCAGAGTAATTGATATGGAACATGAACACTCTGCTGAAGCCATCAAACAGCGATTAGCCATCGGCCCAAAACATAACTACCTGCGCGACTGGATCTACGGGGGCATCGATGGCTCAGTCACAACCTTTGCAGTTGTAACTGGAGTAGCGGGAGCAAGATTGTCGGCGTGGATAATTCTGGTGATGGGTTTCGCAAATCTCTTCGCCGATGGATTTTCGATGGCGGCCAGTAATTATCTTGGCACAAAGGCTGAACACGATGACTTACATCGTTTAGAAGCAGTCGAGAACCGGCACATCGATATCGCTCCGGAAGGTGAACGAGAAGAAGTCAGGCAGATTTTCCAGCAAAAAGGCTTTGTGGGTGAAGACCTGGGCCGGATCGTTCAGCTGATCACGGCAGATCGTCGACGATGGGTGCGCACCATGTTAACCGAGGAGTATGGTCTGCCATACGAGGTACGTTCGCCCTGGATCGCGGCTCTGAGCACCTTCAGTTCATTTCTTGTTTGCGGACTCGTCCCACTGCTTCCCTATCTGTTTCAATTCACTCATGCTTTCGAGATTTCGGTGATCGTAACGGCAGCGGTTTTCTTTGCGATCGGTTCAGCGAAGAGTCGATGGTCTACAGCGTCATGGCTACGATCAGGATTGGTGACGTTATTTGTTGGAGCAATCGCAGCCGGCCTGGCCTACGCCGCAGGGGTGATCCTCAGGATGTTTGCAGTTTGACCCCCGACTGAGGAAATCTTCGCACGGGCAAGAGTTGTTTTTCCCAAACTCTGACAAAAACCCCGGTCAGACGGTCAATTCCCAAAGGCACAAACCTTGCTAAATACGAGTCCAAGTGGTCTTGAAGGAGGAATTATGACAACACTTCGCTCTGCTATAGGTCAAATCCAACCCACGCTCATCCCGGCGACGTCAACTATGACTGATGACAAGCAGCATGAGGTGCGCTGCGGAATGTGCGCGCGAGAACTCTACGTCGACAAAGACGCCTATCGTTTTTACAGCGAGGCGTTAATCTCCGGCCTGGACAATCCTTTCCGCTGCGAGATATGCAGCGAGGAGTACGACGACCTCGCCTATGAAGGGTGAGATCAGCGACGGACGCCAACGAGTGGTCGGGGCTCGACAGCAGTGACGCGAATGCGAGCGTCCAGTATCGCTGCGCCGGTCTCGTGCACCACAAAGGGATTGCAATCGAGTTCCGCGATCTGTGGCAGATCTTCAACCATCGCACTCACGCGCAACAGTCCTTCTTCCAGAGCAGTAACATCAACAGGAATGCTGCCGCGAAAGCCCGTGAGTAACGGATAAGTCTTTAACTCACGAATCATTTCCAAAGCGTCTTCGTTTGAAAGAGGAGTGAGACGTACCGAAACATCTCGCAATAACTCTACCTGAACGCCACCAGCGCCACAGGCCACCACGGGACCAAACTGCGGGTCGTGTACGACACCCACCAACATCTCAACCCCACGTTTTGCCATCCGTTGAACTACAAAACCCGACGCCGAATGTCCAAGCGAACTCAGCTTTTCACTCATCTCGCGCGCGGCGGCACGAACTGCTTCCGCACCGTTGAGATGAAGCCTGACCACACCCGCTTCAGTTTTATGAATGATTCCGGGAGCGATGGCCTTCAGAGCAATCTCTCCGCCAATTTCATCTGCGGCTGCACCGGCATCCTCAACAGTCTCAACAATTCTCTGTTCAATTAAGGGCAGTCCATAGCAGGAACAAATCTTCGCCACCTCGTCGGGCGTCAACCAGCCTTCTTCGCGAGCCAGGGCAGCAGCGACAATGGCCGCGGCCTCGTCAGTACGGATGTCCTCAAATTTAGCTGGATAAGTTTCGTGCCGATCGCGCCATTGTCGATAGCGTGTGGCGCGGGCGAGAGCAATCGCTGCAGTTTCTGGAAATGAATAGGAAGGGATACAAACTTTCGTTGTTCGCAATTCCTTTGGCGCCTCGTGCGCCGAGAGAAAGACACTCAGAAGCGGTTTGCCTTCGTCGATGTGCTGCACTGCCTCAACGATCGATTTCGCAACATTCTCAGCTCGCGTTACCAGCGGTGGCGTGAAAATCACTATCAGAGAATCGATATTCTCATCTGTGCCGACAATTTCGATTGCTTGCCTGTAATGTTCGGCAGGTGCAGACGCGATCATGTCAACAGGATTTCCAACGCTGGCCCCGGCCGGAAGAAAGGCGCGTAGTTTTGCCTGGCTACTATCCGATAGAACCGGGACCTCGAGATCGCGCGCCTCGCACGCATCAGCACAAAGAATTGCAGGGCCACCAGCGTTGGTTATGATTCCAACACGCCGGCCATTAGGAAGCGGTTGATTCGCCAGCAGCGAGGCAACATCAAACAGCTCCGCGAGGGTGTCGGTGCGTACGACTCCAGCTTGTCGAAACAGTGCATCAACGGTGACATCGGAGGCTGCGATAAGCGCACCGGTGTGAGATGAAGTGGCACGCGCGCCTGCCGCTGAGCGTCCACTCTTCACTACCGCGATCGGTTTCCTGCGTCCTACGCGACGCGCAATTTCTGAAAACTTCTTCGGGTTTCCGAACGACTCGAGGTAGAGAAGAATTACGTCAGTATCGTCATCTGATTCCCAATATCTCAGCAGATCGTTTCCGGAAATGTCCGCTTTATTCCCTACTGAAACAAAGGTTGAGATACCGAGACCGAGCGAGTTTGCAAACTCCATAATTGCGAGGCCCAGCGCGCCACTTTGCGAGGAGAACCCAACCCGTCCACGCGGCGGAATGCCAGGCGCAAAGGTTGCATCGAGCAGCACGGCTGGATTGGTGTTGGCAATACCCATGCAGTTTGGACCAATCAATCTCATGCCGGCTCCACGACAGACCCTCAGAAGTTCAGCTTGTCGAGCTTTTCCTTCTTTGCCAGTCTCCGAAAAGCCGGCGGAGATGACGACCAGCGCCTTTACGCCTTTTCGAGCACACGCAGTTGCAACTTCAACTACGCTCGAGGCTGGAACAACGATCACGGCGAGATCGACAGGCTCCGGAATCGCTTCGATCGATGGGTAAGACTTAACACCCTCAATCACGCCGGCGACGGGATTGACCGGGTAAACCGGACCTTTGAATGCATAGTTCAACAGATTATGAAAGATTTCACCGCCGATGGTTCCACGCTGCCGCGAAGCTCCGATCACGGCAACGGCGCGCGGTTCAAAGAAAAGTTTCAGCGCGTTTACGGCCGCTATCGACTCTCGGCGTTCGAACCGGTTGCGAGCTTCTTCAGAAAAAGAGGTCGGCAAAACTACCTGAAGCTGTCCGGCGCTCGCGTTGACCTCGATTGGAAATCCCGATTCGCGGAACACGTGAAGCATCGCGTGATTCGCGGCCACAACCTCAGCCTCAAAACTCCTGATCCCATTTGCTGCCGCGACCTCGGCCAGTTGGCACAGTAAGATGGTGCCGAGTCCGCGTCCCTGAAAATCGTTTGCGATCGTGAAGGCGACCTCAGCCCGTTCCTCCTCGATGACAACATAGAATGCGTGGCCCACAACACGGTCCTCGTCGCCACTGCACGCAACTAATCCAAAGGCCTGGTCCAGGTTCGCTTCTCGGTGAGCTTCGGCAGCCAGGGCCGAGCTATTCTGAAGGCAGTAAAACCGCAGCCAACGTGATTCGTCCGACAGCGATGTCAGCAACGCTCGGAGGCCAACTTCGTCCGTGGGCCGCATTACCCGAATGCGTACGGTTGAACCATCGCGCAACACAACGTCGCCGTCACGGTGGACGTCCGCACTCTTTTGAAAAGCGGCTCTATTGTCTAGCATGTGGGTGGGAGTTTATCCGATGTCTTATCCTTCTGACACTCCTGTTAAGCGATCAATCCGGATCCGAAAGACAATCACTGGTGGTGCAGAAGCGTCGACTGCTATTGCAGACTCCACTGGTGTCAACAGAGGAAACTTTCGGAGGAGTTTCGTCAGAACCTCTTCGCGCTCGTTTGATTTTGTGACCTCTTCAAACTTGCCAAACGCGATTGCACTCCGCCAATGCAGGTCGCTTTCGATTTCGTCTGCCTGCACGCAGGCTCGAGGGGTTTCCCGCAGAGCCGATATCTTCAGTCCGGGCAATGAATGACTATAAAGACAATCGTCTTCGAGAAGACAACTGATCGGAACGACGTACGGTTCGCCATTAACAATGCAGCCGAGTCGTGCAACCCGCGCCGACTGAAGCACCTTGCGGGCCTCGATTTCATTGAGCGTTGTCATCATAGTCCATACCTCCCCGAACTGATGAAACCAACCTAACCCTCAAATCATCTTGAGCTCTTACGAATCACTTCAACTGAGCAATGCGCCCGCGCCGCGACCGCGGCTGAAACGCTGCCCAGAATAAACCGCTCAAAGCGATTACTGAATCCCGTGGAACCAACGAAGATGCAGTTAGCTCCCCACTCTTCTGCGGCTTTGCAGAGCTCTCGCTTAGGATCACCTTCTTTGACCACACATGTGACCTTGATTGCGGCGCCCCGCAAAAGCTTCCCCGCACGTTCTGAGATCTCTTCGACCCACGCCTTCTCTTCTGTTCTATCCTCTTCGATCACTTCTTCGAGCGGAGGAATCAGCTTTCCGAGGAACTCGGGTGCTAACGGGTCATCGACCAGAACCACCATGACTTCACTCTGAGGAGGCCATGTGCGCGCAGCGACGGCCTTCAATGCCAGGTCGCTCGCCGGCGAGCCATCGGTGCCAACGACGATCCGCACCGGAGAATTCGGCTCGTCAACTCGTCCACGAGCGATTCTCACCGAACAAAGAGCTTCAGTTAAAACACGCTGGGAAACGCTACCCAGCACAAAGCGGCCGAGCGCTGTACGTCCGTGGGAACCGACTACAATCAAATCAGGCTTCCAATGATCCGCTTTTGAAACTAACTCCCAGGCCGCCGAGCCACACGACGAGTCTGCAGTCACCTTCCAGTTAGGAAAGTTGGTCTGCACTCGCTCCCGTGCGCGTTCAGCCGAAACGAGTGCTTCCTTCGCCGCATTGCAACCCTTTGCATAATTCCTTTCCAATTCTGCTTGTGACTTCGCTTCGCGCGCCTGCTCTATGATCTCGTATGCCGAGGGTGGCGGTGGCGGAAGCCACACTTCACCAACGGAGAGAATGTGAGCTTCAGCCTCAGGCGGCAGTCCCGCGTGAGTCAGATCGTCGAGCGCCGCATCGGCGCATTCCGAGCCGTCATATCCGATTAGTATTTTCATGGTAGTACGCCTTCTTATTCTTCGTGCGAAACCGCACTTCGTACTCACACGTTGCATGGCAAGAGTCGTACCAGGATTTGACGGTCCTTTAGGTAGTTAAATCAGCAAACGTCGTTTTCAATAGCTGAGAGATCTTGCGCAGAATGGCGCAAGATTTCCCATGATCTCATCTCCTGAAGCGGTCCGTGTTTGGTTCACTGCTGTATTAGCAGCGTCATTGATGAGTTGATGAGTAGGCCTCACTTCAAGCGGAAGCTCCGAGCAATCGAGTCCATCTGCTCTCGAAGGCTCGGGAGCTTTTCACTGGCTACCGTGAAGTGGAGGACGTAGAAGGTACGGTTGTCCAGGCGAAGATAGTAGATACGGCCATCCATGTTTCTCCCCTGGTTAGCGAATTCGTAAGAAAACACAGTGCCTTTGAGTTGACCGCTAAAATCGGTTCCCTTCCCTCCGCTACAAACCACATAACCCGGCAGCTTCTGTAACTCCAGCTTCTCGGCTTCACTGAATAGATCCTCCGAAGTGGTAGCAGGCGTTACTAACTTCTTGCGGAGACGCAGGTATCCATTGCTGTAATCATCACCGTTGACAAATTCAAGATGCTCATGAACGTCGACACGCGAAACAGCTCGCCATGAAGGTGAAGGAAGATCCAACACGTACTCGACGCCTTCTCTGGTGAAAGTTTGTGTCTGAGCATTCGCATTTATGCTCACGGCAATAATAATCAACAGCAGCGTTAAGATTACTCTCATTGCGCTTACTCTTTCCTGGACGTTAAGAGGCAGGCCCTTCGGATTCGAAGTGCATGACAGTGACCGTACCTTCACCATCCTCGATTTCCAGGGCTGCATCACGGCCATCGGTCGTCTCCAATTCCAATCGCTTCACGCCGGCTACGGTGTGCGTCATGTGACTGCTGCTTGAGGTGGATGGCGCCTGGAGCATGATTTCAACGCAAGCACCACGCTCGCCGTCAGTGTCTAAATCTACACCCGCCAATCGCATTCCATCTTCAAGCCAGAAGTCTGATTCGACGTCCCGCGCTGGGCCAAGCACTTCAAGTCTCGTGGGACGCATGTTGTTTCGTTTGCCGAAGGCTGCCAAATCAGCTTGCCACGACAAAGGTTCAATGTTCTTTCGCATAATATTTCTCCATTTCCTGCAGTTCAATCGTCATACACGATTACTTCGGTTCCCACAGGCGTGAGTTCGCTCAGCTCCTTTGAAGCGAACATTGGTATCCGAATACATCCGTGGCTGGCAGGATAAACCGCTATCGCCAGGCTGCCATGAATCGCGATGCCGTTGCATATGTAGTTAGGGTAGTAAAGCAGGCCAAGCGAACTGAGCCGCCATCCGGCAATCTTTCGCAAGACTCTGAATCTTCCTCTTGGCGTATGTGCTCGATGAATCTCACCGTGGTCCATATAGGTTTTCTCATTGCCGGTGCAGACCGGAAGAATGTGTGTAATTGTCCCGGTCGTATCGACAATGAATAGAACCTGGCGCTTGAGATCAATCTCCACGTGAGAGTCGCCGCTGTATTTTGGAAGCGGACGTTGTGCTGAGAGCAGGGATTGAAGTTCGGCACGCGTCAGTTTCCCCGTGCGTTTTCGCCCTTCTACCTTTTGAAATGCAATCAGCGCGTGTCGAGAGCCCGCGTCCAGAGTGCCATCGACTGGCCCGGTCCAATATCCGAGATCCGATAAGCGTCTTTCTGCTGAAAGGATTTCTTCTTTGGAGATTTCCTCGGACCCGCCTCTTTTTTGATGGCCTCTGGCTTGAATCACTTCAGCGACAAGCATGCTGAGCGTCAGCAAAAACAAAATCGAGAAGATAGTGCGCGATTTCAACTCCACCACTCGAAGTGTTTGAATGTTCAACCTGTTAAGCATCTTGCCCTTAAAGCGCTGGCTGCAATCCGCTTTCTAAAGCGCCGAGCGTCAGTCTCGCCGCCAGCTAACCCGCGCTAGTTTGTTTTCATGCGAGAAATCGTAATGAACGCTGCCGCCAAATGCTTTTTCGAGCGCATGGCCCAACCGTTGGGCCAGATGCTCTGTCGTAGTGCTGACGGTAAGCTTGTGACCGTCGCCACGCTTGAACTCCATAGCGCGGGCCAACGGATTATCTTCCGCTGCTCTCATCGTTTCGTTCCGCAATAACTGTTCAATCTCCGCATCGTGGGAGCTGAAAAAGTCGCCATCGAGAAAGACAAATCCGCGCGGTTCGCCCGTGCGTTGCTGTTTGCAGGCAGGGCAAAGCGTTAACTGGGTCGGACTCAAGTGTTCATCCTGGCTCTTTGTTGAAGTTGAACTTGCGCCGGTCCAGCGCCGGTTGGCATACATCGCCCCACACTCCTTACAAACTGCGGGTTCACTTATTGCACGCGAAGGCCGATGCCGGCCGCCCTCGTGATCGACTCGTTTGGTAAATGTCGCGTTCGAATATTTTTTCCTGACAGGCATATAAGGACATCCTCCTGCAACCGTACTAGGCAACGACTGTGCCTTCTTCTTCTCCAACGAATGACCGAGAACAGGTGTAAACGACTCTGAAATCACAGGCTTATGGGATGGGAGCTTGCAGAGTTAGTGGAGGAACAGCGAGCTTTAACACAATGGCTGCGTGAGTTTCCCCACAGCCGAATAAATCGTCTGAGTCAACGCGATAAATCACGCACTAAAATGGCCCGGCGCCAGGGAACAAAGATTGCGAGATTGATATCCGTTGCACTTGTTAGCTCGGGATTAATTGCTATGTTCATTCACGAGATGACGGTTGATGAATGTTCGGGCGCCTTGAAGAAGGCGCGTCTGGGTAGGCTGGCGTGTGCCCAGGACAACCAGCCCTATATCGTGCCAATCAACTTTGCATTTGATGGGACCTACATTTACGGGTTCACGACACTGGGGCAGAAAATCGAGTGGACGCGCGTAAATCCGTTAGTGTGTTTCGAGGTTGATGAAGTAGTAAGTCACAACGAGTGGATGAGCATTGTTGTATTCGGTCGCTATGAGGAACTCCCTGATAAGCCCGAGTATGAGCGGGAACGTATTCGGGCGCACGCATTTCTTCAGAAGCGCGCCAATTGGTGGGAACCCGCCTACATTTCGCAGGCGCACCGCGACCAACCGCATTCTTTGACGCCAATCTTCTTTCGTATACGCGTCGAGAAGATGACTGGCCACCGTGCAAGCTTTGACAAGTGCGAAGCGGTTCCAATATCCATCCCTGTGGCGCGCTCGAAGGAGCGCGGATGGCTGGAGAAGCTTCTAAATGTCTGATCAATATGAAAGCCTGGATTCTGAACAAACCGGCCCCCGTCAGTGAGCATCCGCTCTATCTCAGTGAGACGGCTGTGCCCACGCCCTCAGATGACGAACTCCTGTTACGAGTCGCTGCCTGCGGAATCTGTCGTACGGACCTCCATGTAGTCGAGGCCGACTTGCCGGTTCGTCGTTCACCTGTAATTCCCGGTCACCAGATAGTTGGAAGCGTGGCTGCTTTCGGTAGTCGTGTCGAGGGTTTTGACATTGGAGATCGCGTTGGAGTGGCCTGGCTAAATCGAACCTGTGGCGTCTGTGAGTTCTGTGTTGCCGGTCGAGAAAATCTGTGCGACGAAGCGATGTTCACTGGATGGACCGCCGATGGTGGCTACGCAGAATACACAACCGCGCCCGCCGCTTTCACCTATCGTCTACCAGATGGCTTCAACAACATGCAGGCCGCTCCACTCCTTTGCGCCGGCATTATCGGTTACCGGTGCTTACGTCTGACCGGACTCACGCATGACGAATGG
>Ga0207694_10002243_pt1 | contig 15834 bp, 15 predicted proteins | sample KBSC34metaG_FD_184353 | JGI IMG/M metagenome (GOLD analysis project Ga0207694, IMG submission 184353) | Corn rhizosphere microbial communities from Kellogg Biological Station, Michigan, USA - KBS C3-4 metaG (SPAdes) (version 2) | ecosystem: Host-associated > Plants > Roots > Rhizosphere > Soil...
CAGGTCCTGAGGCGATACGCGCTGCCGGCCGAAGTCGTCGATGACCAGTGTGCCACCATTCGACTTCACCTGAAAAGGCGCTTCATAAAACCGCGCCGTTTCGGAATACGCGAGGTCCGTGTTATCGAGCGTCAGCTCACCACCGACTATGATCAATGGTCGCTGAATCTCGATCCAGCGGCGATCGTGTTCGATGATCGACGTTCGCTCCGGCACTGGACGATGGCAGTGAGCATCGAAAATACGAATGATGTTGCCATCGACTTCGATCGCGTAAGGAATCCAGATCGAACCGAAGAGCGCCTGGTTCATGCGTTCCGATACGGCCGTCTTTCCCGTTCCCGGCAAGCCGGTCAGGAAGAGAGACGAGCGCGAGTTGATCACGCACCCGAGCGTTTGCAGGAGCGAATCCGGCAACACCAGATCCTTGAATGCGCTGCGAACCGTGTCGAACGAAGCGGGCTTGGAAGGCACTGCCTGTAAGCGCATCATTAGCGCGTAGTCTTCGAGCGAAACAGGCGCTGGTCCAAGATAACCGCTTTGCGCATTCAACCGTGTGACACGTTCCCAGCCGTGATCGAGCATGGCGTAACGCGTCGAGCCCACAGCGTTCTGCAACCGCATTTCGATCAACTTCTCGCGGTACAGGTGGTAAAGCAATTCTTCCGTAAGCACGCGCGGCAGGTGAAGCCTGTCGGCGACGGCTGTAGTATTCGGGTCGGGAAGCATGGCCACGTGCTTGAGGGCCAGGTCGCACAAAAACTGCTCGTGGATCCCGGAATCGGCCAACTCCTCGAGCATAGGTGGACCTAAGCCTTCGATTTCTGAGCGGCTCAATATGCTAAGGTTTCCCATTCTTTTTAGTTCCTTAAAACTGAGTTAAGTAGGACCGATTCGTCCTATTGGACCTATTACTTCGTTGCGTTCGCCTGAGACTTCGCAGCGACGAGGGCTGCGTTTGCCTCGGCGGCGAGCTCGTCATTGCCAGTGCGCTTGTAAAGAACAGCAAGCCGCAAAAGAATCTCAGCCGTTGCCGGACGCAGCACGCGCGCCTCTTCGAGGTGCTTGATGGCGATCTTGTCGTAACCCATCGTCTGCGATCTGTTGGCCACGTTGATGTGTCCCTGATACTCACCAACCGCGCGTACGAAACAATCGTAAGCTTCGTCAAACTTCGCGCGCTGTGCCTGGACCAGACCGAGGTTGTTCCAGTAGCGCTGTGCTTGCGGCGCGACTTTCACCGCGCGTTTCAAATACTTCACGGCTTTGTCGTTGTCACCATTCTTGAAATATAAGAAACCGAGGTTGTTCAGATATTCGCCGTTGTCCTCATCCGCTTTGAGCGCTTTCTGGAATGACTCGAACGCGCGCTCGCGCAGTCCCTTCATCTCGTACGCAACACCCAGCAGGTTATGAGCTTCGTGAAGCGTCGGATCCGTTGACACTGCTGTCGAAAGCACTGCGATCGCGTCGGTCGCATTGCCGTTGTTGAGTAACGCTCGGCCACGCTCGAGGTTTTGCTGAGCCGGCGCGAGTGCGGCAGCGGCCGGATCGGCTTTCTCAGCCGCGGGCGTTTCGAACCCGGTAGTGCGCGCATCAACGACTTTCGCAGCGCCGACGCTTTCAAACTTCTTCACGTCCTTGCGTGAAAGACGTTGCGGCTTGTCGTCGTCTTTCTTTCCTGCACCGAACAGGCGACCGATCGCTTTGAAGGGGGCTTTCAAAACTTTGACGAAAGTGTTGTCGCCTTTTGACTGGTCATCAGCGTCACGCGAAGTCGCATCAAGCATTGCGACTTCTTCCGGCGTCATGAGAACGCCATGAACGTGACGAACGGGCACCGCGCTGGTGACCAGTACGAGTGTTAGTGCGAAGGCGATTAATGAACGCTTTACCATAGGATCCTCCCTCGGGGATTAGAAGCCGACGCTACCACTACCGCTAAGCATGTCAGAAATGTTTAGCAACGCTGGACCAAGAATGATGATGAACATCGTGGGGAACAGCAGAGCTCCAAGCGGCAGCAGCAATTTGAACGCGGCCTTCTGGGCGGCCTGTTCGGCGCGCTGGCGACGCTTCGTGCGCAAACTGTCAGAATAGACGCGCACTGCGCGTGCGATCGAAGTACCGAAGCGGTCCGCCTGGATCAGCATACCGACGAGACTGTTGAGATCCTCGACACCGGTGCGGTCAGCCAGGTTTCGCAACGCTTCACTGCGCTCGCGACCGACGCGAATTTCGAGGTTAGCAAGCTCGAATTCCTTACTGATATCAGGATGGACCGGCCGCAGCTCTTCACAAACGCGAAGCATCGCCGCGTTCAAGCCCAAACCTGCTTCCATCGTGATGACCATCAGGTCGAGAGCATCGGCGAGGCCCCACGTGATGCGCAGCTTGCGGCTGGCGATCAAGCGATTGAGGATGAATCGCGGCAGTATGAAGCCGGCGCCGAATGCGAACAGCGCCGGTAATAGCGCCTCGTTCAATGAATACGCCATTGCTATCCAGATCACCACGATCAACGTCGGGAAAAAGAGCATCGAAAACAACTGCGTCACGCGATAAATAGCGGGTGCGGAAGGCGAACGGTATCCGGCCTGCATCAGCTCGCGTTGCAGTTTTTTAGCGTCGGCTGCGGATGGCGGAACGAGCTTGTTGATCGGCTCGGCCAGGCGCGCCGCCAGCGTCTCCATTCCGCTGACCTCAATACTCGGAGCTACGACTCCCACTCTGCCTTCATCGAGCTCGCTCAAACGTTGCGCAGTCGCGCTCACCGGACGGAAGAGCAGCCAGTAGATCGCCATCACGCCGCCGGCGATGCAAATAAATGTCGATATAAGGATGATTGTTACCATGATTAGATCCTTATCTTCATAATCCTTTGGACCATCAGCATACCGAGCACCTGCATGATCGCGGCGAGTGCAAGCAGCCTGTTGCCGCGTGCGTCGCGCCACATCACGTCCATGTAACCCGGATTCATAATCGTCACGTAGATCGCGAGGAAGATCGGGAGCGCGCAGAGCAGCCATGCGGACCAGCGCGAGCTCAGCGTCATCGTCTTCAAGTCTTCCATGATGCGGAAGCGTTCGCGAATCGTGTAAGCGACTTTCTCGAGCAGCTCGGAAAGGTTACCGCCGGTCTCTCTCTGGATTAACACAGCGGTGACGCACATGCGCAGATCGAGAAGAGGCACGCGCTCAACCATGTTCTGAAGCGCAAGCTTCAAGGAGAGTCCGAGGTTCTGTTCCTCATAAGTCTTGCGAAACTCAGTCGAAATCGGTTCGGGCATCTCAGTGGCCACCATGTGCAACGCTTCGGTGAAGGCGTGACCGGCGGAGAGTCCACGAGCCATGAGATCGAGCGCATCGGGCAGAAGCTGGAGAAACTTTTTGAGACGCTTCTTGCGTTTCCCATGAATGTGAAGAAACGGAAGCGCGGTCGCTATGAAAGCGCAGAAGCCCATCAACAAGTAAGACGTACTGATCATCGAGACCGCGAGGGCTGCGAGCACACCGGCGGTCAACGAGAAAAGAATCAAGCGCATGACCGTGATATGCGAGTCGGCCTGATCGATCATCTGCTTGAGTTTCGAGGAAACCTGCAGCTTGATCAGGACCCGGTTTATCCACGGGATCTCGCTCATCAATTCTTCGCGCGCGAGTTGAACGTCCATGTCGGTCGAGTGCGCCGAAGTGCGGATCGCGTCCGCCAGACGTTCTTTAAGTAGCGCCCGTTTCTTGTCTGACGCACGCGACGTGAACAGGTAGAGCGTGTACGTCAGAAAAAGACAGGTTAGAAATACGAAGAAGAGAATTAAAAACATTACGCTTAAACCTCCTCGAAGAACGATCGTGGCAACTGCATGCCGTAGATTTTGAGTCGTTCGGCGAAACGCGGTCGCACGCCCGTTGGTCGAAACTTCCCAAGCACTTTCCCGTCTTTGTCCACGCCTCTGCGATCGAAGATGAACACTTCCTGCATCGTGATCGTGTCGCCTTCCATACCCGTGATTTCAGAGATGGAGGTGATGCGGCGCGTGCCGTCTGTCAGGCGCGCAACCTGGATCACGAGATTGATGGCCGACGCGATCTGTTGTCGCATCGCGCGATCGGAAAGACGCATGCCGGTCATTTGGATCATCGTTTCGAGACGGGACAGAGCGTCGCGCGGTGTGTTGGCGTGAACCGTTGTCAACGAGCCGTCGTGACCGGTGTTCATCGCCTGCAACATGTCGATCGCTTCACCGCCGCGTACCTCGCCGATCACGATGCGATCGGGTCGCATGCGCAGTGCGTTTTTCACGAGGTCGCGCTGGCTCACCTCGCCCTTGCCCTCGATGTTCGGTGGACGTGTTTCGAGACGAACGACGTGCGGTTGTTGCATCTGCAACTCGGCTGAGTCTTCGATCGTGACGATGCGTTCATCACTCGGAATGTAGGCCGAAAGGGCATTGAGCAATGTCGTCTTACCCGCGCCGGTACCACCCGAGATAAGGACGTTGAGCTTGGCGTTGACGCACATCTCAAACATCGCGGCCATGTCGGGCGTGAGCGCCTGGTTCTCGAGCAGACGATGCATGCGCAGCGGCTCGGCGCCGAAACGGCGAATCGATAGCACAGGACCGTCGAGCGAGAGCGGCGGGATGATCGCATTGACGCGCGAGCCGTCTTTCAAACGAGCGTCAACCATCGGCGACGCCTCGTCGATACGACGGCCGACCGACGAGACAATGCGCTCGATGACGCGCATCAGGTGTTCGTTGTCTTTGAACTCGATACTCGTTTTCTCGAGTTTGCCGCCACGCTCGATGTAGATGTTGTAAGGAGAGTTGACCAGGATGTCGGAGATGGAAGTGTCAGCGAGTAGTTGCTCGAGTGGTCCAAGACCGAAGAGCTCGTGCCGCACCTCATGGATCAAACGCTCGCGCTCTACGGTGGAGAGCGGCGTGTCTTCCTGGGCCAGCAGGCTGGAAGCGAGACGCGCCACTTCTTCATGAAGCTGCTCCGGCTCCAGTTGGCCCAGCTTGGTCAGGTCCATCCGGTTGATAAGCATCCGGTGGAGTCTTGCTTTCATGTCCTGGAACCCTTGCTGATTGCTGATCACGTCGTCAGCGAGGGCCCCGGTCATTCCGCTTTCTCTTACTAAACGTTCACGTAGTGCCATGAGTATTCTTAACCTTTTGACCGAAAAATCTTTTTCTCACGCAGCGGCGCAACGACGCAGCGTAAACTGTGGCGCCGCCGCGCCGCCGCGTGAGTATTTCCTATCCTTCACTTAAATTCGCTCGCTCCAGGGCGGCGTTCAGACCAAGATCCTGCATGCTTGTCGAGCTGCGTTTGAAAAGAGAATTGAACGGACGCCTGCCACCGGCGGCTGGCGCCGGTGGCTCGACTTTGTCCGCGAACACTTTGCTCGCCAGGTTGAAGAGGTCGGTCGTCACTAACGACCCCGGAGCCGAGAAGACGAGCGGCTGGCCGAGATTGATCGAATTCACCGCGGCTTTGTAGTCACTCTGAATAAAAGCAACCACGCGCTCGCCGAGGAAGTCTTCGACCTGCTTCTGGTCCAACTCGATATTCTTGCTGTAACGATTGACGACGAGTCGCACTTTCTTACGCGGGTATCCGAGCCGATCGAATATCTCGAGCGCGCGGCGCGTGCTGCGAATCGCATGAATCTCGAGCGTCAACACCACCAGGATCTGATCCGCGTGGTCCAGCGCCGAGATGGTGACGGAGTCGAAGCTGTGCGGCGCGTCGACGACGACGTTGTCGTAACGCTGTCGCAGCAGCTCCATCACTTCGTAGATGTGTTTCGGCTCGATGTCTTCAGCGCTCTCGGCTTTCGTCGGCGCTGCGAGTAACGAAAGGTTCTTCGAATGCGGCGTGATGTAGCTGGCCAGCAGTGCATCGTCCAGACGATCGCGGTTCTCAACCACGTCTGCGAGTGAGAACTTAGGCTTCAAACCCAGCAACAATTCCAGATCACCTGACTGCAGATTGAGATCGACGAGCACTGTCGGACTCTTTTGCGTCATTGCGAGGTTCGTCGCGATCAGGCTGGTGCCGCAGCCGCCCTTCGATGAAAACACGGCGACAACATGACCACGCTTCTTGGGCTCATGATCGACATGTTCCGCCGCGTACTCTGCGGTCCGGCCGATGACGGTGATCAGCTCGTCGTCGTTGAGTGGCAGGCGAATGAAATCGCGCGCACCGGTGCGCATGCTGCGCAGGATCAGGTCAGGTGAACAGTCTCGCGAAGCGCAGATTACTGCTGTCGAAGGACAGTCAGTAACAATTCGCTGCACGAGTTTCAGCGCCGGTTCACCCATGTGGTTCATATTGATCACGACTCCCGACGGACGCAGGCGACAGGTTTCAGTAAACACCTGCTCCGCGTCGTCAGTCGTCATCAGGAGGCTCGCGCCCGGGTGTGCGCTAAGTGCACGACTCAGCTCACGCGAGTCGGTGGCATCTCTACTGAGTATGATGAAAGTTAAAGTTCGCTTCATTTCTTTATAACTGCCCTTTTTCCTTGCACTCTGCTTACGGAAGATCCTTTGGTTTCTCGCCCGCACTTTCTGACGTTAACGTGGTCACGTACTTCGGCATAGTCAGAGTCCGGCTTGCAAATGGGATACTTAGATTATAGGTATAATTGTCGATGGATACCGTGGCCGTACCCAAATTCATGCCGTAGTTGGTTGGTGGAGTCTTGGGATTGTCGTCAGCATCAGCGCCTTCGTAAACGACTGTAACTTTATCGGTTGTCAAGCCGTTTATCAGAGCCGGCCCAGTGGGAGCGCAGGTGGTGGGATTGACGTTTGTTTCACCATAAATGACGACATTCCTGACGCATGTAACGTCAACTTGTTTGTGCAGCACTGCGTAACGAGCGCCCCTCCGGGCCGCATCAGTGAGGGCATTGTGCGTATAGAACAATCGCCCGCACTCGATGATCCCGAAAATAATCATGAAAAATATCACCGAGATGATTGCAAATTCGGCCATCGTCGAGCCGCGCTCTTCGTGCCGGAAATCTTTCATGTACGTGGCGTTCCGTTTATTCAACATGACTAGTCGATCATGTAATACATAGTAGTTCGGGGCGCGATCGGCACCTTCAGCGTAAAGCTCGTTCCTAAGATCGCGCCGATATCAAAGATAGGGCTATAAACGTATGCCGAAGCATTGTTCGCGCCTGGCGCCGGGCTACAGGGAGACCCCGTGCGCGGGATACGTACCGTGACCGTTAATATCTTCGGTGAACCGGTTTTTTCGATGCATATATTTCCCTTGGACAGGTTCGGCAGCAGTGGTTTATCCGCATCTGTACAAGCCAGCTTGCCGCACACGGCGACGCTTTGTGCCCTATCCAGTTCCAGGGGCGTTAGTGGATGATTTGATACGTATCGCGCCGCGGCCCGCGTACTCTTTGCGAGAGTCGTGTAGTTCTGAAAGAAGCGACCGATCTCGCAAACAGCGGCCAGCATGACGAGGAGGAACGGGACGATGATCGCGAGTTCAGCGAGTGCGTGACCGTCCTCACCTCGTAACCAGCCAATCGCTCGTGTGATTGCGGATTTCATCATCTATCTCTTATCGGTAAAGAACGGGCGTTACGATATTGCTGGAAACAGTTCCCAATGGATCCGTTCCAGTAACACCCGTTACGTCACTGCCAATGTATTCAGCCTTAACGTCTGCGCTACTATCATTGGCTCTGCTTTGCATGAAGAAAGCGCCCATCTTATTTACGGTGATAGTGCTGCTGCCGTTTTTCCAGGTGGTGTTGAGCGAGGTTGGAACAACCAGTATGCGCCGGCCTGTGACTCCTGTTTCACCTGTCTTAGGAGCCGTGAAAGGACTCCCGCTCTGGTATTGTGAATAGGTGATCCCGCTAAACTCTTCGTTCGAGCCATTCTCGCCATTTGAAACACCATCGTTGATGTTTGTGTCGGGCGGTATCGTTTGCCAATCCTCACGTTTGAGTCCGTGACCATAAATGTCAAAACGCACATTCAAACCACCCGCGACTGGTCCAGCATTAACACCCGTCTTGGTATCGATCGTGATTGTGTCTTTGACGCTAATGTCTCCGCATTTACATGCGTCGCCATACGAGGCGAGGTTATCGATTAATTGCCCGCCGCAATCAAGCGCGCCGAAATTGCCGGGCGAGTTGAAATTTCCACCAGCGTAGCGAAGGACGTACGTGCATCCCTTGCAGAAAGTCTTCTTGGGATCGCACGTTACCGTTTTTCCGTTCTCTTCATATGTTTGTATGCCGTGTGGATCTGTGGTCGGACAGGTACCCCACAATCTTTCTTCGAAAACGCATTTGTCGTCCTTGGGATCGCACTCCACTGCAGCGAGGGGAGCGGGACAGAACCTGACGTTACCGGGGATAGACAGTCCTGCTGTCGCTTTGGCGCTTAAACTTCGTGAGCTGCCGAGGATGGGACTGGAAAAGAATACGTTAACCGGAACTGTCGGAGTCTCGACTTTAATAAATCTGATATTTGCCGTTTTCTCCGCTTTGCCTCTGTCCATATACGGTCCATCGAGGTTTACGGCGAACGTAACGAGATCTTTTTGAGCGTCCTTGGTCATGACGCCATCGAACTGCCGGTTGTCGAAGTTGTACTTGTTGAGGTTCATCGTATCAACCGCGCGGCTAACTGCGGTCGAGATCTTTACGGCGTTCGGCATGGTGAGGGCTGAAGCTCCGGCGAGCGCCGCGGCGTCAGCAGCGTTTTGCAGCTCGGTCTTTGCCAGATAAAAATGGCTCAGATCAACGCCGAGTCCGACAGCCAAAAACAGGAACAGAGCTGAGAGCACAGTGTATGCGAGCACGTTTCCACGTTCGCCCTTGCGCCTCTTAGCTCTGGAATGATGTTTCGATTGCATGACCTTACTCCTTGAAATTGAATAGGTCCTTCTTAGGCGCCACGGGGTGATAATCAAGTCGGGCCTGATTACCACCCTCAGCAAAACTCACGCTCTGGGCTAAAAGTGCTTGACCCGTTATGGCGTGAGTTTCGTGGCATTGCTGGTCGGGGCCGTTTTTGTCTTTTCTTCAGTTTTGACTGCGCCGTCGCCAGACGGTGTTGACGGTGTCGCTGTTTGCACCGGCACGATCTTCTTCGGAGCTTCCGGTGTGACTGCCGGCGCCTGCGAGCCACCCGTCCCGAAACCACTCGCACCCGAAATGCCCTCACCCTTCGGCTCGAGACCGAGTGGCGAACCATTCTTCAGACCATCCAATGTGCGCATATTCGGTATATCGTCGCGATTGACCGGCTTGACGAGGTCAGCAGTGACGATGAACACGAGCTCGGTTTCGTTCTTCTGAAACTGGGTCGACTTGAACAGGTTTCCGATGATCGGAATGTCACCCACGACCGGCACCTTCGACAGGTTGCGCGTTTCGCTGTTATCGAGCAGGCCGGCGAGCGCGAAGCTCTGACCGTCACGCAGCTCAACGCCCGTGCGCGCTCGTCTCGTGCGCAGTGCGGGAACAACAAAACCCTCGAATCTCACGCCGTTTGCGAAGTCGATTGTCGATACTTCCGGTTCGAGCTCGAGGCGGATGTGATCTTCGTCAATGATGGTTGGCTTAAAGTTCAAACGGATGCCATATTCCTTGAACTGGATCGTGACGGAGTTGTTGCCACTGCCGCCTTGAATAACCGGAATCGGAAACTCACCACCGGCGAGGAAGCTTGCGACCTGCCCATCCATCGCGATCAGGTTCGGCTCTGCCAACGCGCGCAACGCGCCGTTCTGCTGCATGGCGCGAATGATTTGCAGAGTGTTGCCGCCCATGAGAAACACGTTCGCCGCGCTGCTGAATGTCCCATTCAATAAACCACCTGCGATGCCACTGAGTGACCCCGGACCGCCGCCGCTGATAAAGCCACCCGCACCGGGGCTGCCTTGATAAGCGAAAGAGGCGCCGAGATCGCGCATCTTGTTCTTACTGACTTCGGCGACCCGGATCTGAAGTTGGACCTGCGTCGCACTCTTCACGGGGGAGCCAAGCATGTTCACAGTCTTGAAACCGGCAGCCTGGACCACAGCGTCTGCCTGGGCCGCGGTTGCTGGATCGGCAACCGTGCCGGAAAGCACGACTGAGCCATTGGCCTGGCTCAAACGAATATCGTCTTTTGGAAACAGTGCGCGAATCTGTGAATCGATGAGTGAGAGGTTCGCGCGCACAAACACATCGAAGACGATGAACTTGCTGTCAGACTTTTCCCAGGCGATGAAGTTGACCTGGCCAAACCCCTTGCCGTTTACGAGCACCTGGTCGGGACGGACCATGACGGCTTCTGCGATGTCCGGGTTGGAGATCGAGAACCGGCCGATCGGTCGATCGAAGTTGATCACGCGAGATTGGCCCACCAGCACGTTGATCGGAATGGCCTCTTTGACGTTGCTGCTGAACGATGCGTCGTAGGTGGTCTCCTGGGCGTGAATTGTATTCACCAGACCGAGAGTCAACGTCGCAACTGTTGCCAGTAGCAAATGGATGACGTAGGAACGATTAGAAAATAGAGCCAACATTTGGGTTCTCCTTAAAACGGAATTCGGAGTAGATGCCTTCTGCGTGGTCATTGGGGCGACATCCTCTTACTGTGGGAAATCCTGGATTTCTTTCTTTGCACCCTTTATTACCTCGACCGTTGGTCGTTGGACTGTGGGCTGCGTAGTTTTCGGCGCAGGAGCTGTTTCTTTAACAACCGGACGCGGTGCAATCCGGCGCGGTGATGTTGGGGCTGCTTTGGGAGTTGAATTTGAACTGATTCCCGGCTCGGGAGTGAGCATGGCGCGCTCGCCGCTGAGCAGGGTTCGCTTGTTTGCGCCTGACGTCTGCTCGTCTGCCTGGTCCACCGAGTTGCGCATCACGAGCTGAAGTTTTCCTTCGCTCGAAGCGAGCGCGAGTTTCTCGGCCTGCTCGGGCGTGACCTGAAGTGTGACGGCCCTCACGGAACGTTCAACTTCGCGGTCGTTCTTTGGCTTGTCAATGTTCTGACCACTGGCGAGCACCTTGATGTTCTGCAAGACGATCTTCGAGATCATCTCTTCATTCGCGGTACCCTTTGGGGGTTGAATCACAACCACGATGTCGACGAGTGTGCCGGGCATGATGAAGCCGGAAACGCCGACCACGTCGTCAACCTTCACGGTCATCGCGCGGTATCCTTCAGGGATTACTGACGACAAACCGCCGAGTGAGCCAACCGGAGCCAGCTTGGGTTCTGTAACCGGATCTTTTGGCGAGATGGCGGTAACCACCACACGACCGACCAGGTTTTCGTCGATCTTGGCGATTGCGCCTACTGGAGTTACATCCGCGGGAAACTGCGCGATCGCGAGCTGTTCCGGAATTATGCGTGAGCCAACCGGGATTTCGACTTTGGCAACAACGACGTCGTTGGTGCGGTTAAAAGTCTGCGCGCTCAGCAGATATTGTTTGACTGAAACCGCGGCGATCAATCCGAAGGTTATCGCAGCCAGCATAGCAATGATTAAACGCTTATTCCGCATGATGATTAATCTCCATTTCGTCTCAAAAAACTGCGGCTCTGGTTAGGGCTGAAAAACGGCGGCTGCGATCAGGCTGCCAAGCATGATGGCGACGCCGTAAGGGATCGTGTGTCTACGATCGGGAGGTATTGCGAAACGCGGCATCTCCCACCCAGGCATGATGCCGACGAAAATTCTTAAAACGCCGTGTAGAGTTGAAAAGATGGTTCCCGAACGTAGCATCGTGTAGATAGCGAGCACTGCGCCCAGCATCACGACCAGCACGAAAGTCATCGGAACCATCGAAACTCCGATGACGCTGCCGACAGCGGCGAACAACTTCACGTCGCCCGCGCCCATGGCTCCAAACATGTGGATCAACAACATTGGTAGAAAAGCGAGCCCGAATCCTTCGAGACTCGTCAACGCACCATTGAATCCGCCAAAACTAATGTTGATGGTGAGACCACCAATGAGGAGGCTCAAGACGAGCACGTTAGGTATACGGCGATAGCGAACGTCGTAATACACGATGAAGACCGCCATCGGAATGAGTAACAACAGTTTCATGACATCAGGGGACACCGGCATTTTCACTCCGCACTTTGCATGGAATTAGCCTGGTTGGACCAGCGCTATTTTTGAACTTCGTTTGCTACAGTGCTCATCTTTATGTTGATGGCGCTGCCGAGCACTTTGTAGACAATGATTGCGATGGCAACCAAAATAGCTGTGCCTACCGCGTACTCCGCCAATTCCGCCCCTTGTTCGTCGTTAACAAAACTTTTTAGATAGTTCATCGGCAAATCCTCCGACGAGTAGAAACGGTTCGCCACAAGATGCATGGCGAACCTGGTCGACTTTCTGCTTTCAGAAGCCGGCGTCTTTCTTCGCATTTGCTACCTTTGCTGCTGTTCCGCTGTTACTGTCGTTTATGGCTTTACCAAGTAGGTTGTAAACAATGACCGCAATCGCGATTAGCAGCGCTATGGCAACTGCGTATTCGGCCAACTCCGCCCCCTGCTCGTCCTTAACCAGGTTTAGAAATCTTGTTTTCAAGTTCATCACTTTGACCTTTCGAGAGAATGAGAATGGAAGGACGGGAGCCAGCTAAGGCCAACTGGCTCCCGTGGGCATGAGCGTCTAGGGGTTAAATTTCGCGTTCTGGATAGTGCTTCCAGTGCCGCTGTTGGAGTCGTTTATGGCTTTGCCAAGCAGGTTGTAGACGATGACGGCAATCGCCACCAGCAGAGCGACGGCGACGGCATACTCCGCCAACTCAGCGCCGGTCTCATCCGACAAAAACTTCTTCAGCATGGTTTTCTCCTTAGGATTAAAGATTAGGTCTATCGCGAGCCGTCGCTTCAGGTGGTGGACTCCGCCCGAAGGACGTAGAAGCACAGGCGTCATCCCAGGAATCCTGAGCTGACCTTCCTGCCGATCACGGCAATGCTTCGTATGGGCGAGTCTTATGGCAACGGTCATGCCAACTCGGCTTTGAGAGTGTCGGTGGTCCATATCTGCCATTGAACCCCGCCAAATTACTATGTGGAAATGATCCGAGAGGTGTGGTGAAGTCGTAGCAAGAATTCTTGGTTGAGCACACGCGAGTGCTCGCTGGCGAGCAGTTGCCACAAAAAGGCGCAAGAGGCGCAAAAGAAACCGCTCTCGTTTTCTGTGCCTTTTTGTAGCTAAGACTTAACTTCTTCTGGGCATGGATGTTGCTCGCGTTTCCACCGACGAGCCCAGCTTTTTAAGCACCAAACTCGGTTAAACCCTGTTATTCTGCTGCGAAGGCAGCCAACTGCCGGAACACACCGAGACTTCGGGTTTGGGCAAATCAAATGAATATCGACGTTGAATTAGATCGAGTAAACGCTCCGGCGGTGCGTGCGACGGTGCTAGCGCCGGTCTTCGCGCTCGCCTTGTTTACGAGCGCGGCGTTGCTTTTCTGGGTGCAGCCGCTCGTCGCCAAAATGCTGCTGCCGCTGCTCGGCGGAGCGCCGGCGGTCTGGAACACCTGCATGGTCTTCTTCCAGGCCTTGTTGCTGGCCGGCTATGCGTATGCGCTACTGCTTTCACAACGACTCTCGCTTAGAAATCAGGCCGTCCTTCATGCGGTGTTGCTCCTCGCGGCAGGCTTCGTGTTGCCGTTTACTCTTTCGAACCGCGTCCTCGCGTTGCTGCCCACACAAAGTAGTCCGATCGGCTGGTTGTTGATGGCCTTGCTGGTGACTGTCGGGCCGCCGTTTTTACTCCTGTCCGCGACCGCGCCACTACTCCAACGCTGGTTTTCACACTCGACCCACAAAGCGGCGCGCGATCCTTATTTTCTCTATGCCGTCAGTAACGCGGGCAGCATGCTCGCCCTCCTCGGGTTTCCGTTTCTGCTCGAGCCGGCGTTTGCCGTGCGCACGCAAAGTTGGATCTGGGCGGTGGGATACGTCGTGCTCGTTGTCCTTGTGATCTCGTGCGCGATATTGCTCAACGGCCGCAAGGCAGTTAACAGTTATGCCGCCGTCGACGCAGACGAACCCGTCGTGACAGTCGAACCGGCCCAGCGGTTCGAATGGGTACTGTTTGCGTTCGTGCCTTCTACCTTGATGCTGGGCGTCACGACTTTCATCGCTACTGACGTCGCGTCAGTGCCGCTGATCTGGATCATTCCTCTTACGCTTTACCTTTTGACTTTCATAATCGCGTTTGGAAACAAGCAGTTCATCAAGCTCCCGTTGACGTCGATCCTCTTTCCGACCGCGCTGCTCGTGCTGGGCGCTTTCGTGATCCTCTCGCCGCCGATTTCCGTCTGGGTGACGATCAGTTTGCACTTGCTCGTTTTCTTCCTCGCCGCTCTCATGAGCCATCAACGACTGGCGCAGAGTCGTCCGCACGTGAGCAAGCTGCCCGAGTACTTTCTTTGGATCGCGGTGGGTGGAGTGCTCGGCGGGATCTTCAACGCGCTGCTCGCGCCGTTACTGTTCTCGACGCCTTATGAGTATCCGGCAGCCATCGTCCTTGCTTTGCTTGTGCGGCCGATCACCGAGCAGGAACAGAAAACGAAATCCTGGATGCGGATGACGTTTCCGGTGTTCATATTTGTATTGACGTTTGGCCTCGCGCTGACCGTGCCGCGTTTGGGCCTGTCAGGAAAACTCGACAACGGGCTCGTGCTGTTGCTTCCGCTCTTGTTGTGCTTCGCGTTCGCTGTCCGCCGCCCGTTCGTCTTCGCGCTCTCGCTTGCGGCGTTGATGTTCGCGTCGATTCCGTACCTCAATGCTTCAACGCAGACACTCGCGACGGAGCGAAACTTCTTCGGCGTGTGGCGCGTGACGACTAATCCGAATGAAGAGTTTCGACGTCTCTATCACGGCAGCACCGTTCACGGCGTGCAGATGAACGACGCCGCGCGCAAATGCGAGGCGACGTCCTACTATCACAAGGATGGACCACTGGGTCAGGTGTTTGCAGTTTACAATAGCAAGCCTTCAATCAAGCCGGTCGCAGCCACCGGACTCGGCGCCGGTACGATCGGAACTTACGCAGCGCAGGGACAGGAGTGGGACTTTTATGATATCGATCCCAACATCGTTCGCATCGCGTCCGATCCGCGCTATTTCACTTTCTTGAGCGATTGCACCAAGGCCTCGTATCGCGTGATCCTTGGTGACGCGCGTTTGCGACTGCGTGAAGCGCCAACGGGAAAATACGGATTGCTGATCATGGACGCATTCAGCTCCGATTCAGTGCCCGCGCATCTTTTGACAACCGAGGCGATGAATCTGTACCTCGACAAGTTGTCGACTGACGGTCTGCTGGCGTTTCACATCAGTAATCGTTACTTGAACCTGGAACCGTTGCTGTCGGGCTTGTCGCGCCGGGCAGGACTCGTTGGTTACATCCGTCGAGACGAAGAGCACAACGTGGTCGGAAGATATCCATCGCTATGGGTAGTCATGGCCCGTAACGATTCCGCGCTTGGCGCGATCACAACGGACAATCGCTGGCGCAGGGTGCAGGGAGACATGGTTTGGACTGACGATTTCTCGAACATTTTGAGTTTACTAAAATGAACTTGGGGTTTCTCTGCGAACCTCTGCGTATCTCAGCGGCCTCTGCGTTGAATAGCCCGTTTAACGCAGAGAACGCAAAGATACGCAGAGAGTCGCAGAGATAACTTCAAGAGTAGGAGATCTAGAGATGAAGCAGTGTCCGGAATGTAATGAGCTTTTCGATGACCAGAAAGCTTTCTGCGACATGGATGGGTCGGCGTTGAGCAATGTGAACGTGCCGTCGTCAG
>Ga0207694_10002245_pt1 | contig 15824 bp, 18 predicted proteins | sample KBSC34metaG_FD_184353 | JGI IMG/M metagenome (GOLD analysis project Ga0207694, IMG submission 184353) | Corn rhizosphere microbial communities from Kellogg Biological Station, Michigan, USA - KBS C3-4 metaG (SPAdes) (version 2) | ecosystem: Host-associated > Plants > Roots > Rhizosphere > Soil...
CCACACTAGGGATCGCTCACCGGTCTCAGCACCAGGCATCATGGGGACGGGTTCCGATGCTCAAGCAAAAATGAGTATTCCCCCGAGCGCGCAACGCTCGTCTAAGTTGGACAGGCTGATAGTAAAGAACTTAGCCGCGCGACGACGGGTGAGGGGGATTAAGATGCACCGCTGCGTGAAATTCGAGCTTGGACTTTCACACCGGCGCGCGTTTGCCGCTGAATTGATCAGTAGGCGCCAGATCAAATGGACGAGAGATCCCAACTCTCGCTAGTTTCCGGGTAAACCGAAGGGTATGCGTTGGAAGAGGTATCAGCGTCTTCAGAACCAATACGAGTACTATGACAATGCGGCCCTACGCCTCCTCCTGGAACGGCTCCAATTAGTTTTGTCATGTAACCGGTCGGTTGCATGACGGGACATTAGAGACGGAGCATTCCATTAGCGGAGCCAGCGCCGATAATAACAATAGAAGGATGGCCGACCACCCGGACGGAACCCAATCGGAGCCTTCCCAGATCTAACGTTTTCTGAGCAGATCTTCGGACTTCCCGCACGAGGGATTCATTGGAGTTTTCTGAATCCGGCCGTAGCGCTCCTCAGGATTGGGCTCTCTGAGTCAGCACCTTTCCATAGCGTGATGAAATCCTGGTAAGCAGCCTTGGCTTTGGCGCCGTCTCTCGCTATTGCCCACGCTTTGGCGATTTCAAGTCGCGTCCGCGCCGCGATGGGATCGGCTAGCACAAGCCCCCGTGATCGATCAGTTTCTGGAACTCGGCTGCGGCCTTGACGCCGTTGCCCTCCGCTAGAAATGCTTCGACGCGCACGTATGCCGAGTACATGGTTCCGTAGAACCCATTCTCGCTCAGTCCGTTGATGGCGGTTTCATAACGCTCGGCAGATTTGAGTTCCTGTCTCGCCTTCGGCGCGTCGCCTTCTTTGAGAGCGGCAAGTGCGCGAAGTACCGGCAGGTATTGATATTGAACCGAAGTATCTTCGCGGAACTGCCGGTTAAGATCGTCTGCCAGTTTCTGTGAATCCGGCATATTTCCAAGCGTGGCCTGCGCAAATGCCACGGCGAATTCCACGTCGCGACCTTGGGATAAATTCAGAGCAGCATTTGCTCGCGCTTTGGCCTCCACCGCACTCCCGAGGACGCGAGCGGCGTCTATGCCCCCGCCTCGGACGGAAAGCACTTCGTAGTGGCGATGCCCGCTACCGGCGACTCAGCGCAACTACCGCCACTTACTGTAATCACGCATTGGCAGATCGGCCTAAAGAAGTGACGGCGAGGCCGTCGCGTAAGCATCTTATGGAAGAATTCAAACGGTTGTTAAGTTCTGGATGACGGCGTATCCGTCCAGTACTTTGCATTGGTGCATCATCGTTTGCCGGTCGAGGAGACCGCTGACGATGGCAAACAAACGCTTCCCCAAGAAACGGCGGCTCGTCCCAAAGACGGTTTTGCGCCTCCCAGATCTCGATCAAGCGAAATCAGCGGTTCTGAACAGCCTAGGTTCTCGCGACGCTTAACGCGGATACCGCCACGCGATGGATGAGTTTATTGAGTGGTACTGCTCGGAGCCGAGACTATCATTCATCCTGGTCACCAGGGGACGGCTAGCGTATGAACTCACGCACCTTAAACGGAAACTTCGTCAACGTGACCCAAGGCGATTGAAACTGGCAAGTGAACGTAAGTCCGTCAAGATTAATTCAACCTTTAAAGCGGTGGATGGGCCAATCGCACCTTGGGAGGGAGTCCCGCCGGCGGCTGTGGGCGGACGTGGGCAGAGGCGAGTCTCTCCTGCCCCGGGGAGACTCAAGTACTGATTAACCGGATAACCGGTACTTGACCCCGCTGTCGATTCGCTCAAAAAGTAGCTTCCGAGTTCCCGACAACATGGACAAAACCGAATCCGACGTTTTCCAACTGGTTTCCGGTCACATCTCCGATCAGCCCAACTTCTCAGACATTTAGTGCAGGCCGCTCCGGTCAATCACTTCCGTAGCGCCGCCTGCCAGTTGGAAACCACCGTCAGGTGTTCCGACCTTCCTTGCGTGCGCGAGCTGAGGATCAGCAGGAAACGCTGGCCGTCGGGCGTGACGTCGAATTCGTGGAGGCTAGTGGTTTGGAAGTCAGCGGCAAACAAGACGCGCGGTGTTTCTGCGCGAATTTCTTGCGCTCCAGCCTGAATCGCTGCCGCCATTATTTTTCCATCCAGACTCTCGTAGTACAGCTCCTTCCCGTCTCCCTTCCATTTGACGTCATACGCTCCGCCGTTCGAGACTTGCCAGCGGCCCTTGGTTCCGTCACCGCCGCCCGGAAAGGCCTGAATGTAGAGTTCGGTGTGCCCGGAGTCGTTGGAGGCGAAGGCCACCCACCGCCCATCTGGTGAGATGGCGCCCGTGCTTTCCTGGAACGGCGTGTTCACCACGGCGATTGGCTTTTTGTCGCCTTGAAGCGGGAGCGCCATCAAATCCCGGCCTGTTCCAGGATTCACTTCCCGGTAGAGAAGATATTTGCCGTCTTTACTCCAGTCCAAGAGAAACTTTTGGTTCGGACTCTCGGTAAGACGCTCTTCCTGTCCGGCGCCGGTTGCGTCTTTCCGGTAGATCTGTGACACGCCTCCCTCGCGCTCGGAAGAGAAGGCCACCTGCTTGCCGTCCGGGGACCATACGGGGAAACTATCCCTGGCCGGATCGAAAGTCAGACGCGTCATCACCCCACGCTCGAAGTCCCGCAGCCAAACGTCCCGGTTAGTCTGCCCGCCCGTGGCATCCGCGCGCTCCACTGCCATCCGCGTTGCCCCAGGAGCGAGCGCCAGAGTCATGAAGTTGTCATCGGGAGCAGCTTGCCCCAATTGTTTTCCGTCCCGGCTTATCCAGGCGATGGGGCGTTTCGGCAAAGTGGGATTCGAAAAATAAATGAGCAGTCCGGCCTCGGATGCCCAGAAGGCCGCACGGACAGGATTCGTTGGATTCAGCCCGACCTGTTCCGCTACGGACACCGGATCGCCCTCCAGCTTCAACAAATCCGCGTCGAAGCGTTGGGCCAGGAGGGTTTGGTCCTGCATCCACAGCAGGTAGCCCGGATACGGCGCGCGCGGCGGAACATACACCGCTTTGGCCGCCGTGCGCACGATCAGCTGGCGCTGCTCTGGATGGTCCAGGGAACTGGCATAAACGCCGCGTGCGTTTGGATCGCCGCTGTCCGCGAAGAAGAGAAACCGGTTGCCATCCGGCAGGAATTGCGGATATCCATGGCCGGACTCCTTTTTGGCGGTGTCGATTTTGGTCAACAGCGTGGTGCCTCCTCCGGACGCTGAGACGCGTTGCAGCCCGGAGGTGCTGCCGAACAGGATTACGCCCGCGCGGTTCCAGGTACCCGTCGGTGAGACTGGAGATTCTGTCGCATCGCCCAACGTGAGCGGAGCGCCTCCCGTGATCTCGATCCGCTTCAATTTGCCGCTAACGAAGAAAGCCAACGAACGGCTGTCTGGTGACCAAGTCGGGAAATTGCCCCCGTCTGTTCCTGGCAGGGGACGTGCTACCAGGGAGTCCAAAGGTCTCAGCCAGAGCATTTGCGCGTTGGCACCATTGACTCTTGCGGTGAAAACCACGTAGCGCCCGTCTGGTGACGCCGCATAGCCGCCGTACTGGTTGACGAAACTCGATTCCTCCGGCGATTCCAGCGCGAACTGGACGGCTTGCGACGCGGGCGGAGCCTCGCGAAAATGCACCACGGCGAGCACGGCCAGCCCAGCGATTGCGGCGGTAGCAGTGGCTGCCACAGCCCACGGCCATTTCGAGGTCCGCGCTTCCACCGGCGGCGGGCCCTCTCCCAGTTCCAACAGCAAGGCTACGCCGGTGATGTCCCGCAGCCGTTTCTTCGGATCTTTTTCCAGGCACCTTTCGAGCAAGCCTCGCAACTCGGCGGGCACGGCGCTTAAATCCGCCTTGTCGCGCACCACGGAGGCGAGCGTGTCGGTCAGGTCCTCGCCTTGAAATAGCCGCTGGCCGGTGAGCATCTCATACAGCACCACGCCGAAGGCCCAGATATCGGCGCGCTTATCGACATTGAGGCCCCGCGCCTGCTCGGGTGCCATGTAAGCGGCTGTTCCCAGAATCAAGCCGGCCTGGGTAGCAGCCATGCTAATGGTGGGTGAGTTCTCGTTGGGCGTTCCGCTGGCGGCCGACGGCATGACTTTCGCCAGTCCGAAGTCGAGCACCTTCACGATGCCTTCCGGCGTGATCTTGATGTTGCCGGGCTTCAGATCGCGGTGGACGATGCCCTTGTCGTGTGCCACCTCCAGCGCCGACGCGATCTGGCGCGCGTAGTGGAGCGCAGTCTCACGCGGCAGCGGACCTTGGGGCGATTCCCCTTCCACCAGCTCCATCACTAGGTAGTCGGGCCCGACGTCGTACAAACTGCAGATGTTGGGATGATTCAGCGCGGCCACGGCTCGCACTTCCCGGTCGAAGCGCTCGCTAAAGCGGTCGGCGGAAACCTTGAGGGCGACATCGCGCCCCGTGCGCGGGTCGTGCGCGCGATACACCTCGCCCATTCCGCCCTTGCCGATCAGCTCCAGAACTTCATATGGGCCGAGCTTGTCACCTGCAGTCAGAGGCATATGACTGATTCAGCTAAGTCTACATGATCAAGAAATGGTTTGTGCCCTAATGGCGGCGCATCCTTCCATAGACCGTTTATGGAAGAGTAGCCGACAATCGACTTGAAACCGTTACCCAACAGTGGCTGAACGAGAGCGAGGTATGGTACGGCAGGGCGCCGGTCGTGTGCATGACGTGGATCTCGCTGTTTGCCTTTGCCCCGGCGGCAAACGCCGCCTTCTTAACGAGTCATCGAGCCCACAATGACACCGGTCGTTCTGGCCAGGCTGAATGCCGCCGACGCCGATGGGCGATTGGATTTCGTAGGGGCCGAGTTCGTCGCCGGGGGATTGGGAAATGCGAATGATCTCGCCCAGTCTATCCGATCAGCCGAGAAGACCCCACCGGCCTAGCGGCCGAAATGGACGATCCCGTGCTCCCCCCGCTGGGCGGTCCACGGAAGCTCCTGATCGTGCTTCCTGACGACCTCGTGCGCTTCGTTGAGATCGACGAGCAGCGCCTTGAGCGTCCCGGCCATCGTGCCGTCCGCCTTGATCCTTCCGGTCGAGTCGACGTGCACGGTGAAATTTTCGCCGCTCGAGTCTCCGGCGAACGTCAGCGTGTCAGCTTTGAGCGCACCGACGAGTTTGATTGGATCGCCGTGCGGCCAGTCGAGCGTACCGGTCACAACTGTGTTCTTCTGCTCGAACACGAGCTTCAACCCGAACTGCTGCTCTATCGTTAATGTCCAGGTACCACTGATTGACTTCGCCTTCGCAAAGATGCTGCTGTTGCAAAGGACGACGCCGATGAGTGCGATGGCCAACCATATTTTTCTCATGCTCTTCTCCTTGTCGAATTCCCGTACTGAAAAACTTCGTCTAGCGGGACGCCGAACACGTCCGCGATCTGAAAGGCGACTTCGAGCGACGGTGAGTATTTCGCCAGCTCAATGGCATTCACCGTCTGCCGCGTAACGCCGATCTTGTCGGCGAGTTCCTGTTGCGTCATCTCCTTATGCTCGAAGCGCAGCCGGCGGATTTGGTTTTGCAGTATCTTGGCCGCCATGCTCACGCGTCCCGGCGGTGCAGCGCAATCTGCGTCCCAAACCGCGACAGCAGCGCGAATAGAATTGAGCCCATCAGGCACTGCGCCATGACGAGACGATTCGCACGGGGGATGTGAAGCGTGCCGATGGAAGCGAACGTCCCAATCAGAAGGACGTAGAACGCGACGCGCGAAGCTTTCATGTCGATCATACGCTCGCGCTCGTCTTTCGGCGTCCGCGCCTCACGAGGCGACTGAACCGCGACGGCGATGTGCAATGCGATCTCGAGCGCAATCAGCGCGGCCAGTGTCCCAAAGAACCAGATCATCGGGTTCTCGTCACGTGCGTGCAGAAACTCGACACGCCAGACGTGCGTAAACCACAGGACTGTGAAGATCAGGACGGTGATGAATGTGATCCATGCACTTTTCTCTCGGAAGGACATAAGTCCGAAGTGTAAAACATAGTAGACACCATGTCAAGAATGTTGTACACTTGTGATTGTCTTCCGGGGGCCGGATAAGTCACGAGTCGTCACCCAGTGTTCGGGCATTCCCGAGCAGATGCATCGATAAACTCCCGCCAACCAGCGTTTCTTGTGTCCGTGTCGCCGACTACAGCTCCATCGATCTCAGCAGTTCGGGAGTGCCATTCCACGCGCCACGGATTGTAATTTCGGAAAGCTCAGGGTAATTCAAATGCGGCGACGAATAGAATAGACTTTTACGCCGATCTCCCGGGCGCACCCGCTTCGAAGCGCATCCATTCCACGCCGAATTCGCTTTTCTGGTGACTGACGGCAAAAACTTCAAATGCTTGTAGTGGGTCTTCCCAGGCTTCGATTCGGTAGTCGGAACCCCGATGTGGTGATACCGGCGAATCGTTTTACCTTCAGTTCCCGATCTTGTCCGGCGAGTGCCGCATGTCGCGTTTGAAGTGACCGACCTCCTCAGAGCTTGCTGGCCGCGAAATCCTGATTCCTCCGAATAGCCCATCGGACGGCATCCGCGTCGCCTTCATCGTCGAGAATGGCGCGCCGATCGAACTGCTCGAGTTCAGAGACCCCAAACATCCAGCCTGTGTCGGACCAAATGGACATTAGCGGGCCACTTGGAAGCTGAAAGCTCCAGCGGCCAATGGGGGTTGCCCAATTCGGACGAGTTACCGCAACTTCTGATGCATTCGCAACGTTCTTGTGGTACGCGAGAGCCTTGTCGTCCCATTGGCGGCCCAGTTCGCGAACTCTTGCGGTGTCGAGCGGACCGTCCCCAGTCAGATCGTTGACATGACCATAGCAAAGATGATGCCGGGCCAGGTCCTCCTCGTTTCAGCAGAGGTCTTGTCCGGTTGACGCGCCACTGGCGAGAAGTCAGGTTCTGGGAAGTTGTGGATCACTCATCGATACCGCGGCCTTCTGAACGATCTTCAAACGAAAGCCACGCCCCGACAAAGCCGAAGTTGGAAGCTGGGATCCAGCTTGTCATGTAACCGCTCGGTTGCATGACGGGGATTCCTTGTCGCGCTGGCGTGGACGGCATGCGTAGGCGATTGAAATCATTGGAACACGCCAAACTCTCTCTTTCGTCGAGCTGTCTGGTCGGATAGGCACTTCAACTCGAGTTGCGCCTCCAGTAGCTGACCCGCAGCCATATGTTTTTCGATGAACGGACGATCATCGACGACGGAGAGGGGGAGGGGTTCGTTGAGAGACCGGCGTAGATAAAACCCGGACGAAGAATTGAGGCACCGGACGCCTCAATGACTTTGCTCCGCGCCATCGACTGGCGAACGGCTTCCTTCAGTGAAATGGCGTCTTGTCCACGTGCAAAACTAGCCAAAGCGAGTATAAGCGCTAACGTTTTCATCGGCTCGTTAGACCGAAACAGTGATCCGCATGAACGTGGCCGGTATGAAGGTGCCGGCGTTCTTGCTTTTGTTCTGCGCGTTCGCTAGGTTCAGAAGCTGGTTGTGCAGTTCCTCGACCTTGCCCTTTTTCTGGGCCGCTTCGACAGCGTTCATGGTGGGCCCATAGAATCTCTCAAATAGATCGACGAACTGCGCAGGGCTTTTTTCAGGTGAGGCAAAGTAGTACGTGTCCTGCACCATGGAGATTCTCTCCTTAGGCACTCCGGCATGGCCAAAACGCTCAATGATGTTCCTCTCCACCCCCCACGTCATGGGACTGATAAAGCCTTCCGGCGGCGGAGGCGTAACCGCAGAGCTGATCTTCAGCAGCTGCGATACGAACGTCGGATCGTTGGGAATCCAGTTGCCCATTACAATGCGGCCGCCGGGTTTCGTAACGCGCACCATCTCCTTGGCGACATCGAAAGGCTTGGGAGCAAACATGGCGCCAAAAATGGAAACGACCGAATCAAACGAACTGTCAGCCACACCTTCCAAATTGCACGCGTCTCCTTCTTGAAACCTCAGCCGGGTAAGGTCCGCCTCGGCGGCACGCCGGTTGCCGGCCTCCACCAGGTTCCTGGCGATGTCGATTCCAACCACTTCCGCCCCCAAACGGGCCAATGGAATGGCCGTGGTGCCGTCTCCACAGCCCAGGTCCAGAGCCCGCAGGGGCGGTGTGATTCCGAGGGCTTGAATGATCGCTTCACCAGACTGACGCATGAAAGCGGCAATTTCCGTGAAGTCACCTTTTTCCCACAATGCTTTGTTTGGATTAACGGCGTTCGGATTCATGGAGGCTCCTTTTTTCTATGCTGCTCTGAACTTCGTCGCGGACTGACGTTTCCGCGGTCGTAGTGTCCTGGCAAGGCGCTGCTTGGCATGCGGTCGGACGGGGCGATTCGCTTCTTGCAACCTTGCGGCGACGACAGGGACTCCTTGGATGCGTATCACAGTGTGTTCTCTTTCTTTCACGAGCGATGCCCTACTTGGCGACGGCCGCCGTTCGTGCCGATGGAGGGATGGCTACGCGGCGGGGCATTCCGGGAACGATCATCGGGACCTGCTGGCGATACGCGGCATACTCCGGATGCTTGGCGATCAGGTCACGCTCTTCCAGTTGAATTGCGGCAAAGATGTAGGCTGTCGTCACCAGGGCGAAGACCAGATGGGCTACGGTCATTACCGGGGTGCTCCAGAAGATGCATAACCAACCGATATACAGGGGATGACGGACCACGCGATAGAGCAGCGGCGTACCGAACTCCAAATCGGATTGCGACTTGCCAAACAGGTGCCGCCAGACCTGCCTGAGTCCGAACAAGTCGAAATGGTTGATGACGAAGGTGGCGAACAGCAACAGTACCCAGCCGAACGCATACCCGCCGTAGAGCAGAACCTTGGCCAGTTGGCCCTGAACATCCCACACCGTTCCGCCTAACGGACGCCACTGCCAGAACAGCATCAGCATGGCGACACTGCTTGCCAGTACGTATGTGCTTCGCTCGATGGCTTCCGGCACCACGCGGGTCAAGACGCGTTTGAATGCCGGACGCGCCATAACGCTATGCTGCAGGGCGAAAAGGATCAGGAGCCCCAGATCGATCATGAGCGCGGTTTGCCAAGGACCATCCGCCGGCGAATCCATCGACTTCGGAACACCGAAGTTGCCGACGAACCCAGCTAGGTACAGAAATGTGGCGAGGCAGGCAGCGTAGCTGGCCGTGCCGTACAGGAAGCTAAAAAGCCGATTCATGTCTGTTTGCTCCTTTTGGTGGACTTCGTCGGCAAGACCGAGAAGTCCTCTTCACGGGTACAATTGTGCAGTGCTCCTGCTGGAACAACCATGCCCGAGCGTCGCCATGACTTGCTCGAACGGCTTGCGGGGGCAGATCGCTTTACCGAGAGACCAGGGAAGTTTGCAGATAGGCCAACAAATCGAATGGACGCGTTCTCGCAAATCCTGAGTGGAGTCCAGTTAAACGGCGCAGTGTTCTTCAGTGCGGAATTCTCGGCGCCCTGGGGACTCTCGACGCCCACGGCGAAAGCCATGGCGGCCACTGTTGGCTTGGGGGCGGAGCACCTAGTGCTCTACCACTTGGTCATTGACGGCGGGGCTGTAGTCGAGTTGTTCGATGGAGCGCGAACTGAACTCTGCGCTGGCGACATCGTGGTTTTTCCGAACGGGGACCCTCATTACATGAGCAGCGGTACCGGGAAACAGCCGTTCCCGAACTATGGGATCAGCAATAAGATCAAGGCTCGCGACTTGAGCCCGCTGCACGCCGGAGGCGGCGGTAATATTTCGCGGTTCGTGTGTGGGTACATGAGTTGCGATCCCCACCTCAGCCGCCCGATTCTGCATGGACTGCCGCCCGTGTTCAAGGTTAATATTCGGGTCGACGCCTCGGGGCGCTGGCTGGAGAATTCCATTCTGCACCTGGTCGAAGAATCCGCTTCGGGACGAATCGGCAGTGAAGCCATGCTGGCCAAACTTTCGGAAGCCTTGTTCGTCGATACCCTACGGCGCTATGTAGCTAGCCTACCCGAACAACAGACCGGATGGCTCACAGGGGTGCGTGATCCCATCGTGGGGAAGAGTCTCGGCTTGCTGCATAGCCGTATCGCCCACCCGTGGACGATCGCGGACCTCGCGGATGAGGTGGGCATCTCACGATCCGCTCTGGTGCAGCGTTTCACGCGTTATCTCACCGAGCCGCCGATGACGTACCTGACCCGCTGGCGCCTTCAAGTGGCCGCTCGATCACTTGAGAGGACCGCGCGTGGTGTGGCGGAGATTGCCGCCGAGGTCGGATACGAATCGGAAGCTGCTTTCAATCGCGCATTCAAGAGGGAGTTTGGGCAACCCCCGGGCCGGTACCGCAGCGATCATAGGGCCCTGCCGGCCTAGCAGCGTCCTTTAGGTATTATCAAAACAAACCTCACCATTTGACCCTTCCAGAGCGTTCGGGCAGAGAAAACGTTGGTGCAAAGAATGAAGGACGATCGATCAAGTCCTCGCGGCTTCTCTGCTGCATCATTGCAATGTGAGGAGAGTCATCCCATGAGTTCGCTTCGAAAAGAGACACAGGTGGCCGAGCCATTACGCGCGGCCAATCACAAGATCGGAGGTTCCATAGGCCGTCGCGCTGAATTACTGGCAAATCGCATCGAGGAAGGCGCCGCGGGTCTGGCCGCGTTCGCGGAAGGGCTTTCGGATGCGGAGTGGCGTACGCCAATGTCGGCCAAGGACCGGCGCACGGTCGGCGCGATAGTGCACCATGTTGCCAGCATGTACCCAATCGAGGTCGGTCTGGCGCGAGCCGTTGCCGGCGGCAACGCTGCGCCGGAGGTTACGTGGGAGCTTGTCGCCGATATCAATGCCAAGCATGTCCAGGAACACGGGGGAGTCACGAAGGCTGCGGCTCTCGAACTCCTGCGCCGGAACAGCGCGGAGGCCGCCGCAGCCGTGGGTGCATTCACGGATCAAGAACTGGATGGGTCGGCGCCCATCGGGCTCAGCTTCGGCGCCCCTGTCACCGCGCAGTTCATCATCGAAGACCATGCGCTACGGCATAGTTGGCATCACCTGGCCGGGATCCGCCGGGCCCTGGGCCTGTAAGGTCCGGAACAGGAAAGGCGTCAGATGAATCGGTTGTTGTCCGGAGAGCAAGATGACCAGAAGTTCAGGCTGATGGCCGTTTTGGCCCATCCGGACGACGAATCGCTCGGCTTTGGCGGGACTCTAGCTAAGCATTCCGCTGAAGGAGTCGAGACGTACTTGGTCACAGCGACGCGTGGCGAACGGGGCCGATATTTTTCGCCGGATAGAAAGTCCGAACCTGCTGAGGTCGGCCGAATGCGTGAGGCTGAACTTCGAGCGGCCGCTGCTGTGCTTGGCGTTCGTGAGGTCGTCATCCTGGGCTACCCCGATGGAGCGGTCGACCAGATCGATGCCGCGACCGCCATCGCGGCGATTGTCCTTCACATCCGGCGTATTCGGCCCCATGTGGTCGTCACGTTTGGTCCGGACGGCGCTTACGGCCACCCCGACCACATCGCGATCTCGCAATTCACGACGGCTGCAGTCGTGTGTGCCGCCGATGCAGGTTACGGTGCCCGCGACGGCTCCGCAGGTGACCGGTCTTCTGCTCATCGCGTTGGCAAGCTCTACAATTTGGCGTGGCGAAATGCCAAATGGGAAGCCTACCAAGCCGCCTTTCGCAAGCTGACTTCGACGGTGGATGGAGTTGCGCGCCAGGCGAATCCGTGGCCTGACTGGGCTGTAACCACCGAGATCGACACGTCGGCCTACTGGCCCGCCGTTTGGAAAGCGGTGTGCTGCCACCAGACACAAATGTCCATGTACGAACGGCTGGGGCAACTTTCGGAAAACCAGCAACGGGCTCTTTGGGGCTCCCAGGAATTCTACCGCGTTCACAGTGCGGTCAACGGCGGCCGCAAGGTGGAGAAGGACCTGTTTGAGGGACTACGGTAAATCATTATGTCTTCTTCCCACGACATCGGTCAGACCAAATCCCGCACCGCTCCCCTCGAAATGACGGAGGAGCAATTTCGTTCGCTCGGCCACGACCTTGTCGACCGGATCGCCAGCTTCCTGGGCTCTCTGCGCGGGCGTGCAGTCACACCAGCCGAGTCGGCTGATAAAGTCCGCGCAACCTTAGACGCCGCGCGTACGCTGCCCGAACAAGGCGAGAAGGCCAATGTACTACTTGAGAACACCGCCGGCCTGCTTTTTGAGCACTCTCTACTCAACGGACATCCAGGTTTTTATGGCTACATCACGTCTTCCGCCGCTCCCATCGGAATGCTCGCAGAGTTGTTGGCAGCTGCCGTAAATGCCAACGTCGGGGCGTGGAAACTGTCCCCCATGGCCACCGAGATAGAAGCCCAGACGATTCGATGGATCGCTCAATTCATCGGCTATCCGGCCGATTGCGGCGGCTTGCTTCTGAGCGGAGGCAACATGGCCAATCTCACGTGTTTCCTGGCCGCCCGTGCAGCAAAAGCCAGCTGGGATGTTCGAAAGCAAGGCGTCGCCAGCGGGCCACGCATGTTGGCTTACGCTTCCACGGAAACACACACCTGGCTACAGAAAGCCGCTGACCTCACTGGACTCGGCACCGAAGCGATTCGCTGGATCGGAGTCGACAAGCGGCAGCGCATGGATCTTGATGCTTTACAAGCTCAGTACAAGCGGGATCTTGAAGAGGGTTACTGGCCGTTTCTCGTAGTCGGCACCGCCGGAACCGTCAGTACAGGAGCGGTGGATCCGCTGCCGGATCTAGCGGCCTTCTGTCAGGAGCGCAACCTGTGGTTCCATGTGGATGGTGCATACGGGGCTTTCGCCGCTGGGATCAAGGAAGCGCCTCCCGATCTCATGGGATTGACCGCGGCGGACTCGTTGGCAGTCGATCCTCACAAATGGCTATACGCCCCGCTCGAAGCCGGGTGTGCGCTAGTCCGAGATCCGGCTGCTTTGCGCAATGCGTTTTCTTACCACCCGCCATACTACAGCTTTGACGCCGAGGCCACGAACTACTATGATCTCGGGCCTCAGAACTCGCGCGGGTTTCGCGCACTCAAGATTTGGCTTGCCCTTCAGCAAGCGGGTGCCGGAGCATACCGCGAGATGATCGGGGAAGACGTCTCTTTGGCGCGCCACCTGTACGACCTTGCGGTAGAACACCCTGAACTGGAAGCGTTCACGCACAACCTGAGCATCACGACACTGCGCTACGTTCCCGCAGAACTGGGTGCCAGTGTGGGCTCTGAGCAGACAGAGGCGTCCTTGAATCGTCTGAACCAACTCCTGCTGACGCATCTTGAAAATAGCGGGGAGGCGTTCTGCTCTAATGCTCTGATCGAGGGGAAGGTCGCCCTGCGGTTTTGCATCGTCAACTTCCGAACCTCAACCGCCGACATCGAGGCCGTGCCGCCATTGGTGGCGCGCCTCGGCCGCCAGGCCCACGCTGAGCTAAATTGCCAGTGATTTGTCGCAGATTCCGGGTAATTGGAATGATCTTGAAATTCACGATGCAGAGCGACGCTCACCTCGGCGGAAAGCAGGCTACCTGCGAGAGCCAAAGCCGATAACGACAGATCCGCACATCCTCTCCGACTTGAGGGAATCAAATCAAGAAGGCCTGTCGAGGTTGCTCCGACCGGGTGGCCGGAGTAATCATCGACCGAGGCCCCGAACAGGATCTGTACCGCGTGCACGAAGTGGAACGCTCGTCGGTTGAGCCTGAACTCCAGGAGACGAGATGGAATCGTCCAGTCGCAGGATCCATTCGTCGACCAGCCTAGTTCTGATTGGTGGTGGCTTGCCGCAGGGCGGAAACGCTGAACCTCGGTCGGTCACCCGTAGCCGCTGTCATGTAACCGTCCGGTTGCATGACAAATTGGTGGGAACAGGATTACTCGATGTGGTCGTGTTTTGCTAGGTTGTGTCGTGCGCAGAGTAGTTGGACGTTGCCGGCGACGAGTGATGTTCCTCCTTTTGCCCATGGGAGGTCATGATCGAAGTGAAGTTCGTCTGTTGCGCCGCACATGACGCATTTTCCGGCGTCTCGTTTCCATACCTCGAGTTTTATCGCAGTTGGGATGAGTCGTCGCCTGGTGGGATTGAGTTCCGGGGGGACGGATAGGTCTTCTTCGCCTTCCACGGCTTCGAGTTTGAACTTGAACACGATTCGGTGCTCGTCTTGCTCCTGCCAAGAATCCACGAGATGGAAGATGCCGTTATACGACCAGATTCCCGTGCGGATTTTCTCGTAAACCCGGACCTTCTCGGGCGACCGGGTGCCGGCCTGTGCCTGTTGCGCAGCTCGATGGAACCGGCCGTTCTGGGTAGGACCTCCAGACGGGTAAAGTCCTGGCTGGTCGACGAGTTTCGGATTCGGCGTCCTCGCCCCTTTCGGCTCATCATGGCCCTCGTAGATCAACGTTGTACCGCCATCCTCAAGACGATCACGATACGGAGCATTCGGCCGAACAGACATGAGAATCACGAATGATCCCCACCGAGGCCGAAATTCATACCAGCCTGCAAGCTAGTACCTTCGCGACGGCACATCTCAAGGTAAGAAATAATGTTATCGGCCACGTCGACCCAACCTCTTGCCTAGATTAACCGCCTCCCAGACCGAAAACCAACAGCCCGGCTAGTCTTCAGCGCGCAACACGGGCAAAAATGGCAGCCGCACAAAAGAATCGCTGGGCGGCAAGAAAAAAAGCAGCCTGACCCACGGACTCTGTTACGGTTTTGGGACACGAAGGGTGGCGCTGATCATCTCCGAAGCGAGCAGCCGTGAACAAGCTCGAAGCAGCAGTGCTTCGGCAACAGCAACCAGTCGGGGAAGCTTCGGCCAACCCGGCTTAATGGAATAAACGGAATAACGAGGAATCAGTGGGTGCTTCTAAGTTGTTGAAAGTTGGAGCGGGAGACCGGGGTCGAACCGGCGACGTCCAGCTTGGGAAGCTGGCATTCTACCACTGAATTACTCCCGCATACCCTTTTGTCTCAATGACGTGCAGCATCGGGCTTCGTCCCGAGGACTACTTGAGGACTATTGTACCGCCAAACGCTTCTCCAGTTGATTCACAATCGGGAAACGACTCACCACATTGCTCGATGTGTTTGAACTAGTCGAACACAGGTCCCGTGATCGTGCGGGCAAGATAGATCAAGGGTTCCGCTCCAGTGAAATCAGGAGTATCACTTGGCGGCATCTGTCCAACCTGAATCCACCCCATCGAATCCAAGAGCTTGAGGATGACGGTGTTGCCAGCGCGGGCATGCCCAACCACATAGGTAATTCCTACGGACGCCGCGTGATTGATGATAAAGCGAATCAGAATGCGGGCCAAACCTTTCTGACTGGCTTCGTGCGCTATATATGTGCTGATCTCTCCCATTCGTCGCTCGGAAAGCGGATTGTTGCGGCACGGTTGTAAAGAGCACCATCCGAAGATTACGCCATCGCGATCCGCGACCCAGTAGCCGAATGATTCGCTCTCACGAGTTATCCTTTCACCAAACCACGCCACAGCATCGATATCCGGTGGCATCGGAACGCCGAACGAGTGGTGGACGCCACTAATCCAAATGGCCGCAATCGCGGACGCATCGTCTGGACGAGCTTGTCGGATTTCAATATCTGCAGTGAAGGCAGGCACCATCTTGCGAAGATCTTAGTTAAATGGTGATTCGCTCTGGCAAGGGAAAGCTGAA
>Ga0207694_10002248_pt1 | contig 15816 bp, 10 predicted proteins | sample KBSC34metaG_FD_184353 | JGI IMG/M metagenome (GOLD analysis project Ga0207694, IMG submission 184353) | Corn rhizosphere microbial communities from Kellogg Biological Station, Michigan, USA - KBS C3-4 metaG (SPAdes) (version 2) | ecosystem: Host-associated > Plants > Roots > Rhizosphere > Soil...
CGTACCAGGAGACGCCGTACAGCGCGCCGTTGATGACGTTCGTGTCCCAGATGCCGGCGAAGTAGTCGTCGCTGCGGACGACGTTCGAAGCATCGACATAAGGCTGCAGCGGTTCGAGCGCGCCGAGCGTGGCGAATTCGGGAATCCAGGTGTTGCCGAGCTGGCAGAGGTCCGGCAACGCGTCGCCAGCGAATGCGGTCAGCAGCTTTTCGTGCGCGGCGAGCAGCGGCATGTTCTGCACTTCGACATGCACACCCGGACGCGCGCGCTCGAATTCGGCGAGCAGCTCGCCGACCACCTCGCCTTCGCGGCCGAAGGTCCAGAACTTAAGTGTCGTGCGGTTATCTGGGTTTGCGCACGAAATCAGCAGCAGGCAAAACAGCGTCGATACAAATCGAAACCCTCTCCCCCAAGCCGCGCTCGGGAGAGAGGGTTTGGGTGAGGGAGTGCTTTTGATCGAATACAGCAAACTCACCAGTCGACCCCAGCTTCAACATCATGCAAAGCTAGTATGCCCGCTGCGGCATACCGCGCACAAAGCCCCCTCGCCCCACCCTTTCCCCCGATGAAAAAACCATCGGGGGAGAGGGCTCTGTCTCGCTATTTCTGTGCCGGCTTGTCGAGCCAGCCGCCGGTGAATCCGGCACGTTTGAGGCCTTCGCGAATATACGGATTCTTGCGCATCGTTTTCCAGACGAAATCGCTGCGATAGTTTTCGATCATCGCAATGATCGGGCCCTGGTCGATGCCGATATAGAGCGTATCGAACCAGCCTTTATCCGGCACGACGCGGCCGGTGCGCAGCGGGCGGTCGGTGAAGGTGAAACTCGGGTTGAACGCGTCGACGAAACCGTATTTGGTGTAGAGGTCTTCGCCGTAGCGCTTCTGCATTTCCGCGATCGCCGGGATGACGATCTCGGGCGCGAACGCGATCGAACCGATCGCCGCGGTCGGCGCAAGCGTGCCATCGTCGACGATCTCGTCGATGCCGGCGCCGCGCGCGATGTAGCCGTAGAACATTTTCGGATCGCTGGCGTAACGGTCGGGTTCGCCGGGCTTGCCGTGACCGCGCGGGCCGTTGCTCGCGGTTATTCCCCAAACGGTCGAACTGTAGTCCTTCCATTGCAGCGGATTGTGGATCGCGTACTCGTGCTGCGCCAGCGCCGCGCGCTGGCTGTTGATGAAGTAGTCGATGCCGCGCTGCTTCATGTAGTCGTCCTGGATGCCGCGGAAGTCGATCCAGACATGGCTGTACTGATGGGTGAGCGTCGCGTGGAAACCGAGATGCTCCTGGCCCTGGAACGTGCCCCAGTACTTCGGATAGCTCGCCGTCCACGCACCCCACGCCGAGGCACCGAGCGGATGCGTGGGCGACGCGAGCGCAAGCACATACAGCAGCATCGCCTCGTTGTAGCCGGCCCAGTCGACGCGGATGAACTGATTTTCCGGCGTCCAGCCCATCGCCACGAGCGGCGGGCGCGCGGCGGCCCACTGCCAATCGACACGGCGGTAGATTTCATCGGCGAGACGACGAATTTCTTTTTCGTCCTTCGTGTTGCGGTCGTAGTATGACTGTGCGAACAGCACGCCGCCGAGCAGCAGGGTCGTGTCAATCGTCGACAGCTCCACCCACGGCGAGGAGTTGAAGCGTTTGCCCGTATCTATGTCGATGAAGTGGTAGAAGAAGCCGCGGTAGCCGGTGGCGTCGATCGCCTCGCTTTGTGGCGCGCCGTGGAAGAAACGCAGCGTCGTCAGCGTGCGCTTGACCGCCTCGTCGCGCTTCATCCAGCCGCGCTCGACGCCGATCCCGTAGGCGGTGAGGCCGAAGCCGACCGAGGCGATCGAGGAGAAATAGTCGTTGCCCGGCACCTGCGGCCAGTGGTCGGGCATGAGGCCGTTCTTTTCATTCGTGCTGTCGATGAAGTACTGGAATGTGCGCTTTTCGACGTCGTCGAGCATTGCCTGCTGCGCCTTCGGCAGCGCGGAGAATCCGCCCTCGGGCGCCTTCGCCAGCGCGGTGCCTTGCCAACCCGCGGCGAACACGAGCAGGACGATGAAAACGTTTACATTCAGACGACGGAACAGCGTGCTCAGACTCACGATGGCATCTCGATTAAAAGGGGAACGATGGAAGGAAAGTGCGCGCGCAGCCTTGGAACCGGCGCGGCAACAGGCATCTGACCGCGGAAACGCGCAAACGTTCCCGCCTCATGGTTTCGGCGCCTTGCAGTAGCGGTCGATGAAGGCCTGGTGCGGCGGCATCACTTCGACGCAGTTCGCGAGCACCTTCTTCACTCCGCCGACCAGATCTTCGAGGTCGGCCTGTGGCATCTGGTCGACGAGTGGATGGTAGCGTTCGGGCACGATGCGCTGGCCGATCATCACCTCGACCCAGCTCGGCTGGGCGAACATCTCTTCGGCATTGCGGTAGAAGCGACCGGAATCGCGGAACAGACGGATGTTGTCGGCCAGCGGTTCGGGGACGGACATCGTGCGGCAGTAATTCCAGAACGGTGTGTCGTCGCGTTCGGTGGCGTAGTAGTGCAGGATGATGAAATCGCGGATGCGTTCGATTTCAAACGATGCCTGTGCGTTGTAGCGGTCGCGAACCACCTGGCTGAAGCCCTGATCGGGGAACAGGTTGATCAGGCGCGCGATCGCCGACTGGATCAGAAAGATGCTGGTCGACTCCAGCGGTTCGAGGAAGCCGCTTGCCAGGCCGATCGCGACGACGTTCTTGTCCCAGCACTTCTTGCGCTGCCCTGGCGTGAAGCGCAGCACGCGCGGATCGCCGAGCGGGCGGCCATCGAGCCACTTCAACAGATTCGCCGCGGCCTCGTCGTCGCTGATGTATTTGCTCGCATACACGTAGCCGTTGCCGGTGCGGTGCTGCAGCGGAATGCGCCAAGTCCAGCCGGCTTGGCGCGCGGTGCAACGCACGAACGGTGTGGGCGGGCCGACGTTCTCGCACGGCGCGGCGACCGCGCGATCGCACGGCAGCCAATGCGACCAATCCTCGTAGCCGGCCTTTAGGGTCTGCTCGATCAGCAGGCCGCGGAAGCCGGAGCAGTCGATGAAAAGGTCGCCGGCGATCTTCTCGCCGTTCTCCATGACGACCGCCTCGACGTAGCCGTCCTCGGGCCGCTGGATCACCTGCGTGACCTTGCCCTCGGTGCGGCGCACGCCACGCTTCTCGGCGAAGCCGCGCAGATACTTGGCATAGAGGCCGGCGTCGAAGTGATACGCGTAGGCGATGTTCGCGAGCGGCGAGGTGTCCTTGACGTCGCGCGCCGAGACCATGAACTTGCCTTTCAGCGCCGCCGCGGCGTTGAGCGAGTAGTCGTCGAGGCTGCTCGTTTTGCCCTGCTTGTGCGCTTTGAGCCAATACTGGTGGAACGGCAGCAGGCCGTAGTCGTGGCCGATCTGACCGAAGCCGTGAATGTACTTGTCGCCGAGACGCGCCCAATCGACGAACTCGATGCCGAGCTTGAACGTGCCCTGAGTCTGCTTGATGAACTCCGTCTCGTCGATCTCGAGCGTCTGGTTGTACAGCTTCAGATGCGGCACCGTCGCCTCGCCGACACCGACGATGCCGATTTCCTCGGATTCGATCAGGCGGATCGAGTACTCGTTCTGGAACACCTTCGCCAGCGCCGCCGCCGTCATCCAACCCGCGCTGCCGCCGCCGACGATGACGATGTTCTTGATGCCGTTGTCATTCATAGAAACGGATGCTCCAACCCACTGAATGTCGCAATGATCATGATGCTAACGGGATTATTGCAGAGGAAGCTTCCCCAGAAGCATCTGCGCGCCCTTGACTACCAAAACAAAGCCCGCCGAGGCGGGCTTTGAGAGGGGACACGATTGCGGCGCTTACCAACGTATGCCTGCGCTGAGCCGGAATGTACGCATCGGCGTGGAGACGTCGCCAGCTGAATTGATCGTACCAGGCGAGGGCTGATAGACGCCGTTGTGATAATAGCTGTAGACCTGAATCGCGCTGTCCGCCCAGTTGGTGTAGTTGAACACGTTGATGATATCGAGCTTCGTGTAGAACGTGATGCCATGGGTCAGGTCGAAATTCTTGATCGCAGACAGATCGATCTGACGCGTGCCGAAGATGGGCCCGCCGAACAAGAACTTCTTGCCGGGCGGATTGAAGACGCCATAGACAAGATGATCGAACGGAGGGGGCCCGATGCCGTCGTTTGGATTCTGACTGTCGGTCTCGTGCGGTATGGTCGTTGCCAATGTCAGCTTTCCGGTCAACGTGATATCCCACGGTACGTCCATCGACCCGACCGCGACGAGGCGATGCTTGGGCGCCGCGTTGGAAGGAATGAACCCCGCACCTGACAAGCTCGGATAGGTCCAGAAGTAATGCTCGTCGGTCAGGCCGTTTTGCGCGTTCTGCTTGCCGTTCGTGTAGGTGTACGAAATGTTGGCGCTCCAGCCCGACTCCTTCGTGTACGGCTTCTCCACCGACAGCAGGAACTGAGTGGTTTTCGTCTCAAGTCCGTTCTGACCGATGATGAGATTGCCGAACCCCGGCGGGGAACCATCCCATGGCAGGCCGCCTGTGGCATTGAGATAGTTTCCGGGTGAACGTGCGTCACGATTGCCCAGAGCCCAATAGAAACCGTCCTTGCTGACGATGCGGGCGATCGTTGCACTCGTGTTCCAGTCACCGACCTTGTTGCGCATGCCGATACTGAACTGATCGGAATACGGTGCCTTGATGTCGTTGTTGAGTATGTCGATTTCACCGGTACGCGTATTCGGCGGCACTAGGCCAGCCAGCGCGGCAGGTCCGTTCAGATAGCTCGAAAGAAACGGAATGCAGTTCGTTCCCGTTGGGCAAGGGCGGGTTGTAGTGTTGAAATAGACCGTGTTGCTCGAGAGAGCGCTCTTCGTGTATTCCAGGCCGAGATAGTCGTAGAGGTTGCGATCGTAGCTGCGGCCGGCGCCGCCGTAGATCACATGCTCTTCGTCGCCGTTTAGGTCGTAGGAAAAGCCCAAGCGTGGCTGCCACATGTCTTTGGGCATGCTGCGGTTGTGGCCGTTGCTGATGTAGTTGTTGATATTAAGGCCTGAGGCGGCCATGGTTTGAGCATAGGTTTGGCCGTTTGTGGCGCGCGGATCGGGAGAATTGAAGGCATTGATCCACGCTTGCGGCGTGACAAAATCGGTATAGGCCGGATTGTCCTCGTAATCCCAGCGCACGCCGAGATTCAAGGTCAAGTGGTCGTTGACCGCCCAGTCGTCCTGAATATACGCGCCGTATTGTTTGTCCTTCGATGTCACTGACGGCGTACCGCCGACGAATGGCGTATTGAAGATCACTTTATATGGATCGCCCAGACCTGTCGGCGTCACGTCATAGTAGAACGTCGGCGTCAGGCTATCGTTCTCGCTCTGAATGAGGTCGATCTTCTTAAACTTGACGCCCATTTTGATGACGTGGTCGCCATTCCATTGGAAGGAGTTGAATGTCAGATCGTCCTGAATCGCAGGGCCCTTCTGACCTTTGTGCTGCACCGACAAAGCCGAGGCATCGCCTCCGGTTAGAAGGGTTTCATCCGTGCCGTCCGGCTTGATGTAGTTGTAGATGATCGAGTTCGTACTGCCGTTGATTGCCGTCGGATTGAACAACGCGTTTTCGTAGGTCAACAGCAGTTCGTTTGTCCAAGAGTCCGCAGAATGCTGCCAGCGCAGATCGTAGCGACGATCGGTATTTTCGTTGACCGAACCAGCCGAAGGCGTAGTGGTGTCGCCAACCCCCTTGATGCCCGATTCGAGACGAACTTTCGATGACAACTCCAGGCGATCTCGATCGGTGATTTCCCAATCGATCTTGCCGAAATACAAATCTTCCTTAAACGGATTGGCCGCTGGCCCGAGTTGGTCGCGCACATTCGCCGGAAGGTAGCTGGCCCAGACCGGCGGGACATCGTTGGGGAGCGCGACGGGTGTCGGCGTGGAGTAGTTCTTGCCTTCGTAGGCGAAGAAGAAGTGCATCGCATCCTGAATGATCGGGCCGCCGACAGCGAAGCCGAACTCATCGTCATAGGATTGAATCTTCTTGCCGTCAGCGATTTCAGCCGGCGTCGACTTGCGCCAATCCTGATCGGTATGGGTGCCGAACACTTCACCATGGAATTCATTGGTGCCGGATTTGGTCTGCGCGACGATCGCCGCGCTGCCGACTTGATCAAACTCGGCTTTGTAGTTCGAAGTAATGACCTTGTATTCCCCGATCGCAAGCTGCGGGAATGGGTTGCCCTGGCTCTGGTTCTGACCGGCGATGCCGCCGCCGAGCACGTAGCCTTTCTGTCCCACACCATCGATGTAGACGTTGATTGCACTCGTCGTCTGCGTGCCGCCGCGCAACGACGACTGACCGCTGTTTTGGTCAACGCTGAATTGCATACCCGGAACGGTATCGGCGAATTCCAGGAAGTTGCGAGTGAGCTGAGGGATAGTATTGATTTGATGCAATGAAACCGTGCTGCCGATTTCCGATGTTTTGACTTCGGCCAAGGTGGTCGCCGTGACGGTAACGCCCTCAAGCGAGGTCGTCGTCGGCGCAGCACCGGAAGGAGCGACAAAATCCACCGAAGCCGTAGAGGCAACGGTCAACGTAATAGTTTTTTCCGTCCCCGGTCCGGCGTCCACTTGGTATCGGCCGGGCGGCAGACCAACCAGCGCATAACTACCATCCTGTCCGCTCGTCGTTGTACGGCGCAGTCCGGTGTCCAGATTTTTCGCCGTCACTTGCATAGCCGGCGCCGCTTTACCGCGCAGCCCCGCATCCGACGACTGCGCCCAACTCATCGCCGGCAGCGCCACTGTGGCGACGACGGCGCTGCGAATGAGTGTGGCGAGGATTTTTTTCTTCAAGGGCAGTGGTTTTCTCATGTTCTCCTCCCAAAGGAATTTAAGGCGATTTGTGCTTGTTGGTATGACTTGCTCGTGAGTGTCGGTCTCGCTTTCAACCACGTTTCGATGATTTGCCTCCGTCGCCGCCGCTGCTCGCGCGCACGACAATTTCACAGCCGAGAGTTTGTGCCGAGGGACGCACACGGCCCGGCTTTTCGATCGCCGCGGCGACGCGTTCGAGCGCGCTGCGGCCGAGGTCGGCGATGCGCACACGCACGGTGGTCAGCGCCGGCGCGACATAGCGCGCTATCGGGATATCGTCGAAACCGGCCAGGGCCACATCGTGCGGCACACCAAGCCCTGCTTCCGCGAACGCGCGCAGGCAACCCACGGCCATCATGTCGTTTGCGGCGAACACGGCTTGCGGCGGCTTCGCGGCTTTCGTCAGCGCGCGCGCGGCGCGGTAGCCGGACTCTTCGCTGAAATCGCCCGGCACGACCTTGACCGCTGCCTTCGGCGCGAATGCCGCCATCGCCTCGCGATAGCCGCGCTCGCGCTGCTGCGCGTCGAAGTTGTCTTCGGGGCCGCTGACGAAGGCCACACTCGCGTGGCCGGCATCGAGCAGATGCCGGGTCATCGCGTAGGCGCCGCCGTAATTGTCGATGTTGAGCACGTCGAATTGCGTGCTCTTGAGCGCGGAGTTGAGCAGCACCGCGGGCGTGGACTCTGGCAGATTCGCGCGCAGAAACGCCGCATCGACGTGCGGCGAGAGAATGAGCATGCCGTCAACACGGCCCTGCATCGCGCGCAGCGCCGCGGCGGCCTCGTCGGCATCGCCGTGCGAGGAGGAAACGAGCAGATGCAGCCCTTTCGCGCGCGCGGCCAAGTCGATGCCGCGGATCAGCTCGGAGAAGAATTCGCCGTACAGGTCGGGCAGCAGCGCGCCGACGGTCTGGGTGCGCTTGGTGATCAGGCTGCGCGCGGCGCTGTGCGGCACGTAGCGCAGGCGCGCGGCGATGCTCGCGATGCGCGCGCGCGTCTCGTCCGTGACCGAGGGTGAACCGTTGAGCGCGCGCGACACCGAAGCCACGGATACCCGTGCCTCGCGCGCGACGTCTCGTATGGTTACCGCCATGCCCTCCGCCCTCCCGCGTCATGCACTATGACGTTGCGATCCGCCGTACCACTTTTAGGTTTGTGTTTTACGCACGGTCACGCGGTCTCGCGGCCGGAATGTAAACGTTTTCATCGGATATTGCAAAAGCGCCGCAACACGAGAAGTCCGGCGGCGGCCAAAGGAACGGCCGCGGCTAAGCGCGGCCATCGTCGGGAAAAGAGTTGGCCCGGATTACCGGGCGCCGAAAAAAAGCCGCGACCACGCTTGGCGCGGTCGGCCGAAGCAGCACGCCCTACTTCAGGAAGTCGTGGAACTTCTTACGGAATTTCGCCACTTTCGGCGCAATGACCAGCTGGCAGTACGGCTGCTCGCCGTGCAGCTTGAAGTATTCCTGGTGATAGTTCTCGGCGCGATAGAACATGGTGAACGGCTTCACCTCGGTGACAATGGTGCCGTTCCACTCGTGACTGTCGGCGGTCTCTTTGATCACCTTCTCGATCGCCGCCTTCTGCACGTCATTGCGGTAGAACGCGATCGAGCGGTATTGCGTGCCGACGTCGTTGCCCTGGCGGTTCAGCGTGGTCGGATCGTGGATGGTGAAATACGCGTGCAAGACTGTGTCGAGCGTCACCACGTTCGGATCGAACGTGATCTGCACGACCTCGGCGTGGCCGGTGTTGCCGTCCGACACTTGCGTGTACGACGGGTTGGGCACGTGGCCGCCGGCGTAGCCGGATTCGACTTTCGTCACGCCTTTCAGCTCGGTGAACACGGCTTCCAGGCACCAGAAACAGCCACCGCCGAGCGTGATCGTCTCGGTGGACGAGGATGAGGGCGCGGCATTCGCGCCGGCCGCGAAAAGTGTCGACATGAGAAGCCCCAGAACGGTAAGGAATCGATAGAACATAAGGAAATCCACTGGCTCGGTCTGTCCATTAGACGCGGCGAGCGCGGCAAACCTTACAGCCGGGATTTTATGCTTTGCCGATATGGTGCCCGTTCGGGCTAGCACAAGCGCAGCCCGGACAGGCGCAAGTCCTGTCCGGGTGCAACGAACGATTAAGGCAGCAGTTTCACCGTGACGCCCCACGCGTCGGAGACGAACTTGGCGAACTGGTCATGCCAGCTGAGGTGGTTGTGGCCGCCCGGGCAGCCGGCGCCGTCGGTCACGGCCGTCAGCAGGCGATCCTGCGCTTCGACCTTGCGGCTGTAGCAGGCACCGAACGGATCGGCATAGGTGTACGTCTGCGAGGCCGTCGCCGGGGTGGTGACGAGCGCGCCGCTGGCGTCGTAGTTGCGCGTGACCGTGCTGACGACATGGTTGTCGCGCGTCGCCGTCTTGATCGCGTTGCCGTTTACGCTCGCGTCGATCCGCTGCTGGAACTCTTGATCGGCGAAGCTATGTAGCGTCGCCGAGCCGTCCTCGGCCGTGTTGTAGTCATAGTCGAACGTCAACGGATAGCTGCGCACTTCATGCAGCGTTTGCGTGCCGCCCTTGCCTTTTCTGTTGCCCTGCGTGCGCGTGGTGAGCGTATCGATGTCGGTGCGTTGCACGGTGTCCTGCTGGTAGACCGTATTCGAGGTCGCCAGCTGCTGCACGCTCGAGAACGCGATCTTCGAATCGATCTGCGTGGTCACCGCGCCGTGCGAGGTGTTCGCCGTGCCGGCGATCGTGTAGCTGCGGTTGGACGTCACCGAGACGGAACCGGATGCGGAACCGTCGGGCGCGCTGGTGACGTTGTTGACGACGTCGACGACCGGCGTCGCGCTCAGCGTATTCGTCGTCACGCTGCCGCTGACCGTGCTCGCACCTGCATCCAGATACAGCAACAGATTCGCCGCGGTGGCGAAGTAGTTGGCCGCGTTGTAGACGCTGATCGCCACGGTGTGCGCGCTGCCGTCGCCGAGCACGCCGACGAACGGCGTCAGGTCGAGGCGGTACGGTTCGAACGAGAGCGTCTGCACGCCGGGAATCGGGCGCCACAGGATCGGATCCGCACCGCCCGTGTAGATCCACGGATAAATCGGCGAGATGCCCGCGGGCTGGCCGTCGATCGTCACCAGCGCTTCCTTGAACGCGGTGCTGCCGGTGTCCTGGAACAGCGGCGCGATGTCGTCCGGCAGGTCGAAGAACCAGAACTCGTCCGCGCTTTGGCTCTGTGTGAAGACGTCGAGGTAGGCGCGCTCGATGTTCTTCGGCAGCGCGCTGAACGAGGCCGATAGCTGATCGCTCGGCTGCGCGAGCGAGGCGATGCCGCCGTTCTGGTTGAGCGAGAGCACCTGGTCGGGCCGCTTGCCGCCGTTGCCGTCGCCGCCCGAATAGAAATATAGCGTCGCCGTGCCGGTGATGATGCCGTCGTAGACCACGCCGTTGTACGTACCGACGAAGTTGCCGAGCTCGGCGTAGCCGCTCTGTGCCTGCGCCAGCAGCGTGCTGTAGTCGGTCAGATCGCGCTCGACATGCCAGGACGTCGTGCCGCCGCCCGGAATCGACGGCTCCTGCGTGGTGCCGAAATAAATGACGCTATTGCCGAGCCAGATTCTCGCGGTGCGATCGTACTGGCGCGTGCCGGTGATGCTGAAGTCCACCGCGAGCACGACTTTTTCCCACGGCCCCGCGCAACCCGCGGCGGGCGTGTAGTCGAACGGCTTGTTGTTGAAATCGGCGAACTGCTGACCGCTGAACAATGTGACCGTGCAAGGCGTGGTCGGCGGCCGCGGAACGAGCGGATCGGCAGTGGCCACATTCCTCGACCCGATGGTCAAGGCCTGCGCGTGAGCCAAGGTCGGCCCGGCGAGTGACACGATTAATGCGGCGGAAAGAAGAATCCGCGAACGATATACAGAAAACATGATGCCCCCACGGCGACGGTTGCCCCTGCGCCGCAAGATGTAGCAGATGAATTCATAAATTTCTGTGAATTAGATCGATGCAAAGCAGCAAAAATGCGGCCTGCAGCACGGCTGCGAAGCGGCGCTTCAGGGTCTCGCGAGGTTGTTGCAGTGTGCCAGCGCGCGGGGCCGATAAGCGAATATCGACGAGCGTTTGCGGGAGAAAAGCGGTGAACGAGCGAGCGCGACGCGGTTACAGCGCCCGTTCCACCATCTGCACGAGCTGCGCTTTCGACACAGCGCCGATCTGTGTTGCCGCGACCGCACCGTTCTTGAACAGCATCAGCGTCGGCGCCGAACGCACACGCCAGGCCATCGCGGTGCGCTGATTCTCGTCAATGTTGACCTTCACGATCTTCACCCGGCCGGCGTAGTCGCGCGCGAGGTCCTCGAGCATCGGCGCGATCATCTTGCAGGGGGCACACCACTCGCCCCAAAACTCGACGAGGACCGGCACGTCGGATTTCTCGACTTCAGTATTAAAAGTGACATCGACCACTGCGATTGGGCTCGCCATCACATCAAGTTCCTCACAAATATAGTCATGTCCGATTGTGCTCCAGTAATTCTCCGCGAATTATCCGGTTCTACGGTCCTTCTGCGGTTAGGGTTCCAAATATGGGTAAGAAGCACCTAACCACCGGAATGGGCTGCGTTTGTCTTCTATTCGGAGCATTGCAGGACACATTTGCACAGTCGGGTTTACACCCCGGAAGCTCCGTTTTCGAGAAATGCGTTCATGTCGGCGACCTCTACGGTGATCCGCGCGGCGGTAATTTTTTGCCTGGGAAGTATTACCAAATCAAAGCACATGCGTACCTGGACAAAGGAGATGCGAAAGGCGCCTTGAGCATGTTTGAGCACGCTGCATATTACGGAAACAAGGACGCGTTATACGAAATGGCGATGATGTATCTGCGCGGCGCAACGAAGGTTTCTGTGGATGTTCCAAGAGGTCTGGCATGGATGAGACTGGCATCGGAGTATCACCAGTCCGATGCAAAAATAGCTCTGCAAAAAATGGACTCTGCACTTACCGACGAACAGCGTCAGACGGCGGACAGCATTTTGTTAAAGCTCGCGGACGACTACTCGGTGTCGACGACGCAACGACGTGTCCGACTTAAGTTCATGCGCGAGCGCGGGAAAGCAATGACGGAAATAGCCGGTGGTGGTTTTGTCTGCCAGATGGACGGAACAGTCATCGTCGGATCGCAGTTCTATGCGCAAAAGAACGAAGAGTACGCCGACTACGCGAGTACCATGTTCGGTAAAGTAGAGGTCGGGCCTATCGAACAAGTAGCTGCCCCGACCGATGACAAAAAGTAAGGCGGAAGCCTTGCTCGATGGTCGTCCTCCGGAGCAGCGAGCTGACGCAACGGCCGTGAAGGCCGTTGCCTATGCTGGAAGAAGAAGATTCAGCGAGCAGGCTTGTTCCAAAATCACCCGCACTTCGAATAGCCGCAATTGAGGCAGGTCTGGCAACCGTCCATCAGGATGACGGCCTGCGTATTGCATTTGTTGCACATCGTCGCGCCGGGCGGGAACGCGCTCGTCGCCGGTTCGGCGAATTCGACTTCACCTTGCTTGCGTGCCGATTCACCGCCAACGCCGGCGAGGTCGGCGCTCAAATCCTGCGGCGCGGACTTTGCTTCGGCTTTGGCCGGTGCGGTGCCTACGTCAGACTTTTTTTTTGCGTCCTTGCCGGTCGCGCGCGCTTCGTACGCGGCGCGCTTCTCGGCGATGAGGCGGCGCTGTTCGGGATCGAGATCCGGGTCGTGCAGCAGGCCGATCATCTTCAGGTGCTGCTCGACGATCGCGCCGAGCTCGGCCACGATCGAGGGCATGTAGACGCCGCCGGCCTTGAAGTAGCCGCCGCGCGGATCGAACACAGCCTTCAGCTCCTCGACCAGGAAAGTGACGTCGCCGCCCTTGCGGAACACCGCCGACATGATGCGGGTCAGCGCGACGATCCACTGGAAGTGGTCCATGTTCTTCGAGTTGATGAAGATCTCGAACGGACGGCGCAGCTCGTGCTCGGTGTCGGCGTTGAGCACGATGTCGTTGATCGTCACGTACAGCGCGTGCTCGAACAGCGGCGATTTGATCTTGTAGGTCGCGCCGATCAGCGTGTCCGGACGCTCGACCTTCTCGTGCATCTGGATCACTTCAGCCTTCGGCTGCACCACGATCACATCGCGCGGATCTGGAGCGACGGTGGGAATCGTGCCGACTTCGGGCTTGCCGACGCTGTAGCCTTTTATTTTTTTCGAGATCTTGATCGCCATGATATTTCGTATTTCCTCAACGGGACGCCACGAAGCCGCCCGTGCGACTTCGTGGGTCGTGACTACTTCTTCTTCGCTTTCGCGGCCTTCTTCGCCTTGGCGGCGATTTCGGACTTGGATTTGCGCTTCATGTCCATCGTGTGGGCGCGCTTGTAGGTCTGGATGTCCTTGAAGTGCCCTTTCGCATCGCGCACTGCATAGAGCTTCTTGCCCTTGCTCGAATACAGCGTTGTGCGGCGACCCTTCTTCTTCGCGACCTTCTTCGCGACCTTCTTCGCTACTTTCTTTGCCACCTTCTTCGCGGCTTTCTTCGGCGCGGCTTTCTTCGCGACCTTCTTTGCGGCTTTCTTCGGAGCCGCCTTCTTCGCTACTTTTTTCGCTGCCTTCTTTGCCGCTTTCTTGGCTGCTTTCTTGGCTGCTTTTTTCGGAGCTGCCTTCTTCGCGGCCTTCTTCGCCGCCGCCTTGACCGTCTTCACGGCCGCTGCGGCTTTCTTCGCCACGACCTTCTTCACCGCAGCCGCTTTCTTCACCACCGCGTCCTTCGCCGCCGCCGCGGTATTGCTCGCCGCGGTCGCCGTGTTGACCACTGCGGTTCTCACCTCGGCCACGACCGCGCCGGTTCTCTCGACCGCGGCTTGTCCGACTTCCTGCGCTTTCTCTACAACGGCTTCGACCGCGTTGCTCGCGGCTTCGCCGATGGACTGTTCGATCTGCATAAATCCCTCCGAGTTACGTAAGCACTAGACCAGAAGATTCAACGGCAACCACCCGAACGACGAGACGCGATTCGGTTTTGCGAATTTACCCGTTGCGCGGCGGCGTGCAAGTGCTTTTTGAGTTCCAAGGGGCCCGATTCATCGAGCCGAGATGCCGCCCGCTCAGAACTTGCCGCGATCCCTCAACATCGCATCGGCCTAATTTCAGAACTTGCCGTAGTAACCCTCTTTCAGTGCGTCGAACAGATTCGCGGCGGTATGGGTTTCGCCGTCGTATTCGATTTCCTCGTTGCCCTTGACCTCCACGACCGTGCCGTCTTCGAGCTCGAAGCGGTACAGCGTGTTCTCCAGGTCGGATTCCTTGACGAGCACGCCTTGGAACGCGGCCGGGTTGAAGCGGAACGTCGTGCAGCCCTTCAGGCCCTGCTTGTGCGCGTAGCGGTAGATGTCCTTGAAGTCCTCGTACGGGTAGTCGGTCGGCACGTTCGCGGTCTTCGAGATCGACGAATCGACCCACTTCTGCGCCGCGGCCTGGATGTCGACATGTTCGGTCGGAGTCACTTGGTCCGCGGCAATGAAATAGTCCGGCAGTTTGGCTTCGGCATCGTCCGTGAACGGCATCGCTTTGGCGTTGATCAGCTCGCGGTAGGCGAGCAGCTCGTAGCTGAACACTTCGACCTTTTCCTTGCTCTTCTTGCCTTCGCGGATCACGTTGCGGCTGTAGTGATGCGCAAACGACGGCTCGATGCCGTTCGAGGCATTGTTCGCCAGCGACAGCGAAATCGTGCCGGTCGGCGCGATCGAGGAATGGTGGGTGAAGCGCGCCCCGACCTCGGCCAGCTCGTTGACCAGTTCCGGCGCCACTTCGGCCACGCGCTGCATGTAGCGGCTGTACTTGGCGTGCAGCACCTTGCCGGCGATCTTGTCACCCACTTTGTAGCCGTCGCGCACCATTTCCGGGCGCTGACGCAGCATCTTCGCGGTGACCTCGAATTCCTGGGTCATGATCGGCGCCGGGCCTTTTTCTTTGGCCAGCGAGGCGGCGACTTCCCAACCGGCGACCGCCATCTCGCGCGCGATCTGCTCGGTGAATTCGCACGAATCTTTCGAGCCGTACTTCATCTTCAACATCGTGATCGTCGAGCCCAGGCCGAGGAAGCCCATGCCGTGGCGGCGCTTGGACAGAATCTCCTCGCGCTGCTGCGCGAGCGGCAGGCCGTTGATCTCGACCACGTTATCGAGCATGCGTGTGAACACGCGCACGACTTCCTTGTATTCGTCCCAGTCGAAGCGCGCCTTCGGCCCGAACGGGTCGCGCACGAAGGTGGTCAGATTCACCGAGCCGAGCAGACAGGAGCCGTACGGAGGCAGCGGCTGCTCGCCGCAGGGGTTGGTCGCGCGGATGTTCTCGCACCACCAGTTGTTGTTCATCTCGTTGACGCGATCGATCAGGATGAAACCCGGCTCGGCGTAGTCGTACGTCGAGGTCATGATCATGTCCCACAGATGCTTCGCGCGGATGTGGCCGTAGATCTTGCACGCGACCAGCCCGTCCTCGCGCGTGACGTAATTCTTCGTCGTCGGCCAATCGCGCCAGATCGCCACGGCCGGATCGTTGAGATCGATCTCGTCCTTTTCCTTGATGTTGACCGGAAACACGAGCGGCCAGTCGGCATCGTTCTCGACCGCCTGCATGAAGCCGTCGGTGATCAGCAGCGACAGGTTGAACTGGCGCAGGCGCCCGTCTTCGCGCTTGGCGCGGATGAAATCCTTGACGTCGGGATGGCCGATCTCGAACGTGCCCATCTGCGCGCCGCGGCGGCCGCCGGCGCTGGACACGGTGAAGCACATCTTGTCGTAGATATCCATGAACGACATCGGACCGGACGTGTACGCGCCCGCGCCCGACACATAGGCGCCG
>Ga0207694_10002249_pt1 | contig 15815 bp, 10 predicted proteins | sample KBSC34metaG_FD_184353 | JGI IMG/M metagenome (GOLD analysis project Ga0207694, IMG submission 184353) | Corn rhizosphere microbial communities from Kellogg Biological Station, Michigan, USA - KBS C3-4 metaG (SPAdes) (version 2) | ecosystem: Host-associated > Plants > Roots > Rhizosphere > Soil...
CCTGGGTAAGATGCGGGCAGCCCAGATCCTCGTATCCATTCCGCCCAATGCATCCGCCTCCGTCCGGGAGGAAAGCCGGCAGCGGGCAGATTCCTTATATGGGGCCCTGCAAAAAGGGGCTGATTTTGCTCAGCTGGCGAAATCCTACAGCGGGGACAATTTATCCTATCAATCCGGCGGAGAAATGCCTGAATTCAGCGTTGGCCGCTATGATTCTGCCTTCGAGGCGACCGCTTTTGCCCTGGACAGGGATGGAGCCATCAGCCGTCCCGTTGCCACAGCCTTTGGGTACCATATTATCCGGAGATTGGGCAGGACACCCTTCCCTCATGAGCTCAATGAGACTACAGTGGCGGAGTTAAAACAGCAGATCAATAACGATGCAAGGGCCGAGGTTTCCAAACAGGCCCTGCTGAAGCGTATCTACCAGCAGACGGGTATGAGCAGGACTGACTTTTCCGAAAGGGACCTCTGGGCCTTTACAGACAGCACCATGACCAATCCGGGTCTCAACGCCTATAGAAGTCTGAGCTATTCCACCGTCCTTTTCTCTTTTCCCGAACAGCAGTATTCCGTGCAGAGCTGGCTGGATTATGTCCGTACCGTCAAGGCTTCGGGGAGAGGCCGGAACATCAGCGACAAAACGCTGTTTGAACAATATGTGGGCAGAATGGCCATGGATTATTACCGGAATCACCTGGAAGCGTATAATAAGGATTTTGCCTTTCAGCTGACGGAATTCAAGGAAGGCAACCTGCTTTTCGAGGTCATGCAAAGAAAAGTCTGGGACAAGGCATCCACGGATAGCGCAGGACTGCACACCTATTACGAAGCGCATAAGGACAAATATTGGTGGGAGTCAAGCGCAGACGCCCTGTTATTCACCTGCACCAATGAACAGACGGCGCAGAAGCTACGTACGCAACTGGCGGCAAACATGTATGACTGGCGAAAATGGTCGGATAGTGCGGCTGCGGGCATACAGGCAGATTCGGGACGCTATGAACTTGCGCAGATCCCTGCCCTCGAGAAGGCAAGCCCCTCCCCTCACCAGTTTACTTCCCTGGTCGTCAACAAGCCGGACAATTCTGTGAGCTTTGCTTATATACTGAACGTGTACCAGGGACGGTCGCCCCGTAATTACAGGGATGCCCGTGGCTTTGTCATCAATGACTACCAGACTTACCTGGAAGATGAATGGATCGCTGCGTTAAAAAAGAAATATCCTGTGCATGTGGATGACCGGGTATTCGCCGGCCTGCCGAAATAGGATCAGCTAAAACACCGCCCGCACTACATTTTCGATAACCTTTGGCTTACCCAGGGTATAGTAGTGCAGCACCGGCACACCAGCCCTTTTCAATTCCCTGCTCTGGTGTATCAGCCATTCCTGTCCTACCTTCTCTACTTCCTCGTCCGTCTTGCATTTTAAGATCTCATTCGAAAGGTCGGTGGGAAGGTCGACATGAAAGACCTTTGGCAGCATGCTGAGCTGTTTGCGATTGGTGATGGGTTTCAAGCCGGGTATCACCGGGATGGTGACGCCTTGTTCCCGGCAAAGTTTTACAAAATCAAAGTATTTCTGGTTGTCGAAGAACATTTGGGTGGTGATGTATTCCGCGCCGGCCTCTACCTTGGCTTTCAGGTACATCATGTCTGTTTCCAGGTTGGGCGCCTCGAAATGTTTTTCCGGGTAGCCTGCAATACCGATGCAGAAATTGGTCTTACCGCCGTTTTTGATGTCTTCTTCCAGGTATATGCCGTGATTGAGGCAGACCACCTGTTTTAACAGGTCGATGGCATAGCGGTTACCGTCGGGCTCGGGCTCGAAGGAACTTTCATTCTTAGCTGCGTCCCCCCTCAATACCAGCACGTTATCGATACCCAGGAAATGCAGGTCGATCAGCGCATCCTCCGTCTCTCTTTTGCCGAATCCGCCGCAGATCAGGTGCGGCACAGCATCCACCTGGTAGTGGTTCATGATGGCTGCGCAGATGCCTACAGTGCCGGGTCGCTTGCGAACCTCTACTTTTTCAAACGTGCCATCCGCCTTTTTTTTGAACATGCTTTCGCTGCGGTGGTAAGTGACATTTATAAAAGAGGGGTTGAATGCCATGAGAGGGTCCAGGTGTTCATAGATCGAATTGATCGTCCTGCCTTTCAGCGGAGGTAGAATCTCAAACGAAACGAGCGTATCCTTAGCCTGTTGAATATGTTCTATAACCTTCATATATGGAAATTCGGGGCCTGTGGCCCGTTTTGAAGCGCAAACATAACGGATTTTTAGCCTTTATATTACAGTTTGCAGCTTAACTTTGGGTCATGAGCCTGACCATTCACTCACAAGATCTTGTAAAGAGTTACCGGAACCGTACTGTTGTAAACCATGTATCAGTAAAACTGGAACAGGGGGAGATCGTGGGCCTGCTGGGTCCTAATGGGGCTGGAAAGACCACTACTTTCTATATGGTAGTAGGGCTGATCAAGCCGGATGAAGGCAAGGTCTTTTTGGAGGACGTCGATATTACCAAGATGCCCATGTATAAAAGGGCCCAGATGGGTATCGGGTATCTTCCCCAGGAGGCCTCTGTTTTCCGGAAGCTGAGTGTGGAAGACAATATAAAAGCCGTGCTGGAGATGACGAAGCTCAGCAAGGCCGAACAAAAAGACAAGCTGGAATCCCTGCTGGATGAATTTCATCTGCACCATGTGCGAAAGAATAATGGGGACTCGCTCAGCGGGGGGGAAAGAAGGCGGACTGAGATTGCCAGGGCCCTTGCGGTGGATCCGAAGTTTATTTTGCTTGACGAGCCTTTTGCCGGCGTCGACCCGATAGCCGTAGAAGATATACAGACCGTAGTTGCCCGATTGAAATTCAGGAACATCGGTATCCTCATCACCGACCACAACGTAAATGAGACGCTTTCCATTTGCGATCGCGCCTATCTGCTCATCGACGGCAAAATATTCAAGCATGGTACCGCCGAAGAGCTGGCGGAGGACGAGCAGGTGCGTCGTCTTTACCTGGGGCGGAATTTTGAGCTTAGACGGAAGGATTATCTGCATGAGGAAGCCCGCAGGGGCATGCAGGAAGCTTCCAGCGGTCAGGAAGAAGTTTTGTAGAGAATTTTGTTTATTTTGCCGTAGAACATACTGTATGAGACTTCTCAGCCCTGCCATATCAAGACTTGCCAGGTTCAGACGCTGGCGCATCGAACAGTGGATCGAGCATCCAGTGGCTACGCAACGGGAGATCTTACAGCACCTGGTCACTTCAGCGCAATACACGGAGTTTGGTCGTAAGTACAATTTTTCAAAGATCTTCTCTATCCGTGAATTCAAACAGGCTGTTCCCATCCATGAATATGATGACATAAAGCCGTATATCCAGCGGATCATGAACGGGGAGGAGAATATCCTCTGGAATACGCCCGTCAACTGGTTTGCCAAGAGCAGCGGGACCACCAGCGATAAAAGCAAGTTCATTCCCGTCAGCGAAGACAGTTTACAGGACTGCCACTATAAAGGGGCCAAGGATGTGCTCACCATGTATTATCATTTCAACCCGGACTCGGATCTGTTGACCGGCAAAGGCCTGGTCCTTGGGGGGAGTCACACCGTCCACCAGGTGAATGATGATGTGCATTATGGCGACCTGAGCGCCGTGCTTCTACAGAACTCTCCCTTTTGGGGACACTGGATACGAACACCTGAACTAAGCATTGCCTTACTCGACGAATGGGAAGATAAGATCGAAAGGCTGGCCCGGAATACCATTACGGAAAACGTCACCTCCATCTCGGGTGTCCCTACCTGGACCATGGTACTGATACGGCGTATCCTCGAGATCACAGGCAAGTCCTGCCTGGCGGATGTATGGCCCTCGCTGGAGCTGTATATCCATGGAGGCGTTTCATTTACTCCCTACCGTGAGCAGCTGAAAAAACTGATCGGGAAAGATATCCATTACCTGGACATGTACAATGCCAGCGAAGGGTTCTTTGCCGCTCAGGCCAACCCGTATGACGACGGGATGCTGCTGTTCCTGGATCATGGCATTTTTATGGAATTCATGCCCGTAGAAGAATACGGCAAGTCCAATCCTGAGACCATCGGTCTCAACGACGTGGAGGTCGGGAAGAATTATGCCCTGGTGATCAATACCAATGGGGGACTTTGGAGATATTTACTGGGAGACACGATCCAGTTCACCTCCAAATATCCTTTCCGTATAAAGGTCAGCGGGCGGCTCAAACATTTTATCAATGCATTTGGAGAGGAGGTCATCGTAGACAATACGGACAAAGCCATTGCCATTGCCTGTCAGAAAACAGGGGCAGTGGTCAATGATTACACAGCAGCTCCTGTCTATTTCAGCGACCAGGGGAATGGCGCTCACGAATGGCTGGTGGAATTTGAAAAAGAGCCGGAGAGCCTGGATCAATTCACCTACGAGCTGGACAAGGCCCTGCAAAACATCAACAGCGATTATGAAGCCAAGCGGCATAAGAACATAGCTCTAGGCATGCCCATTCTCCACGCGCTGGATAAAGGCGTATTTACCACCTGGCTGAAAAATAAGGGTAAGCTGGGAGGGCAGCATAAGGTACCCCGCCTGGCCAATGACAGAAAATACGTCGATGAGATCTGCGCTACATTCGTACCAGCATCGTAATGATCATAAGACTTACAAAAGAGGACGTATAGAAAAGATAGAGATACGGTACGTCGATAAAACAGTAAAAGACCACAAGGCTTAGCTTGAGCGCTGCCAGCGGTATGTTGGACACCTGTTCTTTCTTTCTTCTTTTAAAACAATACAGCACAAACACGGAAGGGACGATAAAACTGAGAACGACCAGCAATCTATGCAGGATAGCGATCCTGTGGGGGCCAAAGAAATAAGCCAGCCCCGGGGCTGTTGAGAACACGTCCGGACTGTCGTGCCATACACGGGCGGCAAATGGGACGTAATTACCGGGTAATGATGCCAGTCTTCTAAAGGTTTGCCAACCCACGGGCAGCAGGAACAGCAATATAAAACACGATGCGCCTGTAAGTGCAAAAATTCCGATGTGCTTCCATTTCCTTTCCAGCAGAAGATACAGGGTATAGGCGGGTATCCATCCCACCAGGCTGTAGCGGCTGAGCATACATAAAGAGGCCATGATGCCGATGAACCAGGGGTTGCCGGAGATCAGCGCCAGCACCAGCAGGACATAATAAGCAACGACCACCCCTTCCTCCGATACGCTGATGATGCCGGGTGTGTTGTCCGCCAGTATCCACCAGAACAAAAGGAAAGCGAGCACACCTGTGAAGAAGGACAGATAACGATGGATCTCCGGTCTGTAGAGAAAGAGAAAAACGGCAAAGGAAAAAAGCAGACCCGCCATGGTGATCCAGCGGATATCGATACCCAGTGCGATGGCGGGTACGTAAGGCAGCCACATGGCCGGCAGATAAATGGGCTGGATGCCATTCCATATCCAGGGGATCGTATCGTACACATGTTTGTGATGTCCTGCGACAAAGCGTTCGCCCATTACTTTGATGATCGGCAGCATGTCGGCGTTGCTTATATCGATGGGTATCTCCTCGAACCAATAGCGGCACCAGGAATACATGGCCAGGGCGATCAGCCCTATCAGGATGAGTCGATAGTGGTGAGTATGCGCTTTCCACCATCCTTTGTCCGGCCTGGTGAAGTGGAGATTGGGGAAGGAGGGCAGCATGAGGGTTATGGTTAGCCCGGACAGGAAATATAAGATAGAAAGAAAGGGTACCCAACTATTGAATTTTAATAACCAGGTAGAACTGAGGGTTTCTACTGTAAAAGCGATCAGTATAACAATAAGCAGATGTTTCCTGTAGGTCATTGGTTGCAAAATAAATATTTTATCTTTGATCCCATGAATAAGTTACTTGAAGGAAAAATTGCTATCGTCACCGGCGCCAGCCGGGGTATTGGAGAAGCCATCGCCGTTAAACTGGCCGAAGAAGGCGCACAGGTCGCTTTTACCTTTTTAAGCAGCGAGGAAAAGGCAAAGGCTTTGGAAGACAGGCTGAAAGCCCTGGGTGTAAAAGCCAAAGCGTATAAGAGTAATGCGGGCGTATATGCGGAATGTGAAGCCCTGGTAAATGACGTAACGAAAGAATTTGGAACGGTGGACATTTGCGTGAACAATGCGGGGATCTCAAAAGACAACTTATTATTGCGCCTTACGCCTGAACAATGGGACGAGGTGATGGATATTAACCTGAAGAGCGTATTCAACATGACCAAGCAGGTGATCCGGCCCATGATGAAAGCGCGGAAGGGCTCCATCATCAATATGAGCTCTATTGTAGGCGTAAGAGGAAATGCAGGACAAAGCAGCTATGCAGCCTCGAAGGCAGGGATCATCGGCTTTACCAAGTCGGTAGCCCTTGAGCTGGGCAGCCGTAATATCCGGTGCAACGCCATTGCTCCCGGTTTTGTAGAGACGGATATGACCCATTATCTGAAAGAAGGTGAAGGGGCAAAGGCTTTTTTGGAAAAGATCCCTTTGGGGCGATTCGGCAGCGCCGAAGAGATCGCCAATACCACGTTGTTCCTTGCCAGTGATATGAGCTCTTATATTACAGGACAGGTGATTAGCGCCTGCGGCGGGCTGAATATTTAACGATGTGTTTACGCGATTAGCTGTATATTTGTGACACTTTGATTGCAAAAAAAATCATATCTGTTTTTTTGTTATTGGTATTGTGCGTGCAGCTTCTGCCGTTGAGGCAGACTATTACCTGGCTCTTAGGTGGCCAGGCTACGGAAGAGCTGGTGCATGCCGATAACGGTAAGTTCGGTCGTCCGGGTGATGACCTGAACAAGGATTTTTTGCCCGTTTATCATCCTAGCCTCATCCAATCCATACTGATCAGCAGCCATGTCCGCGTTCCTCATCAATGTGAGGGCCTGGAAGGCAGACATGCGGACGATATACTTACTCCTCCCCCCAACTGTTGAGTCTTTTTCTTTACATGACCTCTTTCGTTTTTATTAATTCCTGATCGTTTACAGATCAACGTCTATTGCCTGCTTGCCCGGAGTTACCGTGTGTAAGTCGCTTTGTCTGTCCCTGTGAGACAACGCCTGCCATGACTCATCCTTTAAAAAAAGAAAAATGACTCAACGTAAAAACTTATTCCAAAATGCGGGTTCGGATATCCCGGCCGCAGTAGTAGTATTCCTGGTGGCATTGCCTTTGTGTCTTGGCATTGCCCTGGGTTCCGGCGCTCCCCTGTTCTCCGGTATCATCGCCGGCATTGTCGGTGGTCTTGTCATCGGCACCCTCAGCGGATCTTCGCTTAGCGTAAGTGGTCCTGCAGCTGGATTGACGGCTGTAGTCGTCGCTGCCCTCGGCAAGATGCCCGCGTTTGAAGCTTTCCTGCTCTCGGTGGTAATTGCCGGGGTCATACAAATGATCCTGGGCTTTATAAAAGCGGGGATCATAGGGGACTATGTGCCCAATGCCGTTATCCGGGGAATGCTGGCAGCTATCGGTATTATCCTCATCCTGAAACAGCTGCCCCATCTGACGGGTTTTGACAAGAATTTTTCGGGAGATGAGGCATTTATACAGATCGACAGAAGGAATACTTTTTCCGAGCTGATCTATTCCCTGAACTATCTTTCTCCTGCGGCCCTGATCATTGGGCTCGTGTCGCTGATCCTGATCTGGGTATGGGATACGAAGTTCTTCAAGAGCAAAAAGATCTTCAAGTTTATTCCCGGACCGCTGGTAGTAGTTATGGCAGGCATATTGTTGAACAGCTTTCTTTCTACGCTGGGCGGAGCCTTTGTCCTCGAGACGAATCACCTGGTCAATCTGCCTGTGACGGCGGGATTATCCTCTGCAGGAGAATTGTTGCGTTTCCCCCAGTGGCAGCATCTTGCGAATGGACAGGTGTGGATCACGGGTCTTACCATTGCCCTCGTTGCCAGCCTGGAAACCTTGCTGAGTATCGAGGCTGTCGATAAGCTGGACCCGTATAATCGTCGTACGCCGACCAACCGGGAGCTGAAGGTACAGGGCCTGGGCAATATGGTGTCCGGTCTGCTGGGTGGATTGCCCATCACATCGGTGATCGTGCGCAGTTCAGCCAATGTCAATGCGGGCGCCAAGACAAGGCTCTCTACCATGGTACATGGCTCCCTGCTGCTGCTGAGCGTATTGTTCATACCCAGGCTGCTGAACCTGATACCCCTGAGCGCACTGGCCGCCATCCTCATTGCAACCGGCTATAAACTGGCCAAACCCGCTTTATTCCGTGAGTTCCATAAGAAAGGGCTGGACCAGCTGGTGCCATTTGTCGTGACCATTATCGCTATCTTACTGACCGATCTGCTGATAGGCATTCTCATCGGTATGGGCGTATCGCTCTTTTTCCTGCTGAGAAGTAATTTTCATTCGGCGGTGATGATCGTAAATGATGACAATAAATACCTGGTACGGTTTAGAAAGGATGTTTCCTTTCTCAATAAACCCATCGTAAAGGAAAGGCTTGAAAAAGTGCCTGAAGGTTCCTATGTTCTCATCGACATTACCCGTGCGGACTTTATCGATAAGGATGTGATAGACGCCATCAATGAGTTCATGCACCATGCTCATTTAAAAAATATAAAGGTGGAGGTGAAAAAAAGTTCATTCAAAACTTTGCATCAGCTGGTAGTGGGAAAGGAGGAATTGGCTGCCTAGTACGGTTTAAATGAGTTATTTTTGAATATAAAGCATTAGTATATCTATGACACCGATAGAAAAATTATTACTCGAGAATAAAGCCTGGGCTTCGGAAGTAAAAGCGGACGATCCCGGATATTTTGAAAGACTGTCGCATTTGCAAACACCTGAGTTCCTATGGATCGGCTGCAGTGACAGCCGGGTACCGGCGGATAAGATCACGGGCACCCAGCCTGGAGAGATCTTTGTGCATCGCAATATCGCTAATCTTGTGATCCATACGGATGTGAATTTACTCAGCGTGCTGGACTATGCGGTGAACCACCTGAAGGTGCGGCATGTCATCGTCTGCGGTCATTATGGATGTGGGGGGGTAAAGGCAGCCATGACCAATCATGATTTCAAGTATGTGCTGAATATGTGGCTCCGGAATATCAAGGATGTGTACAGGTTGTATGCAGAGGAGCTGGATGCTATTCCGGATATGGAAAAGCGGACGGACAGGCTGACGGAGCTGAATGTGAAGGAGCAGGTAATGCATCTGGCCAAGACCTCCATTATCCAGCGGGCCTGGAAGAAGGATCAGCGGCCGCATCTGCATGGATGGGTGTATGGGTTAAAGGATGGGATCATCAATCCTGTTTTTGAAATGCCTCCGGGTGCGCATATCGATCCTCTTTATCAGTATGATGATCTATAAATAATAATAAAGGGTACCCGGTTAAGGGTACCCTTATCGCCCGATGAGGAGACTTTTGTTACTTCATCCACCAGACTTTGATAGCTGAAGTATTTCCTCCCATATTTTTTACCTGGGTATTATAATTCTCCGTGTTATTCACCGACTCGATCTGCGGATAAGGCAGCCTGTAGAAGGATGCATAAGTGGCGGGAATGCCAATGGTAGGCGTGCTGCCGGTTCTTCTCCACAAGTTGAAAGCCAGCCAGGGCTGACGGAAATTATCCAGCCATTCCTGGGCATATATCTTGTTCAGATCGCTGGCCATTACGCCCGTGAATGCCACTTTCGGATTGGTAAGCAGCGCCGTCATCTGGGCCGCTGTAGGTGTCGCCGGAGCTACCGCAGCCCAGTCGTCATGCGTGGTATTGGTATTGTGTGCGATGTTGTACCAAAAATTAACGGAAGCCGTGATCCCCGCGATATATTCCGCCTCTGCAGTGGCAGCATTCTGCGTAACCCCCAGACCTCTTGCATATGCCTCTGCCTTAAGGAAATGTACTTCCGCTGAATTCATGATAAATTCCGGAATATAATACTGATCGCGGATCAGGTAATAATTGAAGGAAGAGAACAGGGAGTTATCCTTATTGTTGATAGCAGTATCCCGGACATTTGTATTGTAGGGATTTGCATTATCCGAAGCGTTGCTGCCGATGACAAAGGGAGCCCAGCTGCCCGCCTGGTTAGTTTCGGCAAAAATAAGGGCCCTGGGATCAAAAATGCTGGCTGTAGTCGTACCGTCTGCTACTATGTTCCAAAAAGTAGAGCTTATACGCATGAACTTATGAGAGGAGAAGGACCAGGGTCTGACCCAATCTGCATCTCCGAGAGAAGTATTCGGAATGAGCGTAGGCGACAATCCCACATCTCCGCCGTCTGCGATCAATGGGGCTGACCCATTTAGCACATCGCTTATGACGGATGTAGCCGTTGCCGCATCTTTTTCCACCATTTGCATAGCATACCGGAGGCGGAGTGAGTTGGCAAATGACAACCATTTGGTCATATTTCCACCAAAGAGCGTTTCGGAGCTGCTGATGGATACGCTGGCGGAGGTACTAATATTTGTCACAGCCCATTTCAGGTTAGCGAGCAGGGAGTCATAAATAAGCTGTTGTGCATCATATTTCGGCCTGTATTTACTTGCATCTCCAGAATATGCCTTCCCGGCGTCGAAATAAGGAATATCCCCGAATTGATCGGTAACCCGGAATGTTTTATACGCCCGCAGGATATACACGATGGCCCGTATATTTTTCAGGTCCTGCTGATCACCTGTAGAAGCGTCAATCTTATCCAGGGCCAGGTTAAGGTTCTGTAGCGCCGAATAATAATCATTCCAGATGTCCTGTGCCCCGTTGGCCAGTACATAGCCGGAAGATCCGCTGGTAGCAGCCAGTTGGGTCACGGGATAATACCATTCATTATGTACGGCGGTCTGTTCCTGTCCTCTGAGGACCAAGGTGCTTAGCACGCCATTCACCAAAGGCCCGACGGTGATATCGCTGGGTAAGCCCGGTGTGGTATTGATGCTTTGAAAATTCTTCGTACACGAGGAAGAAAGGATGATCACCAGGCCTATTGTATAAAGGGTTATATTTTTTTTATTAAACATATTAGCGCATTTAATCAGTAAATTATTGAGTGCCCTGTCATTTTATTCCTGGTTAAAATGAAAGTCTGACCTGGAAGCCCAGCGAACGGAAACCAGGCAAGGATGCGAATTCAAGTCCCTGCGCATTGCCTACGCCATTGGAGCCTTCGGGGTTCACGTTGTCGGGTAATGAACTATATATGTAAAACAGGTCTCTGCCAACCAATGAAAGGGATGCAGCCTGAAAAACGCCGGATCTTCTTACGAGCTTGTCAGGCAGTGTATAGTTAATGGATATTTCGCGCATCTTGAACCAGGTGTCTGTCAGGACGCTCGTCCTATCAATCCAGTCGCTGCCACCGATGCTGCTGCTGCTCCATACGCCGTACTGCATGTACTTGTAATAGTAATGTACCACGTTGGTATTTACCGTCCCATTGGCAAAAATGCCCGGCAGAATGACACCTCCGTTCGTTTGAGTGTTATTGGGAGTGGTATAGGGTAACCCTCCGCCATCTCTTTCCTTCAGTGTTTCAGGCGCGATGCCCTGCTGCATCATGGTGGCATAAGTGCCTGACCATATCTGCCCGCCCACTTTGCAGTCGACCAGCATGCTGACGGATAATCCCCCTTTGAATGTAAACGTATTGGTGATGCCGCCCCGGAACTTAGGCGTGGTATTGCCGATGGGAACAGGCGTGGCAGTAGCCTGGTACAGTGTGCCATTCATAGCTGCATTTCCAAATGGTGCCGTGATCAGGATCGGGAGCCCGGTCTTTGTATCATATACATGATCGTAGCCGTAAATAGTGCCGAACTGTTCGCCCACTTTCACTGAAATAAGGGGGCCATGAGCTCCGCCATCATTCCAAATACTTGCCAGGTCTACTTTGGTAGCGCCCTGTGCCAGGGACAACAGACGATTACTGTAATGCGATGCATTTAACGAGATGTCCCACTTGAAGCTGCGCTGATCCACGGCTTTTATATTCAATATCCCTTCTATTCCTGAATTCTCCAGTACGCCGGTGTTGATGATAACCCCGCTTACACCGGAACTGATCGGCAATGGTGAATTGAGTATCTGGTTTTTAGACCGCCCGCGGAAATAGCGAACATCTACATTGATCCGGTTCTTCAAAAATCCCAATACCAGTCCGAAATCTGCCGTTTGGTTGATAGCTGGCTTGTAATGCGTTGCCGGCAGAGAAGCCGGCAGCTGTGCGGCAGTCTGACCGCCAAAAGTTGAAATGCTAAAATTATAATTCACCTGGTAAGGCAGTGGGTCTACTGCGGCTTCCGCCCAGGCTGCCCTGATCTTGCCGAAGCTCAACACGGAAGGATCTATATGCAGGGCGTCGGTAAATACAAAGCTGCTCGCAAAAGAAGGGAAGAAATAAGACCATTGTCCTTTAGGTAAGGTAGAAGACCAGTCATTTCTTCCAGTGATATCGAGGTAAAGGAAATCCTTGTAAGATAAATTCAGGAAGCCGTATACGGAATTCATTTTCTTCTGCAGGAAGCTCTCCGTCGGAGCAGCCGGGTTGCCCGTATAGGTCCCTGCATTCAATGAATAGGCATACGGGAAGGCCCAGCTGGAATTTGTCGCCAATATACCATACTGATTTCTCTGGTAGATGGTCCCCCCTGCGGAGAATCTGGCGTTGATATTCGTTTTACCGATATCTTCCTTATGCAGGGTGCCCAGGAAATCGAAATTGGAAGCCGTACCGCTTTCTGTCCCATGAGAATAGGAGCCTTTCAGGCCTGTGGCATCCGTCGGCGTATTTTTTGTGGTCAATTCATTACTATTGTTGTCGATCCCAGCCCTGAACAAAAAGTCCAGGAAGTCAGTTGCCTGATAGTTCAGCTGGACAGCTCCCAGTAACTTCCTGCGGTAATTCCAGGTGTTGTTCTGCATGATATTCCACACTGTATAGCCGCCATTACCTACCCAGGGGAAACCGCTGAGCGGGTTTTGGGTGCCGTTGGCATTCTTATAGACGGCGATGTCTTCACCTTTGTAATCCCTTCCGGCATTATACAGGAGCCTTTTTTGCCAGGAATTGGCATCATCATTACCCAGCTGAGGGGCATTGAGGTATTTATTTACAAAATAGGAAGTTGTCACCTGGAGGCTCAACTTCTGGCTGAGCTTCATGCTTGCTCCCAGGTTAAAGGTATTCTGGCTATAGTTGCTATTGGGTAATACCGCATCATTATCCAGCCGGGTATAGGAGGCCCGGATCGTACCCCATTCATTTCCTCCCGAAAGAGATACGGTATGGGTGGCCTGCATGCCATTTTTATATAACAACTTAATATTATTGGGTTGGGGATTATCCGGCCTTTTAACGCCATCCCACCAGGTGATGAGGGTGCCATCCATTTTTGGTCCCCAGGAGCTGCCTGATCCCGGCCAGCTTACCTGGTCCCACGTATTCTGGCCATAGGGTCCTGTGCCTGTCTTCTGGTCGACAAATAATTCAGTCCACCCGTCTGTCAGCATCGGGTTACCACTGCCATCTTTTTGCCAGGTGGGGGGATCCAGTGAAACCATACCACCTGCACCATACCTATTCTGCAATTTTAAGAAATGATATGGTCGAACGGATTTGTACCCGAAAGTATAATCGACGCCCAACCCCTGCTTTTTAGCTCCTTTTTTGGTGGTGATCAAGATTACGCCGTTGGCGCCTTTACCACCGTATAACGCAGCAGCGGTGGGGCCTTTTAATACGCTGATGCTTTCGATATCCTGGGGATTGATGAGGTTGATCGGGCTGCCCCAGTCTTTTGGCGCACTGGCATCCTTTGAATTGGAGTTCGAAAATAAGGCGCTCCCGGTGGGGCTGGTAAGCGCATTGTATGGTTCGGATGCATCATTTGACAAAGGCATACCATCAACGATGATCAGTGGTTGGTTATCGCCTGTTATCTGGTTATTGCCACCTATAACTATACGTGTGCTTCCTCCGTCAACTCCATTGGGAGTTGTGATGTTGACACCAGCCATTTTACCGCTGAGGGCATTGATCACATTGGGAGCATTGGAACGCGCCACTTCCGCCCCTTTGATCTGCTCCTGCGAATAGCCAATGGCTCTTTTTGTCCTGGAGATACCCAACGCTGTAACTACTATCTCTCCCAGAGCATTATCAGACTTTTGCAATGTGATGCTTAATACAGCCTGTGCACCGAGCGTTAAGCGGGAAATGGTATACCCGACGGAAGAAAAGAGCAGCACCTCTCCTTCATTTGCTTCAATGCGGAAACGCCCTTTTTCATCCGTGGTAGTTCCGCGGCTGGTGCCTTCCACCGTTATGCTGACACCTTGCAATGGAGTCCCATCAGCGGATAAGACCGTCCCTGTCACAGGCTTTATCACTTCTTCCCTGGTTTCTATTATCCCCAGCCGCATGTTTTCTTTTTTCAGGACGATCTGTTTACCAATGGCTTCAAAAGAGATATGGAGTGGCCTGAAGATCTTCTCCAAAATATCTCCCAATCTTTCCTCATTTGCAATCACCGTGATCTTTCTGTTCTCAGGCAGGATCCGGCTGTTGTAAGTAAATCCTATTTCCGTAGAAGTAGTGATCATTTTCAATACTGTCCTTATCTCTTTGGAGGACAGATTGAGAGTGATCCTTTTATCAAGGATCTCCTGGCCGTCTGCTGTGCCGGCAAAGCAATAACTCATACAGCTAAAAGCCAGGAAAACGTGAAGAAGTGTTACTCTCATAATGAATAAAACAGCTTGTTTTGGTTTTCCGTTTTTGTTCATAACTTTACTAGGTTTTGTCAATTCTTGAAAAAAGTGTGGCAAAATCTTCCCTTTTTCATCGTCTTAACGCGAGATGAAAGGGAGTTGAATCCGATGGTGGTGTTGCAGCACCACCATTCATTTTATACTAGTAGCTTGTGGGTATACTCATTCATAGTTGTTTGGTTTACAATGCAGTTGATATCTATATTAAGCAGTCTATTCTTTACAGGGCCTGCCGTCTATCAGCACCCCATTGTCGACGATCTTATAGGTGGCCCCAATGGCTTCGCAAATGATCTTTAATTTCTCCTCGAATGTTTCATCAGCCAGAGAGGTCGTCACGATGCAGGACGAAAAGGTCTTTTTGTCATAATGCATGGGAATACCGTAGGCCTTCTCCAAAGTCTCGAAAATATCTACCACTGGCGCTTCTTCAAAACTCAGCGGTGTAGCGGCGGGTACAGGCAGATGTTTAGGTAAGGTTGTATTATCGAAGGAGGTTTGGACAAGGTTATGTGTCTCTATTTTATACAGTCCTTCCTGGTTGGTCTCCAGTATCAGCTGATCCTGGGAGGGATTTGTCTTTTTCGACACGGCTACCTTTCCCGATCTTACCAGGACAGTCACATCCCCGTTCTCTTTATTGGTAGTGACATGGAAGCTGGTGCCCAGCACCCGTACCACCAGGTCCTTTGTATAGACATTGAATGGCCGGGCCGCATCGGGGGCTACTTCAAAAAAAGCGTTCCCTTCCAGATAGACCTCTCTTTTATCTTTTTGTAAGAAAGCCGCATGACGGATACGGGCGCCGGGCTGCAGGATCACGCGCGAACCGTCGACCAGCCAGACTTCCTGGTCGTGGTTGGTTTCATTGGTCCTGAATATTTGTATGACGGCAAGCAAATTACACGTGCCGCGCTCGAAGATCATTTCTGCGGAAAGCTGCTGGGGTTGCCCATGGGGGTCGATATTTGCTACACCAATCACGCCGAAGCC
>Ga0207694_10002253_pt1 | contig 15805 bp, 7 predicted proteins | sample KBSC34metaG_FD_184353 | JGI IMG/M metagenome (GOLD analysis project Ga0207694, IMG submission 184353) | Corn rhizosphere microbial communities from Kellogg Biological Station, Michigan, USA - KBS C3-4 metaG (SPAdes) (version 2) | ecosystem: Host-associated > Plants > Roots > Rhizosphere > Soil...
CAAGACGCCGCCGGCACGGGAACACTTGTTCAATCTGCTCGCTCTTGCGCTGGAGCGTGAGCCGGTGCAGATCGCGGCTCGCGCCTTCGCCACCGAAGATGCGTACGTGAGGGGCACGGCGCTCGAGTACCTCGCCACGGTGCTCCCAGGGCCGCTCTTTTCGGCGTTTCAGCCACTGCTGACGACTGCAACTGCCCCGGTGGCGGTCCGTCGCCGCGAGCCAGCGGCCGCGCGCGCAGAACTGCTTCGAGCGGGCGCCACCATGACCGTGAGCCTCGACGAGCTGCGCCGCCAGCTCGACGTCGCGCCGGTCGAGGACGCCAAACCCAGAGGTTCGTCGTGACCACCACGCCCGTCCCGCCCGTCGACGACGCCGACCGCATTCTGATCGTCGACGACGACCCGACGAATATCGACGTCCTGCGGCATACCCTCGACGGGCTCGGCTGCCGTCTGTTCATGACGCGCAGCGGCGAAAGTGCCCTCGACGTCGCCCGCCGGGTACAGCCACTGTTGATCCTGCTCGATATCGTGATGCCGGGAATCGACGGCTACGAAACGTGCAAGCGTCTCAAGGAAGACCCCAAGACCCGCGAGGCCGCCGTGATCTTCCTGTCGTCGCTGGACGAGACGAAGGACAAAGTGCGCGGCCTCCAGGCAGGAGCGGTCGACTTCGTGTCGAAGCCGTTTCAACGTGACGAAGTCATCGCACGGGTCAACACGCACCTCACGCTCCAGCGGCTCCGCCGGCAAATCGAAGCGAGGAACGAAGAGCTGACGCGCGAGCTGGCGGTCGCGCAGGAACTGCTGACGGACGCCCGGCGTCGCGTGGAAGGGCCGCTGCTTGGTGACAGCCCGGCGATTCGCGCGTTGCGCGAATCGATCGCGCGCTATGCGGCGGACACCGACCTCGTGCTGTTGACGGGGCCGGAGGGTGCCGGCCACGAGGCGGCAGCCCGCGCGATCCACCATGCGTCCGGCCGCGGTCAGCACGCCTTCTTTCACGTCAATTGCGCGATGCTCGCGCCAGGCCAGGATCCCGGTATCGCGAGTCCACCTCGGGGTTCGTCCGAGGTGAGTGGAGGCCCGGGCCTCACGCTGCTGGAGCTCGCGACGCGCGGCACGCTGTATCTCGAACAGATCGATCGGCTCGCGTCGGATCTGCAGGAGCGGCTTGCCGAGATCCTCGAAGGCGCCGAGGCGTCGCGCGAACACGGCGCGGCGCCTGTCCCTGACGTGCGCTTCATCGTCTACAGTTCCGTGCCGCTCGCAACGCCGGGGCGCTTCCATCCGAGGCTGTTGTCGCTGCTGCAACGCCGGCAGCTGCGTGTTCCGTCGCTCGCCGAGCGGCCGGAGGATGTTGCGGAGATCGCGCGGTTCTTCCTGCAGCAGCACGCGCGGCGGATCGGCGCCGTGGTCGAGACGATCTCCGATCAGTCGATGAAGCGCCTGCGTCGGTACCGCTGGCCGGGCGACGTCCGCGAGCTCCAGAACCTGATCGAACGCTCCGTCACGTTCGCACGAGACGCAGTCCTGGAGATCGACGCGGCGCTGCTCGACGAAGGGGTACCGCTCGGTCACTATCGACTCCTGGAGAAACTGGGCGAGGGCGGGATGGGCCAGGTGTGGCGCGCCCGGCACCAGCTGCTGGCGCGGCCGTGCGCAATCAAGCTGATTCGCCCTGAGGTGCTCGGCGAGGCCACACGGGAAGCGATGACCGAGCGGTTTCAACTCGAGGCCCGCACGATCGCGCGCCTGACCTCGCCGAATACCGTTCGACTCTACGACTTCGGGACCAGCGAGACGGGCGGCTTCTACTTCGTGATGGAGCTGCTCACCGGGATGGATGTCGCGTCAGTCGTCGAGCATTTCGGTCCGCTGCCACCAGAGCGCGCGGTGGCTTTGCTGCGTCAGGTCTGTCGCTCTCTCGCGGAGGCGCACGCGGAAGGGGTGCTCCATCGGGACATCAAACCGCAGAACCTGTTTCTGTGCCGGCTCGGTCTCGAAGTCGACGTGGTGAAAGTCCTGGATTTCGGGCTGGTGAAAACGCTCGACGATCGCGCGGGCCAGATCACAGCAGACGGCAGTCTGACTGGAACGCCGTCGTACATGCCTCCCGAGCGCGTCCTGGGTGGCGCCGCTGACGAGCGGTCCGACCTCTATTCGCTGGGGTGCGTTGCCTATTGGATGCTGACCGGCCGACCCGTGTTCAGCGGGGAGCCGATGGCGGTCATGATCCACCACGCTCGGACTTCTCCGGTGCCGCCGTCCAAAGTCGCGGGGCAGGTGTTTCCGGCGGGTCTCGAGGAGCTCGTGCTCGCCTGCCTGGACAAGGCTCCGGAGAAACGTCCGGCGTCGGCGGTCGAGCTCTGGCGCCGACTGGGAGACATTGCGTTGAAGGATTCGTGGAGTTTCGAACGGGCGGAACTCTGGTGGCGCGAGCATCTTCCCCAGCTCGCCAAGGCGTCATCTCGTGCCGACTCCAGCGGCGACATCAGGCTTTCACCACCAGCACGATAACGTCAGTTCAGTAACGGCACCACCTGTTGCCGCGCCTTCTCGGCGGCGTTCTGCGCGTCGAGCATGAGCCGATACGCCACGTAGTACTTGTAGATGTTGCGGACATAGGTCGTGGTCTCGACGCCGATCCGCTCGGCGATCACGATCTCCACGTTGTTGAACCATTTGTCGGGGTCGAGGCCTCGCCGCTCGGCCTCGCGGCGAGCCGTTGCGACGTTGCCTGGCCCGCAGTTGTAGCTGGCAAACGCAAACAGCGGACGATTTCCCTCGCTGAAGTTGGCGTTGGGAAAGTTCCTGGACATCAGTTGGTTCATGTATTTGGTGCCGGCGTGGACGTTGGATTCGGCCAAGGTGATGTCGCCGACCTTCATCTCTGCCCCGGTCGCCGGCATCAGCTGCATGATGCCGATGGCACCGACCTGGCTTTTCGCCTGCTGGTCGAGACCCGATTCCTGGTAGCCCTGCGCGGCGAGCATGAGCGGGTCGAACCCGTAGCGACCGCCGTACTTCTCGAACAGCGCCAGCGTGGAGGTGAAGCGCTTGCGCTCGGCGCTGGCCGTGGGATCCTTCAGCTCCTTGACCCGGCGCATGTAGCGGTTCATGCGATAGGTCACCACGCCCTGCTTCATCGCCCAATTGCGAAAAAAGTCGTCGATCTCGGCGGCCAGCATCGGACTGTCCTTGCGAATCGCCCAGCCGGTCATCGCGTCGGCGCGCAACACGAGATCGGTTCGCACCGTGAGCCGGGGCATCACCTGGGCCCACATGCGCGCCTTCCAGTCGTCCACCACCAGGAGTTCGACCAGGCCGGCGTCGAGCATCTCCATCAGATCTTCGTCCTCGAGCGAGTCGGGCACTTCGATCAGGGTTACGGGCGGGCGGTGATCGGCTTTGAGACGTTCGTTCAGCTGCTCGAGACTCTCGAAATAGCTCGACGTCTTTCGCACGTGGACCCGCGCGCCCGAGAGATCAGCGAGGATCTTGAGACCGGGCGACTTGGGGCCGGTGACGATCACCTCGTTGATCGAGCGGCGGCCGTCATCGCCTGGGACGAAGTCCACCCTCTTCATCCGTTCCTCGGTCATCGTCAGGTTGCCGATGGCGACGTCGGCCATGCCGTCACTCACAAACGGCAGCAGCTGGTCGCGCGTGGCCGGCATCACGTACACCGTCAATGGCCGGTTCCCAAGCTCCTTGGCGTACTTGATGTTGAGATACCGCTCCCAGTCGCGCACCAGTTCGACGGCAAGCCCGCGCTCGCGTCCCTTGTCGCTGAAATACAGGGATCGGGAGAACGGCGCAAAGACGCGGAGCATCCGCCGCTGGAGCAGCTTGTCGAAGTCGCCCCGCCACGGCTTGTTGGCGATTTGGAGTTGCCGGAGCGTCGTGGTCGTGGCGGAAGGGGCAGGCCCCGGCGGGAGAGGCTTGGATGACGTCGGGGCTTGTGCGCTCGGAGCTGCGACGACGACGCCGAACACCATGAGACTGACGGCGAGCACCCCACGAGGGGCAGACAGACTTCCCGGCATCGAGGACCCTCCCTGTCTCTTCCCAATCCGACTTGCCGCGCCGAGTCTACGGACCTCACCAGTGCAAAGTCCACCTCGTGCATTCGTCAGATCCCTCCGGCCGTGTTCGGCCATCGGGCACGTGTCGTTGTGGATAGATGGAGTGCGCGACGGCGGTCACACCCACCGCAGTCGCGCGAACATCAACTCTTGAAAGAGCGACACCAATGCCTACAGTCTCAAACGTTCAACTGCAAATCCAGAAGACGCCGTTGCAGCAGGCGCCGACGGCGGCTCGGAAAGTCACGGTCACGTATCAGGTCGGCTTCACGCAGCCGGAAATCGACGCGCGAGCCAGCTTCCAGGTCCGAGTGAGTCTGTTGTCGATCGACAACAACACGCTGCCCGTGACGACGTTCGGGCTGACCGCAGCGCCAGGCGTCGTCTCGCGCACCGAGACGCAGACCTTCCAGCGGAGACAGCTCGACGAGGAGCCCGACTTCGAGATCATCGTCGACTCGCAGGGGCACCCGCATCGCGTCCCCACGGAGATGCCCGACGCCTGGCGGGCGCGAGTGATGGCAACGTATGTGCCCGAGCCGGTCTTTGGCAACGCCACCAATATGTCTTCGTCGGTGAACGGAAGCTGGGGAGCGCTCGGCGACGACTAGTCTTCGGTCTGGGACCAAGCCGGGGCCCGGAGCCGGGCCCCGGACGCTTTCTACAGCTCATCGTGGTCGCCTTCAGCACGGCGGGATCGATATCCAGGACGCCCTGCGCCATGGCGGCCTGCACGTGCCCATCAGGATGTTGGTGTAGCGGCCCTCGTCGACGGTGACCGTGCTCACCATCAGCGTAGCTGGCTTCACTTGCACGTCGTTCACTCATTCGATTGATCGCCGGAAACTAAACGGGCAGTGAGTCGATCTTGCTGAGCGTGGCGTTTCGGACACCGGCCATCTGACGTAAGATGCGCTCCTCCCCGCGCACTCCGATTGCTCGCGCACATGCGGAGAGAAGGGGTCGTCATGGTCGCGTTGAGACCTACGCTCGCCATCGCGTCGTTCGCCATCCTTGCCGGCGCCGCCACCATGGTGGCCACCGACCATTCCGACAGAGCGGACTGGAGGACGATCGGCAACGACGCCGCGAACAGCCGCAATCAGCCGCTCGAGCGCACGATCGGACGGCGCAACGTCGATCGCCTGTTCCCGAAATGGATCGCCACGACCACCGGTGATGTGTCGGGTACGCCGGCGGTGGCCGACGGGGCGGTCTATTTCGCGGATTTCGGCGGCACGCTGTGGAAGCTCGACGCGGAAACGGGAGAGGTGATCTGGTCCGAGTCGATCGCCGAATACACGGGGCACGCGGGCGACTACGCACGCACGAGCCCGTCGCTCGCCGGCAACACGCTGGTGGTCGGAGTCATCAAAGGAAGCCCGACGGTCCCCTGCGGCTCCGAGCCCACCGCGTGCCCGAACATGCTGGGCGTCGACGCCAGGACCGGTGCCCTGCGATGGTCGACGCGCATTCATGAGGACACCCGCGCCGCCATGACCGGATCGCCGGTGCTGGCCGGCGACACGGTCATCACCGGCATTTCGGCGAACGGGGCTGGCGGTACGACGTCGACCTTCCGCGGCGCCATCGTGGCTCTCAACGCTCGAACCGGACGGATTCTCTGGCGCACCTACTCCGTTCCTGCGCTCCCACAGGAGAACGGGATTCCCGGCTACGCCGGTGCGACGATGTTCTCGCCGCCCGCAGTGTCCGTCGATGCGGGCCTCGTGTACGGGACGTTCGGCCAGTATTACCACGCTCCCGCGAGCGTGACCGCGTGCCACGCCGGCCACGACGCAGGCGCTGGCGGCTTCGACGAATCATGCGAGGTCGCCGGAGCCTTCTGGAAGTCCATCGTGGCCTTCGATCTTCACACCGGTGCGCCGCGATGGTCGTATCGCATGAACCGCTCGCACGGCATCTGCTCGACGCAGCCGGCGAGCGTCACGTGGTGCGCCCCAGACGGCGACGGCGAGAAGTGGGACCTCGGCGGCTCCGGCGTCAACGTCATGCGGCTCAAGATCCATCGACACGGCAGCGATGACGGCGACGACGAAGACGATGACCGGGACGACGGAGACGACCACGGGCCCTGGCGGGACGTCGTCGGCATCGGCGCAAAGAGCGGCGTCTACACGCTGCTCGACGCGAGAACCGGCGGGCCAATCTGGAGCACGCTCATCGGACCGGGCGGCGACCAGGGCGGCGTCGAATGGGGCACCGCATTCGACGGCAAGCGCATTTACGTGCCGATTACCAATCACCACCATCTTCCCTACAAGCTCACGCAGAACGGCGTGCTGGATGTCGCGGGGCCGCCCATCACGGGGGGCTCGTGGGCAGCGCTCGATCCAGTGACCGGCAGGATCCTCTGGCAGACCGCCGATCCGCAGACCGAAACGGTGCCCGGATTCACCAACGTCGGCGTTTGGGATCTGGCGCCGGTGACCGTCGCCAATGGCGTCGTCTATGCGGGCTCGATGGCCAAGCTGCCCAGTCAGCATCAGTTCTTCGCACTCGACGCGGCCACGGGACGCATCCTCTGGCGCTGGAGTGCCGGGGCATCGGTCAACGCCGGGCCGGCCGTTGTCGGAGGCACCGTGTTCTGGGGATCGGGTTACTCGAGGTCCGGTGTCGAGGGCAGCGGCAACAACCGGTTCTTCGCGTTCAGCGTCGATGGGAAATAGGCTCAGCTACCGCGTGTGCGAAACGGCCCTCGCGGACGTTTAAATAACCGGATCCACCGACTCACGCGTACACTCCATCCGCGCGCTGGGATGCCTCGTCACGTGGTCAGCGACTACCGGAACGACGTCTTCATCAGCTACAGCCACATCGACAATCAACCGATTGACGATGGCGGCAGCGGCTGGGTCGATACATTCCACGAGCTGCTCCAGAACTTCGTGGACGTACACCTCGGCCGCCGGACCACGATCTGGCGCGACCGACGGCTCACCGGCGCGGACATTTTCTCGGACGAAATCGAGCAGCAGCTGAAGGCCTCGGCGGTACTCGTCTCGATCATATCGCCCGGCTACCTGCAGTCGGACTGGTGCAACCGCGAGCTGTTCGCATTCACTCGTGCGGCCGAGGACGGTCGCAACCTGCGAATTGGCAATCTGCAGCGCGTGGTCAAGGTTCTGCGGCTCCCGGCGGAGCGCTCGGCGCTGCCGCCGGTCCTCGATAATGTTCTCGGAGCGCAGTTCTATCGGCTCGATCCGGCATCAGGTCGCGCGCGGGACCTGCTACTGGACCCGGCCGTGGACGCGCCGAAGATCTTTCGCGCGCGCGTAGACGACGTCGCACAGGATCTCTCCCGGCTGCTGTCGGCGATGGCCGCCTCCAGTGATGCCGCCGCAACAGCCGCGCCGCCAGAGTCGGCTGCAACCGTCTTCCTCGCCTGGTCCACCGCCGATCTCGGCGAGGAGCGCGAAAAGTTGCGTCGGGAACTCGAGGCGCGTCGATTCCGCGTGGTACCCGCTGCCGCGCCGCCGCTCGAGGCCGGACGTCTGCGTGACGCGGTTGCCGACGCACTGCGGGAGGCGAAGGTCGCCATTCACTTAATCGGCGCACACTACGGGTTCGTCCCCGAGGGCGACGAGCGGTCGGTCGTCGAGCTGCAGATCGATGCCGCCGCGGCAGCGGTGTCCCCTGATGGCCCGGCGCGAATCTTCTGGCTGGCGCCACACGAGCAGGTTCGCGATCCTCGGCTCGACGCGCTCGTGTCACGGGTGCAGCGCCAAGCGCCGGCCGGGCGGCCGGTCGACGTGCTCGTCAATCAGTCCGTCGAAACGCTGAAGGCGCTCGTGTTGGATCGCCTGAAGCCAGCCCCCGCACAGATCGAGAAGGCAGCCACGCCGGTGGGTGCCGGCGTGTACCTGATCTGCGATCCGCTCGATCGCGAGAGTGTGACACCGCTCCAAGACTTTCTGTTCGATCAGTCGCTCGAAGTCCGGCTGCCGCTCTTCGACGGTGAAGCCGACGCCATTCGCGAGGAGCACTACGAAACGCTGAAGGAGTGCGACGGCGTGCTGATCTTCTGGGGCAAGGGCCGCGAAGGATGGCTCCGGACGATGCTGCGCGATTTGAACAAAGTGTTCGGTCTTGGTCGCTCCGATGCCTTTAAGGCGGCGTCGCTTTATCTCACCGACCTCCCCGATCCATCCAAAGAGAGCTTTCGGACAAGGCAGGTGTCGATCATCAAGGCGGACGCACCTCGCTTCGACCCGGCGCCGCTGGCGCCGTTCGTCTCACAGCTGGCGCGTGCGTAGGCGATGGACACGCGCGAACGCTTGAATCCGTTTCCCGGCCTGCGCCCCTTCTCGAAGGACGAGGCCGATCTCTTCTTCGGCCGCGACAAACAAAGCGACGAGCTCGTGCGGCGCCTGGCCGGCCGGCGCTTTCTGGCCGTGGTCGGAACGTCCGGCAGCGGCAAATCGTCGCTGGTGCGCGCCGGGCTGATTCCCTCGCTCGAAAGCGGATTCGCCTCTCGCGCGGGCACGCACTGGCGAACCGCGATCGTGCGTCCGCAGGACGATCCGATCGGCTTCCTCGCAGAGGGCCTCGTCGAGAGCGGTCTGCTGACTCACGCTGACCTGTCGCCGGCCGCGTCGAGAACGATCGTCGAGACGACACTCCGCCGCAGCAGCCTCGGGCTGGTCGAGAGCGTGCGTCTGGGCCGCCTCGAGCCGCACGAAAATCTGCTCGTGGTCGTCGACCAGTTCGAAGAGCTCTTTCGCTTTGCCGATCTCGCTGGCCGGGGTGAGGCGGTAGACGAAGCTCCCGCATTCGTCAAGCTGCTGCTCGAAGCCACGATGCAGGGCGACGTGGCGATCTACGTGGTGCTGACCATGCGGTCCGATTTTCTCGGCGACTGCGCGCGCTTCCGGAACCTTCCGGAAGCGATCAGCGACAGCCAGTACCTGATTCCCCGGCTAACGCGCGACGAGCTGCAGGCAGCCATCACCGGGCCGATCGGCGTGCGCGGCGGGGCAATCGCGCCGGCGATCGTGCAGCACCTGCTGAATGCCGTTGGCGACGACATGGATCAGCTGCCGGTCCTGCAGCATGCGCTCATGCGCGCGTGGGACCACTGGGAAGCCCATGATGCAAGCGGAAGCCCGATCGAGCTCGAAGATCTCGAAGCAATTGGCGGCTTGGCGCAGGCGCTCTCACGCCACGCCGACGAGGCGTTTGCCGCGCTGACCGGCGACCCGGATCGCTCGCTGGCAGAGCGCATATTCAAGTGCCTCACGGATCGGGGGGCCGACAATCGGGAAGTGCGCCGCCCCACGCCCGTGTCGCGCCTGTCGGCGATAACGACCGCGCACGCTGCGGACCTCGTGAGGGTGATTGATGTGTTCCGCGCGCCGGGCCGATCGTTCCTGGTGCCACCGTCCGACGTGCCACTGGACGGCGACTCCGTCATCGACATCGCACACGAGAGTCTCATCCGTCAGTGGCAGCGGTTGCGCGGATGGGTCGACGAGGAGGCGGAATCGCGCGCTACCTATCTCCGCCTCGTCGACGCTGCGCGCTTGTATGAGGCCGGTAGGGGCGGGCTCTGGGGCGAGCCCGATCTGACCTTTGCGAAGCAGTGGGAGCAGCGCCAGGCGCCAACGACGGCATGGGCTGCACAGTACGCGCCAGGATTCGAGACGGCGCGGGCATTTCTCCAGGCGAGTGAGGCCGCTCACGCCGCGGCGGAGGACGAAAAAGTGCGTCGGCTCAAAGCCGAGCGCGAGCAGCGCGATCGTGAACTGGCGCAGGCGCAGGCGCTCGCCGAAGCGGAGGGACAGCGCGCTGCGGAGCAAGTGCGGCAGGCCGTGCGGTTGCGGAAGATGCTCTTGCTCGCGGGAACAGCCGGTCTCGTGGCCGTGCTGCTCGCCGCGGCCGCCATTGTTCTGTTCTTGAATATGCGACGGGCCCGGGATACTTCGGTCGTCCAGGGCCTGATCGCCGACGCCCTGCGGCTGTCCGCGGTTTCGACGACGCTCGGCCCTCAGTCCAACCGCGCGCTGTTGCTAGCATCGGAAGGGATGCTCGCAGCGGAATCGGTGACTGATCGGAACGTGAGGGTGCCCGCGGCCGAGCAGGCACTGCGGGACATGCTCAGGGGCTCATCGGGAATCGGGTTGCGCTTTCTGCCTGGTGAGGGGAACCCGATCGTCGTGAGCGCGGATAGCCACTGGCTCGCTGCTGGTGGGCGCGACGGCACGGGCTACCTGGTCGATCTCAAAGCGCCGGGCCCGATGCCCACATGGCGGCTTCTCCCCGGACACGAGGGCGCAATGAACGCCATCGCCGTCAGCCGGGATGGCCGGTGGCTGCTGACGGGGGGCGTCGACCGGACCGCGCGGCGCTGGGATCTGACGAACGCGAAGCCGGAGTCGACGGCGGTCGTGTTCGGTGGGCATCGTGACGCTGTCACGGCGGTCGCCATAAGCAGTAACGGTGCGTGGCTCGCCAGCGGGAGTGCCGACGGGACAGTTCGCCTGTGGCGCTCGAACACCGTCGGCCAGGGAATGCCGCTCGAACTGCGGCTTGGCGCGCCAGTCACGGCACTCGCATTCATCGGAGGCGATCGCTGGCTGGTGACGGCGAGCGGGCGCGAGAATAACTCCGGCAACGTCCGCCTGTGGGACTTGTCCGCGTCCGATCCGGCTGCTCACCCCGTATCGCTGGCGAACGACAGACTTCCCGTGTACGAGGTCGCTGCTGATGCGAGCGACAACTGGCTGGTGGCCCGTGGCGACGACGCCAGCTATTTGTGGAACCTGCACGACGCCGACATCGCCAAGTCTCGAGGCACGATCTTCAGTTCGGCTCTGGTCAGTCCCGACGAGCGCTGGGCCGTGTCGGTTACCCACGGGGGGGACGTCGTTCTGCACGACCTGAAGCGGTTAGAAGGCTACGCACTGTTTTTGCACGGAAACGCCCGGACGGGCCGAGACGCTCGTGATGCTCGATTCGCGTTCAGCCACGACAGCCGCTGGCTCGTGACCTACGGGGAAAAGGACAACGAGGCCTGGCTCTGGGATTTTGCGACGAGTAACTTGAAGACGCCCGCCCCTGCCAAAGTGCCATTGACGGGCCACGGCGGTCCCGTGTCGAGTGCGGCGTTCAGCGCCGACGGCCGCTGGCTCGTCACCGGCTCACGGAACACGCTGTTCGTCCGTGATCTCACGAAGCCCGGCGAATTGGCCGCGCCTACGATGCTGCACGGTCCGGAATTCGCCATCAATCAAGTGCAATTCTCGGCCGATGATCGGTGGCTCATCGCACGAGGTTTTTCCGACCTCGGCGTCCACCTTTGGAACTGGCAGGAACGGCTGGATGCCTACGGCGAGCCGATCGTGCACGTGCCAAAAGTGCCAGCTGACAGGGTCGACGTGACTCGCGACCTGCGCTGGTTCGCGGTTGCGGAGGATTCAGCGATCCGCATGTGGGATCTCGGTTCGCGCCTCCGGGACAATCCGCCCGCGACATTCGCCGACGATCAGACTTTCTCGACACTCGTCTTCAACCACGACGGCACAAGGCTCGTCAGCGGTGGGGACGATGGCCGCGTCAGTGTGTGGGACGTCGGCAAGAGCGGCGGCAGGCGCGTCCTGCGGGGACATACCAAGACAGTGCGCGCGGTTGCTATCAGTCCGGACAATCGCTGGGTGGCGGCCGGCACGGCAGTCGACATACGCGTGTGGGACCTAGCCATAGAAGGGGGCGATTCGCGCGCTACCGTCCTGCCAAACGCGGACCGGGGTGCCTATTACGCGGCATTCAGCAGCGATAGTCGCCGGCTCATCACGTTTGACGGCGCTGGAGGCGCGCAGATCTGGGACGTGGCGACGTCGCCGCAAGACCCGACGCTCCTGCGGAAGATCAGTGTCCGCCCCAACGTCGCGTCGATCGCCTTGAGTCCCGAAAGCCGCTGGCTGGCCGTCGGCCACCACGACGGCCCGATCGAGGTGTGGGACCTCCGCACGACTCAAGAACCCTCGCCCCGTCTGCTCAACGGTCATCAAGGGACGCCAGTGGCGCTCGCCTTCACGCCGGACGGCCGCCGCTTGGCCAGTGCCGGCGCCAACCGTCTGGACGAATCGAGGGTCCGCGTCGACGATCGCTCAATCCGGCTGTGGGATCTCGAAGCACCGGATCCGTCACGCAGTGCCGTCGTTTTCGAAGGACATGACTCTAACCTGTCGGCAGTGAAGGTGAGTCCGGACGGCCACTGGCTGGCAACCGCGAGCTTCGATGGCACCGCCCGGGTGTGGGACTTGTCCGCGGCGGATCCGGCGCGCACCGCGCTTGTCCTCAACGGCAACGAGGGCGCTGTCTGGGGGCTGGCGTTCGCGGCCGACAGCCGATCGCTGCTGACGTGGGGCGAGGATGCGACAGTGCGTCGGTGGCCCCTTGGCAGCGACGAACTGCTGGCCCGGGCCCGCCGAGTGACCGGACGAAATCTCACACAGACAGAGTGGAGCCGGTACTTTCCCGGGAAGCCGTATCACCGGACGTTTGCCGATCTGCCCATCCATTCGACCGTCGTCGAACAGCTCGTGCGAACTGTGGTCGCCACCGGAATCGACGATGCCCTCGGCCAACTGGAACCGTCCCTTCGCGTCGAGGGCCGCCGCGCGATCGTCGATCGCCTGGTGGGCGATGCCAGCGCGCTGGCCGCCAAGGCCGACTACGAGGGCGCGATGGGCACGATGGCGATCGCGCGGCGCATCGACCCGAGCCTCGACGCTGAGTTCGGCAAGCGGCTCGGTCGCCTTGCGGCCGGCGCGCTCCTGACGGACGCCAAGTTTTCAATCACCGGCTCGTACCCGCCGAAGGTACCCGACGCGCTCGAGAAGGTGCGCAAGGCGGCAGCGCTCGATCCGGCGTTGCCGGCCGGGGCCGAGCAGGTCCTTCGCGACCTGGCCCGCCGCCGCTTCCGCCAACTGGCCAAGACCGCCGTCTCCGGCGGTTCCTACCAATCGAAGGACGCACTCGACCGCGATCGCTCGCTGCTCGAAAGCGCCGTCGCATTCGATAGCGCGTTGCGAACGGCCCCCGAGGTCGCCGCGTTAGCGAGCCGGGTCGAGGCTGGACCGGGCGAGCTGGCGGCGAACTTAGCGCTGGCCGATGCGACCGGTGAATGGAAACGCCTACTCGAAGCCGGCGATGTTCGCGCCGCCGCTTCGGCGTATGCGTCCTTCGAGTCACGATTCCCCGGCCGCATTCTAGCGGCGACATGGAACGACCTCTGCTGGGTCGGTGCACTCAAGGGCGGGGCCAGTGTGGTCCGCGCGGCGTGCGACAGCGCCGTGAAGCTGGCGCCCGACAATGCCGAAATTCGCGACTCGCGGGCCCTTGCGCGCGCGCTGCTGGGCGATCGCGACGGCGCCATCGCCGACTGGCGGATCTTCATTGCCGCAGATGCACCGGCCGCGCGGCGGAAGCAACGGCAGGACTGGGTGCGCCGGCTGGAGGCCGGTGAGCGATTCACACTCACCACAGGATTGCGTCGCGAGCTCCTCACGCAATAGAGCAGGCCAAGCGTACGGGTCCATTGACAGTCCGCGGGAGCGGGCTGATAGTGTGTCGGCTTCATACAATCCAGCGAGCACGCGCCTCTGACTCGGAGGGTTTAATGCTTAAGGTCCGTGAGACGGTCAAGCGGCTCGCCTTCCTGGGAATGCTCAGCGCGGGCGCGAGCCTGGCCCACGCACAGGCGCCGCTCCACGACGAGCAATATCCCCAAGCCGACATCGCCTACGGCGCCACGGTCTACGCGTCCAGATGCGTCACGTGTCACGGCACGCAGGGCGACGGCATCGGCGGCGTCAACCTGCGGAGCGGCACTTTCCGCAACGCGGTCATCGATCGTGATCTCGACCGCTTCATCCGCGCCGGCTCACCCGCTGGCATGCCAGCTTTTGATCTCGACAGCGCCGAGATGGCGGGCATCATCGCCTACCTCCGCAACATGAACGCGGTGGACACGGCAACAGTGGCGAGAGGTGACGCCGCGCGCGGCCGCACCGTCTACGACGGCAAGGGCGCGTGCGCGACGTGCCACCGGATTGGCGGCGCCGGCTCCCACGTCGCACCGAACCTGACGGACATCGGCGCACTGCGCAGCCCTGGCTCGCTGCAGCGCTCGCTGCTGGACCCTACCAGTCAGATGATGCCGATCAACCGGCCGGTTCGCGTCGTCACGAAGGACGGCACGGTCATCACTGGACGCCGCCTCAACGAGGACACTTACGGGCTGCAGATCATGGACGACCGCGAGCGCATGCACTCGCTCGTCAAGGCCGACCTGCGCGAGTACACGATCGCCAAAGTCTCGGCGATGCCATCTTTCAAGGGGACCCTCTCGGACGGCGAGGTTGCCGACCTCGTGGCTTATCTGCTCTCGCTGAAAGGACAGCTGCCATGACCCGGACACTGTCGCTCGCCCTCGTCATGGCGCTGTGCGTGTTGTCCCTTCGCGCCCACGCCCAGGTCACGACCCAACGCCTCACCGCAGCGCCCAGCGAGCCGCAGAACTGGCTCACCTACTCCGCCAACTACTACAGCACCCGCTACAGCCCGCTGACGCAAATCACGCCAGCGAACGTGAAGAACTTGAAGCTGCAGTGGGCGTATCAGGCGCCCGTCGCCGGCAACTGGCAGACGTCGCCGCTCGTCGTGGATGGTGTGATGTACATCACCCAGCGCCTCAACGACGTGGTCGCGCTCGACGCTACGACCGGGCGTGCGTTCTGGATCTACCGCTACACGCCCGCTGCCGACCGCATCGTGTGCTGCGGCGCCAACAACCGCGGCCTGGCCATCCTCGGCAACACGCTCTTCATGGGAACGCTCGACGCGCAGCTCATCGCCATCGATGCCAAGAGCGGGAAGGCGTTATGGAAAACCGCGGTGGCGAGTACCAAGGAGGGCTACTCGATCACGCATGCTCCGCTCGTCGTGAAGGACAAGGTGATCGTCGGCGTCGGCGGGGGCGAGTACGGCATCCGCGGCTTCATCGCCGCCTACGACGTGAACACCGGCAAGGAAGCGTGGCGCTTCTACACGATTCCCGCGCCCGACGAGCCCGGCGGCAACACATGGGAGCGCTGTCCGCCCAACTCCAAAGGCTTCTGCGACCCCGAGGCCTGGAAGCACGGCGGCGGCTCCATCTGGATGACGGGATCCTATGACCCGCAGTTGAACCTCACGTACTGGGGCGTGGGCAACGTGGGGCCCGATTACAACGGCGCGCAGCGGCCGGGCGACAACCTCTACACCGACTCGGTCGTGGCGCTCGACGCCGACACCGGCAAGCTGCGGTGGCACTACCAGTTCACGCCGCACGACGTCTACGACTACGACTCCGTGCAGGTGCCGGTCCTCATCGACAACTGGGCCAACACGCGCATCAACGTCATCGCGTGGGCCAACCGCAACGGGAACTTCTACATCCTCGACCGCGCCACCGGCCGGTTCCTTCTCGGCAAGCCGTTCGTGAAAGTGAACTGGATGAGCGAATTCGACGAACGCGGCCGCCCGGTGCAGACGCCGCAGCCGGAAGGTCAGCCCACGTATCCGGGGAACCAGGGCGGCACGAACTGGTACTCGCCTTCCTACAGCACGCGCACCGGGCTTTTCTACGTCTCAGCGTGGGAGGACTACGCGAGCATCTACTCCCCCGCGCTGTCGCAGTACAAGCAGGGTTC
>Ga0207694_10002256_pt1 | contig 15794 bp, 12 predicted proteins | sample KBSC34metaG_FD_184353 | JGI IMG/M metagenome (GOLD analysis project Ga0207694, IMG submission 184353) | Corn rhizosphere microbial communities from Kellogg Biological Station, Michigan, USA - KBS C3-4 metaG (SPAdes) (version 2) | ecosystem: Host-associated > Plants > Roots > Rhizosphere > Soil...
GGAAGTGCTTGTAACAGGGTTGTAGATTTGAGTTCGGTATAAACGTGAGCTCTTTACGCCCTTCGTATAAAACCAAAGGCAAGGTTTGGTCAAGTGGTTTTCTTCGATAGTGACCTAATTTAAGAAGTAATCCTTTGCGGTCCTCTGCGTATCTCTGCGATCTCTGCGTTTAATGGCTATTTCAACGCAGAGGACGCGGAGATACGCAGAGAGCCACAGAGAGAAATCCAAATTAGGGCGCCGCCTTTCTTTCGCACTACCGTCTCACCGTACAATGTTGCGAGAACCACTACTCGATCATCTTGTCTACGCGACTCCCGATCTGGAGGCGACTTGTCGTGAGCTCGAAATCAGGCTTGGTGTGCGTGCGTCAGCCGGTGGCCAACATCCCGGGAGAGGCACGCACAACGCACTGATCTCAATTGGTCCCAGGGCTTACCTGGAAATTATCGCTCCGGATCCTTTGCAGCCTGAGACGAGACCTGTCTGGTTTGGCATCGATCAATTAACTGCACCCAAACTCATTACCTGGGCCGTGCGCATAGTTGACCTTGAAGCCTTCGTCAAAGAAATCTCGCCGAATGCAAACGTGGGAGCTGTGAGATCCGGCAGCCGAAAGACTCCGGAAGGAACAACACTCTCGTGGCGACTGACAGAACCTCAACTAGTACAAGGCGTCGGACTGATACCATTCCTGATTGAATGGAACTCTCGCCAGCATCCAGCCGGCTCTGCGATCACTGGGCCACGTCTGGTTCAACTCCGCATCGAGCATCCTGACCCCGAGTTAATCAGAAAGCGGTTGAATTGGCTGGGGCTTGAAGTTGCAATTGAGCAGGGTTCGAGTCCTGCATTGGTGGCGTTCTTCGAGGGCGCAAACGATCTAATCGAGCTCAGGTGAATGGTTTCCTAGCCAGCTCACTCTACCTTCTGCTTCTCTGATCGCATTGTCTAGTGAGTCGATGATAGCTAATGAATATTCACCCACGGGGTACCAGCAATTTTCCTCGGACCCCAATTCGAGTTCTTCAAAGCCAAACGTTTTATCCTCACGCTGAAATATTTCGACTTTCCGCGTGTCGTCTAACTTCATGAAAGTTTCCTTAATGATCTTTTCCATATAGATTGCCGAGATTAGACCTGGCGCAAGGTTGAAGAGCCGAGCTTTCTATTGATAAAACTCACGAAGCTGAAATGACTTCTACGTCTGCAAAATTCAGCCCGATGGGTTTGGGCCGTCCGTAAATCGCCACCTTAACGAGTAGAAGTGCTTTCGACTGATTAATGCCCTCGATTTTTCCTGTGAACGACACAAATGGTCCAGACATAATCCGCACCGTGTCGCCCAATCTGAAGGTTTGATGTTTCTTACGTTCCGTGTCCATCTCCTTTTCCTATTGTTCGGTCTAGCCATTCAATACAAGCTCCAGCTCGTCATCGACGAGTTGCTCGAGTGGAACGTGGGCGAGACGGGCGTAGGCGAGGATTACGTCTGTGGGTGGCTCGTTTTGATTGTGCTCGTACTTCGAGATGTTGTTGGGGGCCAGCTCAACACCCAGACAATAGACCATCGCGCTTTGAGATACACCAAGCGAATTACGGATCTTTAACAACTTTTCGGCTAAACGTTTTGGTCGCGGTCGTGCGTGGCCCATCAGCGAGGATAGTGCGGTTGAACGGAGGTCTGAGGCGACGGGTTGAGCGCCTTTTTATATTTGGCTTCCTGGTCCCCCCACACCCCGTATCCGAACCAGAGACCACAGAACGCAAACTGGAAAATATAGAAGCCAAAACTGAACGGGCGACCATAGTGGAAGAGCTGAGTGCCGACATCATAAATTGCGACCCCGTACACGGTATAGGAAAACGACTGGCGCAACACGAATCGCCCTCTTCCCTTCGCTCTTATCACAGCCCAGCGTTCAGGTGAGTATTGTCCTCTTTGAGAATTCCAGGCCTTGAATGCTTTTACCAATCTGCTCATCACTAACTTCTAAACTGAGAGACGTACAGCGGCAGGCTGCACGTCTCTCAGGAAAGGAAAACGGTTGCTCAATCAATGGTGATCGTGTTTCGCACTGGCTGGAGCAGCCGGACCAGAGTTCGATCCGGGAGCAGCGACGTCGATCACAGTGCGCATCCAGGGATGAATGCAGCACTGAAACTTGTGCGAGCCTACCGGAAGATCCGCGCTGCCGGCAGTCGGTCCTACTTCAATACCACCAGCCGGAATGAAAACGATCGCTCCCAGGTTCAGGCATTCGGGAGCCGGAACCGGGTTGCCGGAAATGCCGTTGAGCTGGTCAACGAAACCGCCGCCAAACTCTGCTACGGGAGTAAATGTGTGGGTCTCGCCACCGCGATTCTCAATCAGCGTGTCGCGTCCAACATTCAAATGCATGTTGCTGGGTTGATTTCGCCAGGCGTGTGCATCCTGGGTTGCTGAAAGTTCGGCGATGAACTCATCGAAAGTCGTGTGGCCATTGCCTATGCAGGCGCCATCGCCAAGCACCGCGTTGAAGGTTGTTGGCTCACAGTCATCCAATAACCTGATCTTCTTGTCGCCCTGAACAGCGCCAGCGCCCGCAGTCAAACTCAACAGAGTGATCGCAGCTACCGCCGTCCAGACCATAGTTCGAAAATGCCTTCTGTTCATCCGGAGTACCTCCTTGTTCGGGTCGGCTCGAGTCCAAATTGTGAGACAGAGGACCCACTGTCATGTGTTTAGTAAAGCGTCGCAAGCATATACACTGCGGCAGCGACGGATGTCAATAAATTCTCAAGCGCAAGTAATGGGTCAGTTTGAAATACGCCGAAGGCGTTGGCTAATTCCAGCCCAGGGGTTCGAGCGCAGCGAGAACCCTGGGGTTTGTTGTTAACGATCAATTGAACCCTTTAAGGGTTCGCCATCTATACCACTTTCAGGGCGTGGGTGCGGCCGTTCCCTTCACCCGGGTTAGCCGCGTGAGTCAACGAACGTACAACTTTCTAGATCGCATGGTCAAAAAACTGAACGGCCATCTCCCTAAATAAATGGATTTACTCCGAGATTTCGTCGTAGCGAGGGCTGCGGATGGGTCAAAGATCCCGTTTTTACTAGGAAACTTTATTGCTGCATAAGAGTTGCAACATTTACTGCAGCATTGGAGCCTCTCCCCCAACTCCAAGGCTTCAACGTTTTTTAGTTTCAACCTTCAACCGCATCAATCGGAGGAGCTATGAAGAAGAATTTAATTCGTCTCGTGCTCTCGTTTAGCGCTCTCCTCGTGTTTACGTCAGTGGCGCTAGCCCAGAACACGGGCACCATCAGCGGTACGGTCCAGGATCAATCCGGAGCCGTCGTCGCGGGTGCAAACGTGAAGGCTCAGAATCCGGCCACCAGCTTCAGTCGTGAAACCACGTCTGCGACAAACGGGTTCTATCGATTCGATCAACTGCCGGTGGGCACTTACACGATCTCAGTGGAAGCGTCCGGCTTCAAGAAATCCGTAACCCAACAGGTTGCTCTCAGCGTCAATGACGCGCTGACACTCGATGTCAAACTCGAAGTCGGGCAAGTGTCCGAAATCGTCACTGTCAGCGAGGCGCCTACGGCGGTCAACACCGAGACATCCGTTCTCGGCAAGACTGTCGACAACAGAACTCTCAATGATTTGCCAATCCTGTCAGGCGCAGGTGGCCGAAATCCCCTGGCGCTCTCGACGTTGCAGGCAGGCGTGTTGCCCGGCGGTTCGGGTGTAGGCCCATTCACCGTAAACGGTCAGCGAACTCAATCCAATAACTTTCTTTTAGATGGTGGAGACAGTAATGACCTCGCCATCAACGTTCCCGACGCGGTTCAGGGATTTAGTCCTGATGCGCTTCAGGAGTTCCGTATTCTGACAAGTACTTTCTCTGCTGATTTCGGTCGTAACTCCGGCGGCGTCGTCGCCCTGATTAGCAAATCCGGTACGAACGAGTATCACGGAAATCTTTTTGAATTCTTCCGTAACCGAGCGCTGAACGCCACGCCGTTCTTCAACAACGCCGCGCCGACATTCGTCGGTCTGCGCAAGCCGCAGTTCAACGTCAACGAGTTTGGCGGAACGATTGGCGGACCACTGCACTTCCCGAGATTTGGTGAAGGTGGTCCATCGGTCTATAGCGGAAAGGATCGCACTTTCTTTTTCTTTAGCTACCTGGGTTTCCGGCGCCGTCAAGGCGAGTCGCAAACGGCAACTGTGCCTTCCCAGGCCCAAAGAAACATCATCAATGCTGTCGGCACTCCGCAAGCAAAAGCGTTACTCAATTTGATCCCGGCGGCCAATTCCGGTAACACGCTGTTCTCATCTGCTTCGAACAGTTTGGATCGCGATCAATTCTCAATTCGCGGCGATCACCGGTTCAGCGATAACAACAGCTTTTTTGTTACGTTCTTCAACGAAGATCAAGTATTCACCAATCCGTTTGCATTTGGTGGGTCAACTATTCCCGGATTCGGCACCACGGGTGATCTTCGCTTCACAAACGTTATCGTGAGCGACTTCCACACATTCAGTGCGCGGTCGGTCAACGAATTTCGTTTCTCCTGGCACCAGCGCGACACGCTGAGCGTTGTGCCGCAGAACAGAACATCGCCGGCTGACCTCGGCATTACGGGAATCGTCCCCGACGACCCAGCAGCCGCTGGTCCGCCACGCGTGGACATCACCGGCTTCACGACTTTCGGAAACACGATTCAGGGACCGCAAGGTCGTGACGACAATACTTACCAGTTTGTCGATAACTTCTCACACAACCGCGGTAACCATCACTTCAAATGGGGTGGCGAGTATCGCACGTATTCACAAGATCAAGTCTTCGACTTCATCAACAACGGCTTGTACATTTTCACTGGCGACATGGTCGACATTCTTGGGAAACCGGTCATTCCGGGCCTGACTGCTGCGCTCAGCGATTTCGCCCGAGGCGACGTGCTCGAGTACATTCAGAACAGCGCTGGAACGCCGCGTTATGAAACCCAGAATTACACGCTCTTCCTCCAGGATGATTGGAAAGTTAAGCCACGCTTAACTCTGAATCTTGGGGTGAGATATGAATTGGATAAGCCGCTGGTCGATAGTCAGGATCGAATCAACACTTTCCGTCCCGGTCAGCAATCGACCGTGTTCCCAACCGCTCCTAGGGGTATTGTGTACCCGGGAGACACCGGGATTACGCGTTCGACCTACCAGACCGATAAGAACAATTTCGGTCCGCGGGTCGGCTTCGCGTGGGACGTAATGGGTACCGGCAAGCTCAGCTTGCGAGGTGGTTATGGTTTGTATTACGACACAGTGATTTCGGAAACGACGCTGCAGTTCCTGACGGCTCCTCCGTTTGCGATTCAGCCTTTCTCGGACTGCACGACCATCAACAATCCGTTTGCGAACGCACTGTGCACGAATCCGATTCCGCAACCGTTCCCATTCACGCCTATCGAACGGGGTGGATCGTTTAATTTCGTCGACGTTTCGCCGATCTCGATGACGATCAATGATCCCGATTTCAAGACTCCCTACTCGCATCAGTACAACCTGAATATTCAGTGGGAATTCATGAGGAACTACCTGCTGGAAGTAGGATATGTCGGGACCACGGGCATCAACCTTCTGACGCGTCGTGAGATCAACCCGGCCTTGTTGCTTGGCGCCAATCCAAGCACCGCGAATACCAATCAACGCCGTGTGTTCAATCAAAACAATCCGAACACAGCCGAATTTGGCGGCCCGGTCTTCAGCAACATCACCAACCAGGAGACCTCAGCCAACTCTAACTACAACAGCCTTCAGGTAACGGTTTCCCATCGCTTCTCCGATGGGTTTTATTTCCAGAACGCTTACACCTGGAGTCACTGTATTGACAACGCGTCCGGCTTGCGGTCCAACGTTCGCTGGAACGATCCAAAAGCAGACCGTGGAAACTGCGATCAGGATATTCGTCACCGGAACGTCCTGAGTTACATCTACGAACTGCCTTTCCACAAGGACCAGCACGGCTTCGCCGGCAAGATCCTCGGTGGTTGGCAGCTCAGCGGTGTAACCGTGTTGCAGACAGGACAACCATTCAACATTACCGAACCGACAGACCGTTCACTCTCCGGAGCCGGAGCCGATCGGCCTGACTTCACCGGTACTGCAGTGGTGTTCAACGATCCGCGTAACACTGATACAGCCAACGGTGGTCCCAATCGCTCCTTCAACGGAACGGGTGGTGGTACTGCAACGGCAGCTACCAATCCTTTCTTCCGCAGGGTCGGTTCCGGAACGTCTCTCGCCCTGGGCGCTGGACGATTCGGCAGCCTGGGTCGTAACGTGTTCCATGGACCGGGCGACATCAATTTCGACGTCACCATGATGAAGCGCACGAGAGTCGGTGAGGGCAAGATCATCGAATTCAGAGCCGAGTTCTTCAACGTCTTCAACCATGTGAACTTCGGTAATCCGAATGGCAACATCGGCAGTGCAAACTTCGGCCGTATTACCACGACCGACGATCCAAGGCTTGTTCAGTTTGGTCTGAAGTTCCAGTTCTAAAACTGAAAAGCTGGTAATTGAAAGGGGCGACGCGAGTCGCCCCTTTCGCTTTTTTTAGGTTCGTAACGTCGACACTCTTTCGGATTCACGGTAGACTTCTAACTGCATTTACCCGTCTGAGAGGAATCCAAAATATGAAAGTTCGAGCCTGGCTCCGGCGCCTGAAGAGTCCCCTTGTTTTCTCTGCTCTGCTGATCGTAATCACCGGCTTCGATACTTTCGCACAAACAGATGCAACCACCAGCCGGAACACCATTCAGGGCGACATAATCACACCCAATGGCCAACGACTCGACCATCCGGTCATCGTGTGGCTCACCACTAACAGAGGTGAAATTCAAACAACATCGAATGGCAACGGCTCGTTTTTCTTTCGCCAGCTCGGTGGCGGCCGCTTTATCGTGCGGGTTGATGCCGGTGAGGCCTTCGAGCCGGCCACTGAGGAAGTAAATATCGCAGACGGCGGCTCGACCGGTAACATGAGCCGCATCGGCCAGATCTACAGCGTTCAAATTCACTTGCGACCGAGATCCAGCGAGCCGATTACGAAAGGTGTAGTTTCTGCCAACGATCCACCCAAGGCCGCACTTGATCTCTTCAACAAAGCTTTGGAGTCAGTTAAGGATGGCCATCGAGACAAGGCCATCGAGCAGCTCAAGGCAGCCCTCGTGATTCATCCGACTTTCACTGCGGCGTTGAATGGCTTGGGCGTTCAATATCTGAAGCTTGGTAAATATGAGGCTGCTTCTGAAACGTTCGCAAAGGCGCTCAAGCTCGCGCCGGACAGTTTTAATCTTCATCTCAACAGCGGGATTTCTCTGTTCAACTTAAACAAGCATGGGGAAGCCGAAGCACAATTTGCGGCAGCGCTCGCGAAGAACGAAGCGTCGGGAACGGCCCACCTTTATCGCGCCCGCGCGTTGATTGGGCTGAACCGTTTGGACGATGCGGCGGTTGATCTGAAACGCGCGATCGAGATTGGTGGCGACGATGTAAAGCTGGCCCATCGTTACCTTGCCGGTATCTACCTGGAAAAAGGTGAGAACATGGAAGCCGTTAAGCAGTTGGAGTTGTATCTCCAAGTCTCCCCTGGTTCGAAAGAGACGGATCAGATCAAGAACCTGATCAAAGAACTGAACAAGAAAGCCGGCCGCGAGTAAACGCGTTCGCAAATTCCCTTAACGCCGAAGGCGTTCGCTAATTTCAGCCCAGGGTTCGAGCTTGCGAGAACCCTGGGACCATCTGTATCGGCCCAAGGTTGTCGCTGGCGCTCCAATCCGGGGCTGGAAATTAGCGAACGCCTTCGGCGTTAAATAATTGGCACAGAGTAAACGCGTTCGCAAATTCCCGGCTTAACGCCGAAGGCGTTCGCTAATTTCAGCCCAAGGGTTCGAGCTTGCGAGAACCCTGGGACCAGCAATCAAAAAGGCGTTCTAACCCTGAAAGGGTTTGTCTTAAGAGAAACCCCTTCAGGGTTCCAAGCTTTAAATGTATCGGCCCCAAGGTTGTCGCTGGCGCTCCAATCCGGGGCTGGAATTAGCGAACGCCTTCGGCGTAAGACAACTCGCACATGCGATCAATTGGTGATTCCTGCCGCCACGAAAATTCAACGAACTTACGTCAGAATAATAATAGTCAGCGTCCTAAAGATCTGATAATCTTCACCTTCCTTTTTTGACTCACTTCCTCCCTGTAGGCTCTGTGAAATTTCTGAGTGCTTTGTGACTCTGTAGTCGCTTACGTGAGAAATCACCATAGGGACACGGAGCACCAGAACGTTGCACGAGTCAATTCCGTCATGAATGCTGAAACACCCGATTTGGCTCCCCTGCTGGCTCGTGAGCACGCCATACGCCGGGAGACTGAGATCCTCAGAGACGCCAACATCGCGTTGACGCAGAACCTCAGTCTGGAGAGAGTGCTTGAAACTCTGCTCGATTACCTTGTCAGGTTAGTTCCCTATGACAGTGCGAATGTGATGTTGTGTGACACTGAGTGGCGTTTCGTCGTCAGCGCGCTCAGACGTTACGAAGGTTATCAGAACGTCCAGGACACGCGCGCGATCGTTTTTGAGGGACAAAAAAACCCGCTGCTGCGACGCATCTATACTACCAAACAGAGTCTTATCGTTCCTGACACGTCCAACGAACCTGGATGGGAGTTCCGCAACGGCGCCGACCACGTGCGTAACTGGATGGGCGTGCCGCTCGTGACCTCGGGCAAGGTCATCGGTTTGTATTCGGTCGACAAAGCCGAACCTGACTTTTTCAAGCCGGAACATGCACGGCTTGCAGAAACCCTCGCCGCACACGCCGCCACCGCGATCCGGAATGCGCAGTTGTTTGAGCAGAGCCAGCGTTACGTGGCCGAGCTTGAAGAACGAATTGCTGAACGAAAACGCGCCGAGGTCGCCTTGCGTGAGAGTGAAGAGCGTTATCGTGAGTTGTTTGAGAATGCGAAAGACGCCATCTACGTTCACGATCTCGAAGGGACTTACCTCAGTATCAACCGCGCAGCCGAAACACTTTCGGGCTACTCACGAGAGGAGATAATTGGCCATAACTTCAAGGAGTTTGTCGCCCCCGAACACGCCAAGTATGGGCGTGGCAGTTTCTGGAGAAAACTGGCGCAGCAAGGGGAGACGACTTATGAAATCGACGTCATAGCAAAAGACGGACGACGCGTGCCGATTGAAGTCAGTAGCCGCGCCATCTACGAGAACGGAACGCTTGTCGCCATCCAGGGCATGGCGCGCGACATCACCGAACGCAAGCGAGCTCAGGACGCGCTGCAAATGTTTTCGCGGCAACTGATCGAGGCGCAGGAGGAAGAAAGACGTCGAATCGCACGAGAGCTGCACGACCAGATTGGGCAGATCCTCACGGTGGTCAAGATGAACCTTCATGCCGTACAGCAGGTTTGCCAGGGATCGGAAGCTGGTCCTTACGTTAAAGACAATATTGAAGCGGTTGACGAGGCGCTGCGATTAGTGCGCGATCTTTCAGTTGAATTGCGACCACCGATCCTCGATGACCTGGGTTTGACGACCGCTCTTCACTGGTATGTCGATCGTTACACCAAACGCACTGGTTTGACTGTCGACGTTGTGATCGATCTGCCGGATGAGAATAAACGTTTCTCACGCGAGTTTGAGACCGCCTGTTTCCGCATCGCGCAGGAAGCGTTGACGAATGTGGTGCGTCACGCAAGAGCGACCCACGTCGTGGTGCGACTCGTGAGGAATCGCGAGCTATTACTGCTCACCGTGAAAGACAACGGCGCCGGCTTTGACGTAAAACGACTGCGCAAACGAGCGCCGCGAGTGTCGACGCTCGGACTCATCAGTATGCAGGAACGCGCTCACGCTGCAGGCGGACGAGTCGAGATCGAGTCGTCTCCAGCGGGGGGCACCGAGGTGCGTTTCAGCCTGCCGCTCGACGCAAGCTCGGCAGGTTACACTGGTGGCGAAAAAGCCGGTTCATTTCCTCTTCCACTGTTCTAAGCGACAAGTCTTGATACCCGGGATGCGGTTCAGAGTTCTTCGCAAACCAGGTTTCGTGCTGCGCCGCGTTTAGCATGACTGGATCGTAACCAAACATCTTCCCCATATCGATCTTTAACGCTTTCATGGCCCTGAGCCACTCGTCGTAAACGAAGCTCTGCGCTCCGGGCGAGACACGGAGAATGCCGCTGTTGCGCGCGCGCCCTTCTTCACACAACTTGAGATACAGGCGCGCCTGGATCAGCGCTGCGAGTAAACCGCCGGTTTCCAGTTGCACGATGCGTGTAGGCACCGCCTCGGGAGCGCGAGAGACGAAGTTGTAAGGGTATCCAAGATACGCTATCTGAATAGGACCACACGGGCCCAGCTCGGATCTTACATCCCACGTTTTTTCATCGACGTGAAAATCCGGTTTTGTTTTTAGATAGTTGATGATTGGACCAAACTCCTGGTCGCCACTCGAACCGCTGAGTAGTCGTATGCCCGGTTTGTGATTGAGTGGCCAGTTGTTTTTGAAAGGGTTACGACCGGAACAACCGATCACGCAGTCGCAGCGCGTCATCAATTCTTCGAGCGACTCTACTCGAGTTAAATGACGGCGCAGCATCGGACAGATCTGCAAGTCTCGGCGTGGATCGTAAAAGAAGATTTGCTTTCCTTCCGGGCCTTCGCGCGCAGCCAGGTTTGCCATGGCGCGGCCGATACTTCCCAAACCGATCAAGCCGAGTTGTTCGTTTTGAAAAGCCCTGCGTTCGCGGAGTCCGGCAGTCAGCCTGTCGATCAGGCATTGAGAAAATATCGGACCGCCGATGTCCAGCTTTACTGCCGCGCGGGCCCACGAGATCACTGCAAACGGTGGCGGCTTTTCTTCAAATTGAAACATGCCGAGAGACGTCTGCTCGACACCGCACATTGAATAACGTCTCAACAGCTCGGGCGGTACCGTGGTAATGCAGAAACCGCCGTCATCGAGAACGAGGATGCGTTTGATGCGACGTCTCGCGAGCGCTTCAGCAGCGACTTGCCAGAGCCGCTTACAGTCCTGTTCAAAGTACTGGCCAAACTCTCCGGGCTCGGGCATGGTCGAGTCGACGACGGTGACGCCTCGCTTACGTAGTGTCTTGATCACGACACAACTATCTGAATAGACCTTGCCAAGAGCGAAGATGTTCTCGTAACGCACGCCTATGTCAGCCACAGTGTCGAATAAATTCACTGTCTGATCGAGCATGTGCTGAACAGCTATAAGCGCTGTGTCTTCTTCCAGACTGAATTGCGCTGCTGAAGCGCGGTCTAATAACGCGTGGGTCACTTCGAGAGGGGACAATTGTGAGTGTTGCATAGCTCTGGGGGCTACCGATTGAAAATCATTGAGAAGCCTCTTGAGTTCGGGAGTACTCTCGAGAACTGAGGGAAGAGGCAGTGATTGCCGGTAGCGTTACCTTAAGGTGGTTGCTTAGATGTCAGTTGTGGGAGTTGCGGTGTCAGGAAAATTCACTGCTTTAGACGTTTTACACCTTTCATCCACAGATTACACAGAAGATGAATAAAGAATCTGTGCAATCTGTGGATAGGCGCGCCTTGACACCCTAAATACTGGACTGCTAAAGTACGCGGTCTTTTTCTGCGCAAAATTCGAGTCTGTGTACATACAAAAGGAGCTGTTTTGAGTAGCGAATCCGGTTTTCTATTCACCTCTGAGTCCGTCACTGAAGGCCATCCCGACAAAATCTCCGACCAAATCTCTGATGCGGTACTTGACGCGGCATTGACTGCCGACCCCAAGGCGCGCGTCGCTTGTGAAACGCTCGTGACAACTGGCCTTGTCGTTGTCGCCGGCGAGATCACAACTGAAGCGGTGCTCGATTTTTCTAAGATCGCCCGCGAGACAATCCGCCAAATCGGTTACACCAGTTCGAGCTACGGGTTCGATTGCGACACATGCGCCGTCTTATCTGCACTCGATCGACAATCCCCTGACATCGCGATGGGTGTTGATACTGGCGGCGCCGGCGACCAGGGATTGATGTTTGGTTACGCGTGTAATGAAACGCCGGAGCTAATGCCGCTGCCGATTCAGTTGGCCCACCAGTTGGTCCGTCGTCTTTCTGAAGTGCGTAAGTCGGGTGAGCTGCCCTATCTTCGCCCGGACGGAAAATCACAGGTAACAGTTGAATACCGTGACGGTCGACCTTTCCGCGTCGACGCTGTTGTTATCTCTTCGCAGCACGCGGACGACGTCACGAACGAGCAACTGCGCTCCGAGATTCAGAAACAGGTCATCGAGCATACCGTGTCGTCTGAACTGCTCGACAAAGACACGAAGTATCACATCAATCCGACGGGCAGGTTTGTTACCGGAGGCCCGAAAGGCGACGCGGGAGTTACCGGCCGCAAGATCATTGTTGATACGTACGGTGGCTATGCGCCTCATGGCGGCGGCGCTTTCTCAGGTAAGGATCCGACGAAGGTGGATCGTTCCGCGGCTTACATGGCGCGGTACATCGCGAAGAATATCGTAGCCGCCGGACTCGCTGACCGCTGCATGGTCCAACTCGCCTACGCCATCGGCGTCGCTGATCCCGTTTCGGTGTATGTCAATACCGAGGGCACCGGTCGAGTCAGTGACGTAGCTTTATCGAAGCTTGTGAGAGAGAATTTCGAATTGACGCCACGCGGCATTATCGAATCGCTCAATCTGCGCCGTCCTATTTATAAGGCCACGGCTGCATACGGTCACTTCGGTCGCAGCGAAGACAGCTTTAGCTGGGAGAAGACCGACAAGGCCGAAACCTTGCGCACAAGCGCAGGAATCTAACTTTTATCATAGAGGAATCTGCAAATATGAGTTCTGCACCATCCGTCGAATTCGACGTGAAAGATATTGGCCTGTCGAGTAACGGCAGGCAGCGCATCGAATGGGCCGAGCGTGAGATGCCCGTTCTTCGTCTCATCCGCGAGCGCTTTGCGGAAGAGAAACCGTTGAGTGGCGTTAAGCTTGTCGCGTGTGCCCACATCACTACCGAGACCGCAAACCTCGCGCGCGCACTGCAAGCCGGTGGCGCCGAGTCGATTCTGATCGCTTCGAATCCGCTTTCGACTCAGGACGACGTGGCGGCCGCGCTCGTCAATGACTGGGGCATTCCTGTTTACGCGATCAAAGGCGAGTCGACCGAGACTTACAATCGTCACGTCAGGACCGCACTCGATTCACACCCGGACATCATCATCGACGACGGCTCCGACGTGGTGGCCACGCTCTTGAAAGAACGCTCCGGCCAGATCAAGGAAGTCATCGGTTCGACGGAAGAGACAACCACCGGTATTCAGCGTCTCAAAGCAATGGAAACCGCAGGCGTGTTGCCCTTCCCTTCCATCGCTGTCAACAACGCGCAGACAAAGCACTTCTTCGATAATCGTTACGGCACGGGCCAGTCGACACTCGACGGCATCATTCGCGCCACGAACATCCTGCTTGCGGGTCGCACCTTCGTCGTTGTTGGTTACGGCTGGTGCGGCAAGGGCGTCGCCCTGCGCGCACGCGGCATGGGTGCGAACGTCGTCGTTACGGAAATCGATCCGATCAAAGCAGTCGAAGCGGTGATGGATGGCTTCCGCGTTATGCCGATCGGTGAAGCATCGTCTATTGGCGATATCTTCGTGACCGTTACCGGTAATCGTCACGTGATCGACGGCGAGCATTTCTCGCGCATGAAAGACGGCGCGATCGTTTGCAACAGCGGACACTTCGATCTCGAACTCAACCTCGTTGCGTTGCGTGAGATGGCGGGTGACCCCGCGACGCTGCGTCCGTTTGTGGAAGAGTACAAAGTTAAATCGAACGGCCGCCGAGTCATCGTGCTCGGTGAAGGTCGTTTGATCAATCTCGCGGCAGCCGAGGGACACCCGGCCAGCGTGATGGACATGAGCTTCGCAAACCAGGCGCTTTCAGTTGAGTATCTGGTGAAGAATAAAGGCACGTTGACGCCCGGCGTTCACCTGTTGCCGGCGGAAGTCGATACCGAGATCGCGAGTCTCAAACTCCGCGCGCTCGGCATTTCGATCGACACCCTGACCGCCGAACAACTCGAGTACATCACGAGCTGGGAAACCGGCACCTAGGTACAACCCAGGTACAAAGAAACAACTGTAGGGGCGGCCCTCCGTGGCCGCCCGTTCTTTTGAATAGCGCATGACCGAATGACGGTTGTGGCTTAGGTTCGTACTCGCGATAGAAAATATGTTCCGGCCGCTGTGAAGATTACTAATGGCGACCAGCCCGCAACTGATGGTCGCAGCAAACCGTGATTGCCGAGTTGTTGAAAGCCGCCGCCCACCGCCCAGTACGAGACTCCCACCACCACTGCTGCGCACAGCGCGATCACAGTTCCCTTCCTTCCAAACGACACCGCCAGCGGCATACCGATCAACGCCATGATGATGATGCCGAATGGCCCCGCATATTTTTTCTGCAATGCGACTGCGAGTGTTGACACGTCCATGCCACGTTGCTTCGCGGCTGTGAGATACCCTCTCAAATCACGTGAGCTGAGCTGTGATGGCTTATCGATTGTCGGCTTGAATACTGCCGGCGATTCGACTCCGGCAAAAACAGTTTCGTTATCAGTCGTACGTTGGACCTCGAGGTCTTTCAATGTAAGCGTCTCAGCCTCAGTGAGCTTGAGATGAGTCGAATCTGACCACGCGCCGCGCTTACCATTAACAACGCGGGCGAGATGGACCGCTTCGGGATCGAGCTCGTAAACCGTCGGTTCAATCAAACTCCCGTCTTCAGCAAACTCGTATGAATAAAAACGCCGCGTGTCTGGCGACGCGAGCCACTGGCGTCCAGTGCCTGTCACCGCGCGCGCCTGATCGCCGCGAATCCTTGCTCGCAGTGCGTCCTGCTTCAGATTACTTCCAGGCATCACATACTCCTGGACAAGCCACGACCCCAGTGCGATCGCGAGCGCAAAGAAAAAGCCCGGCAACATCAAACGGTAAACGCTTTGCCCGGAGGCCCACCACGCGATTGCTTCGTGTCTTCTTGCGAGCAGCGCGTACGTCACGAGCACCGAGATCAGCATTGTCGCGGGAAAGAGCTCGACTGTGATTAGCGGCATTAAAAACAGAAGATATCTCGCTACGAGTCCTGCGCCGGCGTGAGTTTTTGCGATGAAGCGCCAGAGCTCGAACAGCGTGAAGATGTTGAAGATTGCTGCGAGAGTCACGAAGCACACGAGAAAACTGAGCGCCAGCGAGCGAAACAGTGTCGCATCCATCAGGTTCGGAAAACCCAGAGCCGACAAGCCCCCTTGTCTTACTTTCGCGGCTTTCGTTGCAGGCGCCGATCCCTTCGGTCCTCGTGACAAGATCGAGACGGAAGATAAAAACGGCACTCGCTTGACGAACAGAAACAGAAGGCTCAGAGCGAGAATGAAGATCGTAGCGAGCCATGGCCCAATGTAAGGTGACATCGTACCAGCGCGCGCCAAAGACTCACCCAGCAGCGACAGCAGGTAGTAAAAAATCACGACAATGATCGTTACCAGCACGCCGACGCTTTTGCCACCGCGTCTAATCCGCAAACCCAGAATCGCGCCAAGCAAAGAAAAGACGAGGGGGGCGAGCGAAAGTGCAGTCCTCCGATTGAGAACCCTCACAGCTTCTCTTTGTTCCTCTGCTGAGCCGGACACGACGCGTTCCCGCAAATCGCGCCAGTCCATTGCATCCGCGTT